>Ga0137404_10000881_pt1 | contig 19706 bp, 17 predicted proteins | sample CZOMad2_1_16fung_FD_108285 | JGI IMG/M metagenome (GOLD analysis project Ga0137404, IMG submission 108285) | Vadose zone soil fungal communities from Angelo Coast Range Reserve, California, USA - CZOMad2_1_16fungal (Illumina Assembly) | ecosystem: Environmental > Terrestrial > Soil > Vadose... | reverse complement strand
CCCCCGGGCAGGATCATCTCCCGAGCACTGGTCCGCAACCGCAGTTTCTCGCTTTCGTCCTCGCTCTCCTCTACACGGAGCTCTAATTCTTCCAGCAACCCTGATTGCAAAAGGAACCGATCCAGCCGCTCAAAGCGCACCAATTCAAATCCAAGATCCTCTCCGATCTCCCTTGCAGCCGTCCAGTTGATTGAGCTTGTGATGTCCTGCTCTCCCGCCGACCCTAAGACATCGACAAACTGGTGCTGCCTGAAGGCGCGTAAGGTGCCTTGATTCCGGCTGTACAGATCTCCCGCCTCGCTTCCATAATCCACCGTCACGAGATACCCTCGATCCAGCTGTTTGCGAACCTGCGAAAACCAATCTTCGACACCGGTATTGATTTCCACTACCTGACCCTCGCGAAGATGTAACTTAAATCGTTCGAGATAAGCGGACACTCGAGCGCTCGACACCGTACCTTCACGCCAGCCAAACGAGTGATCGTCGTCAAGCCCGACGTACAACTCCATGAGTTTGCCGTTATGCAACGTGACTCTATGAACTGGAAAGGCGTCCATCAGTTCATTCGCGAACACGATCCCCTGTTTGATTGAGCTCAACTCAGAGAGTCGTTTGAATTGAACTTGCCGCTCAAACCGGGCAAGGCGATCCAAGAGTTGTGCCCGCGTGTTCGGGCTAATTTCATCAATGATGCAGGTTGTACGTTCGAATATACCCTTGTAGCGTCGCTCCAACGTTTCCAACAGTGCTGCCGCGAAATGGCCGGCGCCGGCCCCGGCTTCGACAATCGTAAAAGGCTCTGCTGCTCCTGCATTATTGAAGAGTTCGACGAAGTAACGACCGAAGGTGGCGCCAAACAGCGCAGAAGTTTCCGGGCTCGTGCGATAGTCACCTTCCCTGCCCCACCGTTTCAGATCCGTTCGACAATAGTAGCCAAGGTGTTCGTCATACAATGCTGCCTGCATCCAATCGTGGAAGGTGATGGGACCATAGCGTTGAATCCGGTTCGCGAGAGATTCCGCGAGTGTTTGACTGGCATCCGCTGTTTTCGACATGTTCCCAGAGAGAATACCAGCAATGAAACTGAAAAATCAGCCACAGATAAAGGCGGATAAGACGGATCAGAGATTTCCCCCACTTGACCCCTCTTCGGATCTCTAAAATCCGCGTTAATCTGTGGCTAACTCATTCTTTCCCCGATTGCCTGAAGCGCAAATACAGGTCAGTGGCGGCTCGTGGGATCGTCTTTATCCAGCAGGCGTGTAGTTCCCTCGGTGACACTTGGGGGTCGAACGAGTTCTCCGGTTTGAGGTCGCGGATTCCAGCCAACTGTCTGTCGTGCGTTTGGGGGTGGAAGAGTGCTTCGTGGAGGCATTGCCGACTGAAGCGACATTGGGTGTTGCGCATAGGGGGCTGCGGTTTTGGGCCAGCTTTGTGCTCCCTCTTCAAACAGCGCAGCATAGATCATCCGCAATGGACCACCGACAAAACAGAGTAAAGCAGCAATGGCTACCAGCAACTCCAGAAAATTTGAGTCAGCATAGTGACTGAGCACGCCCAGGATAGGCACCAGAAGGATGCCGGTCAACATTAGGATTCCACCCTGCCGCACCCCTCTTTTGCGCGCCGAGATCTCGCTGGCGCCTTCCGGGGTGCGGTAGACCGGCAGCATTCCGTTGTTCGCCAGCAAGTGGATAACGCCATCGAGCGGAAATCCACATCTGGAACAGAACCTGACGATTTCCGAAACCTGCTGCTGACCGCATTGAGGACAGTGCATTGGTGCGTCTCAACTAACGAATCAAAACTGGCATAACGCGCCTAGATAATAAACCCAGAGGCATTAGGCGCGGCAATTTATTTTCGCAGTCGAAAGCGCCGTTGAGTAGAACCTCGCCGCCTTAGTCAGACTTTGCTCTAATATTTCTGACAAACTGCACATTTGTCCCGAGGGTAAGGCGATCATTCGCGAGAGATCTTCATCACTGCGAAAGCTCAAAAAGGCCCGCTTACGAGTAGCCTCGACTTCCTCCAGGTACGCGACAATACTCGCTCGCGTCACTAACGTCTCCGGCAACGTCCATTCGAACGGGTCATCCCAAAGATTTGCCGTCAAGCCGCCGCAGGTCTGTTCGACCACGGCGGCGCTTCGCAGGACCATCTCGCCGACAGCCGCGAGTACTACTCCATCGGAAGTCCGGCCTTCCCGATAGATTGAATCTTCAGGACATCGATTGACCAGCGAACACCATTGGGAGTAGAGGTGCGCAAATTCTTGACTCAGACGCTCGATGAGAGTGCGCTCAGTATGAGTCTGCGACTTAGCTGCCATCGATTGAAAGAGTGATTGCAAAAACAACATCCACGAGCGACGCACAAACCAAGACACTAAATTACACGAAATGTTTCTGTTTATTTCGTGTGAGTTCGTGGATCAGGTTTGGCGCGGCCGGGGCTCTGTGCCTCTGTGGTGAACTTGCTTAGCAAAACACTCGCCACAGAGGCACAGAGAACACTGAGGTAGCGCAAAGAAAACTCATCGGCTCTTGGCGCGACGATCCGTTTCCTCGAGTACAGTACCGTAACTGCGACCGCCAAAACTAAGGCCGTTATAAACGCGACCCTTTGCCCCCACGCGCGAACCGCGTGAAGGTACACCGCGCGTGGTCACTACCCAGATGCGACCCGTGCCGTCGTCGATTTCATAAGCACCGTTGCCCATCACGCCATAACTATTGGTAACTCTACCGACGATCGCCACCTCTTTGTTGCGATAGCGACCCGGGTCGGCATTTATTCGGGAAATGGTCTCCTGTTGCGGACAGGCTGTCAGGAACAGGGTTGCGCTAAGCAGAAACGAAGCAATACCAAGTTTCTTTGCCAGATGCATAGGCGTCTCCTTCATTGCGAGTGTTTTCTATGGGAGAGCGCCGCACCGGCAGAGCTGCTGCGGCGAATAAAGAGATGCAAAAGCCGTCAGATGCGTTTTCTGTCGGGAGGTTGAGAAAATAGTTATTTTCCGAACCAGCCAATCGGTTTGCCGGACAAATCGACCCAAACACTCTTGACCTGAGTGTACAGGTCGAGGGCGTGTTTGCCCATTTCCCGGCCATAGCCCGACTGTTTGTAACCACCGAATGGGGAGGCTGCATTGAACATATTAAAGGTGTTAATCCAAACCACCCCGGCTTTTATTTCCCGGGCAAAACGGTGCGCACGTGTGATGTCCCTGGTCCAGATGCCGGCAGACAGACCATAGATCGTTTCGTTGGCCTGCTTGATAAGATCGTCCTCATCCTTGAAGCTCAGCACCGAAACGACTGGACCGAAAATCTCCTCCTGCGCGACGCGCATCTGGTTTGTTACGTCTGTCAGAATCGTGGGTTGGAAAAAGTATCCCTGTTCAAACCCTCCGTCCAACTTTGGCGTTTCACCGCCGCAATAAACACCCGCGCCTTCATCACGGCCAATGGCCACGTAGCTCTTGATTCGTCCCAGTTGCTCTTGAGAGACCTGCGGTCCCATTTGGGTGGCCTTGTCCATCGGATCGCCAACTACGATTTTTTGGGACTTCTCTTTGAGCCTCGATAAAAACTCGTCTTTCACATCTTCTTCGACGAACAGCCTGGACCCGGCGCAGCACACTTGACCCTGATTGAAAAAGATTCCCATCATGGCGCCGTTTACTGCCTGCTCGAGATCGGCATCGGCAAAAACAATATTGGGTGCTTTGCCGCCGAGCTCAAGCGAAACCTTTGTCAGATTTTCGGCAGCTGCCCGGGCGATGATCTTTCCTACCTCTGTCGACCCGGTGAAGGCGATCTTATTAATGCCCTTGTGTGAAGCGAGCGAGGCGCCCGCAGTTTCACCGTACCCGGGAACGATGTTTACAACTCCTTCCGGGAAGCCCGCTTCCTGGATCAGCTTGCCCAATTCCATTGCCGTGACCGGCGTCTGTTCAGCGGGTTTCAGGACCACCGTATTGCCGGCGGCAAGCGCAGGAGCCAGCTTCCAGGCCGCCATCAGCAACGGGAAGTTCCAGGGAATGATCTGACCGCAGACGCCAACCGGCTCGCGCAGAGTATAGTTGAACATCTTGCCGGGAACGGGAATCGTCTCGCCTTCGATCTTTGTGGACCAGCCGGCGAAATACTCAAAGTTCTCCGCGACTTGCGGCAGATCAACGAACTGGGACTCGCGGATTGGTTTACCGTTATCCGAAGTCTCGAGTTTTGCGAGCTCACCCGCGTTTTGCTCGATTAGTTGGGCCAGCTTGTAAAGCAGTCGTCCGCGATCGCGCGCGCTGAGCTTCGACCACTTACCTTCGTAAGCCCGGCGCGCTGCCGCCACCGCCTTGTCGATATCTGCTTTATCGGCCTCGGCAACCTCCGCCAGCGGCTCTCCGGTGGCGGGATTGGGCGTGGTAAAGGTCTTGCCGGATTCGGCATCGACCCACTGGCCATCGATGAACAATTGATACTTGCGGGTGGTGTTTGATTCGGCTGGTATTGCGGATGATGACATGTATTAATCCTCTTGGCAAAGATACTAAAAGTCGGTCGTTCCAGCTAGCAATTGCCTCAACACGTAAGGGAGAATTCCTCCGTGCTGGTAGTAATCGATCTCGATTGGCGTATCTATTCGCAAGGTCACAGGAACCCGCTCGGTTGCTCCGTTCGCGCGGTGAATCACCAGCGTGACGTCCTGGCGCGGCTTCACGCCATTTTCCAGGTCGACTACGTCGAACGTTTCAGTGCCGTCGAGATTTAGCTGTGCGGCTCCATTGCCTTCCTTGAACTGGCATGGCAGCACACCCATGCCGACGAGATTGCTGCGATGGATCCGCTCGAAGCTTTGCGCGACAACAGCCTTGACTCCCAAAAGACGTGTTCCTTTGGCAGCCCAGTCTCGTGAACTCCCGGTCCCGTATTCCTGACCCGCTAAAACGACCAACGGCACCTGCTCCTCCTGATATTTCATGGCCGCATCGTAAATGCTCATTCGCTCGCCATACGGCTGGTGAACAGTAACACCGCCCTCGACGCCGGGGAGCATCAGGTTCTTGATGCGGACATTCGCAAACGTGCCGCGAACCATTACCTCGTGGTTGCCGCGCCGGGAACCATAGCTATTGAACTCTTCGATCTTGACACCGTTCTGCTGCAAGTAAAGTCCCGCCGGGGATGTCGGCTTGATTGCTCCAGCTGGACTGATGTGATCGGTCGTGACCGAGTCGCCGAAGATCGCCAGTGGCATGGCGCCATGTACATCCGACCATCGTCCAAGAGCACTACTGAATCCTTCGAAGTAGGGCGGCTCTTGAATGTATGTTGAATTGGCATCCCACTGATAAACATTGCCGCCACTGGTGGGAATCTCATTCCACAGTGGGTTCTGTTCGCTGAACTCGCTGTACAGCCGGCGATACGTATCAGGATCAAAAGCCAGGCGCATGAATTGTTCGATCTCTTTAAGGGATGGCCAGATATCGCGGAGGTAAACCTCTCGCCCCTCGGCGGATGAACCGATCGGCTCACGGGCCATGTCGATACCGACACGACCGGCGAGCGCAAACGCGACCACGAGCGGCGGACTCATCAGGAAGTTCGCCTTGATGCTCTGATGAACTCGGGCTTCAAAATTACGGTTTCCCGACAGCACGCTCGCGGCCACAATATCCCGGTCGGTGACAACCTGCTCGATTTGCGGATCAAGGGGGCCAGAGTTTCCAATACAGGTCGTGCAGCCATAACCAACCAGGTTGAAGCCGAGTTTGTTGAGGTACTCCTGAAGACCGGCCTTTTCCAGATAGTCTGTGACGACCCTCGACCCGGGCGCAAACGACGCCTTGACTGCCGGCTGTACGCGCAACCCGTGCTCCACAGCCTTCTTAGCCAACAGACCAGCGCCGATCATTACTGTCGGATTGGACGTATTGGTGCAGGAGGTAATAGCCGCTATCAACACGTCACCATGCCCCAAAAGCACGTCACCCGAAGGAAACTCATCCATGGGAACATTTGTTAGCACATCGGGTGTCGGACGGTTATTGATCATTTCCGTTTCGGTCCACACATTTGTGTTATCCCTCGCGGACGCTGGTGACGCGGGTACCTGCTGTTCACCACCACCGGTGATCACGCCGTCGCCACTGCCGATCGCGGTGTGATACCGGGTAAAGAGCTCGTCTTTTGTTTTTCCATACCCACCGTGCGCGACGGACGCCACCAGGAGATGATTGAACTCTTCTTTCAGTGCCGACAATTCGATTCTATCCTGCGGTCTTTTTGGTCCGGCGACACTCGGTGTTATCGACGACAGATCAAGTTCAAGCAAACTGCTGTAGTCGATCTCGCCACCCTGTGGCATGCCGAACATTCCCTGTGCAGTGAAGTAGCTTCGGACTGTCTCTACGTGCTCCACGGATCTTCCCGTCGCCTTCAAGTACTCAAGAGTTTGTTCGTCAACCGGAAAAAAGCCCATGGTCGCGCCATACTCAGGGGCCATGTTGGCTATCGTAGCGCGGTTAGTTCCAGACAAGCTGGCGGCCCCTTCGCCGTGAAACTCGACGAACTTTCCTACTACCTTCTCCTTTCTCAACATCTCAGTAACTCGCAGCACCAGGTCCGTCGCCGTAACTCCTTCTACCAGCGTACCCGTCAAGTACACCCCGACTACATCGGGCGTCAGGAAATAGACCGGTTGGCCCAACATTGCCGCTTCCGCTTCGATGCCACCCACTCCCCAGCCGACAATTCCCAAACCATTGATCATGGTAGTGTGCGAATCTGTGCCGACCAGCGTATCCGGGAAGTAAACATCATTCCGCTCCCACACACTTTTTGCGAGGTATTCCAGGTTTACCTGGTGGCAGATGCCGATTCCGGGAGGCACAACGCGAAATCCATCAAAAGCCTGCGTGCCCCACTTAAGAAACTGGTAGCGGGAGTTGTTTCGCTTGAACTCCATCTGCATGTTTTTCTCGAAAGCGTCTTTAGTGCTCGAGAAGTCAACTTGAACAGAGTGATCAATCACGAGGTCGGCCGGCGCCAGCGGTTCGATGATGCCGGAGTTCTTCCCCAGTCGCGCGACGGCTGAACGCATGGCTGCCAGATCGACGAGCAGTGGCACGCCCGTAAAATCCTGCAATAACACACGAGCCACCACGAATGGGATTTCATCCACTCTCTCACCGTTGGGCTGCCAGTTGGCAATACTCTTAACGTCTTCTTCCGTGATCTTCTTGCTATCAGCATTTCGCAGTACCGATTCGAGGACAATGCGAATGCTTACCGGCAGCCGCGAGATGCGACCAATCCCTTCTTTCTCGAGTTGCGGCAGAGAGTAAAACCGGCCGGTTTTATTTGGCCCGGCGGGAAAGGATTGAAGACAGTTTGAAATGCTACTGGTCATGGCTAACGTCGATCATCGTCGAAGAGTTTGTGTTTCTTCGTGTGAGCGCATTGTTGTGTTTTCTTGTGATACTCATGGTTCGTTCTTTTTTGGCTGCGCTGGCGCAAACAAACGATAAACGATCCACCAATCACACGAAACTACGTTGCTCTATAGAATTGATTAGTAAAGTTTAGTGTAGAGGCGCATAGCTCAATCGTCAAGCAACGCTTTAGTTCGGAGTTTCGTGTGTTTTCGTGGATCATGTTTTCCCCACTAAAACGGATCGCAAGACCCTCGAAACGGTTCCTAAACAATTCGCAACGCCGTCCGCCGGGCTAAACCCGCGACGTGAATGAGAGTGCCGTAACCCAAATCCAGGTAGTGTCATGTTTTGGATTTTTTGCCGGTCCTCCGTGTCCTCGGTGTCTTCGTGGTGGAATATGACGAGGAAACCGCTCACCACGGAGACACCGAGGACACTGAGATGGCAGCGACAACCGAAATGTGACACTACCCAAATCCATATTGCCTGCCCCGACGGTAGTTTGTTATAGTCAGCACGTTCATCCCCCAAAGTGCGTGTGGCTTAACCGATAACTCAACTCGAGTAGTCGCCTGCCAGGGCAGGTTCTGACAAGGCTCGGAGGAGGCAATTATGCCGACAAAGCGTCCTGAAGATTTCGAGTATCTGAGCAACAATCCTGATTTCGTTCCCGACCCGGAAATCGAAGAATTCATGGAAGACGAGATCTTAAGGGCTCCCAAGGATCCTGAGCTGCTGGCCCATCGCCTGCGCAATAACACCGCCGCATCACCGCACGATGCAGGGGGTGATTTGGATGCCTCGTGGGAGGACGTCAATGAGAGCGGTTCCGAGGCAGTGGCCGGCGATAACCCGACCCCGGATCAATCGATGGTAGAAGAAAATGCGAATGCCGTGGGCGTCAACTTCGAAGACAATGAGGAGTTGGAGTTTATCGAGAAGATCGAACGACGAGATCGTGACCGGTTCGAATTAGATCAGCGGTCCAAAGCCACGGATGACATGATTTAGAATGCTAATCACGACAATAATTTTAAAAATCTCTTCGCCCCCTTCTCTGTGAGCTCCGTGCCTCCGTGGTGGGCTTTTGCGGAGTAACTTCACCCCTGAGATGCGCAGCGAGCCGCAATCAAAACTTAAGACATGATCCACGAAATCACCCGAAATGATTTGGTGGATCGAATTGTTTACTCGCAAAAAAACCTGCTCAAGAAAACAGGAAATCGTCAGGACGCGACCCTAAAGAACGCCTAAAACTGCTTCCGGCTATCGAGCAAAATCGTCACCGGACCGTCGTTAACGAGCTCGAGCTGCATCATGCTGCGGAAACTGCCGGTAGCCACGTTTGGAACGAGCCCTTTTGTTTTCGTCACAAAACGTTCGTACAAAGGCTGAGCAATTTCAGGTGGAGCTGCGTCGCTCCACGAAGGTCGCAGCCCACGACGTACATCGCCGTACAGGGTGAATTGAGAAACGATCAGAATGCCTCCGCCCACCTCCTTTAAAGAGAGGTTCATGCGGCCCTCGCTGTCGTCGAAAATCCGCGACGCAACGATCTTCTCTGCCAGGTAATCCGCGTCGGCTTGAATATCGTCGCGCGCCACCCCTAACAAAACGACGAGACCGTTTCCGATCTCGCCGGTAATCTTCCCTGGCACACTTACCCTGGCCCGGGTCACTCGTTGCACGACTGCACGCATCACTTTTTCGGTGGTCTGCTCGGTCGAATTTCCACTCGACTAACGAGACTCCGATCTTCCTGGTGCAACAGGTCCAGCACGACGCGCGCAATATCCGCAGGTCTCAGTTGCCAGGCTTTTTCGTCGGTTGGAGTGTCGCCGCCAAAAGAAGTATTCACCGAGCCGGGCATGATGTAACTCACTTTGATGCCGTCGTGCCGTACTTCCTGCATCAGGGCCTCACTGAAACCGTTCAGCCCGAATTTTGAAGCATTGTAGGCGGCCATGTTCGGATGAGGATTGGCGCCGGCAAGGGACGAGATGTTGATGATGTAACCGCCACCGCGCCGCTTCATCAACGGAATCCCCTCGTGGCAACAATAAAACACGCCGAACAGGTTTGTGTGTATAACGGCTTCGAAGTCTTCCGGCAACATGGTTTCGACTGAACCGAAAATTCCGATACCCGCGTTGTTAACCAGAATGTCCAGGCCGCCATAATTTGCCGCAATGTCAGCAAATGTTGCCTTGACCTGTCCGTAATCCTGAACATCGCAGACAGAGCCGAACGCCTGATCTGGCTTGAGGGAATTCAACTCGCCAACAGCGGCAACAACCTCTTCTCCTTTTCGAGCGGTGACGTAAACTTGTGCGCCGGCGCTTATCAGAGCCTCAGCGATGCCCCTTCCAATTCCTTTAGTACCTCCGGTAACGACCGCAAGCTTGTTGGTGAGTTCCATCGACTATCCCCTGAGTTTTTCGCGCAACCGGTCGTTGACGATTTTTGGATTGGCTTTGCCCTTTGAGGCTTTCAATACCTGACCGACGAAAAAGCCAAAGAGTGCCTCTTTCCCGGCCCGGTATTGCCCGAGCTGCGCTGGGTTTGCAGTTATCACTTCATCGATCAGGCGATCAATCTCACGGGTATCGCTTACCTGGACCAGGCCACGCTGCTCGATGATTGTTGCCGGGCTGTCGCCGGTACGGAACATCTCTATGAGGACTTCCTTACCTTGCTTGCCGCTGATTGTTCCCTCATCAATCAAACGCACCAACCGGCCTAAATTATCGGGAGTAACCGGTGAAGCATGAGCCGCAATTCCCGCCGACTCCAATTCACGGAGCAGCTCCGACCGAACCCAGTTTGCCGCAGCTTTCGGATTGCCGGATGCGTCGGCCGCGTGCTCGTAGTAATCGGCCAGGGAACGCTCGGAGGTCAGTTGTGAAGCATCCGCGAAGCTCAGTCCGTATTGTTCCATGAAGCGTCGCCGTCGCGCCTCAGGCAACTCGGGCATGCTCGAGCGGACCTGCTCGATGAAATCGTCAGAAACAAGCAGCGGCGGTAAGTCAGGTTCGGGGAAGTAACGATAATCGTGTGCCTCTTCTTTTGAACGCATCACGCGCGTTTCCATTGCCCGCTCGTCCCAAAGGCGCGTTTCCTGGACCAGCCGGCCGCCGGATTCCAGGACTCCCACCTGTCTCGTTACCTCGTATTCGATGGCGCGTTGCATGAAACGAACTGAGTTGAGGTTTTTCAATTCAACCTTGGTGCCAAATGCCTGATCGCCCTTGCGCCTCACGGAGACGTTAGCCTCGCACCGGAGATTTCCCTTTTCCATGTCTGCTTCCGAAGCGCCCACCCATTGCAAGGCGCGCCGGACGTGGTTGACATAGTCGTATGCTTCCCACGAGGAGCGGAACTCCGGCTCAGTAACGATCTCTGCCAGCGGAGTTCCGGCCCGATTCAAGTCGATATATGAGAAGCGATCGACATCAGGCAATCCTTCGTGCACATTTTTTCCGGCATCCTCTTCCAGATGCAGTCGCGTGATACGGATCTTTTTCACTCGCCACTCGACGGGATGTCCGGCCTGGTCGCGTTCCGCAGTCATAATCTCGAGTTCGCCGTTCGCAGAGAACGGCTGGTCGTACTGCGAGATTTGATAACCCTTCGGAAGATCGGGATAGAAATAGTTTTTTCGCGCGAAGATGGATTGGTTATTGATGTGCAATCCAAGAGCCAGCGCGGCGCGAGCTCCGAGCTCAACGGCGCGTTTGTTAAGAACAGGAAGCGCGCCCGGCAAACCCAGGCAAACGGGACACGTATTCGCGTTCGGCTGGTCGCCAAATCGAGTGGAACAGCCGCAAAAGATTTTCGATTCATTGCTCAGTTGGGCATGAATCTCGAGGCCGATTATTGTTTCCCACTCAGTGGTCATTTGGTCGGTTCTGGTGTTTGGTTTTTGATCTTGGGTCTTTGGTTTTCGTGTAATTTCGTGAATGTCTCTGGCGAGGTTATCGAACTGATCCACGAAACCACACGAACCAATACCAGCTACGGTCTTAGCCAACCGGGATAAGCACCATTCCGTCTGGCCTCGTCCTCGAGTGCGCGCCATCGTGCTTGCAAGCCGGCGCGCTGCGCAACCAGCTCATTCAATCGTGTCCAAAGAATGGTCTGGTCAATCGACTCGTAAGGCTGGTAACCGCCGGTCGTAAGCAACGGAGAGAAAGGAAACGGAATGCCAAAACCTCGGCGCGTGCCAAACGGTGAAACTGGAAAACGATTGTGAAATCCGCGATTCGGAAAACCCACCGGACCAACATTGATCCGGGACATTGGTCCTCTCTGCGGGGCAGCAAAAACCTGCGGCCTGGACGTCCGCATCTGGAAAACCGGGTTAACAACTGCTCGACCAAAAGGAGCGAAGGGCGCAACCGACACGAAGGGCGCAAAACCACTCACTACTGCGACTGAACTCCAGATGTTAGATAACGGCAGTGAATCAAGTTGTTGACGCAAGGAAGCGATCTCTGCATCAACCGCCGCTATCTCGGCTCTCAAAGTTGTCGCTCGTTCGCGCCAATACCCTTCACGAGCGCTCTGGTCCGTCAAACTCTGTTCCAGCTTCCGGCGTTCAGCGACAGCGGCAGCTTTAGCCTGGCGTTGCAACTCTTCCTTTGATGGCAACCCCAATTCCCGCCGGCGACGTTCATAAGCAAGCTCACTTTTGCGTCGCGCACTGGCGAAGGGCTCCAAGTCCTTGTTTGTGATTGCGCGACGAGCTCCTCCGCTTTGTAATTCTGATGAGGTTGTCGACCCAGTCTGATTCGACTTCAATAGTCTTACAAAACTTCCCGGCGGCTGGTGGTTGGCCTTTTCCGTTGCCGGGATATCGATTGTCACAAGTTGGAGGGTGACCTGAAAGCCGGGACTGACTTCGTAAGTCATCGTCGTCGCTGAAGCAGTAAAAGTACCGGGAATCTCAACAACTCTTCCATTACGGAGGACAACGGTGTAGGCGTGAGCAGTCGAGGCAGTGATCCCCAGACCGAGCAAAATAACCGCAATCTGAGCTGCGCGTCGTACTATCGAGGAGGTATTTGTCATAAAATCTCCTTGAAAAACAGAACTATTTCGGGGAGTTCCTCGGATTGCCGTTAGTATAGCATCGGACAACTCAAGCCGAGTGAATTCGCAGGTGGGGAAGGGGGCAGTCGTTAGTTTGAAGGTTCGGTAAGTTCAAGTCGCCCCCGCTCAAGTTTCCGAGGCTTCATCATCGAATCAATCACTCAATGCAGTAAACCCAGAGGCTTAGTGATAGGGATAAGCAGTGGCATTCAAACTTGAGCGGGGGCGCCTTGAACTTACCGAACCTTCAACCTAACGACTGCCCCCTTCCCGACCTGCGAATTTACTTGGCTTGAGTTGTCCCAATCCTCAGCCTTAAAGCATCCTCAGAGTTTCACACAGTCTCTGGGGTTGGTGGGATTACTGACTTTTGAGGCAAAGCAAAATGACACGGAATTTCGTGTGTGTTCGTTGATGTAATTTCTGAACGGCAGCCTCGGATAAAAGCGTATCCCCGGGGCGTAGAATGAAAAACAAACCGCCGGCAAACTTTTTGCTAAGTATTTTGATATTTGATATACAATCAGCGCCGCTGGGAAACACCTCGCAGTTTCGGATGCATCAAGCCGGATTCTCGGCGTGCGGTCCGCTCCGTTTTCTGACCCTTCACAGAGGAGAGAAGAGACAAATGGCAAAGACTGTTTGCAAGATTATGGGGGTGGTCTTTTTGCTCGTTGGTGTTTGTGGGTTTGCGGCGCCAACACTGCTGGGCGCTCATTTCACGCCACCACACAATCTCGTCCACATTGTTTCCGGAGTAATTGCGCTCTATTTTGGCTTCGCGGGCTCACTCTCCGGCGCAAGAGGGGCCTGTCTTGTTTTTGGAATTGTTTACCTTGCACTCGGCATTCTCGGTTTGACGCTTGGGGATAAGATGATGGACCGGATATGGCATGTCGGACCGCTAACATTCGGTTATGTGGACCACGGCATCCACCTTTTGCTCGGCGTCGTTTTTCTAGCGGGTGGGCTCTTTACGAGAAAGCAGTAGCATAATCACTCGCGTCTGGTTTCAGGTTGCAAGGAAGAGTTCTGTAAGTTGGCGCACTTGCGTCCATGAATTCCGATACCTTGCAACCTGAATCTCCTCGTTTCAAAACCTGAAGTTCACACCTGCGCGCCCCACTATTCCCGGCGCTCGAAAACCACTCTCGAAATATCTCTGATCGAATAGATTGTCCGCCCCGCCGAACAGCACCGCAGCGACACGATCGGAAAGACGTTTCTCTAAACTCAGAAACACGTCCGCTTTCGTATAGCCGGCAAACTTCAGCTCCGCCATGCGAAACGGAAAATTGTTTGCAAACACAGGCGCGAGGTAGGGTTTCCGGCATCTTCGGTGGAAACTATGTCGCAAGTGTTTAATTTCTTCCTTCTTGAGCGGAAATTCTGCCTGAGTTGATCCACGAAATTACACGAAGTAACACAAAGAGCAATTCGTGACGTTCGTGTACTTGGTTCGTGTGATTTCGTGGATCGATTTGTTTACTGACAAAAACCTACTCAACAAAAGAAGGGATTGATAACTGATTCATAGCTACGAGGATGCACGAAAACTTTGTCCTTCAAGACCTGGAGAACTTCGTTACCGCTTACAGTTGCGCGGGCAGCAGCGGATTCTCACCGCCTTCCCTGCACCGCCGCTCGTTTGGTTATCAATTTTGCCGGTACACATTGTGCACCGACGTTACTCGAGGCACACCTGTAACAGGATGTGCATCTACCAGAACTTCCACCTCAAAAACTTGTCTCAACAAGTCGATCGTCAGCACCTCTTCGGGCTTGCCGATGGCCACCATCTTCCCCTCCTTCATCAACAACACCTGGTCGGCGAAGTGAGCGGCCAGATTCATGTCATGAGTAATTACTATCGCCGCGGTGCCGCGTCTGTCACAGCGGCTGCGCACCAGTGCCAGAATTCTCTCCTGGTGCGCGAGATCCATATTCGCCGTGGGCTCGTCGAGCAGGAGGAAAGGCGCATCAGTTGCCAGGGCTCGGGCTAACAGACAACGCTGACGCTCACCTCCCGACAGTTCATTCATTAACCGGCTCTCAAGACTGGTTAGTTCGGTTTCCGCCAAAACTTCTTCGACCACACGCAGATCTCTTTCAGTCTCCCAACCCCAGGCCGCGGTGGTGGCCCACGCGTATCGACCACCCAGCACAAACTCGAGAACGGTTACGGGAAAACGAGGATCCGCTTCCTGCGCCACCACGGAGATTCGCTTGCTGATCGCGCGCCGCGAGTAGCCGGACAAAGAAGTCCCTGCAAGTAGAATTCGTCCCGAAGCCGGCCTTAATCCTCCATTCAGGGCTCGGAGGAGAGTGGATTTCCCGGCGCCGTTTGGCCCAATGATCGCCAGGATTTCTCCCGCGCTCAGTTGCAAAGACACATCGGCTACAGCCGTGCGCTCTCCGTAGGCAATTGTCAGCTGCTCGACTTGGATCATTGATTCATCGTCCTCGCTTTAGTAAGTAGATGAACAGTGGAGCGCCCACCAGTGCTGTGATTGCACCCACGGGGAGCTCGCGTGGAGCAATTACGGTGCGCGCGATCGTGTCTGCGATGATCACGAACAGCGATCCTGCGAGAGCGGCTGCGGGAATCGTCATTCGGTTATCGCTGCCGAGCGACAACCGCACAAGATGAGGGACCACCAATCCGACATACCCAACTGAGCCGCTGGCTGCTACGGAGCTACCCACCAGCAAGCTTGCGGCGAGAAAGACCATCACTCGTACCCGGCTGACTTCCACGCCGAGGTCGAAAGCGTCAGTCTCTCCAAGCATCAACAGATTCAGGGCGCGCGCGTTAAGTGCGAGTACTGCAACTCCGACAATGGCTATGGCGATCGCTACAGCCAGCAGGTTTTTCGTACCACCCGAGAGATCGCCCAACAACCAGAAGGTAAATGAACGAATCCGGGTCGCATCCATCAGGGTTGTGACAAACACGATCACGGACGATAAGAACGTGGTTACGATAACCCCGGCCAGTATCAACCGTTCAGGAGTGGCGCCGGCCCGGCCTCTTGCAAGTCTATAGACGACCAGCGTAGCCAGCAGCGCGCCGCTAAAAGCCATCACCGGCCGGCTCCACTCGTGAGCGCCAAAGAACACCAGAGCGATCATCGTCCCGACCGCTGCCCCGTTGGATATGCCGAGCAGGTACGGCTCAGCCAATGGGTTTCGCAGCAGGGCTTGATAACTCGCTCCGGCAGCGGCAAGAGAGGCGCCGACGGCCGCGGCCAGCAACACTCGAGGCAAACGAATCTCAAAAAGGATGGCGAACTGATCGGGAGTAAGCCCGCATGATGAACGGCCACCGGAGAAGAGCGCGCAAATAGCTTCGCGGGCGGGAAGCCGTTCGCTGCCGAGAAGCGACGTCAAGAGTACGGCTCCTAAGAGAATGAATAGCAGTATCGAGCAGGCTACGAGAGTGCGCCGCAGGGTTACGCGACCTCGTAAATCAACTTTGTCCGCGGGGGCAATCATTTATTAAAAGCTTCGGGGTGCAGTGCCCGGGCCATTTCTTCCAGACCATCAATGGACCTTGGACCTGGGCGCGAAAGATGATCGTCATTAATTTTGTAGACTCTTCCATTCAGTGCGGCGGGAGATTTTTGCAACGATGGGGCAACCGAGGAATTTGCGTCTCCGCTGGCGCCGCCGGTTGCCAGTATGATTGCTTCCGGGCGAGAAGCTAGCGCTGATTCAGCGCTGTAATTCGGCCACGCTCCCGGAACATTCGCAGTTACCGAATCGCCTCCTGCCCTGCGAATCAGGTCAGTCACAAAGGCGTCACGACCGGCGGTGTAAAGTGGTTCGGCATAGAGTTGATAAAAGATCCTGACCCTGGGTCGTGAACTTACGGCCTGTGCGACAGCATCTGCGTGTGCACGCAGCTGTTCAACCAGTTGCTTCGCCTGATTTTCCCGATTCATGACCTCGCCGATCCGCTCGATCGAACTGAACACTCCCTCGAGGTTATGCGGATCGGTCACAAAAACAGCGATGTGATGACCTTCTAATTGCGAGGTGAAAGCTTCCAGTTGAGAGGCTGTGGAGACCAGCACCAGTTGGGGGTGTAAAGCAACGATTCGCTCAATATTTGGATGAAGGGTATCACCGATTTCCGCGACCTTCCTGGCTTCAGGCGGGTAATCACAATAGCTGGTCCGGCCCACCAGTCGATCCCCGGCGCCCACCGCAAAAACAATCTCGGTGAGATTTGGCGCGAGCGAAACGACGCGATCTACTTGCGCCGGCAAGACGATTCGTTTTCCTGCATCGTCGACGATTTCTCTGGCGGCGGCGGGTGAAACCGGAGGAGAAGGATGTTTGGCGCAAGCGCAAAACAACAGCACACCGCACAATCCCAGGAGCGCTGTCTTTACTTTGCGAGTTGTAGAGGTGAGTACTGACAAAAATCCCACCGACTTCCTGTCTTCGGGATCGTGAACAGGCAGTCAGCGGGATCAGAAAAAGAAACCGCGCGGCCCGAACACTCTTCCGCGAAGTGTTCAAAAAGGCTGCACAAGCTACGGGCAGGTCTCCTGGCTTAGCGAATCATCAGCCAATCCTTCTTGAAAAAGGTATTGACTGGGGATCCTCATCACAGTGGCGCGACCGCGCGGGATTTTCACCCGCTTCCCTATTCTCCCCGAACAACTGGGGCACCCGAACGCTTAGGTTATGAAAGATCAGTCCAACATTTATCGCGAGCCCGGACACTATCACGCTGTGAAGGAAGGTGTCAATTCGTGTCTTACTGTCCACTTCGCTGGATCCTGGCTTTGCACCAGAAGGTAGCCCAGACTTTAGTCTGGGCCACGAAGACTGAGGAAGAAGCCGGTAAGGGCTCGGTGTTCAAGATCTTGATGACGGAGGCTTATGCTATCGAGCCCTCTCATTGCCTTACAAACAGTGCGACAACCTCCTGGAGAACCGGTATTAGTTCTTCAAACGAGCGAACATCGTAATGCTGTGCCAAAACCGACTCACCAGTTTCGTAGCTAATTGTGTCCACGTCGCATGCCCCAGTGTCCCAAACGGTGATACTCGCAACCAAGGATTTACTTTCAAGGGTCGCTACCGCCGCCGCTGTAGGCGCGTCGCGTCGCTTAAAACTCAGTACAGCACCGCTATTCTTGAATAACTGCTCGCGGGATTTCAGCCATTGTTCAAATTCTCCTATCATTGTCCCTTCCTCGGATTAATTGCTGATTTTCGTTGCCTTGTGGACGATGTTTGAGGCTCTTGGCATTTGCGGCACAGGTTGCCCTCGTTGAAGAGCAATCTCCCGTAGATACTATTAGGACCTGGGAATCGCATTTGAGAGATCGCTCCGTGCGAGGCGTATGAATTCGATTGCCATTGTCGGTAGAAGCGGCTTTCGTATAGTAGATACCTGAGGATTGATTCTTGAGCCGCGAATTTTCCTGCTGTTATATTCCGAGGTCGCTACTCCTACAGACGGATACGTCCAGGACTTGAGAGTTGATGTGTTCGTTTTATCGCTGATAATCAACTGCCAAACGTGCGAGGATATTTACGTGGCGCGCCGACTTGAGGCCGGATGCGGTACAGGTCTTCAGCGACGCGTATCGAAGAAGGGGGGACAGCGGAGTCCTTGGCGGAGTGCGAAGAACCGTTTGTAACGACGCCAGTGTTTTGCGCCTTTGGTCCATTCTCAGCCCCTTTGACGAAAATAGGTAGGTGCCGTCAATTGTGGTCAAGAACGGGTAATTCGCCCGCAAACCCAAGTATCCGAGTCCAAATTGTCAAAGAATCGACACCAGCCCATTGGTAAGGTTGAGCTAGGGCACCTTCGTCACCCTCACGTAACTCACTTATTAACCGGCTTCAAATGCCCAAAGAAGCCACGTTGGTGGAGATAACGTACAGCTCTTTCAATCTGCTCCAAAGTTACCTCTGGAAGCACAATTAGACCGGGTTCGGCATAGCAAGGAATATTAAGCCTGACGTGGTCCTTCACCTCCTGGGCTAACCGCACGGGATCAATGAAATCGACTGGGTAGCGGCTGCCGTCTTCTAATTCAATCAGCGCGTGACTCAAGTACCCACGGAGTGACATTTCAGACTCGCTTCTTTCATCGAAGCTATCAGGAAAGACTACTTTAGGGTTGTACGTTGTGTCGGACATTTTGATTGGCACTCACTTTGGTACTAACTTCACTTGCTTTACCAGCTCGATGAACCGCTCAAGCGGCATGGGGTTCTTAGGAACGATCTCGTAATGTGATGGACTTGCTCCTCTCTGAATAAGCTGAAGTTCATCCGGTAGACTCTCTATTCTGTAAGCGCCTCCGAACTTCTCAACCTTGCTTGGATCGAGATTGACGGAAGGACCACGCGTCGGTTGGACCATTCCATCCTTGATCTTCACATCAATGTCTCTGACCTCAATATTTGGGCCTCCGCGATAGGCGGTAATGTCAATCACACTAGCCAATTGATCCGGTGTCAGCTGATGGTATCCACCTCCGTGCTGATTCCAATAGTAAATCGCGTCTGACCACAACCAGACGTTGGCGCGATTCATCTGGTTTGGAAAAACTCGGACGTACTGTCCTGTCGTTGGACTACAAATAATAATTCCGCCATCCTTATCGGCGTTGCGTAAAAGGTCGGCGCGTCTTCTTTCTTCCTCTTTTTTTACGGCCGCGTCATCACCCCAAACGCCCCATATTAGCCGGTTCTTGAGCTTTTTGAAAAAATCGCCAATGCCTCGGCCATTAGGATCGGTGCGGACCAGTGGATTGTTGTTGACGTAGGAGTATGCGTTCCAAGATTGCGGCTCATCCGGGTTGAGCTGCGCTTGGTAGTTGGCTGGGTCAACGCTCGTGAATCGTCCTTGAATTGATGAATAGTATCTGGCCAAGAAGTAATCGAGACCGGTCTCCATATCCCGTTCTTTTTGAGTGAACTGTTGACGAATCCCATCGGCAGCGCTGTATCCCTGTGCATTCGTTCGTGGCCCAATGTCAGTGAAGAGTTCTTCACCAAAGGGCAAGTAGTCATGTCGGGACTTCACTTCCTGGCCTGAACCGGTTATCACGCGTGGAGTTCCGAGGGTGTCGGTTGTCAAATAGCTGATTCCAGGTGTGCCGCTCGGACCAGCGCTGCTGTACTCTGCCACGAGCTGACCCTG
>Ga0137404_10000878_pt1 | contig 19723 bp, 20 predicted proteins | sample CZOMad2_1_16fung_FD_108285 | JGI IMG/M metagenome (GOLD analysis project Ga0137404, IMG submission 108285) | Vadose zone soil fungal communities from Angelo Coast Range Reserve, California, USA - CZOMad2_1_16fungal (Illumina Assembly) | ecosystem: Environmental > Terrestrial > Soil > Vadose... | reverse complement strand
GACCGCGCGGCGGCCGTTCCGCAGTCCTCATCATTCCGCCAGCATGGCCGCGCTGACCGGCGGCGGCCTGCGCGCCAAACCCGGCGAGATTTCACTGGCGCATCAGGGCGTGTTGTTCCTCGACGAATTGCCGGAGTTCGATCCGCGCGTGCTGGATTCACTGCGCCAGCCGCTCGAAAACGGCGAGGTCGCGGTCTCCCGCGCCAATCACCGCGTCACCTATCCGGCGCGTTTCATGCTGGTCGCAGCGATGAATCCCTGCCGCTGCGGCCACGCCTATGAACCCGGCTTTTCCTGCAAGCGCGGACGGATCGACCGCTGCACCTCCGATTATCAGGCGCGCATCTCGGGCCCGCTGATGGACCGCATCGATTTACGCATCGAAGTGCCCGCGGTGAGCGCCGCCGATTTGATCCTGCCGCCAGCAGCCGAGGGATCGGCGGAAGTCGCCGCCCGCGTCGCCGCGGCGCGCGACGTGCAAGCCGCGCGCTACGCGACAATCGGACTTCCGAACATCCGCACCAACGCCGAAGCGCCGGCCTCGGTGCTCGAGACCATCGCCCAGCCGGACGCGCAGGGGCTGAAGCTGTTGCGTGACGCGTCCGAGACCATGCGGCTATCGGCGCGCGGCTATCATCGCGTGCTGCGCGTCGCGCGCACGCTGGCCGATCTCGATGGTGCCGAGAAGATCACGAGGCTGCATCTCGCCGAAGCCTTGTCGTATCGCGCGCTCGCCGACGATGTGCGGCGTGCGGCTTGAAGCGGATCCAGGTTCGGTTCGGCGGGCTCATGCGGTCTCGATACAATCTTGGGACGCCCGAGGTGGCGATCAGGAAGGGGCTCGGTGGATTAGCATTCTCAAGCGATGTGGACGTTGAGCAGCGCGACCAGAATGACGCTGGAGGCAACGACTCCCACAATGATGAGGGCCAGTGCGAGGCGATCGGCCGTCGCCGGTGAAATATCGTGTTGCAGCAAGACCATTCTCAGGCCACAGGCAACGTGGGTGAAAATTGCGATGGGCCCCACCCAATAATGTGCAATCAGGCGGAGGTTGGAAAGACTAACCAGCATGCTATCGTTGGGGCGAGTCAACCAAGTCCAATTCGTGTTAGTGCCAGCATAGCGCGCGGCAAACACCGCCGTCATATGGGCGAGAAAATAAACGCCGACGTATGCACCGCTCATGGTCTGCACGGTACCGAGGAAATCGCTCGGCATTCTCATCCGCCGCCGCGCCAGCGCGGTGCCACTTAGAATCTGAAAACCGATCAACGCCAGCAATATCGGTTGGACAATGTCGTCGCGATAGACGCGGCGCACGGCGTTCATTATTTCGATGTGTACCGGTCCGTTCCAGAAGCCAGCCACATGATTCACAATGTGAGGCCCGACGAACAGTAGCAGTATCGCGCTGGCGGAAACGCCATGGGCAAGGCCTAGCCGGCGATGTCCGACGGGCGTCATGGCAACAGCTATCGGCGATGACCTGGGGCTTAGCAGGAACATTATCGCCACCGACGCCCAAAAGATTGACCAAGCAATTGGCCCCGCTGAAGGCGCGTGCAGCACGCCAGCAACATTTTCGAATCCCACATAAAGTGAAGGCGTGGCAAACGCCAGATGGGCAACGCTTCTGGCATGTCCGCCCTCGGGGCTCCCGACTTGCGGTGATCCGAGCGCTACTCCAAAGACAAAGCTGACCAGCATTACCGCCAGTGCCAGTGTCAGGGACCCGATGACAGTGATCCAAACAATCACGCCGTTCGGCGAGGCCGGCCCGTGCACCAGCACAAGGCCGGCGGACAGCAAACTCAACAGTGACGGATAAGCCAATGCGCACAGCGCGGGGATGACGAGCAAAAGGCGATGAAGCGATGCCGCGCTCAACCCTAATACGCCGCCGCGGCAGGCGTCTTGGGACGCGATGATCGCTGAAATACTGAGACCGTTACGCCGATTTATCGTATTTCTCCCCGTTCGGTCGGGCTCATGCGATCTTGATCCCGCCACGCTATTTTTTTGACGCCGTTGGCGTCACCGCGCCAAGCTGTTGCAGCAATCCCGTTGTGTTCTGCACATGCCACATTTCGACGACCTTCCCGTCGGCAATCCGATCCATGGCGATCCCCGACCATTTCACCTGCTTTCCCGTCGGAGCGATGCCGTTAAACTGGCCCTGATGTGTCCCGTGAAAGGTCACTCGGGTCACCACTTTATCGCCTTCGGCAATCTGGTCCTCCACCGAGAGATGGTGGTCGGGGAAGGCGCTGCGGATGGCCTGCATGCGGGCAAGATATTGTTGTCTGAAACCCCTGAAATTGTTGAACACAACATCCTCGGAGAAATAGCTGTCGAATACGGCCATGTTTCCCTTGTTCACGATTTCATTCAGGTAGTCGCGGACAATCGCCTTGTTTTGCTCGAGCTTCATCATCTCCTGGCCTCCTTTGCGGCACGCCCTCAGGCGGCCTTTCGTAAAAACTTTTGCACCTTTCCTCCCATACGCAAAAGCGTCACCAGCAGAGGGACCGGCATGCCCTTCATTTCGTCATGCCATCTGTTCAGCAGCTCGAGAAAATCCAGAGTCGTCCTGATCTTCTGCCGCACGAACGGCTCCGTTTTGGGATCGAACTCATTCACGCATTCCCGCAGCAACGCCAGGGTCGGATCGATCTCCCGACGCTTGCGCTCCTCGACGATGACCCGGAACAAATCGGTGATGTCCTGCAGTGCCACGAAATGATCGCGGCGATCGCCCATCACATGCATTACCTTGACGAGACCCCAGCCCTGCAACTCCTTCAGGCCGGTGCTGACGTTGGAGCGCGCCACAGAGAGCGTATCGACGATTTCCTCGGCATTGAGCGCGCGCTCTGAGAGGTAGAGCAGGGCATGAATCTGCGCCACGGTGCGACTTATGCCCCAGCGGGTTCCCATCTCGCCCCAGTGCAAAACGAACTTTTCGGTGACGGGTGAAAGATTCATTTGTTTCCGACATTTCTGTTACTTCAGAAATAGCATAAAGCTGGACGCTGTCAAGCACCGTGCCGGTTCGGAGGCATGTTTGGCTATTATCGCGTGCTGCGCGTTACCCGCACGCCGGCCGAGGACATCAGGCGTGCGGCGTAGGATGCAGGTTGACCGCGACAATGTTGACGCCGCACCGAAGGAGTGATTTGCCCGTCGTGCCAATTCGCCGCGGGGCGGCATCCTTGATCTGAACCCCAAATCAGCGACAGATTCCATCTATCCCGTGCCCACCAAGAGGGGCGTTGCGCATCGTCACGACGTTGGGTGCGGGATGCGATGGACGCGGGCGATGTCGGCGACGAACGACGTCGTCCCGCGGACGGCGAAGTCGTGTGGTCCTGACGCCCCGACGCTGGCGTCAAGCCGGTGGAGACGACTCCGCCGGCGAGGGTGGCAAACAAGCCCGGTCACCCGGGAGAGCGCGAAGGAAACCGTTAAAACCATTGCGTAGGGAATGCCGGGTGATTCCGGTGTGACCGTGGTGACTATGCTCGTGTGCTTTTTTATTTTTCGCACGCGAGGCTGCGGGCGCAACGAGCGCCCGGCATTCCCTGCGCCCTCTGATTTCAGAAGGCGGAATGTTAGCGGCAAAACTCGAGCGCATGCGCGGCGAGATCGCGAAGCTGTGGCTGTCGGCCACGCGGGCTGTTTGAAATTTGTTGGCGTGCCCGCAAACAAACTCGTCATGCCCGGACTTGCCGCCTTCGCTACGAAGCTTCGGCGGCCTGACACCGAGAGCCCGGCGAAGCCTCCTGACCGCCGAAGTCCGCCTTCGGACGAAGGCGGTTGGCGTAGACGGGATCCGGGCATCCATCATCTTCGCAATAAGTTCTTCCGAAGAGGATGGATTGCCGGGTCAGGGCCCGGCAATGACGAGCTCAAACCAATTTGAGTTCTGGTTTGAAATTCCGACGCGCATAGGGGAGACGACAGCGGGAGATTGCGCCACCACGTCAACTCGCCGGTAACGAGTTTTGTTTACACTCTGCCAACCATAAGCCCTTCGCCATCAGAGGGCGTGGAATGAGTGAGCGGCGTATCATGTTGCGTTTCAAGATTCTGGCCTCGGCCATTCCACTGATCCTCATCGCCGCTTTCGCGCGCGGCGGGCTTTTGCCGGGCTCGCATCTCTGCATCGCGACCGCCGACACCACGATAGAGATCGCCGACTTGCCCTGGCGTGCCGATCTTCATGTCGCGTTCACCGACGACCCCGCGGCCGCGACCGTGCGGGTCCAGATCTCCGATAGCGCTGAGGCCGCCGACTTCGTGGTGGTCGACGACGCCGAGATTGCCGAGCCGGGCGCCTGCAAGGCCAACGCCGCGCCATGCTTTGTGGCGGTCTCCGAATATGCCGTTGGCGACGCGCCCATGATTTATCTTTCGCATGACGGTCCCGCCGATTACCGGATCTATGTCAGGTCAAGGACCTTTTCGGTGCGCGATGCGGCCGCACTTGTCGTCGGCGCCGGCGGCGCCGGGCACCGCGCCCAGCAAGCCGCGTCACTCTGAACATTTGAGGATTTATTAACCCTGTTCTCACCGGACCGCGCAGACGTCGTCCGACCTCAAGCACTTCGCAAGGTCGCCACGGCATCTTCGTCGTCAAGCAAATCACGCGCGGGGCAACCTTCCAATGCCGGCCGCGCCAAACAAACGCGATGTGACCTTCAGGGTGGCCGGCGATGGCGATGGGGCGGATTCTTCGGATCAAGTTGCACATACGCCGGTTCTCGCGGCGGCATCCCTGGATCATCCTCTCGGTTCGCTCGTTCATGATCTTCTCCGCCGCCTTCGGCGGCGCATATGGGTTCATCACCGGCAGCCGATCTGAAAATTCCGGCTACGACCCCAACGCCTTTGCGATCGGCGCCAGCTTCCTGTTCGCGATCGCCTGCGCCGGGCTCGCCATGCTGAGCATGCGGCTGCGTTTCCTGCACAAGAAACTGCGCAAGATCGCGCTGCATAACGAAACGCTGGCCGACCGCAATTGGGAATTGAAGGAAGCCGAAGAACGCGCCCGCAGCCTGTTCGAATCGCAAGGCGACCTGATCGTGCTGCGCGATGCCGAAGGCGCCATCACCTTCGTCAACGACGCCTACTGCGAGCTTGCCCGGCAACCGCGCAGCGCCTTGATCAGCAGCCGCTTTGCGCTCACCGTGCTGGAGCAAGGCGACACCGCCCTTGAGTCTAACGGCACACGAATTCACGACCAGAAGATCGCGACCGCGGTCGGGCCGCGCTGGATCGCCTGGCGCGAAGGTCTGGTTCGATCCGATGCAGGCGCGCCTGCCGAAATGCAGAGCGTCGGCCGCGACGTCACCGATCGCACCGAGAGCGAACGCGCACTCGCCGAAGCCCGCGACCAGGCTGACGCCGCCAACCGCGCCAAGTCGCGCTTTCTCGCGATGGCCAGCCACGAAATCCGCACGCCGCTGAACGGCATCATCGGCATGAGCGGGTTGCTATTGGAGACGCCGCTGACGCCGGAGCAGATGACCTATGCCAAGGCGGTAAAGACCTCCGGCGACGCGCTGCTGGCGCTGATCGAGGAGCTGTTGGATTACTCCAAGATCGAGGCCGGCAAGGTCGATCTCGAACATCGTCCGTTTGCGCTCGCCCCGCTGATCGAGGACATCACCGAACTGCTGGCGCCGCGGGCGCAGGCGCGAAAACTCGAAATCGCCGCCTATATCGACGAGCGGTTGCCGGCGGAAGTGACAGGCGACGCGGCGCGGCTGCGCCAGGTGCTGCTCAATCTCGCCGGCAATGCGATCAAATTTACCTCAACCGGCGGCGTGTCACTGATCGTCGAGCCCGGCATCTGGCCCAACGAAATCAGCTTTCTGGTGCGCGACACCGGCATCGGCATCGCACCCGAAGCCCAGAAGCGGATTTTCCGCGAGTTCGAACAGGCCGACGAGAAAATCGCCCGGAGCTACGGCGGCACCGGCCTTGGACTGAGCATTTCCGAGCGCATCGTCAAGCGAATGGGCGGCCGCATCACGCTAGAGAGCAAGCCCGGCGTCGGATCGACCTTCGAGGTGTCGATCCCGCTGGCAGCGTCCGACGCCAGCGGACGGCGGGTATTTGCTGCACCGGATCTCGATGGCAAGTCCATCATGCTGGCGGCACCCCACAGCATCGAGGCCTCGCTGATCGCGCGGCGGCTGCAGCGCTGGGGCGGCCAGACCTGCGTGGTTTCGGATATCGCAGTGGCGCGGGCGTTGCTGCCCGAGCGGGCCTGGCATGCGGTTTTGCTCGACCACGCCTTGGGCGCGGAAGAAGTCGAATCGCTGGCGGCGGCAGCACGCCCCCACGCGCCGCAGCGGATCGTGCTGTTCACGCCGGCGACACGGCATGAACTTCGGTCCTCCTCGGCCTCCTCGGCCTTGACCGGCTATCTGGTGAAACCATTGCGCGCGGCGTCGCTCGCGGCCCGGCTGACGATGGCGCCGGAAATCTCCACGCCGGACGTGGCCTCCGATGCCTTGATCGAGCCGCCCGAGCACGCCGAGAAGCCGCCGGTCGCAGCGACGCGAGGCCTTACGGTGCTGGTGGCGGAAGACAACGAGATAAACGCACTTCTGATGCGCTCGCTGCTTACTCGACTGGGCCATCAGGCCGTCATTGCCACCAATGGCGAAGAGGCGCTGGAATCCTGGCAAGCGGCGCAATCCGCCGGAACGCCCTATGATCTGGTCCTGATGGACATCCAGATGCCGCAGCTCGACGGCATTGAAACCACCAAGCGCATCCGCGCCCGCGAAGCTGCACAGCCCGGCCGCCAGACCCCGATCCTTGCCTTGACGGCGAATACGCTGGTGGAGGATCGCTACGCCTGTTTCGAGGCGGGAATGGACGGCTTCCTGATCAAGCCGCTCGATCGCGACAAGCTCGCCGATGCGTTGGCCGGCCTTGCCGCTGCGGCGCATCTCGCAGCCTGAAGCATTGCAGACATTCCTCTCGGGACTGCCCCTTGACGCATCGGGTGATTCCACTGAGCATACGGGCAAGCCGCGTGTACGCGTACGGATCGTCGGTTCGCCGATAAGTGACCGCAAAAAACAAACGTCCCCGGGAGGATCTTGATGACCAACAGGTTTTTGCAGGTATCCTTTTTGCAAGTATCCTTGGCCTGCCTGATGGCAGGTTTTTTTGCGGGCGCCTCTGCACAGGCCAAGGAGCCAAAGCTGGAAACAACTGACACCATGATCCCGTCGGGCGATGCGGGAGTGCAATTGTTCGTGCGCAACAAGCATCCCTCCGGCAAGGAAACCTCGCCGGACAAGATTTTGTTGTTTGTGCACGGCGCCACCTATCCGGCGGAGACCGCGTTCGATCTGCCGATCGAGGGCGTCTCGATGATGGATTTGATTGCCGCGCGGGGTTACGACGTCTACCTCGTCGACGTCAGGGGCTACGGCCGCTCGACCCGGCCTGCCGAAATGAGCCAGCCGCCGGAAGCAAACAAGCCGATCGTGTCGACAAAGGTCGCCGCTCACGATCTGGGCGCGGCGGTCGATTACGTCCTTCGCAAGCGCAAGGTTTCCAAGATCAACGTCATGGGCTGGTCGTGGGGCACCTCGATTGCAGGGCTCTACACCAGCGAGCACAATGACCAGGTCAACCGCCTCGTCCTCTACGCCCCGCAGTGGATTCGCAACGAACCGCCCGCACAAGCGGCCGCCAATGCGCCGCCGCTTGGCGCTTACCGGCTGGTTTCCAAGGACGCAGCCAAAGCCCGCTGGTTGAAAGGAGTCCCCGAAAACAAGCAGGCAGATTTGATCCCGCCCGGCGTGTTCGACGCCTGGGCCACCGCGACCTGGGCAAGCGATCCCGAATCATCGAAACAGAATCCGCCTATGCTGCGCGCACCCAACGGGGTCGTCGAGGATGGTGCGAACTACTGGAGTGCAGGCAAAGCGCTGTACGATCCCGGCAAGATAACGGTGCCAACGCTGCTGCTTCATGCCGAGTGGGACGCGGACCTTCCGAGTTATCTGGCGCAAGGCTATTTCGCGCAGATGAAGAACACGCCGTATAAGCGGCTGATCGAGCTCAGCGAGGGAACGCACACGGTGATGCTGGAAAAGAACCGCATGCAATTCTTCCATGAGCTGATGGGATTCCTCGACGAGGAAAAGCCGCTTGCCTTGAAATAAGCCGTCGCGCCCCAGATCTTGCGCGGTATGTCAGAGATTGCTCGAATTCAAAGGGCGTTGAAAAATTCAAAGCCGTCGCAGCGCCACGGTTTCGACGACGTGGTCGGCGCCTTTCTTCAGGATCAGCGTCGCGCGCGGTCTGGTCGGCAGGATATTGTCCTCGAGATTGGCGAGGTTGGTGCGCTCCCAGATCGCCAGCGCCGTTGCGGCGGCCTCTTCGTCCGACAACACGGCATAGCGATGAAAGTAGGATCTGGGATCCGTGAACGCGGTATCGCGCAAGGCAAGAAAACGCCGCACATACCAGTCGCGCAGCACCGACTCTTCGGCGTCGATATAAACCGAGAAGTCGAAAAAGTCGGAGACGACCGGAACGGCCTTGCCGTCGCGCGGCAGCCGGCCGGTCTGCAGAACGTTGACGCCCTCGACGATCAAGATGTCCGGCCGGTCGATCTCGACCCACTCGTTCGGGACGATGTCATAGGTCAAATGCGAATAGACCGGCGCACGCACCGGCCGCCGCCCCGCCTTGATGTCGCTGAGGAACGCCAGCAGCGTCGGCAGGTCGTAGCTTTCGGGAAAGCCCTTCTTCTGCATCAGGCCTTGCCGCTCCAGCACCGCATTGGGAAACAGAAACCCGTCGGTCGTTACGAGGTCGACCCTGGGCCGCGGCGACCAGCGCGCCAACAGCGCCTTCAGCACGCGTGCGGTGGTCGATTTGCCCACGGCCACCGATCCAGCGACGCCGATGATATAGGGCACCTTGCGATCCCGGATGCCGAGGAACTGGCGTTGTGCCTGATAGAGTCGGTGGGTTGCATCGACGTAGATCGACAGCAGCCGGGACAGCGGCAGGAAAATGTCCTCGACTTCTTTCAGGTCGAGGCGATCGTGCATCGAACGCAGCCGCTCGAATTCGCCGGGCTCCAGCGTCATCGGCGTGTCGTCGCGCAGACGCGCCCATTGCTCCCGGGAGAATATCCGGTAGGGATTGTACTGCTGTTCCGGTGCACGAATATCCATGACGCTGCCTCTAGTCGCGCTTGCGCGCCGCCTTTTCCTCGAGTCCAGACATTATCGTACGCTGCCCCAGTGTCGCCTCGACTTCCTCGAGCTCCACGCCGCGTGATTTTAAAAGCACCAGCAGGTGAAACAGCAGATCGGCGCTTTCGGCGATCAGATGGTCGCGGTCGTTCTCGATCGCAGCGATCACGGTTTCCACCGCCTCTTCGCCGAACTTCTTGGCGCAGTGTTCCGACCCCTTGTCCAGGAGCTTGCGCGTATAGGACGCCTCTCCGCCCGACGCCGCGCGGGTATCGATGATGGCGACGAGGTCATGAATCGTGAAACGTGACATCAACTCAACTCAGCATGCGCGCCAAACAGGATAAGGACGCGATCCCCAACGGGATGTAGCACTTCCGTCACAAATAGTCGTCAGGGATCCTGCCGCATCGGCAGCCCGGCACGGACCATATGATCCTTTGCCTCACGTATGGTAAATTCACCAAAATGGAAGATCGAGGCCGCCAGCACAGCGGTCGCATGTCCCTCGCGGATGCCATCCACCAGATGGTCGAGATTGCCGACGCCGCCGGAGGCGATCACCGGGACGGAGATACTGTCGGCCACTGCCTGGGTCAGGGGCAGGTCAAAGCCTTGCCTTGTGCCGTCACGGTCCATCGAGGTCAGCAGGATTTCTCCGGCGCCGAGCGAGACCACCTCCTGGGCATATTCGATGGCGTCGATGCCGGTGGAGTTGCGCCCGCCATGGGTAAAGATTTCCCAGCGGTCCGATCCGCCGCCGCGCTTCACCCGTTTGGCGTCGATCGCCACCACGATACACTGATCGCCGAATTTTTCAGCAGCTTCCTTGACGAATTCGCGGCGGCTGACGGCGGCAGAGTTGATCGAAACTTTATCGGCGCCGGACCGCAACAGGGTTTTGATATCGTCGACCGTGCGGACGCCGCCACCGACCGTCAGCGGCATGAAGCAGGCCTCTGCGGTGCGCCGGACCACATCCAGCATGATGCCGCGATTTTCATGGGTCGCCGTAATATCCAGAAAGCACAGCTCATCGGCGCCGGCGGCGTCGTAGGCGATCGCCGCTTCCACGGGATCGCCGGCATCGCGCAAATCGACGAAGTTGACGCCCTTCACCACCCGGCCGTCCTTGACGTCGAGACAGGGGATCACGCGCACCTTGAACATGGCGAAACTCCTACGTCTCTCTATTGGCGCATGATCATTTCGGAAACCCGGTTCCCACTTTTCCGGATCATGCGCTAGGCCGCCGCCCGCGCGTTGCGGATCAGCGCCAATGCGGCGGTTGGATCAAGACGGCCGTCATAGAGCGCACGGCCCGCGATCGCGCCGGCGAGTTTCTTGGCTCGCGGGGCAAGCAGCGCCTTCACGTCTTCGATAGAGGCAAAACCGCCAGAAGCGACCACCGGGATCGAGATGCGTTCGGCGAGTGCGATGGTGACGTCGAGGTTGAGGCCTTTCAGCAGGCCGTCCCGGGCAATGTCGGTGAAGATGATCGCGGCTACGCCGGCATCCTCGAAGCGCTGGGCGATATCGAGCGCCTTTATCTCTGATGTCTCGGCCCAGCCTTGGACGGCGACCGTGCCGTCGCGCGCATCCAGGCCCACGGCGACACGGCCGGGGAATCGCTTCGCCGCGCTTTTCACAAGCTCAGGATCACGCACCGCCGCTGTGCCGACGATCACCCGGGCCACGCCCTTTGCGAGCCACGCCTCGACTGTTTTCAAATCACGGATGCCGCCGCCAAGTTGCACCGGCACGGTAACCACGCTGAGCATTGCCTCGACCGCATGCGCGTTCATCGGCTTGCCAGCAAAGGCGCCGTCGAGATCGACCACGTGCAGATATTCGAACCCTTGCGCGGCGAAGCTCGCCGCCTGCGCCGCGGGATCGACGTCGAACACGGTCGCGCGCGCCATGTCGCCCTGTTCAAGGCGCACGCACTGGCCGTTCTTCAGGTCGATGGCGGGGAATAGAATCACGGCTTCCATTTCAAGAAGTTGGAAATCAGGGCCAGCCCGAAACGCTGGCTCTTCTCCGGGTGAAATTGCGTACCGATGGTAGTGTCTTTGGCGACCATCGCCGTCACCGGCCCGCCGTAATCGGCGCGCGCCAGCACGTCCGCCTCATTGGTCGCGTTGAGGTGGTAGGAGTGCACGAAATAAGCGTGGCGGCCTTTCGGTCCCAGGGCCAGGCGCTCAAGCACCGGGTGTTCCCTGACCATATCGAGCGTATTCCAACCCATGTGCGGAATTTTCAGATTCTCCTCGCGCGGCGAAATCTTTTCGACATCGCCGGCGATCCAGTTGAAGCCGTCGGTGGTGACGTGTTCCTTGCCGCGCGTCGCCATCAGCTGCATGCCGACGCAGATGCCGAAAAACGGCCGCGCCTTGTTGCGCACGGCTTCCGTCATCGCCTCGATCATGCCGTCAAGCGCGTCCAGGCCACGGCGGCAATCGGCGAAGGCACCTACTCCCGGCAGCACAATGCGATCGGCGCGAAACACCACTTCCGGATCGCGGGTCACCACGATCTTGTCCGGAGCATTCATGCTGCGGCTGGCGCGCTCGAACGCTTTCGCGGCCGAATGCAGATTGCCGGAGCCATAATCGATGATCGCAACGCTCAACGGGATGCTCCCGGCTCTGGAAACAAGCCGATGATCTCGTCTCGAGGCAGCGGCGGCGGCCGCGAAAACGGCTGGCCTGGAAGATCTCGCGTCGGCGGCGGGGCGCCGCGATCGACCGCCGGTTGATCATTGCTCGACCCGCGTAGTTTGGCGGCCCAGCGATCGAAAAATCGCCGCTCCGCCGCCTCCCCGTCATCGGCGACCACAATGTCGATCTGGCGCCAATTGCGCCGCGACAGGGTCCAGCGCTCAAGGCTTGCGGCTTCAAATCCCAACAGCAGCGCGAGCAAGCTATCTACGAGAAAGATCGACGCCCCGGCCACGCCAAGGCGAACCAGCCCAACATCGATGGCAACGATCAGGACGATCCAGCCGATTAGCGCCAGCCACAGACGATGCCAGGCGAGCCACAGCACGCCGAAAACCGCGGCCCAGACATGAAAGCCATCGCGAACGAAGGTGAAGCGATCGGTGGCGCGCAAATCCGCGCTGTTGGTCACCGGAGCATGGACTGTGTAAACCGGCATGATTACTCTCCGCCGAGAACAAAATCAGCCGCCGAGCTGACCCTTGGTGGATGGCACTTCGCCCGCGGCCCGCGGATCAATCGCGACCGCGGCCCGCAGCGCCCTCGCCAGACCCTTGAAGCAGGACTCGGCGATATGATGGCTGTTCTCGCCATATAGGGTCTCGACGTGCAAAGTCACGCCGGCATTGATGGCAAAAGCGTTGAACCATTCGCGAACCAGCTCGGTGTCGAATTGCCCGACCTTGTCGCGCGGAAACTCGACCTTGAACACCAAGACCGGCCGGCCGGAAATGTCGATCACGACACGCGACAACGTCTCGTCCATCGGCATATGGATCGAGGCATAGCGGGTGATACCCGCCATGTTGCCGAGCGCCTGCTTCACCGCCTGTCCGAGCGCAATGCCGACATCTTCAGTGGTGTGGTGGTGATCGATATGAAGATCGCCGGCCGCCTTCACGGAAATATCGATGCGAGAATGCCGGGCCAGCAGATCAAGCATGTGGTCGAAGAAACCGATCCCGGTCGCGACGCTGGATACGCCGGTGCCGTCGAGGTTCACCGTAACCTCGATGTCGGTCTCCTTGGTCTTGCGCTTGATGGTGGCATTGCGCATGAAATGGGCTTTCCCTTGACCGGCCCTCGCCGGGCCCTTGGCCGAAAACGCGCCCTTTTAACAGGCTGATCCCGCCTTCGCTACTGCGGGAGGTCCCGATCAGGATGAACTTCGGCCTATGGTGACCGGAATCCGCCATCAGAGGGCACCGATTGTAACCCACGGGGAAATCCCTAAATCTGGCGGGAGGCGAGGTATCCCATGCAAGCATCACCAAATGAGACGCCGGTCTGGCACGGCACCACCATTTTGACGGTCCGCAAGGGCGGCAAGGTGGTGATCGGCGGCGACGGGCAGGTCTCGATCGGCCAGACCGTGATCAAATCCAACGCCAAAAAGGTCCGCAAGCTCGGTAAGGGCGACGTCATTGGTGGCTTCGCCGGCGCCACAGCGGACGCATTCACGCTGTTCGAGCGGCTGGAAAGCAAGCTTGAGCAATATCCCGGACAATTGACCCGTGCCGCCGTCGAACTCGCCAAGGACTGGCGAACCGACCGCTATTTGCGGCGGCTGGAGGCGATGATGATCGTCGCCGACAAGGAGGTTTCGCTGGTTCTGACCGGGACCGGCGACGTGCTGGAGCCGGAAGCCGGCGTGATGGCGATCGGGTCCGGCGGTAATTATGCCTTGGCGGCCGCACGCGCCCTTGTCGACAGTGACAAGGACGCCGAGGCCATCGTGCGGCGGGCGCTGGATATTGCCGCCGACATTTGCGTCTACACCAACCGCAACGTGACCATCGAGACGTTGCAGGGCGGCTGAACATGACGGCCTACGCGTTCCGGCCGATGTCGGCCGCCGACCTGCCGACGATCCAACGATGGCTCGGAACGCCTCATGTCTGCCAGTGGTGGCACGACCCCTCAGAGCAGTTCGAGCTCGTCAGCGGCGATCTCGATCATCCCGATATGGCGCAATTCATCGTCGCGGCCGATGCGCGGGAATTTGCTTATTTGCAGTGTTACAATCTGAGCGCCTGGGATACCGGTCTGGGTCCACAACCGGCGGGGACGCGCGGTCTCGATCAATTCATTGGCGAGGCCGACATGCTCGATCGCGGTCATGGATCAGCATTCATCAAGGCCTTTGCTGACCGGCTGCTCGCTTCCGGAACGCCTCGTGTGCTCCTCGACCCCGATCCCGCCAACGCGCGGGCGATCCGGGCTTACGAGAAGGCAGGATTTTGCCGCGATCGTCTCGTCGATACGCCGGATGGTCCGGCGCTACTGATGGTCCGCGATCCATGACCCTTGTGCGCAACACGCCGGCCAAGGCCGGTATCTCAGCCTGGCAATGGATGCTGGTCGCAGCTCTGCTGCTCGCCCTTCAGGCCTCGATCCTGTTTGCGATGGGCCGGCATCCGATGTGCCCCTGCGGTTATGTGAAACTATGGCACGGGGTGGTGCAGAGTTCGGAGAATTCGCAGCACATTACCGACTGGTACACGTTCTCGCACATCATCCATGGTTTCCTGCTCTATGCCGCGACCTGGCTCGCGCTGCCGCGCCTCGCATGGCCCGGCCGGCTGATCGTGGCGATGCTGATCGAGGGCAGTTGGGAGGTCATCGAAAACTCCAGCTGGATCATCGAACGCTACCGCACCGCGACGGTGTCGCTGGATTATTTTGGCGACAGCATCGTCAATTCGGTGTCCGATACGCTCTCCATGGTCGCGGGCTTTCTGCTGGCGCGAAGGCTGCCAGTGGCGCTAACCATCGCGATCGCGGTTTCCTTCGAGGTTTTGGTCGGACTTCATATTCGCGATAATCTTACCCTCAACATCATCATGCTGGTTCACCCGTTTGAGGCGATCCGGCAATGGCAGGCGGGGCCACCAATCATCTAACGCTGCTTGTGCCAACGTTATTCCAACATAGCTAGGACCCATGACCGACTTTTCTCCCCGCGAAATTGTTTCCGAACTCGACCGCTTCATCGTCGGCCAGAGCGACGCCAAGCGTGCGGTCTCTATAGCGCTCCGTAACCGCTGGCGGCGGCTGCAGCTTACCGGCTCCTTGCGCGAGGAGGTGCTGCCGAAAAATATCCTGATGATCGGGCCGACCGGGGTCGGCAAGACCGAGATCGCCCGGCGTCTGGCGAAACTCGCCGGCGCGCCATTCATCAAGGTCGAAGCCACGAAATTCACCGAGGTCGGCTATGTCGGCCGCGACGTCGAGCAGATCATCCGCGATCTCGTCGAAGTGGCGATCGCGCAGACGCGCGAACGAAAGCGCAAGGACGTGCAGGCCCGCGCGCAACTCGCCGCCGAGGATCGCGTGCTCGATGCGCTGGTCGGCGCCAACTCCAGCGCCACGACGCGCGACTCGTTCCGCAAGAAATTGCGGGCTGGCGAACTCAACGACAAGGAAATCGAGATCGAGACGCAATCTTCGGGCGGAATGCCGATGTTCGAAATACCGGGGATGCCGGGCGCGCAACTCGGCGCGATCTCGATCGGCGACATTTTCGGCAAGATGGGCGGCCGGAGTAAGACCCGCCGCCTCACCGTCGAAGATTCCCACGAGCTCCTCGTCAACGAGGAATCCGACAAGCTGTTGGACAACGATCAGCTGGTGCAGGAATCGATCAGCGCGGTGGAGAACAACGGCATCGTATTCCTCGACGAGATCGACAAAATCTGCGTGCGCGACGGCCGGGTCGGCGGTGACGTCTCGCGCGAGGGCGTGCAGCGCGATCTGTTGCCGCTGATCGAAGGTACGACGGTGTCGACCAAGCATGGCGCTGTCAAAACCGACCACATCCTGTTCATCGCATCCGGCGCGTTTCATATCGCCAAGCCTTCCGATCTTTTGCCGGAATTGCAGGGGCGCTTGCCGATCCGCGTTGAGCTGGCAGCGCTCACGCGAGACGACCTGCGCCGCATCCTGACCGAACCCGAAGCTTCGCTGATCAAGCAATATGTAGCCCTGATGCGGACCGAGGGCGTGACGCTGGATATCACCGACAGCGCCATCGACGCGCTCGCCGACGTTGCGGTTGCCGTCAACTCGACTGTGGAGAATATCGGCGCCCGGCGGCTGCAGACCGTGATGGAGCGCGTGCTCGACGAGATTTCTTTTGCCGCCCCCGATCGCCATGGCGAGACCATCCAGATCGATGCCGACTATGTCCAGAAGCATGTCGGCGATCTCGCCAAGAATGCTGATTTGAGCCGGTTTATTTTGTAACCCGTCCGATCTGGTGGTCGCTGCGTCTGGCGCGTTGCACATCACGCATCTGCCGTGTGATAGTCGCGCCTGACTTAGCCGCCTCTATCCGGGTGCCGAATGAATCTGCGTGTGCGGGAAGACCCCTGGCGCCTGATGCTTGCTGTCAACGCCGCCGTTTTGGTCGGGGTGTTCCTCCACAAGATCACGCTGCCGCCCTACGTCCCCTACATCCATCTCCTGGTCGATTATCATTTCGGATTCACCAAGCGCGCCCTGATCGGCGCGGTGGTATCGCTGTTTTCCCGGGAAGTGCCGGTGTGGCTAGTGTTCGTACTCGGCGGAACCGTCTGGCTCGTCACGGCGGGCCTTTTCATTGGCCTGTTCCGGCGCACCTTCGGCCTCGACAAAGCACACATGCCGCTGTTCGTATTCATGGCCGGCTCGCCGTTCTTTCTGAAGAACTTCATGCATACGCTCGGCCATTTCGATATCTATGGCTGCGCATTCGCGATTGGTCTGCTGCTGGTGCCGGCGCGTTCGGTCGCTTTCGTGCTGCTCGCAACGCTGGCGTCGATGGTCCTCATTCTGATCCACCACATTCATCTTCTGATGTATGTGCCGACCATCGCGGTCATCGTGGCGTTGCGTTATTATCTGGTGCAAGGTTTTGACCGGCAAAGTGTTTTGGTCGGCATCGCCGCCGCATCATGCGTCGGATTTTTGTTTGTTGCCGCGCAATTCCTGGGAAGGCCGGTGGTGCCCGAGGCGGAATTTGCAAGCTATCTCGGAAGCCGTATGGCCGATCCGAGCCGCACCAATCTTCTGAGTTTCAGTTACATCTGGTATCAGCCGCTTTCCAAGGAGGTCGCGGATACCTGGGCGCGCATGCCCTCCAATCTTCTGGGCGCGCCGATATTTGCATTGTTGATCTGGTTGCACTCACCGCTCTGGCGATATTTTGCCGACCTGATCCGATCGCTCGCCGAGGATTTGCACCGGCGCATCGTCATCGCCGCCATCGTGACAGTGAGCGCTCTTTATCTGCTGATGTTTGCAATCGTGTTCGATTATTCACGATGGATTTCGAACTGGGCGGTATGCCTGTTCCTGATCCTGCATGCGGTCAAGGCGCTCCCGGCCTCGCAAGCCGTGACGCCGATATCGGGTAATGATCGGAAGACCACTATCCTTGGCTGGATCCTGACGGCGATCCCGCGCGTCGGCATCGTCAGGCCGTTCTGAGATGATCCTTTAGATCCTCGATCGCCGGATTCGTACGTAAAGCGCGCCCTCGCCGCCGTGGCCAACATGCGCCTCCTCAAAGCCGATCACCAGCGTGCGGAATTCCGGCTGGCTCAGCCATTGCGGCACCTGGCGGCGTAGCACCCCCCGCTCGGATTCGACTCCCATTTTGCCTTTGCCGGTGATGACCAGCACAAAGCTCAAACCGTCGAGGTGGGCGCGCTGCAGAAAGCCAGCGAGCGCGCGGTGCGCGCGCGTCTGCGTCATCCCATGCAGGTCGAGCCTGGCTTCGATCTCCTTTCGTCCGCGCGACAATTGCGAGCGCTCGCGACGCCCAAGCGGCGCCAACGGCGGCGGCGCTGGCTTTGGCATTTTCGGAAGGCTGGCGGCGGGAACTGGTTTCGACAAAGCAGGCTTAGCAGCAACGCGCGCTGCGGTATCCGATGAAACCGCTTCCGGCTTTATCGCGCGATGTTTCTTTCGCAGCGGCTTTGTCTGCCTGGCGATGCTATCCCACAGCGCGCGCTCCTCGTCGCTCAGGTGGCGCTTACGGCGTGGCGCAGACAATTCCGGAATCGAGGGCGGGCGTTTCATCGGCTGCGGCGATACTGGCTGAGGTGACGGTGGCGATGCACTTCGCGACCTGGCTTGATAACGGGGCGGGCCTCCGGCAGCGGCACTTTGCCGGCTGCGGCTTGCGCGGCCGCTGCGGGAGGCGGTGCAGCATTCTTTACAGGCTCCGCGACACCGGCCGCACCCTTGGGATTTGAATCGGCAGACATGTCCGGCGTCGTCACGCCATTCTTCTGATCTTTTTGCGGATCTTTCAAAGGATCGACTTGCGGAAATAGTTTTGCAATCTTCTCGGAGGGCCGAGGATCCGGCACCGGCATTTTGCGCCCCCGGGTGAGCGGATCGAGGCTCTTCGGCACCAGAATGACAAAGCGCATGCTGTGGCGAAAGCGGCCAGCCACCCGCCCGGCGTCCACGCCGGCGCCGTAATAGATGTCGGCGCGCGCGGGTCCCGTGATCGCACTTCCTGTATCCTGCGCCACCATCAGCCGGCGGAACGGCGTCTTCGATAGTTCCGATTCGATCGGCAGCTCACCTTCGATGAAAAACGGCGTGCCGTAGACGTGCAAGGACTTGTCGACGGCAATCGATCGGCCCGGCGTCAGCGGCACGCCCTGCGCCCCCACCGCTTCGTCCTTGTCGGAAAGCGTTACCTCGCGAAAGAACACGTAGGACCGGTTCTGCCGGCGCAACTCCTTGGCGCCATCAGGGTTCTGATCCATCCATTCCCTGATCCGCTGCATCGACATCTCCTCTTTCGGGATAATGCCGCGATCGATCAGGATGCGCCCGACGGGCAAATAGGGGTAGCCGTTATGCGCGTCGTAATTGATGCGGACGGTCGAGCCATCTTCGAGATGAACCCGCGCCGAGCCCTGGATTTGCGCGAACAGCAAATCGGTTTGATCCTTGAGCCAGCAGATTTCGAGGCCACGGCCGGCAATCGCGCCGTCTTCGATCTCGGCCCGATCGTAATAGGGCACGAGCTTGCGACGGCCGATCTTGCGAAACACCTGCCCCTTGTTGGGCAAGCCGACCGCACTCTGATTGAGGCCGCGGACGAACAAATTCGACGGGCGGCGATAGACCGGCACATTGTAGATTTCGGTCTGGGTCCGGGAACCGTCGATGACGGGCTCGTAGTAGCCGGTGACGAAACCTGCATCTTCCCCGAGCCGCGAGATTTGCAAAGGCAAAAAATGCTGCTCGAAAAAGGCCCGTGCTCTGGCGCCATCGGTGATGTCGAGCGCCCTGGCGGCCCGGCATGGCTCGCGCAGCGAGGTCCCCAACGCCTTGGGGTCGGCGGGAGGTTTCCGTTGCCGGGCAATTGACGCGCAGCTGATACGAAAGGCCTTGTACGCCAACAGATGATCGTCGCCGCCCCAGCCTGCGATTTCGCTCCATGCCAGCGGTGAATACTGGCTGCCACTGATCTCGAGCGGCCACTCAAGCCGCGGATAGGGAACGGGACGGGCCTTTGGAAGATGCGAGCGCTCACCATGCGAGCCAGCCGGCGTATGCGCTCGAGGGGCCGCCATCGCCACAAACGGCGCGAGCGTTGACGCGATAGCGATCACACAAAACGCGGCGACCAGTCGCCGCACGCGAGCCGTGTTAGTGAGCGCTTCCGGTGCCAACCAGCTTCCAGTTCGGATCGCGTGATGCGGTGTCGCGGGCGAATGTCCAAACATCGGTGATATCGGTGACCTTGTCCGGATT
>Ga0137404_10000877_pt1 | contig 19744 bp, 16 predicted proteins | sample CZOMad2_1_16fung_FD_108285 | JGI IMG/M metagenome (GOLD analysis project Ga0137404, IMG submission 108285) | Vadose zone soil fungal communities from Angelo Coast Range Reserve, California, USA - CZOMad2_1_16fungal (Illumina Assembly) | ecosystem: Environmental > Terrestrial > Soil > Vadose... | reverse complement strand
CCGTTGTTCGCCGGAGTTTCCGCGAGAACGCCGCCTTTGAACGCGGCGCGAAATTCCACGAACGGCAGGCGATGATCTTCCTTCACGAGCAAACGCAGGCCGTTCGATAATGTAAATTTTTGAACGGGATGGTCGGTGTTCTTTTCAATTGCGGCAGAAATTTTTGGGGACGTGCCGTTCGGTAATAATGCGTAGAGCGTGCGGTTTTCCGCCGTGAGATAATGGCGCGCGACGCGCTGGACGTCGGCGTGCGAAACATTTTTGACGGCGGCGAGATAACGCTCGGAAAAATTTAGGTCGTTTGCGGAGAGCCAGTTGCCACCCAGATTTTGCGCCTGACCTTCCATCGTTTTGCGCGCGGACAACGTTGCGGAGACAAATTGCTTCGCGGCCTTCTGGATTTCGTCGGACGAAACGGAAAGCGATTTTATCCTCTCGATTTCCGCGAGCATCGCATCGCGCGCCGCAATGAATTTATCCGCGTCCACGACCGCGCTCATGCCGAAAAGTCCGGTGCTGCCGGGATTGTAAGTCCACGCGTCCACATGATGCACGACGCCTTGCCGCTCGCGGACTTGCTGATACAGGCGCGAGCTGCGACCGCTGCCGAGCAACACGGCCAGCACGTCGAGCACTGGAATATCGGGATGACGCAATTCGGGGATGTGCCACGCGAAATGAAAATGGCCGAGTTCGATGGGCGCTTCCTCGATGATTTCGCGCGGCGCGGTTTGTTTCGGTTCGTTCGGCAAATAATTTGGCGGCAGCGCGCGCGCTTTGGTTTTTTCGTAGGCGGCTTTGATTTGCGCGATTACTTCGTCGTTCTTTACGTCACCGGCGACAACATAGAAGATGTTGTTCGGCGCGTATTTTTCCGTGTAGTAATCGCGGATGTTTTCCGGTTTCAGTTCGTTGAAGATGTCCGGATAGCCGATGATGGTGAAGCGATATGGGCTTTTAGTGTAGGCGGTTTCAAAAAGTCGGCGGCCGGAACGGCTCGCTGGATTGTCCTGGCCCATGTCCATTTCGCGTCGGATGACGTCGAGTTCCTTCGCGAGATCGTCCGGCGGCAACGTCGCGTGCTGCATGATGTCGCACAAAATGTCTATCGCCGTGTGCGTGCCGGTGTTCGGCACGTCAATGTGATAGACCGTGCGGTCGAAGCTCGTGTAGGCGTTCATGTAACCGCCGGCTTCCTGCACTTCCTGGTCAATGCGGCTGCCGGGACGCGTCGTCGTGCCTTTGAAAAGCATATGTTCGAGGACGTGCGAGAGACCGGCACCGAGCCAGCGGCCTTCGTGGATGCTGCCCGCCGCGCACCACGCCTGCGCGGAGACGACCGGCGCGCTGTGATCTTCGCGCACGATGACGACGAGGCCGTTGTCGAGCGTGGTGAGCTTCACGCCGGATGGGATGGACGGGATTTCGTTTAAATTTTTAGAATGATTCATAGTTCACCAGCTCGCTTCAGCGTCCGAATTTTCATTTCATCGGATAAGAAGAAGTTCGTTTTCTCTTCAATTTCCCGCAACGTGCCTTTTACAGAATGGACAAAGCCGTTTAGTTTTGCCTGATCGAGCACGCCCAATAATCCAATAAAACGAAGCCCTTCCCTCGCGGCGACATCGCGTCCGTCAATTTCATCAATCAACAAAATGGCGCGTTTTTCTTTTGCCAGGACAATCGCCTCGGCTTCACCGCGATCAATCTCTTTCAGCAATTGTTCCACGGCTTTTCGATTGCCGACGGGCGCGCATTGGAAAAAATCCGGCAATGAGTCGTGAGATTGGAAAAGTTCTTCCCGGACTGCTTCGGGGATCAAAACCTCGCCGTATAATTTTTGCAGCAAATCAGCTTTGCCAATTTTAATCAGCGTGGTGATTGGTGAAGTGTCGCTGACGACGATCATGCAGCCATTCTTTTTGCAGCCAGTTCTTCCGCCATTCTCATGTCATGCTCAAGGTCTTCGGGCCGGTATTGACGTGGGATTTTGCGCTTGCCAAGTTCTTCCCAAAAAAGAATTCTCGGCATCCCGGCGATTTTCACGGCCTGCGACATTGAAACCTTCCATCCGGCATAAAGCGCGCAGGCCAGTTCAATCCGCGCCTGCTCGCCCGTCAGCGGCTGCGAACCGATGTTCACGTCTGGCAGTTCAATTGTCATAAACCAATTCTAGCATCTGGATTTCAAGTGGCAACTGGCAAAGAAGATTGTGAACAGGTGTTATTACTGTGAACAATTCAACCTAGACAAAAATGGACGTCAATCTCATGCTGTTTTCGGATTGGACAGGAAACTTATGGCTGATTTTGAAAAACAAATTTCTGACTACCGCAAAACGCTTCAAACTTTGGAGCAAAAAATGCAGTCAGAATATGACAAAACAAATAACAAAATTAGTTAATGTTCCCAAGACGACAAATTTGGGAGTTGTTGTTCCAAGACCACCAAGGCCGGAAGGCAAGCCAAATTCAGGCCAAATTGTTCCGTTGCCGCCAAGACCAACGCCGATTAAACCAAAGTGATTATTTAGCAACCGGCTTCGTTTCCAAATTCAACTTGCCCTGCGGCCAGAACGGTTTCCGAAATGCGCCGGTGAAATCGCAGCAAATGCCGCCACACAATGGAATTGTTGCAAAGTTTTTCTTTGTTCCGATGCGATAAGTCCGCAATGGCCGGGCAATCGTCAATTCTCCTTTTGCGTCCACCAAAATGCGCTAAATTGGCATATGCCGATTCCAGTCATCAACAGCGTCCAAATGCGCGAATGGGAAAATGCCACGTGGGCAACCGGCCAGACCGAAGCCGAAGTCATCCGCCGCGTCGGAAAACGCATTGCCGAATACGTTTTGGAACTGACGCAACCCGGCGACGCAATTCTCATCCTGGCTGGCAAGGGAAACAACGGCAACGACGCGCGCGCGGCGGACGAAACTCTGCCGGAACGTCGCGTGGAAATCTTGAGCGTCAATTCGCCCGAAGTTGAACTGCCGATGCTCCAAGATTTGTTGCGGCGACATTTTGCGCTCATTGTTGACGGGCTTTTTGGCATCGGCTTGAACCGTCCGCTGGATGAGCACTGGCAAAAATTTATCGCGACGGTGAACGAATCAAAAATTTCCATTCTCGCAGCAGATGTCCCGTCGGGACTCAATGCTGAAACCGGAGAACATTTTGGCGCGGCGATTGAAGCGGTGATAACCTTGGCCGTCGGCGCGCCGAAAATCGGAATGCTCGCGCAAAATGCGTGGCCATTCGTCGGACGGCTGGAAGTTTTGGCCGATGTCGGCTTGATTCCATGTCCGCACAAGACTGAATTGAACTGGACGCTGCCGGATGATTTTGAAAATTTTCCGCCGCAGCGTCCGGTTGCCGGACACAAAGGCTCGTTCGGGCATCTGGCGATTGTCGCGGGCAGTTTTGGATTTCACGGCGCGGCGGTTCTGGCTGCGCGCGGAGCACAGCGCGCGCAGCCGGGACTTATCACGGTTTATCCGCAGGAAAATGTTTATCACGTCGTCGCATCGCAATTGCAATCGCCGATGGTCAGCGTATGGAAGCCGGACATAAAATTATTTGAGAAGGCGACCGCGATTTTGATCGGCCCCGGCCTTGCCGCGCCGGATGTGCCGGACGAAATGCGAAATATTTTGCGGCGCTTGTGGCGCGATTCCGAAAAACCAATCGTCGTGGACGCGAGCGCGTTGGATTGGTTAATGATGCAATCCGTGCCGCGAGACGCCATCCGCATCGTCACGCCGCATCCGGGCGAAGCGGCGCGGATGTTGAATTTGACGGCGGAAAAAATCCAAGCGAACCGTCCGCATGCTGTGCGCGAAATTTCCCGGCGTTACGGCAATTGCCGCGTCGTGCTCAAAGGCCATCAGACATTGATAGGCCGGGTAGATGGAGAAATTTTTGTAAATTCATCCGGTAATCCTTATTTGGCTCAAGGCGGCAGCGGTGATGTATTGTCAGGCTTCATCGCGGGATTGTTCGCACAACCGGAATTGCAGAAGGATGCCGACAGGACAATTTGTTATGCCGTTTGGCGGCATGGAAACGCGGCGGACAGATTGCAGGCTGCAAAGAAAAATTGGACCGTGGAAGATTTGGCAGCCGCGCTTTGAAATTGTAGCGGCGTTCTATGAACGCCGACGGTCATAGGCCGTCGCTACAGAAAGCTACAGAAAATTTCATTCTTCGAGAAATTCTTTTTCGATGTTCCGCATCATCATGTCAATGCGCGGATGCGTGGGCGTGTATTTGAGCACTTCGCGGACATACGCCAAAGCCATCGTCGCGCGACGGCGTGCCAATTGGGCTTCCGTCAGCGCCTTGGCAACTTTTGCTTCGTGTTTGTCTGGATCGAATTTCTTGGCCACGATTTTTTTAATCACAACTTGCACCGAACAAAATCGAGATTGAATTAGGATTACAACCAGCCTGTTCAAACATCTTTCTGCGGCACCGAAACAGCTTTGTCCTGCGCGGGGTTATTTTCAAGTGGGGTCTTTAGCCTATTCACGGCGGAAGAATCACCCCATGAAAATGAATTCCGTTTCACCAGCGGCCGGCTTGCAACTTCCCGCGCAGAACGTGACTAAGCGCCTTGACGGTGAGTTCGATGAAGAGAAACGGCTTGGCGATGAAATCATTTCCGCCCGCCATCATGGAATTCGTGCGGCTGTCGAAATCGCTCAACGCGGTGACGAAAACGACGGGCGTTTTTTTGTATTGCGGCATATTGCGGAGTTTGGCGCACAACTCGTAGCCGGTCATGCCGGGCATGTCCACGTCCAGAAAAATGAGGTCGAAATTTTTTTCTTCGAGCATCTTCAGCGCGCTGGCCGGGTCTTCTGCATTCACGGAAGGCAGATGCGCCTTTTCCAGCGCATAAACGATGGCGCGTCGGGAAATCGGCTCGTCATCCACGACAATAATGTTTGTGGTGGGAATTTCCTGTTTGTCGGGATGCGTGCTGCGCTCGAACAAAAATCCGAGAAAATCCACGCTCGCGGCGACGGTGCGGATGGTCGAGGTGTTTATGTTTTTCGGCTTTTCGTAAAGCTCTTTCAGCAACGCCTCCACCGCATCGGCCATTTTTGAAATATGATTCAGCCCGGCCAATCCCGCGTTGCCTGCGAGCGCATGGAGACGGCGATATAGTTCGTAAATTTGTTTGAGTTGTTCCATCTCGCCATTGGCCTTGACGAGCGCCTGCATTCCGGCGCGCAACGTGATGAGCGTGGCGGGCAAACTTTCGATGAATGACTTGCGCAATTCCGACTGGAAGGCCGCGTCCTGCGATCCAGCGGCGGCGAGACTTTCGGCTTTTCTTTTTTCAAGGATCGTGGTTTCGCCTGAACGCATTGCGGAGATGCTGTCGCCAATGGTCGCTCGGACAATTTCCAAAAGGTCTTTCGGCGAGCAGCTTGCCTTGGAAAGACATTTGTTCGCGCCGGCTTTCCACGCTTCCTGGATCAAATTCGTCAAATAAGTGTTGGAAAGGACGATGACGGGCAATTTTGAAAAATCCGATTCACTGCGGATTTGCTTGATGACGTCCACGCCGGACATTTTCGGCAGCATCAGGTCGAGCAAAATCAAATCGGGTTTGAAGGAGCGCATCAGCTTCAAGCCGGTCTCGCCATCCAGCGCGGCCTCGGTCTGATAGCCTTCCACCGCGAATTTATTGCGATAGACGTTGGCGACGATCTGATTGTCTTCGACGATGAGAATTTTTTTCATGAATTGACTGTGGCCGGCTTGCCGGACAATGCCGGTTGCGCCGATAAAAATATTTGAATCTCTTTGAACTCGCGCTGCGCTTCGGTGCAAAATTGTTCCGCGCCGGTCAATGCGCCTGATTTGCCGAGCTTTTCCAATTGCAACATCACCGCCGCGAAGCGCGCCATGCCCAGCGTCGCGCTCGCGCCTTTGCAACTATGCGCCACATGGCTGACGCCCGACGCGTCATTCGCGCGCACAGCGTCCTCGATTTGTTTCAGTTGCTGCGCTGTCTGCGTGTAAAACATATCCACCAATTCGCGGATGCTCGCGTCATCGCCACCGGTCAAATCCATCATGCGACCCATGTCCACCGCCGGTTCTTCGATTGCAGCAATCGGAGGAACGGGTGCAATCGGAGCAACCGGGGCTTGCGCCGTTGTTTCAGATTTTGTTTCCGCCGTTCCTTTTGAAGAAATTTGGGGCGCCCATTTTTCAATGACACTGCGAACATCATTTGGACGGATCGGTTTCGCCAAATAATCATCCATGCCGGCGGCGAGGCATCTTTCGCGGTCGGCCACCATGGCGTGCGCGGTCATGGCGATGATAAGGATGCGCGATTGATAAGTTGGATGCACCGCCGGAGCGCTTTGGCGTTCGCGAATGGCGCGCGTCGCTTCAAGGCCGTCCATTTCCGGCATCATCATGTCCATGAAGACCAAATCGTAATGTTGTTTGTCGAGCGCTTCAAGGGCGAGCAGGCCGTTTGCCGCGACATCGGGTTTGTAACCGAGTTGCTGCACGAGGCGCGCGGCGACTTTTTGGTTGATGGAATTATCATCCACGAGCAGCACACGCATGGGAAATCTTTCCGCGAGCGGCAAATCGGCCTTGGGCGCGGGCGCGGGCGCCTCAATTTTTTTGCTGAACAATGCGCGTTCGATCGCCGACAGAAATTGAGCGGCTTTGACCGGCTTTGTGATGCCGTGCGCAAAAGCGACGTGCGTGCTGCTGCCGTCCGCGCGCGTGCAAAGCGGCGCGAGAAAAATGACCGGCATCATCGCCGCAGCGGGCAGTTTATGAATCTCCGCCGCCAGCGTGAGTCCGTCCGTTCCGGGCATCCGCACGTCCACAACCGCCAGGTCGAATTGTTCTCCTTTTCGCAGCACGTCGAGCGCTTGTTGCGCGCTTTCAACGGCACGTGGAATCATTCCCCATCGGCCAGCCTGTTCGGCCAGCGAACGGCGCACTGTGGCGTTGTCGTCCACGATTAAAATTTGCAGATCGGCGATTTTCGCCTGGCGACCGTTGAGCGCTGGCGCTTTGACGTTTGTTTCAGCCTGAACGTTCGCGGTGAAATGAAATGTTGAGCCTTCGCCCGGCACGCTTTCAGCCCATATTTTGCCGCCCATCATTTCCACGAGCCGTTTGCTGATGGCCAGGCCCAAACCCGTGCCGCCGTAATGCCTCGCCGTTGATTTTTCGGCCTGCATGAACGGCTTGAAAAGTTTCGCCAATTTTTCCGGCTTGAGGCCGATGCCGCTGTCACGAACTGAAAAATGCAATTGCAATTGCGAATGCTCCGGCGTGTCTGCCGGCTGCGTTCCCAATAACACGGCTTGCACAAAAATTTCGCCCTTCTCGGTAAATTTGATGGCGTTGCTCAATAAATTGACCAGCACCTGGCGCAATCGCAATGAATCCCCTTCAATCGTCGCCGGAATCGAACCATCCACCTCGCAAATCAAATCGAGATTTTTCTCGTAAGCTTTGGCGGACAGCAAATCGAGCGATTCTTCCAGGCGCGCCCGCAAATCGAACGGCCGCAAATCCAATTCCATTTTCCCCGCTTCGATCTTTGAAAAATCCAAAATGTCGTTGATGATGGCCAGCAACGATTCGCTGCTGCTGTGGATGGTTTCCAGGTAGCCGCGCTGTTCAACCGTGAGATGTGTTTCCATCAGCAACCCGACCATGGCGATGACACCGTTCATTGGCGTGCGGATTTCATGGCTCATCGCCGCGAGAAATTCCGACTTTGCCCGCGCGCTCGATTCTGCGGCCAGCCGCGCGCTGATCAACTCGCGCTGTTCGGAGATCATTTCGTCGAATTTTCCTTTCATTTGCGCGGATGCGCGCATCCGGGCTTGAAACAATTTCGGGTCGAGCGGTTTGTTCGGGCAATCCAGCGCGCCCATTTCATACGCGCGCAATTTCCCATCCATGTCATCGGCGGCGGTCAGCGCGTGAATCAACGGCGCGGGAACCGGCGAATTTTCCTGCAAGCGTTTTAGGAAATCGAAGCCTTCATTTTTTGCCGAATCCAAATCCACCAGCACAAAATCCGTCGGTTGCTCGAAAAGCATTTTCATCGCTTCGCCCGCACTTTTGGCGAATCGCAGCACGGCCTCGGATTGCAAGGCTGCGGACACGGTCGTCGCCAGCGCGGGATCGCCGCCAACCACGAGAATTCGTGATGCCGATTGGTTCATGGGAAATGCTTCAGTTGTTTTGGTTCCAATCCAATCTGCATATTGAACACGATTTTTCCCGATTGGCCAATCCGTTTTTTCGCAATAATTTTTGCGACTGAAAGAAACATTGCCGGTGCGCACCTTCGGCGATAAAATTCCGCCATGTTGCAAACGGTCGTGGAAGCTCGCGGCGACGGCGCGACGGCTTTTCGTGAAACGTGTCAGGCCGCGTATCGCTTCATGCTGCTCGCGCGGCTATTGGACGATAAATTTGCCGCGCTCTATCGCGCCGGAAAAATCCACGGCGGCGTTTTTCTTGGCCGCGGACAGGAAGCCTTGAGCGCGTCCATCGGCATTTCGCTGGAAAAAAATGACGTTTTCGCTCCCTTGATTCGCGATGCAGCGGGACGTCTGGCTTTTGGTGAAACCGTTTTGGACGCGGTGCGAACTTATATGGGCTCGTCGCTTGGCCCGATGCGTGGGCGCGACGGCAACGTCCATCGCGGCAAACCGCAGGAAGGCTATCTGCCGATGATCAGTCATTTGAGCGCGATGATTTCTGTCGTGAACGGAATGCTGTTCGCGCGAAAACTTCAGAAAAAATTTGGAACTGTCGGTGCTACGTGCATCGGCGATGGCGCGACTTCCACCGGCTCGTTTCACGAAGCCATCAATCAAGCCGCCGTCGAAAAACTTCCGCTCGTTCTTGTCATCGCGGACAATCAATACGCCTACTCGACGCCGACGTCGCTTCAATTCGCCTGCGAAAGTCTTGCAGACAAAGCCGCCGGTTACGGCGTGGAAGTCCAAACCGTTGACGGCACGGATTTGTCCGCGTGTTTGAAAACTGTCGGCGCAGCGGTTTCAAAAGCGAGGGCAGGGGAAGGGCCGCAAATGATCGTGGCAAAATTGCTTCGCCTTTGCGGCCACGGCGAACATGACACGGCGGATTATGTGGACGCCAATTTGAAAAATTCTCCGCTGGGCCGCGATTGTTTGAAAGTCGCCGAGGAATTTCTGGTGCGGCAAAAATGGTCGGACGCTTCGCAGCTTGCGTCGTGGCGAAGTGAAGTCGTCCGCGAAATCGAAGACGCCGTCGCGCAGGTGCAACGCGAGCCGTCGCCGGATCCGTTTGCGGAAAAATGGAGCGCGATTTCAACCGAACGTTTGAATGAAGGAAATGAAGAAGATGAAAACTAGAATAAAAACGAACGTCCTGGCTCTCGCCGTCGGCTTGCTGATGGCCGTGCGCGCAAACGCCTCGATTGGTGTAGGAACTCCTCCGATAGATTCACAATTACTTCGGGGCTGTCCTGATGGTTCGGCGAGCGTCGCCGGTTTGGCTTCTTGCGTCGGCTATTGGGAAGGCCCGCCGCTTGGCGGCGGCGAATGGCACATTCAATTTCGCGGCGACGCGGAAGCGTTCAATCAGGCTCTGACAAATTTTGCCGCGATCAAATCTCCAGTATTGGATGTGGTGATTCACGACGGGCCGAAGAACGACCAGTTTATTGGCGGCCTTCCGAAATTGGGTGCGGAAAATCCTTCTTCTCGCGTGGATTGGGAATTTGTCATTTGGGTTCCTGAAAATTGGAATCATCTTTACAATTCCACCAATGCCGCACTTGCGAAACTTTTCAAAGATGATCCAAACTTGGGCAAACCGGTTCCTGCGCCGCTATTGAACATTTATATCGGCGGTGGCGATGTGGATTTTTCAAAAATAAAAATTCCCGGCAACTTGCACGTTCGCGACGAGCGCAAACAAATTAAATGAGCCTCACCTACCTCGAAGCCATCCGCGAAGCGCAGGCTCATGCGCTGCGCGACGACCCGCGCGTCTTCATTTACGGGCAGGATGTCGGCGCGTTCGGCGGCGCATTCAAGGCGACAAAAAATCTGGCGAAGGAATTCCCCGGGCGCGTCCTTGATGCGCCGATTTCCGAAGACGCAATGGTCGGCCTGGCCGTCGGCGCGGCAATCGAAGGAATGCGGCCGATCATCGAAATGCAGTTCGCGGATTTTGCCATCGTCGGCTTCAATCAAATCGTCAACCAGGCCGCGACATTTTTTTGGCGCACGAATGTTCCGTGCCCGATCACCGTTCGCCTTCCGTTCGGCGGCACGTCCGGCGGCGGACCGTTTCACAGCCAATGCGTCGAGGCCATTTACGCCCATTATCCCGGCCTTATCGTGCTCACGCCCGCGACAGTCGAGGACGCTTACTCCATGCTGCTCGAAGCCGTTGCGCTCGACGACCCGGTGATTTTTTGCGAGCACAAATTTCTTTATTACCATCTCAAGGCGGAAAAATTGCCGAGCGAAGCGCTGCCCATCGGCAAGGCGCGCATCGCCCGCGAAGGCCGCGACCTGACCGTCGTCACTTACAGCGCGATGGTTCACGAAGCGCTCGAAGCGGCGAAAGAACTTTCCGGCGAAGGCTGGGAAATTGAAATCGTTGATTTGCGCTCTATCAAACCGCTCGACACGGACACGGTGATGGCGAGTGTCGCGCGGACCGGAAAATTGCTTTGCGTCGGCGAAGCATGGCCGTGGGGCGGCGTCACGGCGGAAATCATCGCGCGCGTCACGAGTGAAGGTTACGGCTTGCTTGACGCGCCGCCGCAGCGGCTCAACGCCAAAGACACGCCCGTTCCATATCATCCGAATTTGTGGGCCGCGCATCGGCCAACGGCGAGAAGCGTTGCCGCCGCTGCAAGAAATCTTTTGAGGCGATGAATTTGAACCACCAAGTCACCAAGTCACCAAGATTTGGAGAAAATTTTTTGATTGCTACGCCAGAAATGGATCGTGTCGCAAAAGAAGTTGTGGACAGTGCATTCAAGGTTCATTCCGCGCTTGGCCCAGGATTGCTTGAATCAATCTATGAAATTTGTCTGGCGCACGAATTGAGCAGGCATGGACTAAAATTTCAAACTCAAGTCGCATTTCCAATTGTTTATGACGGCGTGCGCTTGGACGCCGGGCTGCGAATTGATTTTTTAGTTGAGAATCAACTAGTTGTTGAACTTAAAGCAGTAGAAACAATGCTTCCACTTTTTGAAGCGCAACTGTTGACTTATTTGAAGCTGACACAAAAACGTCTCGACTTGCTCATCAATTTCAACGTGCCGAAAATCAAAGACGGCATCAAAAGGATCATTTTATGATTTTTACTTTGAAGAATTCTTTGTGCCTTTGTGTCTTGGTGGTAAAAATTTTTTAATTTATGCCAAAAATTCCCATCATCATGCCGCAGCTCGGTGAATCCATCGCCGAGGCAAACATCATCAATTTTTTGGTGAAGCCCGGCGACAACGTCGTCGCCGACCAAAACCTCATCGAAGTTGAAACGAACAAAGCCACGATGACCGTCACGTCGCCGTGTAGCGGGCGTCTTGAAAAATTTACCGCGCAATTGAACGAAAGTTACGCCGTCGGCGCAACGCTCGGCCAAATCGAAGCGACCAAAGAAGAATTCGCGCGGCTTGGACTTGATGTTTCCGCGCCGGAAAAAAGTTGCGATAACGAACGTATTTCAAAATGCGAAACCAACGGCAACAGCAAAACGCGCGTCCAGCCGACCGTTCGCGGATTGCCGGTTCCGGCAAATGCTGCCGGCGCCAGCTATCTTTCGCCACGGCTCAAAGCGCGCATGGACGAACTCGGTCTGCACGCCGCCGACCTTGCCGGTGTCGCGGGCAGTGGCGCGGCCGGCCGCGTGACCGTCGAAGATTTTGAGAAATACATCGCCAGCCTCGAAAAACATAAAATGAGCGGCGCGTCTTCGATGCGCGTGGCCGTCGCTGACGCGATGCGGCGCAGTTGGACGCGTCCGCTGGCAACGGTCGGATTGCCTGTGGCGCTCGATCCCGTTCTTGCGCACCGGAAAAATTCAAATCCGAAACCCGGCCCGGCGCTTTATGCCTTGCGCGCGCTGGCGATTGCGCTGGCGGAAAATTCCGCGCCCGCCGGGCGGCTCGTCGGAAATAAAATTGTTCATCCAAGTTCGATTGACGTTGGTTTTGCCGTTGAAGCCGAGGACGGCGTGCTGGTTCCCGTGATTCGCAGCGCGGATAAAAAATCGTTGAAAGAATTGACGCAGCGTTACAACGAACTCGTCGAATTGGCGCGCCAGCGAAAACTTCCGGCGGACGCAACCGGCGGCTCGATCGCGACGGTGACGAACTACGGCACGTTCGGGCTGATCTGGGCGACGCCGATTCCGCTGCCGGAACAGACGCTCGTGCTCGGCATGGGCGCGGGACGGCGCGCGCCGCATTGGGACGAGGCAAAAAATCAATTCGTGCCGGTGATGGAAGCGAACCTCACTTTAAGTTTCGACCATCGCGTGCTGGACGGCGGCGCGGCTGGAAGATTGCTCATGCGCATCGGAGATTTGATGTCGAGGCCGGAGAAGTTGTGATTTCTAAAAATCAAATTGGCAGGTAGTTTCCTAATTTGAAATTAAAGGCCGCACGGAGGGATTGCCCCCGTGCGGTTGATTGCTGATTTGGTCTCTAATTGAGACTCAAGTTTAACTGTTCTCCGTCGGCTTGACACTTCATTTTCCGCTGCTAGACTTCGCCGCTCATTTTTAACCGTTCTGGAAATTAAAATTATTTATATGGCGAAAGCATCGAAATCGAAATCACACAAATACGTCTACACCTGGGGCAATGGAAAAGCGGATGGCGACGGCTCAATGAAGCCTCTCCTCGGCGGCAAAGGCGCGAACCTCGCCGAAATGACGCGCATCGGATTGCCCGTGCCTCCCGGCTTCACCATCACCACCGATGTCTGCACTTATTTTTACGCGCACAAGAAAACTTACCCGAAGGAATTGCAATCGCAGATGGAAGCGGGCATCGCGAACATGGAAAAGATCATGGGCACAAAGTTTGGCGCGACGAACGCGGTGCCGTTGCTCGTCGCCGTCCGCTCCGGCGCGCGCGATTCGATGCCGGGCATGATGGACACGATTTTGAATCTTGGTCTCAATGACGAAACAGTCGTCGCGTTGGAAAATGCCACGAAGAATCCGCGCTTCGCGTGGGATTGTTATCGCCGTTTCATCCAGATGTATGGCGACGTGGTGATGGGCGTGCAAAAGCGCGAAGGCGAAGACCATGAACCGTTCGAGACGCTCATCCACGAATTCAAGCATTCGAAATATCACAAGGACATCGTGGACAGCGAACTTACCGCCAAAGACCAGCAGGAATTGGTGAAACGTTTCAAGGCATTGGTCAAAGAGCGCACCGGAAAATCTTTCCCGAACGATCCGTGGGACCAGCTTCGCGGCGCGGCGGGCGCGGTGTTCGGCTCGTGGATGAACGACCGCGCAATTGTTTATCGCCGCAAATATAATATCCCGACCGAATGGGGGACGGCAGTCAACGTGCAGGCGATGGTGTTCGGCAACACGGGCGAAAGCTCCGGTTCCGGCGTCGCGTTCACGCGCAATCCGGCGAACGGCACGAACGAATTTTACGGCGAATTTCTCATCAACGCGCAAGGCGAAGACGTCGTCGCCGGCGTGCGCACGCCGGAACCGGTTTTGGAATTGAAGAAACAAATGCCGAAGTCGTATGCGGAACTTTTGGAAGTCCGCAAGACGCTCGAAAAGCATTTCAAGGACGTGCAGGACATCGAATTCACCGTGCAGGAAGGAAAATTGTTCATGTTGCAAACGCGCAACGGCAAACGCACCGCGATGGCCGCGCTGAAATTCTCGATGGACATGGTGAAGGAGAAATTGATTGATGCCGAAACCGCCGTGCTGCGAAATCCGGCGGACCAATTGGATCAATTGCTCGCGCCCGTTTTCGATTTGAGCGAAGTGAAAAAGGCGAAGGCGATTGCAACGGGTCTGCCCGCCGGTCCGGGCGCGGCTTCAGGAAAAATTTATTTGAATGCCGACCGGGCCGTGACGGCCGCCGATAAGGGGGAAAAAGTTCTTCTGGTTCGCATTGAAACCTCGCCGGAAGATTTGCGCGGTATGATTGCAGCGGAAGGAATTCTCACTGCGCGCGGCGGCGTTTCGTCGCACGCGGCTCTCGTTGCGCGTCAAATGGGCAAAGTTTGCATTTGCGGCGCGAGCGCGTTGCACATTGATTACGACAAACGAACCGTCAGCGTCGGCAGCCAGACTTTTAACGAAGGCGATGCGCTTTCAATTGATGGAACCGCAGGCACGGTCTACGCCGGCCAAATCAAGACCGCGCCGTCGGAAATCATCGCGGGCTTGCTCAACGGCGATAAAGCCGCGCAGGCGACCGAGAAATTCAAAAACTTCGCGCAATTGATGAAATGGTGCGCGCAATATTCGCGCCTACAAGTCCGCACAAACGCGGACACGCCGGAACAAACGCAAAATGCCGTCGCATTCGGCGCAACCGGCATCGGCCTCACGCGCACGGAACACATGTTTTTTGAAGGCGACCGCATTGACGCAATGCGCGAAATGATTCTCGCGGACAATCTTGAAGCTCGCGAAGCTGCGCTCGCAAAATTGTTGCCGTATCAACGTGAAGATTTCCACGGCATCTTCAAGGCGTTGAAAGGGCTGCCCGCCACGATCCGTTTTCTCGATCCGCCGTTGCACGAATTTTTGCCGAACTCGAAAGAATCGCAAATGGACCTTTCGCGCAAGCTCAACATTCCCGTCGAGAAAATCATGCACCGCGTCCACGAATTGCATGAGTTCAACCCGATGCTCGGTTTTCGCGGCTGTCGTTTGGGGATCAAATATCCCGAAATCACGCGGATGCAATCGCGCGCGGTTTTTGAAGCGGCGGCGGATGCGACGAGAGAAGGAATTAAATGCAAACCGGAAATCATGATTCCGCTCGTCGGGTTCAAAAAGGAATTGGATTTGCAAACGGCGATTGTCCACGAAGTCGCGTCGCAGGTGCAGGCCGAGAAAAAAGTGAAATTCACTTACAGCGTCGGCACGATGATTGAAGTGCCGCGCGGCGCTTTGACGGCGGATGAAATCGCGCAAACGGCGGAATTTTTCAGCTTCGGCACAAACGATTTGACGCAAACGTGCCTCGGCATGAGCCGCGATGATTCCGGTTCGTTCCTGCCGCCGTATGCGGAAGCGGAAATCGTGAAGAAAAATCCGTTCGCTTCAATTGACCAGACCGGCGTCGGCCAGCTCATGGAAATCGCGATTGCGAAAGGAAATAAAACCCGTCCCGGCATCAAGCTCGGCATTTGTGGCGAACACGGCGGCGATCCGGACTCGGTGAAATTCTGTCATCGCATCGGATTGACTTACGTTTCGTGCAGTCCGTTCCGCGTGCCGGTCGCAAGATTGGCTGCGGCGCAAGCGGCGATTGAAGAAAAGCGCAAGGCGAAGAAGAAATAGTTGTAGCGGCGGTCTATGACCGTCGCCGATTTCGTCGCTCATAGAGCGACGCTACATGAAAGCCGCTTCGGGAAACCGGAGCGGCTTTTTTGCTTGTCCGAAACCGTGTCAATTACAAACAAAGTTGAATTTTGGAATGGCTTTAATTTTTCAGCCGGAGTATTTACGAGGCAACCTTAATCAATTTATGAGTGGAATTTTTCTTGGATGCACACTGGGCTTCGTCGTCTGGTTCCTGTCGCGTTATCTGGCGGGCGGGCTTTACACGGTCAACCAGAACGAGCGCGCGGTGAAAACCATTTTTGGCCGCGCCGACCGCGTGCCGGACATGACGACGGCAAGCGATCCCATCGCCGAGTCATTGTCGGAGGACGAAAAATTGCGCTACATTTATCCGCAAGTGCGCGTGATTCCGCCGGGCGGGCCGTATTTCAAATGGCCGTGGGAAAAAATTTACAAAGTATCGGTGGCGACGCAGACGTTGAGCATGGCACATGACCCGGACGATTCATCGGCGAATCAGGACGGGCAGGTGCTCGAAGCGGTGACGAAAGACCAATTGAACACGGGATTGTCCGGTCAACTCCGTTATCGTGTCTCGGAGCGAAATCTTTACGCGTATCTGTTCGGCGTGAAACATCCCATCAGCCATGTCATGGGTTATTTTATTTCGGTGCTGCGCGAACGCATCGCGAATTTTGAAGCGCCGAAAAATCCCGACCCCGAAGCGCTCGTCGTCACGGGCATTTCCATCAATGACCTGCGAAAAAATCTTCGCGACATCAACGAACACATGGATAACGAATGCCGCTCGTCCGAAGCGCGCTACGGAATCGTGCTGGACGCGTCGCTGATAACCGAAATCAATCCGCCGCAGGAAGTCGAGTCCGCGCTGGCGGCGATCAACACGGCGCACAATCAGGTTTCGTCCGACATCAGCCTCGCGCAAGCGACGGCTGACCAAAAGATTGAGCAATCCAAACGCGCGGTTGAAATTGAAACGCTCAAGGCGCAGGCGGAAGTCGAGCCGTTGCGGCAATTGACGGAGCAGCTTGCGGATTTGAAAAGAGCAGGGGATGGTGCGTTGCAATCTTACATTCGCAACGTGCGCCTCTCGCTCTACAGTCGCGCAAAACAAATCATCATGGAGGTGAAATCATGAATCTCGCCACTTTCGGCATCGCATTTTTCGTCACGCTCGTCGGTTGCACCATTCTTGTGCCGATGTTGATGGGATTCGCGCGGCTGTTCGGTCTTTACACCATCGTCACCGAAGGCAGTTGCAAGGTTTATATGCTGTTCGGCAAGGTCGTGACGGTGTTGAACGAACCCGGCCTGCATATTCTCATCGCCAAACTCGGCCCGAAGGCGGTCATCGTGAATTTTCTCGGCAAATGTTTTGAACTGGATTTGCGCCTCGACCAGACGTATCTGCGCAGCCAGCCGGTGAATTCCGAGGAAGGCGCGCCGATGGGCATCGGCATCTGGTATGAAATGTCCATCAGCGACCCGATTTCGTATCTGTTCAAGAACGCCGACCCGCGTGGTTCGCTCGCGGCGAACGTCAGCAATTCCACCGTCCGTTGCTTGAGCAATCTGCCGCTCGATAAAATGCTCGAAGACCGGCACACGATGAGCCAGACCGTGCGCGACGAAGTTTCGCCCAAGTCCAACGAATGGGGTTATCAACTCGGCTCGGTCTACATCCGCAAAGTCCATTTTCGCGATGCCGGCATGATCGGCCAGATCGAGGCGAAGGTCGTGAACCGTTTGCGACAGGTGACTGCCGCCATCAAACAGGCCGGCGCGAATCAGGTCAGCATCATCACGAGCACGGCGGAACGGCAGGCGGCCATCGAATTCGCCAAGGCCGCCGCCATGCGTCCGCATATCGTCGGCGAAGCGTTGCAGGAAATTTCGAAGGACAAGGAAGTTTCCGACGCGTTGTTCCAGGCGCTCGAAACGCAAAACGTCATTGATAGTCAGGCGGAGATAACGTTGATTCCCGCAAATTCCGGACTGCTCGGCCAATTGGTCGCGGCGCAGGCGGCAAAAAATCCGGCGAAATAATTTTTACAGCGTCAAGTCGAAGGCGGTAAGTGAAATTTTTCACAAACTTTTCTTGCACACAGCCAAGCAATTAAAATAATATCTGCCTTCGACACGGTTTTGGATCAAACGTGTCTTTTTTAATTGTCGGATTTGGCCGCATGGCCGCTTGAAATGTCAGCGATTTTTCCGAAATGGACAAATTGGTTGCCGTTATGGATCGTCATCATCCTTGCCGTTGTCGGCGGAGTAGTGACGGTCGCCGTCACTTTTTACTTCACTCCCAAATACACGCGAGTCGGTTATCAACCCGTCCAACCGGTTCCGTTCTCGCACAAAGTCCACGCGGGCGAATTGGGAATGGATTGCCGTTACTGTCACAGCGGCGTGGAAAAATCGTGGGTCGCAAATATTCCGGCGGCTTCGACGTGCATGATTTGTCATAATCAAGTTTTGAAAGATGATCCGCGCCTCGCCATCGTCCGCGCCGGCGCGACGAACAATACGCCGATTCCGTGGGTGCAGGTTCACATCACGCCGGATTACGTTTATTTCAACCATTCCGTCCACGTCACACGCGGCATCAGTTGCGTGGAATGTCACGGGCGCATTGACCAGATGGACGAGGTGCGCCACGCCAAATCGTTCAGCATGAGTTTTTGTCTCAACTGCCATCGCGCTCCGGCGGAACACATCCGCCCTGTGGACAAGGTCACCGACCTCGGCTGGACGTGGAGCACGAATGGCGTTGAAGCCGCGCATTTGCAAACGGTCGAAGGCAAAAAACTGGTTGAACATATGCGCGTGGAATCGCTGCAAAGTTGTTCAGCGTGTCACCGATGAAAAATTTACGATTTACGATTTACGATTTACGATTGGCGTTCACAAATGAGCGTTATCGCGAATCAATTTTCGTCCCGCAGGGACAAATGACAATAGCCCGCAGTTTCAACCGCGGGATAAATGAAGAAGATGGTAAAGCCCCGCAGGGGCGGCAGAAATTTTCTGTCGTCCCTCCGGGACTCGGTTTTCTTCGATGCCTTTTCCCGCCGTTAAAACGGCGGGCTATTTTCGGTCGTCACGTTGTGACTGCATGATGAATTCAAATTCAACCAATTCAACTCCGACGCAAGCGACGGGCAAACGCTACTGGCGCAGCATGGATGAACTGGCGGACACGCCGGAGTTCAAGGAGTGGCTTCATCGCGAATTTCCGAAAGGCGCGAGTGAATTTACCGATGACGTTTCGCGGCGGCATTTCCTGAAAATCATGTCGGCATCGTTTGCGCTGGCGGGATTGGGTTTGGCCGGAGCCGGATGTCGTCGTCCAGAAGAAAAACTGGAACCGTTCGGCAAGCAGCCGGAAGATTACGTTTATGGCAAGTCGGAATATTTTGCGACGGCGATGCCGACGCGCAACGGCGCGATTCCGCTCGTCGTCAAATCCTACGAAGGCCGTCCGATAAAAATTGAAGGCAACTCGCTGTATCCCGGCGGCAACGGCGGCACGGATCGTTACGCGCAGGCTTCAATCCTGAATCTTTACGATCCCGACCGCGCGCGGCATTTCAAAAACGACGGCAAAATCGTTTCGCGCGACGAGGCGTTGAAAACGCTCGACGATTTGTCGAAGAAATTTTCTGCGAACGGCGGTGAAGGTCTGGCGTTTCTGTCCGAAAGCAGCACATCGCCGTCGCGCGCGCGGCTGCAAAAAATCATCGCGCAGAAATTTCCGAAATCGAAATGGTTCACTTACGACGCGATTGATTCTGGAATCCATCAACGCGCGGCGACGCAAGCGTTCGGGCAGTCTGTCCGTCCGGTTTTCAATTTCGACAAGGCGAAAGTCATCCTGTCGCTTAACTGCGATTTTCTCGGCGGTGAAGACGACGCGCACAATCACATCCGCAAATTTGCCGCTGGACGCAAAGCGGGCGACGGCATGAGTCGGCTTTATGCAGTGGAATCGCTTTTCACTTTGACTGGTGCAAATGCGGATCATCGTTTGCGCGTGGCGGCAAGTGCAGTTGCGGAAATTGCCAGCGATGTTTTGGGGCTTTGCCAAGGTCATTCAGGAATTGTTCGTGAAATTGCGGGCGTTAATGTGCAATGG
>Ga0137404_10000874_pt1 | contig 19784 bp, 17 predicted proteins | sample CZOMad2_1_16fung_FD_108285 | JGI IMG/M metagenome (GOLD analysis project Ga0137404, IMG submission 108285) | Vadose zone soil fungal communities from Angelo Coast Range Reserve, California, USA - CZOMad2_1_16fungal (Illumina Assembly) | ecosystem: Environmental > Terrestrial > Soil > Vadose... | reverse complement strand
TCGGACATGTAGTGTCGCGTTTTTTCAAGCTTGAGTGTTGCGAATGTTGACTACAAGCTTTTAAAGCTTATCGGACATCAAACCGACTCACTACCGGTCGCACACGCTTGAGTTATTTCTGCGGACTTCGTAGGCTGTTGGGGGGGCAAGCAAACAATGTCAGAGAAGGTGGCGGAATCAAATCTGTATGCGCGTGCCGAACACGCGGCGCGAACGATTCGCGCGCGCACCAACCACGAGCCACGCGTGGCTTTGATTCTCGGCAGTGGTCTCGGCGCGCTGGCGGATGATTTTCAAGACGCCGTCAAAATTCCTTACGAAGAGATTCCGGGTTTTGTCAGCTCCACGGCACAAGGCCATGCCGGACAGCTGGTAGTCGGCACACTTGAGAACATACCAGTCGTCGCAATGCAGGGTCGCGTTCACTATTATGAAGGTTACTCTTTGGAGCAAGTGACCTTTCCCGTCAGAACCTTCAAGCTGCTGGGGATCAGAACGCTGATTCTGACGAACGCCGCCGGTGGGATCAACATCGAATTCAATCAGGGCGCACTAATGGTCCTTAGCGATCATTTGAACTTGATGGGCGTGAATCCATTGCTGGGCCCGAACGACGAAAAGTTTGGCCCGCGGTTTCCGGACATGTCAGAGGTTTACTCACGACAGTTGCAGGAGCTTGTGGTTGAAGAGGCGCGGGCGATGGGCACCGAAGTCCGTCGTGGCGTCTATGCTGCCCTGTCCGGTCCGAGCTACGAAACTCCCGCTGAGATTCACATGTTTCGCACGTTCGGCGCCGACGCCGTCGGCATGAGCACAGTACCAGAGGCTATCGTGGCCCGGCATATGGGAATGGATGTGCTGGGCATTTCCTGCATTACGAACATGGCAGCCGGGATCGGTGATGAACCGATCAACCACGAAGAAGTTATGGAGACCGGGAATCGAGTGCGAGACACCTTTGCGGGTCTGTTAAAACGCGTAGTCGTCCGGCTGAGTTCCAGGTTGTGAACAGATGATTATCGGCATCAGCGGTGGAACCGGATCCGGCAAGACAACTGTAGCTAACCGCATTCTCGAATCGGTCAGTGCCAGCGAAGTGGTCTTCATTCAGCAGGATTCTTACTATCGCAACCTGAAGGATTTGCCCCTCGATTATCGTGATGTGGCCAACTTCGATCACCCGGACGCGCTGGATAACGACCTGCTGGTCCATCATGTTCGCAAGCTGAAGTCCGGTGAGGGCATTGACTTGCCGGTCTACGATTTCAAGACCAACAGCAGGCTGCACGAAACCAGACGGCTTGAACCGAAACCGATTGTCATTGTTGAAGGCATTTTGATATTTGCCGAGCCGCGTCTGCTGGAACAGATGGATATCAAGGTATTCGTCGATACGCCTGACGACATTAGATTCATTCGGCGGTTGCGGCGCGATGTTGCGGAGCGGGGACGCACGGTCGAGTCGGTGATCGAGCAATATCTGGCGACCGTACGACCAATGCACATGCAACTTGTGGAACCTTCGAAAAGATATGCTGATGTCATTATTCCTGAAGGTGGTCATAATCCGGTCAGCATCGATTTGCTCAGTGGCAAGATACGCGACCGGTTGGCCGGCGCTTTAAGTCCAGTTGGAGGTCAGTTTTGAAGGGAACCGAAGGTCAAACTGAAGTTGACGAGACCGCGCGACGGGCGCGGTTGCAATCGGTCGCGCCATTCTCCAGGTTTCTGGTCGGCGCGGCAGTGAGGGCAGCAAGCGGAAAAATTTACTCCGGATGCAATATTGAAAGCGCGAGTTACGGTCTGACGGTTTGCGCCGAACGAGTGGCAATCTGGAAGGCCCTATCAGAGGGCGAGCGAGACTTTACGGAACTGTCGATCGTTGCCGATACAGATTCATTGACGCCTCCGTGCGGCACCTGCAGACAGATCATCTGGGAGTTTTGCAAGAACGCCACCATCAAACTCCTTAACCTCAAAGGGCAAAGCGAGACAGTCTCGATCCGGGAATTGTTGCCGCGGGCCTTCGATGCGCGTTTTCTAAAAGAAGTGAAACACGATTGATTCGGGGTTGTCGCCGATTGAGCTAGTGTGATTTCGTGAAGCGTTCTAAACCCGCTGTAGCCGAAACGGTTGATCCACGAAAATACACGAACGAAACACTCGAATCCACGAATGTCTTGGTTTTTATTCGTGTGATTTGGTGGTTCAGTGCATTTTCTTCCAGTGAACGATGATTCGCAAAACCATGTAACGTATGTCAAAAACTCTGGTGAGCGTACTGACGCTTCTGACTATGATCTTGAGCTTATCCTTTACTGAAGCCGACGCACAACAAAAGCGCAGTCGTGCAGAGCTGCTGGTGTTGGGCGGAACGATCGTCACCATGGACAGCTCGCGCCGAGTAATCGAGAACGGCGCGATTGCGATCAGCGGCGGAAAAATTCTGGCCGTTGGCCCACGCGCTGAGCTCGAACGGCAGTATGCTGCGGCACAGATTATTGACGCGCGGAATCGTTTGATCATTCCGGGCTTGATCAACGGCCATACGCACATACCCATGACGCTGTTTCGGGGGTTGGCCGACGATCTGGATCTGCAGGAGTGGCTGACCAAGTACATCTTTCCCGCGGAAGCAAAAAATGTCACCGAAGAATTTGTTCGCGCGGGAACCCGTCTCGGACTCGCCGAGATGATCCGTGGGGGCACTACAACCTACTGCGACATGTACTACTTCGAGGATGCGATCGCCGACGAGACTGCCAAGGCTGGCGTGCGCGGCGTCTTGGGCGAAACGCTCATCGATTTTCCCGTGGCCGACAATAAGACAAATGCCGAGGGCATGGCTTATGCGGAAAAGTTTGTTGCCCACTGGAAAGGGAACGATCTGATCGTCGCTGCAATTGCGCCGCATGCCCCCTATACCGTCTCGGAAGAGCACCTGAAAGCGATTCGGGCCTTCTCAGACCGCACCGGAGCGCCGATAGTCACTCATATTTCCGAAACCAAACGGGAAGTGGATGACAGTCTGAAAGCCAAGGGCGCAAGCCCCATTGACTATCTCGAGCGGATCGGGTTCCTGAACAATCGAGTGATTGCCGCGCACGTAGTTTGGCCGGCCGGGGATGAACTCGACATTCTTAAGCGCCGCGGTGTTGGCGTAGTTCATAACCCTCAATCAAACATGAAGCTGGCCTCCGGTGTTGCCCCGGTGCCCAAGATGATGGCTGAAGGCATCGCGGTTGGCCTGGGAACCGACGGAGCAGCGTCCAACAACGACCTGAATATGTGGGAAGAAATGGATACGGCTGCGAAGTTGCACAAGGTATTCAGCGGCGATCCTAAGGTGATGACTGCGCAACAGGCATTTGAGCTGGCTACGATCCGGGGCGCCGCGGCGCTTCATCTTGACAATCTGATTGGTTCGCTGGAAGCAGGGAAGCGCGCCGACATAGTCATTGTCGAACGGGATGCGCTGAATCAGATTCCCCTCTACAACATCTATTCCGATCTCGTGTATGCGACCAAAGCTTCGGACGTGCAAACTGTCATCGTTAACGGCAGGGTCCTCATGCGAGACCACCGTCTCTTGACACTCAATGAACCAGCAATCAAGGAGAGCGCCGGAGTCTTTCGCGACCGCATCATCAAGAGTCTCAAGACTGATCCACAATAGTCCTCGGGGTCCTGGCGACTCGATCCACGAAATAACACGAACATACGAGCAAAACCAAACGAACGAGGTGCAATTGTGCGCGTTTTGTTCGTGTGATTTCGTGGATCGTCCTGGGGTTGGCACAAAAACCCCAGCGAAAACACCAGTAATCGAGTTTTTGTTGAGGTCCTACTTGCCTCCGGGGGGCGTATCGGACGATAATAAGTCGTCAGTTGATGCTACCTGTTAGGCGAGCCATTTAGGCTCGCTTTCTTATTTCCGGAGACATAAAAGTGAAGGGCGAGAAGTTATCCAGTATTGTTGCGCAGTTTGGTCTTATCTCTTTTGTAGTTCTTTATGCGGCGCTCGCAGCTGTTCGGGTCGCCGGTCAATCCTCACCAGCAGTGCCGTCAAGTCAACCAAACGTCCAGCCTGGCCCATCCAGCACCCAATCGAATCCTCAGAGTAACTACGGCAGTTCCACAAGCGTCCAACCACCTCCTGTAGGGCCAAGCCCGGAGGAAATTCAAAAGCGCATTGAGCGGGCGCGCGCTCTGGCTGCGGCGCACCAGTTGGAAGCTGCCGCCAGTGAACTCGAAACTGCCAGGGCAACCTCCAGAGACGTGGTCGTGCGCGAAGGAACCACGATCATGCTGATGGGGATCTATCTCGAGGCAGGGAATTACGCGCGACCCCAGTCACTGCTCGAGGAAACTTTTCAAACGCGTGCGGTTGCGAAGGAAGGTTCAATCCGCGGCTACTTCGCTTTGGCTGGCCAAACGGTAAATGGCCTGCGTCTGCATCTGGCTCGCTATCGCAATTTCGGAGTAAGTATTGACAGCGCGGGCTTGCCTTCTGAAGCAACGAACGATCTCGATCGCGCTCGCTCGCTGCTGGAACGGATGGCGGCTCAGGCTAAGGAAATAATGAAAGACGCTGCCACGGCCAACGACGGTCTCGCACTGCTCGAGGACGTGCTGGGGGTGCGCGTGTCTGTAGCCCGTGACGGAGAAGATCGGGAGCGCTGGCAGAGTGAATACACCCAGGCGCGCGAACAACTCGGCTCGGCGCGGATCGAGATTGCTTCGCTGGGTGGGCCACCAGCGCGTCCTCCTAAGAATCAATCATCTGCCTCGGGCGCTCCGGCAAATTCGGCCGCGGGCGCAGGTTCACAGTCTGGAACTCAGCCTGCAAATCCGACCTCGGATGCGCAAGTAATTAATGCCGGTGCCCTAAACGAGCGAGCCAGCAAGCGCGTTATTCCCACCTACCCACCGATAGCTAAAGCGTCGCGAGCCACAGGCACTGTAAAGGTGCACGTGATTGTCAATGAGCGCGGTGAGGTTCAGGTGCAGAAATCGGAGGGTCCGATGCTACTCCGGCAAGCCGCCGAAGACGCCGCTCGCGGCTGGCGCTTTTCGCCTGTGGTGGTGGATGGAAGAGCTGTTCGTCTATCCGGATACATCGAGTTCAACTTCGGTTTCTAAAGAATCCTTACGTCACCGGACGGAGTCTTAACCCGCAACCAGAGTCAGATCCACTAAAAACACGAAAAGATTCGTGTTATTTCGTGGATCCAACCGCCTTTAATAAGCACACCATCAGCCCTGCAAGCGGCTGGTAATCTACGGATTCTCAAAGACTTGCTGCAATCTTGACTTAAAAGTAAGGTTTACCTACAATGGCCGCGAAATGAAGATTTCCGCACAGGAAGAATACGGGCTCCGCTGCCTCCTGCAACTGGCGCAAGCTGAGCTGACCGGGGAGTCGTTGACGCTTTCGCAAATTGCTCGGCGAGAAGGAATCTCTGGAGCGAACGCCGGCAAGCTGATGTGGATCCTGAGTAAGGCGGGTTTAGTGCAGTCTCAGCGGGGAATAAAAGGTGGCTACCGGCTGGCCATGCCCGCGAGCGAGATTCGTTTGAATCAGGTTATTCGAGTCCTGGATGGCGAGCGGGCGGACTCGCACTGTAAGAGTTATACCGGGGTGCTCGAGACTTGTGTGCACACCGGAGATTGCGGCATCAGACCGGTGATTGTTGAGCTCCATCAAATCGTGGACAACGCCCTGGCGGAGATTACGTTGTCTCAACTGTTGGGCTCTGAGGCGAAAGTGGATGCCGTGTTGCATAGCATTCACGGACTTAAGCAGGGTACAAGATTGGGCATGTAACGCAAGCTGTTAGCTTGCGAGCGCAACCTAACAGGTTGCTTTACAGCGCAACCTAACGGGTTGCTTTACAACAACGGGGATCAGGAAACCAGAATGAGCACAGCTGAGCTGCTGCGTAGCAGGGAATACAAATACGGATTCGTTACCGACATCGAATCGGATGTTATTCCTCGAGGTCTGTCGGAAGATACGATTCGCTTAATAGTCGAGAAAAAGAATGAACCGGACTGGATGCTTGAGTTTCGACTGAAGGCTTACCGTCACTGGCTGACGATGACGGAGCCAAAACACTGGCCTAATATCTCTTATCCGGAAATCGACTACCAGGACGTAATTTACTACAGCGCCCCGAAGCAGAAACCAACGAAGCAGAGTCTGGACGAAGTAGATCCGGAATTGTTGCGGACCTTTGAAAAGCTAGGTATTCCGTTGCAGGAACAGAAACAGCTTGCCGGAGTTGCCGTAGATGCTGTATTCGACTCCGTTTCGGTCGCTACCACTTATAAGGAAAAACTCAAGAAGCATGGCGTAATTTTCTGTTCGTTCACCGAGGCTATTCGCGAGTATCCGGATCTGGTGCGCAAGCATCTGGGCTCAGTGGTTCCCACGAACGACAATTTTTTTGCGGCGCTGAACAGTGCGGTCTTTTCCGACGGCTCGTTCTGTTTCATACCAAAGGGCGTGCGCTGCCCGATGGAGCTTTCAACGTATTTTCGCATTAATAATTCCGAATCGGGCCAGTTTGAAAGGACGCTGATTGTCGCCGAAGAGGGCTCTTACGTCTCGTATCTTGAAGGGTGTACAGCGCCCAAGTTTGACAAGAACCAGTTGCACGCGGCAGTCGTGGAACTGGTCGCCCTGGATGACGCGCAAATCAAGTACTCCACGGTGCAAAACTGGTATGCCGGTGATGAAGAAGGCCGCGGCGGCATTTACAACTTCGTAACGAAGCGCGGAAAGTGCGCGGGTAGAAATTCAAAAATCTCCTGGACCCAGGTTGAAACAGGTTCCGCAATTACCTGGAAGTATCCATCGTGTATCTTGCTGGGTGACAACTCGATCGGCGAGTTTTATTCCGTGGCCCTCACAAATCATGCGCAGCAGGCGGATACCGGCACGAAGATGATTCATCTGGGAAAGAACACCCATTCAACGATTATTTCGAAGGGAATTGCGGCCGGTAAGTCGAACAATAGTTATCGAGGCCTGGTCAAGGTCATGCCCAAGGCTGAGAATTCACGCAACTACACACAGTGCGACTCGATGTTGATTGGATCTAATTGCGGCGCGAATACGTTTCCTTATATCGAAGTAATGAACGACAGCTCGAGCGTGGAACATGAAGCGTCAACTTCGAAGATTAGTGAAGAGCAGTTGTTCTATCTCCAGCAGCGCGGTATTTCTCAGGAGGATGCAGTGTCGTTGATCATCAACGGCTTTTGCAAAGACGTGTTCCTGCATTTGCCGATGGAGTTTGCAGTTGAAGCGCAACGCTTGTTGGGTTTGAAGCTGGAAGGCAGCGTCGGATAAACCGGACGCGGAGATGGGCAGACGCGGAGACGGGGACATTTGACTCTGTCACCGCGTCATAATTTTGAGGAGCAATCATACGTGTTAGAGATTCGCAATTTGCACACGGCCGTTGAAGGGAACGAGATCCTTAAGGGGATTAGCCTCACGGTCAATAAGGGCGAAGTTCACGCCATCATGGGACCGAACGGCTCAGGCAAGTCAACGCTGGCCAAAGTGTTGGCTGGTCATCCCGCCTACGAAGTGACAAAGGGCGAGGTGCTCTACGAAGGTAAGAACCTCCTGGAAATGCCGCCCGACGAGCGCGCCCGGGCCGGTGTCTTTATGGCGTTTCAGTACCCGATTGAAGTGCCCGGTGTTTCGAACGCCCAGTTTTTGCGATTGGCTTACAACGAAAGGCGCAAACACCTCGGAGAAGAGGAACTCGATCCACTGGAGTTCAAAGATCTTTTGAAAGAACGCGCGAAGATTGTCGACATGGACGCAAGTTTCATGTCGCGTTCAGTTAACGAAGGTTTTTCGGGTGGCGAAAAGAAACGCAACGAGATTCTCCAGATGGCAGTGCTGGAACCCAGGCTCGCCATTCTAGACGAGACCGATTCCGGCCTGGACATCGATGCGCTGCGAGTCGTTGCCGGCGGGGTGAATCAACTTCACAACACGGAAAACGCAGTGATCCTGGTAACGCATTACCAGCGCCTGCTCAACTACATTGTTCCTGATTACGTGCATGTGCTGGCGGGGGGCCGCATTGCGCGTGAAGGTGGAAAGGAACTCGCTCTCGAGCTGGAAGCAAAAGGATACGACTGGTTGAAAACCGAAACTGCAGATTCGCAATTAAACCGCGTCGCCGTTGAGACAGGGGTGAGATAAGAATCGTGTCGCAACTGGTCAAATCAGAGAGCAAATATCAATCAGCGTTCCGGAACGTGCAATCAAGCTTTTCGGATTCGCAGGGGTCATGGCTCGAACGGTTGCGCGCACGCGCGATGGATCGGTTTGATGAAGTGGGTCTGCCGTCCGTACGAGAAGAGGAGTGGAAGTACACAAACCTCGCGGCCCTCGCTAAGTTGGATCTTGATCCTGTCGTGATTTCAAGAGTAGAGGTTTCGGCCGAGACTCTAAAAGCGTTCACTCATCCTGAATTGGCAAACAGCCAGGTCGTGCTCGTCAATGGGATCTTTCAAAAAGAACTTTCGTCCCTAGCGGGCGCAAGCGAGATCGTCGCGATGGATCTTTCGGAAGCCGTCGCCGACAGCCGTTATGGCGATCTTATTCGCGAGCATCTTGCTCGCGGAGCTGATTACATGCAGAGCGGCCTGACTGCGTTGAATACTGCATTTCTTGGCTCGGGAGCTTTCATCCTGATTCCGCGAAATGTAAGCCTCGAAGTTCCTTTGCATATCTTGTGTTTATCGGATCCTGAAGGACCTGAAATGACAAGTATGCCGCGCGTGTTAGTTGTTTCGGAAGAGAACAGCTCGGCGACGATTGTCGAAACATACTCCGCCACCAAAGAGGGTCAGTATTTCACCAATGTGGTTGTGGAGATCGTCTTGTTGGACGGAGCGCGGCTCGAACACTATCGCGTGCAGCGGGAAAGCAATAGCGCCTTTCACGTGGCCACAACCGCCGCCGATCTGGGACGGGGCAGTAGCTACGACACAACCTCGATTACTTTGGGCGGACGACTTTCGCGACACGACATAAATGTGATCATGGACCACGAAGGTGCGGAATGCTGGGTCGACGGCTTATATCTTGTAAGCACCGGCCAGCATGCGGACACGCACTCAATGATTGATCACAAGCAGCCTAATTGTTCCAGTCATCAGCTTTACAAAGGGATCCTGGACGGCAATTCGCGAGCGGTTTTTAACGGCAAGATCTTTGTGCGTCACGGGGCGCAAAAGACCGACGCTATGCAGACGAACAAAAACCTGTTGTTGTCCCCGGAAGCGCGAGTTGATACCAAGCCGCAGCTGGAGATTCTTGCCGACGATGTTAAGTGCGCCCACGGCGCAGCGGTCGGCCAGCTCGATGAAGACGAGTTGTTTTACCTGGGAACCCGAGGTATTCACGCTGAATTGGCGCGCAACCTTTTGACCTATGGTTTTGCGGAAGAGGTAATTGGAAAGATAAAAGTCGAGTCCATTCGGGCGCAGCTTGACGAGGCCGTTTTGCACCGGCTCAACGCGCGTCTGGACGTGTAGAGATCGTTTGAGAGCCAGTTATGTCGGTTAAAGTTGATCCCATCCTCACAGTTGCCGATCTGGACCTGATGCCAGATGACGGCAACCGTTACGAGTTGTTTGCAGGAGAAATATTCGTGTCACGTGCGCCAGGTCTACCTCACCAACGCGTTCTCAGAAACCTGTTAACCGAACTTACGTTGTTTCTTAAGGACCGTCCAGTCGGGGAAATATGGCCCACGCCAGGCGTCGTGTTTGATGATCTGAACGCAGCGATTCCGGACATCGTATTTGTCAGTGCCGACAGAATCAGCGAGATCGCAGCCGGTGAAAAAGTTACCGGCCCACCGGATCTCGTCATCGAGATCATTTCAGCAGGCGCTGAAAATGAGCGGCGTGATCGAATAGTCAAACGCCAGGCTTATGGCAAGTTTGGCGTGCGGGAATACTGGGTGGTGGATCGGTATCGGCGAACGATCGAGGTTTACCGTCTCGAACAAGGCCGGTTTGTGTTAGCGGCGAAACTGGAGCAGACCGATGAGCTTGTGTCGCCGTTGTTGCCCGGGTTCACGTGTCCACTCACTCGAATCTTTGGCGCTTGAGAATAGTTTCATTTTGGTTGCGAGTTTCAATATGTTGGCTACAGAAAAAAACCTGGTTGCAAGAGTTTCGGGACCCGCTGACGGTTGGGACGTCGAACGAGTCAGAGCAGACTTTCCCGTTCTTAGACAAACTGTCAACGGCAAACCGCTGGTTTATCTGGACAATGCTGCGTCTTCGCAAGTTCCCCAGGTCGTGATTGATCGTGGCAGCGTTTATATCGAGCACGAGCATTCAAACATTCATCGTGGGGTTCACTATTTGAGCCAGAAAGCTACCACGGCTTATGAAGGAGCGCGCGAGAAAGTCCGGCGGTTTATTAACGCGCAAGATGTCAAGGAATGCATCTTTGTTCGCGGCGCTACCGAGGGCATTAACCTCGTTATGCAGGGTTATGGGAGAAAGTTTGTGGGCGCCGGAGATGAAATCATCATTTCCGCGATGGAGCACCATGCCAACATTGTTCCCTGGCAAATGCTCTGTGAGGAAAAAGGCGCAAAGCTGCGGGTCATTCCGATGAATGACGCCGGCGAGCTTTTGCTTGATGAGTATGAAGCGCTGCTGAATGAAAGAACCAAACTGGTTGCCGTCACGCACATGTCCAACGCGCTCGGTACGATCAATCCGATCGGGACCATGATCGATCAAGCCCATAAATATGGTGTACCGGTGCTGATTGATGGCGCGCAGTGGGTGCCGCACATGCCCGTTGACGTTCAGAAGTTTGATTGTGACTTTTATGCTTTCTCCGGGCACAAGATGTTTGCGCCAACGGGCAGCGGTGTCGTCTACGGCAAGCAGGCGCTGCTGGAAAAGATGAATCCTTTCCAGGGAGGCGGCGACATGATCAAGAGTGTGACTTTTGAGAAGACCACTTACGCTGGCTTGCCCAATAAATTCGAGGCCGGCACACCGGCAATTGCCTCTCAGATCGGACTCGGCGCGGCAATCGATTACTTGAACGGTCTTGACCGAGAGCAGGCGAGTGCGTACGAGCACGAGTTGCTGCGCTATGCGACGGAGCGTCTCAGCGCGATTGAAGGTGTTCGCTTTATTGGAACCGCGTGCGAAAAGGGAAGCGTGCTTTCATTTGTCATCGACGAAGTTCATCCGCACGATATCGGGACGATTTTGGATCAGGAGGGAATTGCCATCCGCGCGGGACATCATTGCGCGCAACCGGTGATGCAACGGTTCAACGTGCCGGCAACGGCGCGAGCGTCATTTGCGTTTTACAACACGAGGGAAGAAGTTGAAGTCCTCGTGAACACGGTGGAAAAGGTCATCGAGGTGTTTTCGTGAATCATTTGACGTTTGACGTTTGACATTTTTCATTTGTCATCTGGTTTAGTTTCGTGTGATTTCGTGGATTGTATTTAACTTGCATCCCAGAGCGGATGCACGAAATCACACTAAGACAGATGACAAATGAAAAATGTCAAACGTCAAATATCAAATGATTTGAGCATTCATTTATCGGATTACAGGTTTTCATGACTGAACTAAGCGAGCTCTACCAGCAGGTTATTCTCGATCACAATAAGAAGCCGCGGAATTTTCGCAAGCCCGAGGTCTTCAATCGCAGCGCCCAGGGCCACAATCCACTCTGCGGCGATCAATTAACAGTCTATCTTCAACTCGACAATGGAATAATCACCGACGTCGCTTTCGAAGGGTCAGGATGCGCGATCTCCAAAGCCGCGGCGAGCATGATGACGCAGGCCCTCAAAGGAAAATCCACAGACGAAACCGAGAAACTTTTCAGCGGCTTCCATCAAATGGTAACCGGCGATTCGGACGACGATATCTCCGAGAGTCTGGGCCACCTGCGGATTTTTTCGGGCGTGCGTGAATTTCCAGTGCGAGTGAAATGCGCAACCCTACCCTGGCACACGTTCAAGGCCGCGCTCGAGAATCAGGAGATCGTCTCAACCGAATAGCGAGCCTCCAGGTCGTGGTAGGTTACCAGGGACGAACGATCCTCGAAATAACACGAAACGAGATCGCGATTATTCTGTCGATCATGAGGTCCGCAGAGAAACCTCAATAGCTTCCCACACTCTTATCCTTTGTTCGGATGGGGCGGCGGAGGCATAATGGCATCAATTCTTTTCACGGAGCACTCTATTCTTGATCATCTCTGCCATTGAACTGCGCGAAATTCGCCTGCCTTTAATTCATTTCTTCGAAACCAGCTTCGGTCGCACAACGGAAAGACGAATCATCATCGTACGTGTCATTGACGCCGAGGGCGCCGAAGGCTGGGGAGAATGCACGGCTGGCGAAGAGCCTTTTTATAGCGACGAGTGGACCGAAAGCGCCTGGGTGACCTTGCTCGAGGTGCTGGCGCCAATGGTGGTCGGCAAGGAGGTTCAATCGGCTGGTAAGACCTGGGATCTGATGAAACCTGTTCGCGGGCATCGTATGGCCAAGGCGGCGATTGAGACGGCGTGCTGGGACCTCGAAGCCAAACGCGCCGGAGTGTCCCTCTGGAAACATTTGGGTGGCGTAAACCGCGAGATATCGTGCGGGGTTTCAATTGGCATCCAGGACACGCCGGAGATATTACTGGAAAAAATAGCGAAAGAGGTTAACGCGGGATACCAGCGCATAAAGATCAAAATCAAGCCTGGGTGGGATGTCTCAATTGTCGAACGAGTTCGTCGCGAGTTCCCCGACATTCGCCTGATGGGCGACGCAAATTCAGCCTACACGCTCGACGATGTTGACCTCTTCAAGGAATTGGATCGCTTCAACTTGATGATGGTCGAGCAGCCGCTGGCCCACGATGACATCTTCGATCATGCTCAACTGCAAAAGGAGATCAAAACTGCAGTTTGCCTCGACGAGTCAATTCATTCCGTCCACGATGCGAAACACGCAATCGAGCTGGGCGCCTGTAGAATCATTAATGTGAAACTTGGACGCGTGGGTGGGCATGCCGAGGCCAGACTCGTCGAAGAGACAGCCCGGCAAAACGATATTCCTGTGTGGTGCGGCGGCATGCTCGAGGCGGGCATAGGTCGTGCTCACAACATCGCGATGTCCACATTGCGCGGTTTTGTTTTACCCGGAGACGTCTCGGCAAGCTCTCGTTACTGGGAAGAAGACATCATCGAGCCGGCCGTTACGGTAACACCGCAAGGAACGATTGTCGCGCCCGATAAGCCCGGCATCGGTTACGATATCAAACGTAAGAAGCTCGATCAGGTAACGGCGCGAAGCGAAAAGATCGGATAGCAAAAACGGTTTAAGAGGGGATCGCTTCTGGTGTTGGCAAGCAACCCCCTTGTCAATTCCTTTTAAGATTCATTTGCGGCTGGTGCGGTCCCCGCAAGTAATTTTCAGCAACTGAGAAAGATGAGCTCAGACATTCTAAGGCTGGATCTAGGTTCGCTGGACGACTACTTCAGAAGCCGCCAGCAGGAAATACTTTCGTTTACGCGCACTCTGGTCGAAACTGAATCACCTTCAGGCGACGAGGCAGGCAGCAAAGCGGTAGTCTCGTTGCTGGCCGAGCAAGCAAGAAAGATTGATCCGATCAAAACAATTGAACGGATTGCAAGTGGTGAATTTGGCCAGCACCTGCGGTTAAAAGCCTTTCATGACGATGACGGCGACGCCAGATCAATAGTCATGCTTGGTCATACCGACACCGTGCATCCTCGCGGATCAGTGGCTGACCGGCCGTGGCGAGTCGAGGGGAACCGCGCCTATGGACCAGGGGTCTTTGATATGAAGGCAAACTGTGCCCTGGCCCTCGAAGCAATTCGAGCCTGTGGAGTGCTGGGTATCGTACCGCGCCGGCCCGTCGTAGTGCTGTTAACTTGCGATGAGGAACGAGGCAGCGCCAGGGGGCGGGGCCTGGTCGAGGCGGAAGCCGAGGACTCGCACGCCGTGCTCGTATTGGAGCCACCTGCCAGCGGCGGCCGGGTTAAAACCGGGCGCAAAGGAACTGCCATCTTCAACCTCGAAACGCGCGGCAAGGCGGCACATGCGGGCCTCGAACCGGAAAAAGGAGTAAGCGCAGTATTGGAGATTGCTCGTCAGATCCAACGCTTGGATGAATTGAACAACTGTGGTGATGGAGTCTCAGTGAATGTCGGTGTGGTTCGGGGTGGAACGGTTTCGAATGTTGTGCCTGCCAACGCAGTGGCCGAAGTGGACGTGCGATTTTGGAATAACGAGGAAGCCAGGCGGATTGAAGAGGTATTTCGCAGTTTGCAGCCTTTTGATGCGCGAGTGCAGCTCATTGTTACCGGAGAGATTAATCGCCCGCCGCTGGAACGCACCGGGCAGGTCGTGGCTATGTATGAACAGGCTCGCGGCATCGCAGCGACGCTTGGTTACGAACTGGGTGAGGCGCAGGTTGGCGGAGCCTCTGATGGGAATTTTGCGGCGGCGGTGGGCGCGTCTGTTTTGGATGGACTGGGAATAGATGGCGACGGCGCACATGCCGTTCACGAGCACATCATTATCGATGACATTCCCAGAAGAGGGGCGCTGCTGGCAGCGCTGATCGCGACGTTGTGAGCGCAATGAAGATCGCCACCTGGAATGTCAATTCAATTCTGGCCCGGCTGCCAAACGTAACCCGCTGGCTCGACTCGGTGCGTCCCGATGTTCTTTGCATGCAGGAGACGAAATGCGCCGACGACAAATTTCCCCTCGACGCTTTTCGCGAGCGAGGTTACGAGTGCCTGATCTTCGGTCAGCAGTCGTATAACGGTGTCGCCATTGCCTCGCGTGGGATCTGTTCCAGTCCACAGAGAGGTTACGACGCTGCCGATCAGGCTTTGCATTCCCGTTTGCTGGCCACATCTGTCGACGGGATTCAACTTGTTAATGTTTATGTGCCAAACGGGCAGATGGTCGGGTCGGACAAATATAGATTCAAGTTGGAATGGATGAAACGCTTGCGAGAGTTCTTCGACACCCGATACAACAATGGCGACGAAGTTTTGTTGTGTGGTGACTTTAATGTGGCGCCCGAAGAGAGGGATGTGCACGACCCGCGGCTTTGGCAGGGCCGGATCCTTTTCAGCGAGCAGGAGCGGGCGGCGCTACAGGAGATCAAGGAGTGGGGTTTTACGGATGCTTTTAGACTGCAAACGGAAGCGGGCGGTCACTACTCATGGTGGGATTATCGCGCGGGCAACTTTCGACGCAATCAGGGCTTGCGCATCGATCACATCTGGATCACGGGCACGCTGGTGGCGCGGCATAAGCAGACATGGATTGATATTGAACCCCGGACCTGGGAGCGACCGTCTGATCATGCGCCCGTTGTTTCGGAATTCGTGTAGTTGTGCAGCTGGCTGATTTCCATTTATCATTTATCATTTGACATTATTTGGCATTGATCATTTGCCACTTGGCTCTGGGATGCACGCCCATTTTCGATGCAACACCCTTGCGTACTTTAATAGGTGAACAGCGGACCAATCGCAAGGGTTGCCAACTTCACAATCGAAAATCTCGCTAAGCGGCAGACGCATCGAAGCGCGGAAAAGTCGGTTTAAGAGTAGCCACCTTTAATTCTTGAAAGCACTAAAAAAATATAAATGATATCCAAGTGAATTTGCTGTGTTTACAAACCGCTATTGACTTAGGTCCTTTTAGGATGCCACACTGCTCGCTGGAACACTTGCCTAATTGGCGCAGGATCAAAAGCGCGAACCGCCACAAACCTCAACCTTTCTCAGCATTTCGGATGCTAAACATTATCTATCAAAAACTTGCTCCGCGCCTGAAGAACCAACATGAGAACCAGGTCACAGCTAGGTATTTTTGGGAGAGATTAGCTTTTTGCGATTCTGCAAAAATTTCAGCTTTTCATAAACGAGATGACACTGCAGAGCTGTTCCCGAGAGTTTCAAATGAAAAAGTTCAATTTCGTCTCAGCCGAGTTGCCGGCTCTTCAAAGCACCTCCAATAAACCATCACTGACTTCTTTCCGCTTAAGCATCCTCGTCCCTGTGTACAACGAGCGGCACGTCGTCGAGACAAGTTTAAAGAGGGTACTTGCTTTACGCCATGATCTAATCAGCAGTCTCGAGTTGATCGTGGTGGATGATCAGAGCACCGACGGCACGTGGGAAATTCTTAAGCGACTCGCATCTAAAGACTGTCGGGTAGTTCTTCTGCGGAACGCGCACAATATTGGCAAAGGTGCAGCGTTGCGGAGAGCGATAGAGCGTTCAACTGGTGACATCAGTATCGTTCATGACGCTGACCTTGAATACGATCCATCAGACATTCCTTCCTTGCTTCTGCCGTTCGCAAAGGAGGGAGCAGATGCCGTTTTCGGTTCGCGCTACCTTTCTGCTCCTTACCGCCGAGCGCTGATGCATCGGCACACCACCATAAACAAGTTTCTCACTTCTGCAAGCAATTGGTTAACTGACCTTAATTTGACTGATCTTGAAACCTGCTACAAAGCGGTGAAGACCGATCTCCTAAAATCCATCCCTATTCGCAGCAATGATTTCCGTTTTGAAGTTGAAATTACTTTTAAGCTGGCAAAGCGACGTTCGAGAGTCTTTGAAGCACCGATAAGGTATCTACCCAGGACTCGCGAAGAGGGCAAGAAAATAAAAGCGTGGGACGGGGTCCTTGCTTTAATTTCGATGTTGTATTTTTGGTTAATTGATGATCTTTATGCCGAGGGCGATTATGGCTCGCGCATTCTCTCGGGATTGCAGCACGCGCGCCGGCTTAACTTCTGGATGGCGCAAACCTTGCTCCCTTTTATGGGAGATCGTGTTCTTGAGATTGGAGCAGGAATCGGGACTCTCACGAGCCAATTCATACCGCGAGATTTATATCTTGCATCAGACACCAATCCGAATCACATCCGGTATTTGGAGTCTTATTCCTTTGGAAAGCCTTACCTGCACGTTCTGAACATTGACCCGGGCGAGCCGGAGCATTTTGACGGCTTGGAAGAAAAATTCGACACCGCATTGATGATCAATGTCTTGGAACGGGTCGGTGATGAAAGTCGCGCCCTGAAAAACCTCTGGTCTGCGTTAGAGCCCGGTGGCCGAGCCCTAATCCTTGTACCCCAACATCCTGGGCTATATGGTACGTTGGATCAGGTTCTCGAACGTCGTGAAAGGTATACGGTTTTGGCATTGGAGCGAGCGTTGACCGCAGCCGGGTTTCGCGTGGAGAAGACTTTCGACTTCAATCGAGTTTCTGTTCTCGGATGGTGGTTCAATGGCAAATTGCTTCGCCGCAAGAGCATTTCTCGCGTGCAGCTGAAGATTCTTGACATATTAATGCCCATCCTGAGCCGCGTCGATCGCCTCTGGCCCTGGAGTGGCCTAAGTATCATCTGCATTGGCGTTAAAGATTGACTCTGAGTTCCGGAAACGCCAACGATCCAGTTTGCCCTTCAGTCCTTTTTCATTGACAGAGCTCTCGATGAGCACCAAACCAACACCATAAGGCCCAGGGTAGCCACGAGCGGAACGAAAGCTAATAAGCTAGTCGGCCCGGGCACCAAAGGCGGATTACCCACTGCCATTAAACTTGCCAGATGATCAAGGTGTGGGAGCAACAACGCCGTACCAATCAGGATTGCAGCGAACGTGAATCCACGTGGAAAAGAATTACGTGCGAGTGCTTTAAAAGTAATTGCTGCGGGGATGACCAGCAATACAAGGTAATGATGCCAGGCGATAGGATTCACGACAGCGGAGGCGCAGATCAGCACCGCACACCCAGAGTCGAAATCTGAAGAAGTACGCGCCAGCAGCAGAGCTAGACAAAGCACGGCAACAGTAATAAGCAGTGACATGTATGGCGCCAGTGCCGGCCAGTTCACAAGCGGCTGCGCATTAAGGCCCGCGAGGATGTTAGCTGACGTACCTGCTAATATTCGGTAGCCAGCGGCCCACGTCGAGAAGTTTAGGAACTCCGATCGGTACAATCTTGAGGCCGCTGGACCTACATATCGATAGTAATAAGTAGTTTGGTTGATCCCGACGATCGCAGCGCCTGCTAAATTGGTTATCAAAAACATTGCACTGGCCGAAAAAACGGCCCGCCAATGTTTGCGGCAAAGGAGAAAAAGAATTAAAGGCCAGCCAATGAATTTTATGGCCAGCGCCAGGCCCAACAAGGCGCCGCCCAAAGCATCCCGCTGTGATCGTAGAGCTAGCCATCCACCAGTAAGTGTTAATAAGGTCGGCAGCATAAGCTGACCCAGCGCCAACTCGAGGGAAACTGGAAAGCAACTGAACAACCCAAGAGCAAGTAGCGCTGGCGCCATCCGGTTGTCTACCCTGAAAAATCGATGGATCAGCAGCGAACAAGTAATATAGAGGCAGGTTAACTCCATGACCAGCCAAAGCGTGGTAGCTGCTTGATAACCGAAAACGCCGAATGGAAGTGCGAGGATTACGACCGGCGGAGGGTACGGGGACGCGTGGGGGAAGGTTGGATTGTCTAGCGGTCCTACTATTTGCTTCGCCAGTGTTGGTAAAGGCGTATAAGCGGGCAGGCCCAGGATCACCGCACGCGCCAAAAGATATTCCTGAAAAAAATCTTTTCGATAAACATCAGGTATGGCAATTGATCTCACCAGCTTGCTGATATTAATGATTCCAAGACAGACTAAGGCCAGGATGAGGGCACTTTTGAGTTTATGTGTCAATAGCATTGGACCTAAGTAAATCGCCAACGTTAAATATTAAATAGGCGGTTGCTTTACGAACCCACTGCCCGATGTCGCGGCCATTTCGCATGTAATGGGGGATTGGATCAATTCGATCCGCTGGCTGGCTGAAACCGCGTTGCACGCTAAGCCAGGTGGCGAAATCCGTCATGTAATTTGCCCCACCATCGGCAATTGATCGCACAGTGGTTATTTTCTGGTCGATTGTGTTTGCGCCGAAATGGCAGGGCAGGTAGAAGAACTGCGAAAGTTGCGGTCCGCTCAAATCACCCGGGGTCAAACCGCGGAAGAGCGTGTCCGTGGTGACGGCGCCGCCACTTTTCGGTCCTTTGAAATCTGCGCCGTACAGGGTGAGGTCGGCTGCGGCAGCGTTCGCAATTGGGTTCGAAGAATATTGGGCAAAGGGCACATCTCGAAGCAAAGCCATCCAGTAGTTTTCCGAAATCTCTGCCGCCTGTTCACGACTGGCAAAGGCCGGGGCAGGCGGTTGCACGAGAGCATGTGAGTCCGGCCCCTCCATGTCGAATGCCAGCCCCGCTTGTGGGTTCGTCAACTTGCGGGTTGCTCCGAGGGGGATGGCGTTGAAATCGGCCTGCTTACCGCTATCGAGCGCTTTGAGCAAAGCCGTGTAAGCACTCAGTACCACGGTACCATCGTTATTATGTGTTAATCCCTTTGAGTAACTGCCGATCTTGTTTGGATAAATGCTTTCATCCTGATTATTGGGATGCTGCAAGTTCTGGGGAGTATCATTCAGACCATTTTGAGCAGCGTCACGACGAAGCTTTGCGCAGTCGTTTGCTCGCTGATTCGAGCCCTGTGCAGGGGCGGCATTTACGATGGAGCGGCCGGTATTGAGCAACGGCTCGATACCCACAACTCCCGCAGCGAGAGTTGTAGCGCCAACATTGCGAAGAAATTTTCGTCGATCTGAAGAATGGAAATCAGGCAT
>Ga0137404_10000871_pt1 | contig 19812 bp, 23 predicted proteins | sample CZOMad2_1_16fung_FD_108285 | JGI IMG/M metagenome (GOLD analysis project Ga0137404, IMG submission 108285) | Vadose zone soil fungal communities from Angelo Coast Range Reserve, California, USA - CZOMad2_1_16fungal (Illumina Assembly) | ecosystem: Environmental > Terrestrial > Soil > Vadose... | reverse complement strand
TCAAGGCCCGGCAACGTATCACCGAGATTCTGCGCGTGCTGCCAGGCTCATCGCTCGTCATGGCCCCCACTGACACCGACCTCGCCGCTCCGGAGATGGCGGCAGGCCTGGAGGAAACGTTTGGGGGTGGCGGCTATACGGCACTGCAGCGCTCGGCCCTCCTGAATCTGGCCTGGGACCATATCTCCTCGGGGCTCGACGGGCGGGAATCCGCATTCGAGCTGCATGCCAACGGCGGCATACCGACCTGGCGCAATCGGCTGCGCCGCTGGTTCAGTGATTACAATGAGCTGGCCAACGGTGTGCTGAAAGCCCTCGACCTGGATATGCTCAAGATCGACCTGCACAGCCTGCGCCAGATGTTCCTGGCGCCTCGGCGGCCAGTGAGCATGCCGTCACAAGGGGGCTCTGCGGCCGGTCCCCAGCAGGGCGCCCAAAAACGTTGACCCAGGTCCTACTGACCTTCGACAGCGCTCAGGAGGCAAGCTCAGGAGGAACGATCATCGTCCAGATGGAAAAAGCAAGAATTGCGCTGCGTTGTGGGCAGGTGTCTACCTCAGCTAGCGTGTCAGTCCCGTCCCAGGGCGTGTGACCAATCCGCCTCGACTCCCGACTCCGCCGTGACCTCGTCAGCTATCCCTTCTCTGGGGACTGTGTCGAGGTGGTCGCCTTCCCACTCTTCGACGCCACACACAGGGCATCTCAATGGGAGATTAATTTGCGATGGGTGCTTGAGATCATCTAGAACACTTGGGCCAAGATTATGTTACTATGGGCCATGACTCGAACCTTCCTGTTGGTGGAATGCTATCGCGCTCACCCCACTCCACCAATAGGCAAGGCTCGTCGAGCCGTTTTGGGCGATCCTGAGCCAGGCAGCCATGTTGACTGGGCGAGACGAACATACCGGCAGGTCGCAGACACCGTGGGCGACCTTTGTTGGTCATCATCGATCCAGGCTTTGCAGGTGTTCCCCCGAAACAGGGCTCTGCGATGGGTCGGTAAAGGGCTGTGTGAGGGAGCCAGAGGTCAAGAGCGCCTTTGCGCCAGTGTTGCCCCACATGCGTCCCTGTGGGCTCAGGTATCATCGAGTGTTGTCCACACATCTGTTGCAGGAGGGCGAGATATGGCCATAAACGCGACCATCTGTGTAGGCACCTTGGGACAGGGCATCTGGCGGTCCGGCGATAGCGGAGAGACGTGGACCCGTGTGCGACAAGGTCTCTATTCCGAGAGTGCCGTGCGCGCCATAGCAGTTCATCCTAGAGAACCGCATATCATCTATGCCGGCGCTGAGAGCGGGATCTATCGGAGTGAGGATCGAGGCGCGAGCTGGGAGCGACTGGACTCGCCGATGAACACGCTACCGATTTGGGCGCTCGCGATCGATCCCGTGGATCCCAACATCATATTTGCAGGGACCAGGCCATCGGCGCTGTTTCGCTCCCAGGATGGAGGCGTCACGTGGCAAAAGCTGGCCGTGGCGCTGGCGGAGGAGTGCCCGAATGTGACGATTCCGCGAGTGACGGCGATCGTGATTGACCCGGTAGACCACCAGCATGTCTGGGCAGGCATCGAGGTCGATGGCGTCCGACGGAGTACGGATGGTGGCGAGACCTGGGAGACGATCACGAGCGGGGTCAAAGATCCGGACATTCACAACTTGGCCATCAGCGCTGGGCCACAGAAGAAGGTATGCGTCATCACGCCACGCGAAGTCTTTGCCACGATGGACGATGGCCTGACATGGGAGCCCCTGGGGATTGGCAAACAGCTCTCCCTCCCCTACTGTCGGGGAGCGGTGGTGAAGCCAGATGCCCCCCAAGTGATCTTCATGGGGAATGGAGAAAGCGCCTTTGGTGGACAAGGAGCCATCCATCGTTCAACGGATGCTGGCCGGACCTGGGAGCCGCTTCCGCTACCGACGGTGCCTAATGGGACGGTGTGGAATCTCGCGGCCCACCAGGCAGACGCCAGTTTTCTCTTGGCCTCTACGGTCAATGGACAGGTCTTCGCCAGTGCCGACGGGGGTACCGCGTGGAGGAAATTGCCGAGAGACTTTGGGGAGGTCCATGCCTTGGCGTGGGTACCGAATTAGGGCTCAATCGGACCACAGACCATTGGTACACGCACATGGCGGAGACATCGGCCCGACCAATGTTTCGATGAATCTCTCTGTACCGATCGTCTGTGGTTCGATGTCGGCAGAGATGAAACCGGAGACAGGCAGTAAGGCAACACGACAGCGGCTGAGTGACACTGGATACAGCGCCTCGGCGAGGAGGTACTCCATCGCCATCGAGAGAGGAGGCATCGCTGCCGGCCCGAGCCAGGGGCGGCCCGCGGCGCCACAGCGGCCGCTCCTACGCCCCTAACCCTGTGTGCCCTAGAGGGTGCTCACGACCCACGACGCACCAGCGCATCTGGCCTCACCTTGTCTGGATCTCCTCCCAGCCATAGCGCTCCTTCCAGTAAGAGGACGAGGCGCCAGCTATGCAGCCCCCCTAGTACTGCTGTGTCTGCGCTGCTGGCCGGTGCACCTTGAGGCGTGGCGTCATCGGCTGAAGCCTCGCACTTGGTAGAGCCAACCGCTTCAGGGATTCGGGACAACAACTCATGGACCTCTACATGGACCTATGGAAGGGACGCTGCGATCAGACGTCATTGGCCCTTCTTAGGGCTTCTGTGCGCACAGACGGACGATCCGAGTGTTCCACAGCCCGAAGTCGCGCAGTCGGTCAAACAAGCGCAGCAACTCGTTCGTGTCGAATACGACTCCGCCGCTGATCGCTGCTGTCTTCGCCGCGTCGCGATGGAACCCCTCCACCGCGACGAAACCGCCTGGCCTCAGCGCCTCGTGCAGGTGCGACACAACGCGCCGCACCCCGACATAGATTAGCCCGATCAGGTTCCACTGCTCGGTGCCAAAGTCGAATTCGTCATCGCGTAGCACGAGCGTGGTGAGCTTGACACCGAGGCCTCGCGCCTGGTCTTGCGCGGCGGCAACCGCCTGATCTGCTGGATCAAACCCCGTCACATCCCAGCCCTGCCGCGCCAGGTACACAGCATTCCGCCCCTGGCCCATACCGACGTCTAAGGCCTTGCCGGGGCTGAGGCTCTGGGTCATCTCCACGAGGAAGGCATTTGGCTGCGCGTTAATCGTCGGCGTGGGCGCCGTCAACGTACGGTTCCAGCGTTCGATTTCGAGCCGCTGTCCCTGCTCTGTGATGACGCGAAGGTGGTGCTCGATCTGGGTGGCACTCAGCCCTTCAGCGGCGAGGACAGCCCGGTATCGATCCAGAAGGCCGGGGTCGCGTCCACCGGACCGCTGCTGGGTCGTCCACGTCCTGAACTTCTCATAGATCTGCACCTCGGGCCCTTGGCCAGCGGCGGGGGCCTGGGTGAGACCGGGGCCTAGACTTCACAGATTGATGACGACCCCGAGGCCGATAGCTGCGCGGGACCATAACATCATGACACACTCCCGCGGATCATACCGCCGTATTGGCTGCCGGGACCACCGACTCCTGAAAGAGACGCATGGCGTCGTCAAACGTGCCCGCTTGTCTTTGGACAGTCACGACTCACGCGTAAATGGTCTCGTCTCCTTATGAGCCCAGTCGTGGCACTGGCCAATGCGGTGGCGAGCATCACCAGCAAAACGCTATGACACCAATGTGCACTGACCCTACCTGATAAAGTCAGCGGCGCGCTCGGCCAGCATAATGATCGTGGCATTCGTATTGGCGCGGGGGATTTCGGGCATCGCTGACGCATCAATCACCCGCAGATGACTCAGGCCATGGACCTGGCAGTACTGATCCACCACCGCCATCGCATCCGACGTAGGTCCCATTTTACAGGTGAGCGAGGAGTGTCCCGCGATACCAGCGCTGAGCTGTAACCAGGTATCCAAGGCCTGGTCAGAGGCCAGATCCTGGTCGGTCGGTGTCGTGCGGTGTCCCACTATGTCTTTGAAGACCGGCTGCCGCAACAGATCAACGCACAAATGCACCGCCACGCGGAGACGCTCCCGGTCCCAGGGATGTGTCAAGAGCCGGTACTCCAGGTGAGGCTGCACTCTGGGGTCAGTGGAGGCCAGCCGGATTTCGCCAGTGCTTACGGGCAGCTCTAGTCTGACGCCGAGGCGCATATCCTCTGCGGCTCGACCCACCGGTCCGGAAGACGTCGGTTGAATTTGGATGTCGTTCCGGGTGTGCGATCCTGGGGCGGTCAAACGCAACGCCACCTGATTTCTTGGGGCATTGGGGTCCAGCAGAGCATGTGCCTGTGGGAGGTAGCGCAAAGATACCCCTGGGTGATTCTTCAGATGTTGCCCGACGCCGGGCAGGTCATGGACCACCGGGATGCCCAGGCGGCGCAGGTGGTCTGCCGGTCCCACACCAGACAACATGAGGATTTGCGGGGATTGAATAGCCCCGGCACTGAGGATGATGTCGTCAGCTTCGACGACGAGGGTCTCTCTGCCGCTGTCAACCTCCACGCCAACAGCTTGCTGGCCGGCGAAGAGAATGCGCCGGACCAGCGCGTTCGCTTTGACGCTCAAGTTCTGGCGGTGACGACAGGCGTGCAGGTAGGTCAAGGCCGTGCTCATGCGGATGCCGTCCGGGTTGTTCAGCGGGAAGGCCCCGACGCCACCAGACGTGGGATGGTTCAAGTCCGCATCGTCGGGTATCCCAGCGTCGAGACAGGCATGATAAAATGCTGCCTGAAAGGGGACCCAATACTCCCGATGATGACGACGCACCGGGATGGGGCCATCAGTGCCGTGGAACTCGTCCTGGATATCGAGGTCCCTTTCCGATTTTCTAAAATACGGGAGAACTTTCCGATAGCTCCACTCGTCGTTCCCCAGAGCCGCCCAACCGTCGTAATCCTCCTGGGGGCCACGCAAAAAGATCTGGTGATTGATGGCACTGGTGCCGCCGACCACTTTCCCCCGGGGCACCGGAATCGGCCTGGACTGCTGCGGGGTGGCCTGACCGAGGAACGACCAGTTGTGGGGCGCCCCTGCCTGGGAAGCCGCCTGATGACAGTCATACTTCAGCTCATCCGGCAGGTGCGTCGGGTCCGGATAATCCGGGCCGGCCTCCAGGAGCAGCACCGAGCGCTGCGAGTCCTCCGACAAGCGAGAAGCCAGGACACATCCAGCCGAACCAGCCCCAATGATGACCACGTCATATTTCATAGTAGCCTCCCGTATGTGTGAACCATGTGTGAAGATAGATGCAGGTCATGGCCAGGGATCTGGATCCCTTTGCAGTCTACCAGTGGTCTTTCCTTGCGATGCTGGACGGCATCCTGTGCGGTTGCGAGCATCGATGGGAATGATCACGCATCGTCCAGCAGTGTCTGGCAGGCGATCATCGTCGATGGATGAGCGCCATGATGGGGACACCAAGGCATCGGTACAGTTGCATGTCTACATGTGTATAGATGAGATGACGCGGCTGGTCAACCGTAGAGTCGTGTTAGACCTGCCAGAGCCAGGACCACCAGTGATGGAATCCCTGGTTTGATAATGTTGCTCGATTCGCTATAATGCGAGGTACTTTGCATCCCCATGCGGTGCGAACGACCTGGCGGCTCCAGTGGGGTGGTGTGTCGTGGGCGGCCGCGTCGCCTGTCGGACTGCGATTATCCTGTGCCGTCGCTCCTGGAGGCCACGATGCGAGAACCATATGCCTCCCTCCGGTCGCACAGACCAACCTTTGCGGTAATCGACTTCGAGACGGCCGATTACGGTCGCGATAGTGCATGTGCCGTCGCAGTGGTACGCGTTGAAGGGTTGGCGATCGTCGATCGTATCTACTTTTTCATTCGTCCTCCACGTCGGCAATTTGTGTTTTCATATTTGCACGGTATCTCGTGGAATGATGTGGTTGACGCGCCGACATTTCGTCAGCTGTGGCCATCTTTCCAGAAGAAACTTGCCGGCGTCGAGTTTCTCGCAGCCCATAATGCGAGTTTCGACCGCTCGGTGCTGCGGACGTGCTGCGAACGCGCTCGTCTGAGCGCACCATCACACACATTTCAGTGTACGGTCCGCCTCGCTCGAGCGGTCTGGAATATCTACCCGACGAAACTGCCAGACGTCTGCAGACACCTCCGCATTCCCCTGCGCCACCATGATGCAGGGTCTGACGCTGAAGCCTGCGCACGCATTGTCATCTCCGCGATCGAGGCGGGAGGGCTGCCGTCGTCGAGGCCATTGCCGCCTCCGGTCTGACATTGTTGTGTTATTTACCGACCATACGCAGGAGCCGGGAGGCTATGGTACCGTGGGTGGAAGTGTTAGGCGAAAGGACGTCAGCCCAGACTTCATGGAGGCAAATATGTTGAAGGTTACGCAAGACCTCATGATGCCGACGGCGATCACCGGGTCGTATCCCCGCCCCCTCTGGTTCACCGAAAGCCTGCACGGCCGATCCTTCAAAGCGGCTCTGGGCGATTCAATCTTTCGCGAGCAGTATCTGGACGCGGTTGCCTGCATCATCAATGCCCAGGAGGCCGCAGGCCTCGACATCGTGACGGACGGCGATAGTCGATTCGACCTCGCTGTAGGGGGCAAGTCGTGGTTCTTCTACCCGATCGAGCGGCTGGGCGGGATCGCCGGCCACCGCGACACGTCGCGCGGCTGGATGGGGCGACACAACCTGCGTCCGGGCCACATTCTCTGGGAGGTGCAGGAAGCCTATCAACCGGCAGTGGTCACGGAGCGCCTGACCCGTGGTGCGCTCGAGTTCACCGCCCTCTGGAAGGTGGCCCAACGCCTCACGGCCCGGCCCGTGAAGTTCGGCACCATCTGCGCCCCTGCGCTGGCAGGCATGCTCTGGAATGAGTATTACCAGGACGAGAAGGCCCTCATATACGACCTGTGCGACATCTTCAACGCCGAACTGCGAGAGCTCGCCGCAGCTGGTTGCCCCCTCATCCAGGTCGAAGAGCCGCCGCACCACGGCCGTACAACCCGGCCCGATTGCACCGATGTCGACTTGGAGTTTCTCACCGAGGCATTTAACCGCCAGCTCGTTGGGGTCGACGCCGAGATTTGGGTCCACACTTGCTGGGGCAATCCCAATCAGCAGCGCGTCTACTGGGAGCCCCCGAGTTACGAGCGTGCCCTTCCCTATCTCCTCCAACTGCATGCCGACGTGATCACCTTCGAGTGCGCCAGCACCAACGGTAGGGATCTGCCGCTCTTCGCCAAGTACCCGACGGGCAAGAAGATCGGCATTGGGGTCGTGAACCACTGTAACACGGTGGTCGAACCACCCGAGCATGTCGCCGCGCTGATCCGCAAAGCGCTCGAGTATATTCCACCTGAACGGTTGGTGATCACCACCGACTGCGGCTTCGGCCGTGAAGGGTTGAGCCGTCGGATTGCCTATTACAAGTGTGTCTCGCTCGTTGAGGGCACCAACATCGTCCGCCGTGAGCTGGGACTGCCGGAGGCACGGGTACGCGCGGCCGATCCGAGGCTCTACTTCGCCAGCGTCGCAGAGTAGGGTGCCCAGCGAAGGTCAAGCCTAATCTGAGGCTGAGCTCCGAGCATCAGCAAGAGGTATACAAGAATAACATCCTCTAGCAATAGTTTGACCAACAAGAAAAACGACAGCCGACATACGACAGCTCTGAGAGCCAATTAGACATCGCTCGCAAATATGCCGTGTCCATAGTTGAAGTGAGCGTAGAAGAGTTGGACACTGCGCCCCACTACTATCCACTATCCTTGGGCGGGGGAGTCAACATCGGTAAGCAGGTTGATAGGAAGTGAGCGCAACTCGTTGATGTAGCTGTCTAGTGCGGCAAGGACATTCGATTCCGTTGCGTCTCACCCCGACCCGAACGCTGCAGAGAGCGCGGTATCGCAAGCACGGGAGGGTACGATTTTGTTCTTCACGAAGAGAAACCCGAAATGTTGGATCAGGCGCTTCACGATCTGTTCAAGACAAATGACGTGACCGCGAATGCGCTGAGCGACGGGGCGACAGGCAGGAGCCAGCGCCAAAGCACGTAAACCGGTCTTATCGCCGGTCGCTAGAAGATACTGGTCAAACTCCGCCGTAGCTGAAAAAAGAACGGCTTCCCCAGCATCGATGCCATCGATACTGGCGAGAAGTTGGAGTTCTTCGGATAGTCCTGCGGCGTCTATCTCGCGCGCATTCCCAAGAAAATCCCGAATACGGGCAAAGACTTCAGCCCCATACCGTCGTTCCCCTATGCTCGGCCTCTTCCTTGCGACGCCGAACTTGTATTTTGCAGTCGGCAACACGTAGGCATCGGTCCTAGCCAAATCCAGAACTGCAAGGCTATCGTCTAGCAAGTTGCACATCGCGAGCTTGTAGATGACGTCGTTGTCAACCAGGCAAATCACGGCTCTGGCCAGCCCGGGTTACCCGTAGTATGAAGTCGTAGATGTCCTTTGGGAGCTTAGTCTTGTCGAGATACGCAATCATTCGCGACCGTACTAAGGCTACTGCATCCGCATGCGGCTCCAACAGTCTTAACGCAGCATTGGCTAGAGCGAAGAAATCGCCACCCATCTGATTGGCACAGTTCAGGACGATGTGGCCGGGATCAATCTGCTCGTGAACACCAGCATCGAGGGCAGCACGGGCCAGGGCTCGGGCTGATCGCCCGGGCCCCTTAGGCAGCACTCGAAGTTCGGTCGAGCCACGTGAGCGGTTCAGCCGGCGTCAGATCGAGCCGTACGGCCAAACGCTCGATGGCCCGCGCAAATTCACCGCGATGACAGGCCAGCGAGGCATCAGCGACGGCATCGCGTCCGACGTCCGAGACGAGCCGATGGGCGCGGTCCACGTGACCCCGAAGCATAGCCCGGAGATCGCGCTCGTAGTACAACAAGAGATTGAAGGCCCGCCCGGTCGAGGCCTGGGGCGCGGGAGCCACCTGAGCCGAGCCAACCATGGTCGGCTCCGAAGGACCGCCGAGATGAGCGGCCAGGGCGAGCAGGGTGACGACGATGACGATCCAGCCGCCGACCAGGCCGACCGAGAGGAGAGCCCGAGAGCGTCGGCGGACCGTCGAGCGGGCAGGCGCGAGGGGTTCCAGCGCCGTTAACAGGGGCTGGGGTGCCGGGCTGCCGCAGACCGTGCATCGGTAGGGTTGTTGCCGATGGTGGATGACGGCGAGAATATAGACGGGAATCCAGAGGGCGACGAGGAACACCCTCACCAAGGAGTGGACCATATGGGCGGGCCCGCGCTTGGTGAAGAGAGGCGATTACCGACAATACGAACAGAGGGCTTGCAATTGTTGCAGCGCCATGGGATCTCTCCTTCTCTTATGGGAGCCGTCGTTGCGCCTGGACGGCCTGAACGGTCTGCATCTCGTTCATGAGGCGGTTGGCCCACCAGGCCAGGGCCGCCTCGCTGCTACGTGGACTCCTGACTCGAGACCGTATCCGGCACCGCGTCCACGAGGCGCTGCAGGGTTCGGTGCAACTCCAGCGCATTCGCTTCTTCCAGCGTCGTGTCCGGCCGTCGACTCGTCATATGTGCCTCCCCAGCTTGGCGTGATACTTTTGTAACCGTCGCTGTAGCGCTTTCGCCCGCCGCCAGCAGGGCGCATCATAGCCGCCTCGCTGGCCGTTCCACTCCAGGAGTGCCCCCAGCGCCTCATACAGCGCCAGGGTCGTCTGGTAGTCCGTGATAATGGTCATATCCTCCGTGCATTGTAGGGCCACGTTATTGTCGGCCAGGTCCACGGCCTCCATCGTATGCCCCGCGTGTCGATCCAAAAAGCGTTCAAATGGCACGGCTCTTCTCCTACCACTCCACCGTCTCGATCGCGGTGATCTCCAGGTATTCCTCGCCGATGATCGCCTCCAGCGCCGTCAGGTGCGCGGCGCGGTTCCAAGCAAACGCGGCGTGCCCATCGGCACGGCGGGCCAGGCGCCCGATCACCATCTCGTGCAGGGTGATCTTCTCGCACGCCACCACGCCCTGCTCCCGCTGGTGCGCCGTCGACGGTAACGGCAACTCACGCAGTACCTTCACCATCGTCCTCATCCTCCTCCTGGACCGGATAGGCATCGCGTACGGCAGAGCGCAGCAGGCGATAGGTCCGCCGGTCTGCCGCGTCGAGGGCCTTGAGATCATCCAGGGAGATCGCCTCGAAGAGCAGGCGCTCCAGGGGCACGCCATAGACCTCGGCCAGCTTCTCCAGCAAATCCGGGCTGGGCGGCCGGTGCTGACGCTCCAGGCTCGACAGATAGCTCGGGGTCACCCCAACCGCCTCCGCGATCTGCGCCTGTGTGGACCCGGACTCGAACCGTACCTGCCGCAACATCCGACCCCAATCAATCATGATCGTCCTCTCCCTACACATGACAATCGCAGAGCACCGACATCTTGCAGCGGCAGGCTGCCATTCATCTCCATCCCTTGCTGGTAGTACCGCAGCGCGGCCAGCTCGCGGGGGGTCAGGGTCATCGGGGGTCCTCCTGGCGTGGGAGCCAATCCAGGATGACGCCATCTTCCAGGCACTGGTTCTGGATGACGCGGAGCTGGTGGATCTGGCGCTCCAGGTCGGCCAGGGCCTCCAGGGAGCGCGGGGTCCGGATGACGGCTTGGGCGGCGTTGATGACGGCCTGGGCCGCCTGGGTGACGTCTTTGTCAAGCATGCGCTGGCGCTCCTCCAGCATGACGCGCATGCGGTCCAGGGTCATATCGGGGATGTTCATCGGGGGTCCTCCTCGAAGAGGGAGAGTTGCTGACGTCGGGCGGCGTTGACGGGCTCGACCACGCGGGTCAGGACCTGCGGCTGCTCGATGGGCGGCACGGTGGCCGCCTCGGTGTACACGTCTGCCAGGGGCCCGCGCAAGGACTGGCCTCGGGCCTCCTGCAGGCGGATCGATGCGCAGCGGCACCAGCCCGTACAGGCGCAAGTTGAGCCGGCGCATCTCAACGCACAAGGGATCAATGTCGAGGCCGAAGTACTGCAGCTAGCCGATCTGGCTGAGCCAGAGCGGATGACAGGCGGTATGGCCCAGCAACATACGCCCGCTGCCGACATAGGGGTCACAGATGCGGACGGGATCGACCCGGTGGCGGAGCCTGGCCAGGGTGAGATCGGGAATGTTCATGCGGTGTCCTCCTCAAATAATGAGAGCCGTTGTCCTCGTGTGGCATTGATGGTCTTGATCGGCACCGTCTTCTCTCTTTTTGCGGCGCCTCGGGCGCGGTAGAGCCCTGGTTTGCAGGGCGGGAGGTGCTGGGACCACTGGGATCGTCCCTGGTCGGTGCCCACGTATCATCCCCGCCGACAGGCCCATTGCGCAGCCGACACCTGATTCAGATTAATATCAATACATATCAATCATAGATTTAACCAATCATTTTATATCAAGGTATGTGCCATCGTGACGCTCGCCATACAGCCCTTCCCTATCCTCAGACAAACCATGCCCCAGTCCACGGATGGGGAAGATTGTGAGCGGGAGCAGAGGGCTAGGAGAGGCGGGAAGGCCGTCTCAGCCCTGAGAGCCGTCGCCGGGGCGCAGGGCACACTGGCGCGTCCACTCTGTCTCGATGGGGAAGTCTCAGGGATGGGATATCGTCTCAGATTTGGGGCACTGGCCCTCAGCACCTCGGGTAAGGTCGTGGAACCCGGCAGGCAGAGGGTCGTGCCGATCATTGCCCTTGTGCGCGGCGGTCTACCTCCATGGCAGACTTGGCCCAGATCATGCGCGCTTCATCGGTATGGCGGTCCGCGCTGAGGGGGCAGATCCCTGCGGCCTCAGAATGGACGAAGGCCAATCGCATCAGACCCACTTGCTGTCTTAGCAGCCCTCGCTCATCCGAGCAGAGAATTATTAATTCGTCATGAATAAAATTGCCGCTCCACCACGCGGGCTGAGGGCTATCGATTCTCAATGGCGTATAAAATGATTGTGTTTTGGTCAGCGATTGCACGGGTTTTTGAGCCTGCGGGGGTTGTAACAGGCATACTCCCGTCATTCCGACTCCCCAAAAGCGTGTGCCGCGGGTGGTCGGCGTGAGAGAGAGGGCTGGTTCGGGTCGGCGTATGGGTTCCCCCAGGGGTTTGTGGGGTGATACCACGCAGCCTGTCCTCACGTCCGTGACATGTGCGTATCTTCCTCAGATGGTTGGGCATACGCCGCGTAGAGCCCAAACCAACCGGCTCGGGTTGGCGACAGACTGCGCATCCGATGCGCCGAACCATGAGGAAGCGACTCGCCCGTCCTGACCGTGTGGACGCTGTCACCAGAACCATGGTTGTGACGAAAACAATCGTAAACGTTAAGGCCGCCAAATGCAAATCACAACAGTCGAGGAGGTTAGAGAAGCGCCGATGAACGAGAGAAATCAGGCGCCGGCCCGCCGCACGCGGGCAGACCCCGAGCGTGCTTGTGCAAGAGGCTCTGGCGTGATTGCTGACGGAGGAGGCGTGAGCGATGGCGAACAAGAACGATCTTCTGAAACTCACCTGGTACCTGGAGTACGGCGCTCAGGGGACCGACGATGATCCGGACAACCCATTGTCGCGAGCCGTGAATCGCCTCTTTGAGGAGGGAAAGCCCTTTCAGAGGATTGCCCTCTGTTTTTTTGGTGACCTCGCTCCTCGCATATCGGGAAGTACGCCTGTCGGATGGCTTGGGGTGTTTACGCTCTCCGCGGCAGGGCAAGTCATCTTTTTCCCAGGGTTTGCCGCTCGCCCTACAGGAATGGTGAGCTTTCGACGACACCCATCGCACCCACTACACGACCAAGCGTTTCACGTCGACCATCTGTCACTCGAAAAAGATCGTACACAGTTCCATCTGACGGCGCCCAAGTCAAAAGGCCATATACGTCGTTGGCCGACCTATCCCTTAGGGGATGGGCGGGTTCTCTGGTGTGGCATGAGTGTCGCACGTGAAACGGCCTTGAGAGAGCTCAAGGCCGAGACCCTTGTCATCTCAGATGCACCGCCTAGCGATTCCAGGCGGCGATCAGCGGTGTTTCTTCAGGCCCGAGAGGGCGCGGAATTCCTTTGGGTTTCATTGCACCCTGAGGCGCGGGGCCATTTCCAGGAAGGGTTTCTCCATTTTGCGTTTATCGTTGGGCCACAGGAGTTTCCTCCCTATGAGGGGGACCAGCTCGGCTTCCCATTTGACTCGCCGGATTTATCTCAGCCGCTACTACCGGACGTGCTTGAGGGGCTCCCTCTTCGCCACCATAGGCTATCACTGGGATCATCGGTTGATATCCAGATCGTGATTATGTGGCTACCTGGTACTTTAAAGGGGCTCTTCAGCTTTAGTGGGGCTACATCATAATCCACTGGACCCAGGGTTAGGGCGCGAGAGGAGGGGAACATTGCGTGGTTGGTTCATTATCGCTGGCCTAGTTAGTCTGCTCAGGCTTGCCAGCCCTGGCCTGGGCGCGGCGTTGAACTGTATGACTTACCAGGAAAAAACGCTCGGGCGCTGGCAGACGCTCTGCTCAGACGGGACTCGCGCTACATCATATTGGAACAGAACTTTAGAGCGCTGGGAAACGACGGTCCAGCCGGCACCGGGCACTCGGCGATCGTGCACCATGCAGAGGCACCCACAGACCAAAGACGTTGAAGTCTATTGTAGGTAAGGAGTGAAGGATGAAGCTGTTGAAGGAACAGAGCAGCAACGGTAGTGACCACAACAGGTATGCTGCCATCTACGCGCGCGTGTCCACCGAGGACCAGAAGGATGGTTATTCGTTGCCGACCCAAGTGGAAGCCTGCCTGAAACTCGGGGCGCGCGAGGGATTTACCGTGCCGGAGTCGTATATTTTTCAAGAAGATCACACCGGCACGGTGCTCCGCCGCCCCGTCCTGAACAAAGTCCGGGAGCTCGCGCAGCAGCAGGCCATTCAGGTCATCATCGTCTATGATCCAGACCGCCTGGCCCGCCGGTTTGCTCTTCAAATGATTCTCGATGAAGAGTTCCGCCAGCTGGCCGTGGAGCTGCGGTTTGTGACGCACCAGGTCGAGGAGAGCCCCGAAGGGATGCTGTTCTTCCACATGAGCGGCGCCCTGGCCGAATACGAGCGTGAGAAGTTCAGGGAACGTGCGCGCCGGGGGAGCCTGGGCCGGGCCAAGGCCGGGAGCCCATGGGGTGGACAGGTGCCTTTGGGCTACCAGGCGATCCGCGAGCCGCACAAAGCCCGCTGGGAGATCGAGGAGGAGGAAGCCGGCCTGGTGCGCCGGATCTTCGCCATGTGCCTGCAAGGGATGACCACGTATGCGATCACCGAGCAGCTCAGCCATGAACGGGTGTCGACGCGTCGCGACCGTGGCGCCGGGGGCGGGAGATGGCGCATTCTGGCGCCGGGGATCTGGAACGAGGCCAGCGTCCACAAAATCCTGAGGAACGAGGCCTACACGGGGCAGGCGTACTGGGGGAAAACCGAGCGGACCAGTCGGACGACCAGTGTGCGCCGGCCACAGTCGGAGTGGATCGAAATCCCGGTGCCCGCGATCATCGATCGAGCGACCTTCGACGCCGCGCAACACCGACTCAGGCGGAACCAAGAACAGAGCCCTCGGCATTGCAAGCACACCTATCTGCTGTCGGGATACCTGCACTGTGGCCAGTGTGGGCGCCGCATGACGGGCACGGCACCGAAAGGCGGCAGGCGGTACCATTGCAGCTCGGTGCGTAACACCCATGACCCCCACGCGCGATGTCGGGGCTCGGTGGCAGCCGGGGCTCTAGAACGGCAGGTGTGGGACGCGGTGGCCCGGGTGCTCGCAGAGCCGGAACTGATTGCGGCGGAAGTCGCTCACCAGGAGGCGCACGCTGAGGAGCAGCGGCAGGAGATTCACCGGGAATTGGCCGCCATCGACGCGGCGCTAATGAAGTGCGAGAAGGAAGCGCAACGCTGGTCGGAGGCCTACGCGGCCGAGGTAATTAGCCTTGAGGAGTTGAAAGCGTATCGAGCCGACATCGTCGCACGGCGGCAAGGCCTCTTGGTAGAGCAGCACACCCGGCAGGCATCGCTCCAGGCGATCGGCGAAGCGGTGCAACAGGTCGAGGCGCTGATCGGGTACTGTGCGCGGGTGCGCCAAGCATTACAGACCTTTGACCATGCCGAAAAGCGGATGGCCCTCGAGGCGCTGCATATCTGGGTCCGCTGGACCCCAGGCCAGCCCTTGGCGATTCAAGGCAGCATCCCGCTGGGTGATATTGTACCTATTGCATCAAGCTGCGGATCATCGCCGGGCCGTGGACCGAGTGGACCTCCTGTTGGAGCGCCGGATACAGGCTGCGACCGTGTTCGGCACCCAGAAGGATGTGCTGGAGCAGCAGGGTTTTCGGAAGGTGGTGGACGCCACCTTCATGATCGGCTTCCTGATCCAAGCCGGGACGGCGTCCGAGGACGTGGAGAGGTATTTCCGTGCCCTGCGGGGTGCACAGCAAGACATTGACCTGGAGCCCGAGCAGTTCAGGCACTACTATCTGCACGAGTTGCCGGAGAAGTATAGGCCAATGATAGATGTACGAGCATTCAGCTCTGGGGAGCGGATTGTGTTCGAACCGTACACCCAGCAGATTTACGAACAGACGCATCGCTGGATGGAAGAGCACAACTTCTTCGATGCGTCGCAGACGGGTAGCGCGGGCTTCGCGCAGGCCGTGCTGGTCTAACCAAACCAGACGGACGCCGTGCCCCACAATAAGGCTGGCGAAATCCAGCGTATCAGTCATCCACTGCAGCCGTTCGATCATCCGGTCGGGATGGCCGAGGAGGGGAGCGACAGGCGCTGATCGAAGATCAGCGTCGGCAGTGGCGAAGTCGGCTCGTGCGCGGCGGCCGGCCTTCGCCATCAGGGGTCTTCCCTCTCCCGCTCGACGAGAGAGGCGGGGAGCGGGGCACCCAGTAGCGCTTCCAGGCGTGCCTGGTGCGCGCTGGCGAGATCGACCGCGAAATAGGTGGCCAGCACTTCGGCGCTGTCGTGCAATTCCTGGATAGCCTCTTGGAAAGAGGAGGCAGGCGACATCGTCCCATGCTCGCGGGGTTCAATGTATGCGGCCAGCTGGGCACTGGCCCGACTGAGCGAGATCACCACGCGGAACAACGGGTCTGCTGCGAACCAGGAGGTCACACGGGCGTGGGGACGCACCAGGAACGCTGTTGGCACACCCCCCTCCCGAATCGTATTGATTAACTGACTCCGATATATGGCCACGTCTGGCAGGACTTCGTCCCGGACCCGCGACATTGGGTCTAGGCCTGATGCCGTACCCGCACCCCCGTCCAACGCGGCCAGGACTTTGCCGAGGGCCTTGGCGACATGGAGCTGAATATGCCGGACCTTTTGATCAGGCCACGCCGCCAGGTGCCACTCGGGTTGATCAAACCGTTGGGCATCCCACCAAGCTTGGGCCTCTAATAACATATGACGCATGCTTGGGTGCCTTTCGATGGCATGGCTCCAGACGCGCTCCGCGCTCTCCGGAGCGCGTTCTTACCCAACGGCTGTCTGACCACCAATAGAGCTGATCAAAACAAATGCGATCACACAGGGCGCCGTCCCGTTATTCACCCAATTATGAATCGTGCCCCGTTGAACGAGCACGTCCCCCGTCTTGAGATGCACGACGGTATCATCCATCTCCATGTCGATTTCCCCCGACATGACTACCGCGTAATCAATGCTGTCGGTCCGATGGTTGCGGGGTGTGACACCGGGCTCATATTCGACAACCCGAAATACCGAGCCGCTTTTGATAGTGGTGCCGACCTCGCGCATGCCCTTATCTTCGCCGTCTTCTTCGAAATGGACCGGCAAATCATTGGTCGTCCAGATGAGCTGCCGCGACATATGCGGTCGGCCGCTTGCGACATGGGCGCCCACGTCATCAATCCTGACAACAGCCTTGCCGTTGGCGTCGTGGCCCGTCACCACGCGGCGAATGTTGATCGACATCGCTTCTCCCCTTGCATCTTGCGCACACATACTTGCTCAACGATGGTCACTGCCGGACTGAGAAAAGGGTGTGACAACATTGGTACCCCGGTGAATAGCCGGCCGCTAGTGTACCAAAGGAACGTGAGCTTGTCACTCGCCCAGCCCTTCGCGACACTGAGCTCTCACACACGTCCAGCACCTCAAGCAGGGAAAGAATGACACCACCGGTAGCGCTGAATAGGCTGACCAGCAGTGATTGAGCGATAATGCAAAGCTTTGCAAAAGCCCTGCGGACACGTAGCGCGGCAGGCGGACCCTTGTTCGTCTGCGCCGTGCCTTCGCTCTTCTATACACAAACAGCGCTTGCTTAATACACCTCCTTGTGTTACTTTGGCGACCACAGAGGAGGGGGTGGATATGGCTCGCACAAACATCGATTTGGATGAACGGCTTGTCGAAGAAGGGCTGCGGGTCTTCAAGTGCAAAACGAAGAAGGAACTGGTCCATCTGGCGTTGCGGGAGCTGTTGAAGACGGAGAAACGGAAAGAGATCCTCAAACTCCGAGGGCAGCTCCAGTGGGAAGGAGATCTTGAGGAGACGCGGAGGTCGCGCGTGTGATCGTCGTGGACACGACGGTCTGGATTGATTTCTTCAACGGCGCGGGGACGCCTGAGGATCACCACCTGCAGCAGCTCATCACAGCGGGGCGATCGTTGGCGCTTACGGATCTCATCTTCTGCGAGATCCTGCAGGGGATCCGAGAGGATGTGGCATTTGAGCGAACGCGAGGCCTCCTCCTGTTGTATCCCATCCTGCGGATAGAGCGGCTGGCAACATTTGAACACGCCGCCCAGATCTACCGCACCTGTCGAAGGCGAGGTCTCACGGTCAGGAAGACCGTCGATTGCCTCATCGCTGCCCTTTGCATCGACGAAGACGTCGAGCTGTTCCATAAGGATTCCGACTTCGACGCCATCGCCCGTGTGGCTCCTCTACGGGTTTATCGCCAACCAGGAGGTCGCGATCATCATCGTTAGCACTGGCGTGCGTCAATAGCAGATCCTATGAGGTGACGAGCCTTTCGTCAAACGCCTCCAACCGTTGGCCCGATGCCAATCCCTACAGTCCACTCTTTGGCCTCGTCCTGGAGCCCATCGAGGACAGGCACCTCTGCGATCTGTGCAGCCTGCAGACGAGCTTCATCAGGAGGTCGGCTGGGCGCGACGATGACATGGTTCTATCAGTGCCTTCCAGGGCAATGGCCGAAAGCCTTGGGTCCAATAAACCGGGTAAGATTCTCTTGGAAGCCTTGCAGGGTGCGCCGTAAGGTATGACTTACCATTTTGACCTCCCAGGGCGTTAGGCATCTCCAGCCACCTCGAGCACGACTTTGCCAATCGCCCCTCCTTCTACGGCTTGGTGTGCCTGCCGCACTGACTCGAAAGGGAAATAGGGACCGGCGAGATGGCGCAGCTTCTCCTCTTCCAGGAGCTGGGTAATCTCCTGCACAGCGGCCTGCTTGGCCGCTTCCGGCATGTCATAGACCAGCACGAACCGGACGGTGATGTTGCTGGCCTTGAATTGCAGCGGGACGGGCGGCTGGGGCGCGACGCCCGCAGAATACAGGGCGAGGACGCCATTGTCGCGGAGCACCTCACGACTGACCGTGAAGTTCCCGGCAAAATCTACCTCGACTATGTGGTCCACACCATCCCCATGGGTGATGTCTCTGAGACGCTGCACGGTGTCTTCAGTCCGGTAGTTGATGGTGGCGTCGGCACCGGCTGCCAGGGCGATCTGCGCCTTCTGGTCGGAGCTGACCGTGGCGATGACGTGGGCGCCGTGCAGCTTGGCCAACTGGATAGCATAGTGACCAACGGCCCCAGCACCCCCGGTGACCAGCACCGTCTTGCCGGTGACCGGTCCATCGGCAAAGACACAGCGATGAGCGGTCATAGCCGGGACACCGAGGCCAGCTCCCTCAGCAAAACTGGTGTTGGGGGGCAGTGGGACGGCGTGTGCCGCAGGTTGGACCGTATACCCGGCGGCGGTGCCGAAGGGACGGCCAATCTGGGATTCATAGAGCCAGACACGCTCGCCGAGGCGGGACCCGGGCACGCCCGGGCCAACGCGATCGATGATACCCGCGCCGTCCTGATGCGGAATGACCCTGGGGAACTCCATGCGCCGGGTCAGCCCCTGGCGCCGCTTCCAGTCTGACGGATTGATACCAGAAGTGACGATCCGGACCCGCACCTCACCCGGCCTTGGCGTCGGGTCCGGCATCTCACCGACATGCAACACGTCGGCAGGACCGTTACGTTCGTACCATACCGCTCTCATGGTTGCGCCACCTGTTGTGCCAGAGGGCCATGACTAATGCTTGCTCGCGGCGTAATCCTGGCGAGCCCGCTCGATGGCACGCGTCCGCTCGGCCATCAGGCCGTCTCGTCGCTCGCGGGCCCAGTGGTTGGACGCCGCAGTGCTGAGCACCGACCCCTGGAACTGGGGCATGACATAGCGTGCCAGCAGCTCGTAGCTGTGGAGCATCTTGTCCCGCGGCGCCCAGTCGACGGTCTGCACCAGGAAGCCGCCGTATCCGCCGCTTTTCTCTTCCAACTGCTTGATGCCCTCGATGCAGTCGTCCGGGGTCCCGACAAACCAATAACCGGCATCGGCCATAAAGTCTATCACCTTGTCCAGTGGACCATCGAAGACCGGCCGGCGCCCATTGGTGCCCTCTGAATACTCCCGCAGGTAGCGGCCAGCACCCAGCCGGGCTTCTTCTCGCGCCTCTTGTCGGCTTTCCGCCAGGTGTACTGGCACCACCAGCCGCCAATCCTCCCGCCTCACTTCTTGCCCATGCTC
>Ga0137404_10000869_pt1 | contig 19866 bp, 15 predicted proteins | sample CZOMad2_1_16fung_FD_108285 | JGI IMG/M metagenome (GOLD analysis project Ga0137404, IMG submission 108285) | Vadose zone soil fungal communities from Angelo Coast Range Reserve, California, USA - CZOMad2_1_16fungal (Illumina Assembly) | ecosystem: Environmental > Terrestrial > Soil > Vadose... | reverse complement strand
TCCTGCGCACGACGTGGGCGACCCTTTTACGCGATTCTTCATGCTTTCGAGCGGGTATGCCTTGGCCGGGTCTTCCTACGCCACGACGGGATGGGCACTCCACGAAGCGCTGCCGGACCAAATTGCGATACTCGACTTGTTCGATTCGATTGTGGGGCATCCGAAAAGGACCATCGCTTGGGGGCATTCGTTTGGAGGCTTTGTCACCGCGGGGATCATCCAGAGGCATCCAGAGCGCTTTGACGCGGCGTTGCCGATGTGCGGAGTGCTGGCGGGCGGCGTAGCGACATGGAACACCGCGCTCGATTCGGAGTTTGCTTTCAAGACGCTGCTGGCGCCGGGGACGGGGCTGCAGGTCGTGAATATTACCAATCCCCTTGCGAATCTTAGACTAGCCGAAGGAATCCTTGCGCAGGCACAAGCCACGCCGCAAGGCAGAGCGCGGATCGCGCTGGCGGGAGCGTTTGGGGACTTGCCGGGATGGTTTGTTCCGTTGACGTCAGAGCCGGCGGCGGACGATTTTGCTGGGCAGGAAATGAACCAGTTCTTGTGGCAGGAGCAAGTGGACTTCCCGTTTGTGTTTGCCTTCCGTGCGGAACTGGAGGCTCGAGCGCAGGGGAACGTTTCATGGAACACGCACGTGAACTACCGGAAACAGCTGGAGCGTTCCATCAGTCATGAAGAAGTGCGGGCGCTCTATGAGCAGGCGGGGCTCAGCCTGGACGCGGATCTCGATGCGCTGGAGGATGCCGCGCGTATTAGCGCCGATCCTGAAGCGGTTCACTACCTCGAGAGGAATATTATTTTTGATGGCGAGATCCACTTTCCAGTGCTGACGCTGCATACCAAGGGGGATGGGCTACTGGTGGTGCAGAATGAAAGCGCGTACCGGAAAGTTGTGGATGAAGCGGGGAACGGTGAGTTCCTGCGGCGCACATTTGTCGACCGCGCCGGGCATTGCGCTTTCACGCCAGCGGAAACGATTGCTGCCGTGCAAACGCTGATCAACCGGCTGGATTCGGGGAAATGGCCTGAGCTCGATGCTAAAGACCTGAACAGTGCAGCCGCTGCGCTGGGACCTGGACTCAACGTTTTTGCCGTGCCGCAGGGTATTGTGCCGGTGCCGCCTGCGTACATCGATTTCAACCCCAGCCGGTATCTGCGCCCGTTTGACGCACTGATGGCGGAGTGCGAATTCGGAAAGCTGTGCGGGGAGCGGTTTTTGTTGCACGGCCTGCACTAGAAGCAACCTGGACAAGTTTGGTGGCTTAGTCACGGCCAAGCGCCGTACGAATTGTGCCGCCGCGAAGAGGGCGCGATTTATCGTACCCTTTAGAAAACTGTGATGTTGCGGCTGCCGCAAAGGGAAACCCGGATGCGCACAGTGGATGCGATGTTTGGCTTGGGACTATGACCCGTTGTCAGATGTTCGATCTTACCGGCCGCGTCGCCATCGTCACCGGTGGTTCGGTGGGGCTGGGCCGGCAGATGGCTGAAGGCCTGGCGGAAATGGGCGCGAACCTGGTTCTCTGCGCGCGCAAGAAAGAGCGCTGCCTTCAGACAGCCGAAGAACTGCAGAAACTTGGCGCGGAGGTTCTCGCGCTTGGCTGCGACGTCAAAGACCCTACCAGCATTCGAGAAGTGGTGGATGCCACCGTCGAACAATTTGGGCGCATCGATATTCTGGTCAACAACGCAGGTACGTCTTGGGGAGCACCGACCGAAGAAATGACGCTGGAGCAGTGGAATAGAGTCATCGAAACCAACTTAACCGGAACATTTTTATTTTCTCAGACGGTCGGCAAAGTCATGATCGGGCAACGACTGGGAAAGATCATTAACATCGCTTCGGTGGCCGGTCTGCGCGGCTCTTCTCCAAAATTCTCCGCCATCGGGTACAGTGCCAGCAAAGGTGGAGTGATCATTTTCACCAGAGATTTGGCATGTAAGTGGGGTATGCACAATATTCAGGTGAACGCGATTGCGCCCGGTTGGTTCCCGACTGATATGTCGGAAAAAGTGATTGAGCGAAGCAAGGAATCCCTGTTAGCAGGCATTCCTTTGGGCCGTTTCGGAGGGCCAAACGACCTGAAGGGAGCCGTCGTTTTTCTAGCCTCCGGCGCATCAGATTTTGTCACAGGACATACGCTTGTAGTAGATGGGGGGCAATCCGCCTGATTCAGGCGAGACCAGCAATGAACATTCCGCTCACACCGTTGCGCTTTCTTCGATACGCGGAGCAGCAGTTTCCGCGCAGAACGGCCGTGGTCTGCAACAACAACAGGTTTACCTATGCGCAGTTTGGCGATCGCGTCGGGCGTCTTGCGGGCGCCCTGCGCCAGATTGGCGTATCGCCGGGCGATCGCGTCGCTTTCCTCAGCGCGAATTGTCACCGATTGCTGGAAGCCTACTATGGAGTCCTGGAGGCCGGCGCGGTTTTGCTTCCACTAAACATCCGACTGGCGCCGGCCGAACTGAGCTACATCTTGAACGATGCCGGGGCGACGATCCTTTTCGTTGAGAAGCAGTTTCTGACTCTGGTCGAGTCCTTTCTCAAGGATATTCCATCCGTAAAGATATTCTGCCAGCTGGACGGTGCTCCAGAAGCGTCTTGGCTCATTTCGCGAGACTACGAGGCTCTTCTCAGCGAAGCTACGCGTCATCGCACCGACATTGCTTCTGTCGATGAAAACGCCCTGGCTGAACTGTTCTATACCAGCGGCACGAGCGCCGAGCCCAAAGGCGTAATGCTTACTCACAGGAATGTGTATCTTCTCGCGGTCCACGTATGTCTTGGGTTGCACATCGAAAACGGGGCAGTTGAACTTCACACCATTCCTCTCTTCCACGCCAACGGGTGGGGCGTCGCGCATTTCCTCACCCTGCTTGGAGGGAAGCACGTAATGATGCAACGCTTCGACCCCAAGGAAATCTTTCGGCTTATCGAAAAGGAAGGCGTTCATACCTGCAGCCTGGTACCGATCATGGCCACGGCTTTGGTGAATTGCCCGGAGCGCAAGAACTACAACTTGAGTAGCCTGCGCCGCATTGTGATTGGCGGCGCTGCATCTTCGCCGACGCTGGTTCGCGAGGTCGAGGAAAAACTCGGTTGCGAGTGCTTCTCGGGATACGGCTTGACGGAAACAGCTCCCTCGCTCTCGATTTCTCCAATGAAGGCTGGCTTGGGATGGGAGGGCGAGCAGCGCTACGTGGGCCAGGCGATGACGGGATACGCATTTCCGGGTGTGGAGTTGCGAGTAGTGGACGCGAACGACCACGACGTGCCGTGCGACGGAAAGTCCATCGGCGAAATCATCGCGCGAAGTGATGGCGTAATGCAGGGCTACTGGCGCCAGCCGGACGCTTCCGCCGAAGCACTGCGTGGCGGTTGGTTCCGTACGGGAGATATGGCCACGCTCAACGAGGATGGCTATCTACTGATAGTTGATCGCAAGAAGGACATCATCGTCAGCGGCGGGGAGAATATTTCTTCCCTCGAACTGGAAAAAACGCTCCTCGCGCACCCCGCTGTCCTCGAGGCTGCGGTCGTTCCAGTGCCGGACGAAAAATGGGGTGAGGTCCCGAAAGCGCTCGTAGTCCTAAAGATGAATGCGACCGCTGCGGAGACCGAACTCATCGATTTTTGCCGTTCGCGTCTTTCTCATTACAAATGCCCGCGTTCAGTTGAATTCTTTGACAGCCTGCCCAAGACCGGAACAGGGAAGGTTCTCAAGAAGGATCTTCGAAGAAAATATTGGCAGGGGAAAGATACGATTCGCCGGGACTTCGCGGCGTCGAAGCGCGGCACGTGAATCGGCTTGAGTTTCCAGGGCATTTTTCGATAGTTAAGAAGAAAAAAACAGGACCGCTGCGCATCGATCTGGAAAGTGAAGGCATTTGTTATGGACCTAAGATTAACCGCCGAAGAGCTGACATTCCGTGACGAGCTTCGTTCGTGGCTGGGTGCCAATGTCCCAAAGGATTGGGACCAGTGGCGCGAAAAGCCGATGGAAGAATCGTTTGCGTATTTGCGTGCCTGGCAACAAAAGCTTCATGAGGGCCGATGGGCCGCTGTTTCGTGGCCTAAGGAATACGGAGGACGCAGCGCTACGCTGATGCAGCAAGCGATATTTTGGGAAGAGATGGCGCGTGTTGATGCGCCCCCGATGGCCAACTCTCTTGGCTTGGGCCTGATCGGACCGACCATCATCGCTTGTGGGACGGAAGGGCAGAAGAAACGCTACATCCCGAAGATCCTAAGTGCAGAAGAAATCTGGTGCCAGGGCTTCTCCGAGCCCAATGCCGGCTCTGACCTCGCCGGTTTGCAAACGGAAGCGCGATCGGATGGTGATCACTATGTCGTGAACGGCCAGAAAGTCTGGACTAGCTATGGTTGGGTTGGCGATTGGTGTGAACTCGTGGTTCGTACAGACGCGAGCGCCGCTAAACACAAGGGGCTCACAGTTCTGTTGGTGGATATGAAGTCGCCTGGCGTTGAAGTTCGTCCACTGCGTCAGATGACCGGGGAATCCGAGTTCAACGAACTGTTCTTCCGCGATGTTCGCGTACCGGTCGCGAATGTTCTCGGCGAAGTGAATGACGGTTGGAACGTAGCGATAAGCACTCTGATGTACGAACGCGGCTCGTACGGCGCGCGCTTGCACCTCATATTCAAACGGTATATCACTCGTCTGATTGAACTCGCTTGGACCACCCGCCGCAACGGACGGCCCGTCGCCGAAGATCCCATCATTCGCCAAAAGCTCGCGCAGTGCAGCGCGGAGATCGAAATCATGCGCTTCAATCAAATGCGCGCCTTCAGCCGCATCACCGCCACGGGAGTACCGGGCCCCGAGGGTTCGATTCAGAAGATTTTCTGGAGCGAACTCAACCAACGCCTGCAACAAGTGGCGCAGGAGCTCCTCGGTTCCTACGGTCAACTGTTAGGTGGCGACCCGCACGCGATCGACAAGGGGATTTGGTCTTACGGCTACCTGCGTACTCGTGGAAACACCATCGAAGCCGGTACTTCGGAAGTGCAGCGGAACATTATCGGGCATTTCGTTCTCGGTCTACCCAGAAGCTACTAGAGGAAAAGGATATGCAATTCGGTTTAAATGAGAGTCAGGAATTTCTCAAAGACAGCGCGCGCAAGTTCTTTGCCGGGGAGTGCCCCAGCGCGGAAATGCGACGTCTGATGGAAACGGATACCGGGTACGACGCGGCGCTTTGGTCGAAACTCACCGACCAGGGATATACGGGCATTATCTTTCCAGAGGCTGTCGGTGGAGTCGGCCTTGGAAAAGTGGAGCTAATGCTCTTGATGGAAGAGGCTGGCCGCGCCCTGTTGCCTGGTCCATTCTTCTCAACGGTCGTGTTGACAGGGTCTGTCTTGGAATCCGTGGCCAGGTCGGAGAGCAAGAAGAAATACCTTGAGCCCATTTGCAAGGGCGAAAGTCGCGCAACCGTTGCCATCCTGGAATCCAGCGCGAATTGGAATCCGGACAGCATCGAACTGACCGCCGTCAGCGGCAAGCTCACTGGAGAGAAGCTCTTTGTCGCCGATGCCGCCATTGCGGATTTCATTGTCGTCCTGGCGCGCAACGGCGTCTTCGTGGTGGACTCCAAGGCTCGCGGCCTAGAAATATCTCCGATGTTCTCGATGGATCTCGCGCGCAAACTCTACGCCGTCGAATTCAGCAACACTCCAGCGGAGAAAATCGGCGACGCAGCGGGCCTCGCCAGAGCCTTTGATGTCGCCACCGCCGCGTTGGCAGCCGAATTAGTCGGCGGCATGCAGCGGACGCTGGAGATAACGGTCGAATACGCCAAGACTCGAAAACAGTTCGGCAAACCCATTGGAATGTTCCAAGCGGTTCAACACCAGTGCGCGGACATGTATTTGGAAACCGAGAGTTCCCGTTCCGCCGTGTACTACGCTGGCTGGGCGCTTGAAGAAAACGCTCCAGACGCTGCCACTGCGGTGTCCATCGCCAAAATGTATGCCAGCGATGCTGGCCGCACGGTCGGCAATCGTGGCATCCAGATTCATGGCGGCATGGGCTTTACGTGGGAAAACGATATCCACTTGTACTATCGCCGCGCGAAAGCGTCGGAAACGGCGTTCGGAGATGCCACTTTTCATCGCGAGCGCATCGCGTCCATGGTGGTAGGCTCTGGTGGAGTCACCGCGAAGAGTGCGTAGCCACTTGTACTAAGCGAAAGAGTTCTATGACTGATCTTGTGCAACTCACGAAAGACAACGGCATTGCCGTAATCACTATCAATAATCCTCCGGTCAATGCCTTGAGTCCCGGCGTCCCGGAAGGCATTTCGGAAGCGCTCGATCAAATCGCTAAGGACGAAGGCGCAAAGGCTGCGGTCTTGGTTGGCGGCGGCCGCACCTTTGTGGCCGGTGCGGACATTAGAGAATTCGGGAAGATGACTTCTGGCAAGCCGCGTGGTGCGGGGTTACTGCCGTTACTTTTGAAAATCGAAGACAGCAGCAAGCCGGTGATCGTAGCCATTCATGGAACCGCATTTGGCGGCGGGTTGGAACTAGCGATGGCAGGTCACTATCGCGTCGCGCTCTCTACCGCCCAAGTCGGCCAGCCGGAAGTAAAGCTTGGCATTATCCCGGGGGCAGCAGGCACGCAGCGACTCCCGAGGCTTGCCGGCGTCGCGAAAGCCGTCGAAATGTGTATGGCCGGCAGTCCAGTCAAAGCCGAAGAGGCGCTGAAATTTGGCATCATCGACCGCATCATTGCAGGCGATCTCCTTGCCGGTGCAATCGCATTTGCCCGCGAAGCCGTTGGCAAACCTGCGCCGAAAACTCGCGAGCGCAGTGAAAAGCTCGGAGACACCGCAGCCAACGCGTTGATTTTCTCGTCCGCACGCGAGACCGCTGCTAAGAAGCAACGTGGCCTGCTCGCACCCGTTGCTGCTATTGATGCTATCGAAGCCGCCACTAAAACGACCTTCGAAGAAGGTTGCAAGATCGAACAGAGACTCTTCGTCGATTGTTTGTTTTCGGAACAATCCAAATCATTGATTCATGTTTTCTGCAGCGAACGGGAAGTCTCCAAAATCCCTGACGTCCCTAAGCACACACCAGTAATCCCGATAAAATCGGCCGCGGTGATCGGCGCGGGCACCATGGGCGGCGGCATCGCCATGGTGCTGGCGAATGCGGGCATTCCCGTGCACCTGAAAGAAGCGGATCAAGCCGCGCTGGATCGCGGCCTGGCCACCATACAGTTGAACTACGCGAATTCCGTAAAGCGCGGCCGTTTCTCCCAGCAGGTCGCGGACGAGCGTTTCAAGAGGATTACGCCGACGCTTTCCTACGACGATTTCGCAAACGTCGACCTAGTTATCGAAGCTGTTTTCGAAGGCATGGCACTCAAGAAAGAAGTGTTCAAAGAACTGGATCGTGTATGCAAACCTGGCGCCATTCTTGCTAGCAATACTTCCACGCTGAGTATCGATGAAATTGCTTCGTCCACCTCGCGGCCCGAATTCGTGATTGGTACTCATTTTTTCAGCCCCGCGAACGTGATGCGCTTGCTGGAGATTGTCCGCGGCGGGGCTACCTCAAGGGAAGTGATCGCCACCTGCATGCAGTTTTCAAAACCGCTGGGCAAAGTCGGCGTGCTTGTCGGCAACTGCCGAGGTTTCGTCGGCAATCGCATGTTCGGTCCTTACCGGCGTGAAGCTCAATTCCTGGTAGAGGAAGGAGCGAGCATCGAGGCTGTCGACAAGGCCCTATCCGACTTTGGCATGGCCATGGGGCCGCTTGCGACCGGAGACCTTGCGGGCCTTGACGTCGGCTGGCGTATTCGCAAGGAGTATCGTCATCTGGAAAAGCCTGGAATTCGCCAGCCAATCCTCGAGGACAATCTTTGTGAACTTGGCCGCTACGGCCAGAAAACCGGAGCGGGATGGTACAAATACGATGATCAGCGCCGCGCGTCACTTGACCCCACGGTTGACGAACTCATTCACACGTGGGTTGCCAAGGCAGGCATTGCCCAGCGTCAAATCTCAGCCGCGGAAATCGCCGACCGCTGCCTCTACGCGCTGGTCAACGAAGGAGCGTACATTCTTGAGGAGGGTTTCGCGCTACGAGCTTCGGATATCGACATAATCTATCTGAACGGCTACGGCTTTCCCGCGCATCGCGGGGGCCCGATGTGGTATGCCGATACGGTTGGCCTCAAGCACGTCTTCGAGCGCATTTCCGAGTTTCACCGTCAACACGGCGAGATCTGGCAACCCGCACCACTGCTGAAGCGCCTAGCTGACCAAGGCAAAACCCTTGCTGAGTTTGGCAAGGAAGAAGGCGCGGCAGCCTAGCGTTTGTCCTGTCACATCGGTCCTGGAATTTGGACCGCACGAAAGTCGTCTTGTGTGCATCTTGCGATATAACACCTCAACGAAATGGTGGGTGCAATGGGGCTTCTCTTTCTCGTCCGTCACGCGCAGGCTTCGTTCCTTGACGAGAATTACGACAAACTGTCTGAGCTCGGAGAAGCGCAGGCGCGTCTTCTGGGCGAGTATTGGGCACGGCGCAAAATGGTTTTCGACCGCGCTTGCGTTGGTCCGTGTGTTCGCCAGAAAGATACCGCCAAGGTCGTTAGTGATGCGTACCGCAAAGCCGGCCTCAAGTTTCCTGAGACAGCGGTGCTCTCAGAGTTTGATGAATATCAAGCGGAAGCCGTGCTCAAGCAGAGTCTCTCGGGTTTGCTGGAAAGCGACCATGGAATTCGGGATCTGAATGCTGTATTCGAGTCCTCCGTTGACCTAGCCGCCCGGCGCGCCTCATTTCAGAAGTTGTTCGAGGTCGTTGTTGGCAAGTGGGTGAGTGGCGAAACTCGGACGCATGGCGTGGAGACTTGGCCGGAGTTTTGCTCCCGGGTGAATTCCGGCCTCACAAAGTTTCTTTCTGCTGGCGGTCATCGTGAACGCGTTGCGATCTTCACCTCCGGCGGGCCCATCGCCGTCGCCATGCAACGCGCTTTGCGACTGTCTCGCGAAAGCACCTTGCAAGCAAGCTGGATGTCACGAAACTCTTCGTGGAGTGAGTTTCTCTACTCTGCGGGACGCTTTACGCTTAGTACTTTTAATTCCGACGGGCATATCGACGATCCTGCAATGCTTACCTATCGTTAGGAATTTTTCATGAGCGACTTATTGGATCACCCCACCGCTATTCGATCTGGCGAAGAGCTTGATCTAGCCAAGCTCGAACCCTACTTGCGCAGTCATTTTCCTGACGAAACGGGGCCGCTCCAGATTCGCCAATTTCCTAGCGGCCATTCCAATTTGACTTATTCGCTGCATCTCGGTGCGAGAGAACTCGTCCTTCGCCGGCCACCTTTTGGAAGCAAGGTCAAGTCCGCGCACGATATGAGCCGCGAATTTCGCGTGCTCTCAAAGCTTCACCTCGCTTATTCGCCGGCCCCCGAAGTGCTCTTCTATTGCGATGACGATTCCATCGTCGGCGCTCCCTTCTACGTGATGGAACCGATTCACGGCATCATCCTCCGCAGACAATTGCCGCCCGGCTTGGATTTTCCCGCGGGAAGAGCTCGGCAGCTGAGCGCGTCTTTCGTCGACAATCTCGTACGCCTTCACCGAGTGGATTTTGCGTCTGTCGGCCTCGCCGATCTGGGTCGTCCGGAAGGATACTTGGAACGCCAGGTATACGGCTGGACCGAGCGCTATTACGCCTCCAAAACCCATGACTATTCAGAAGTGGAGAAAATCTGCGCATGGATGCAACACCACATGCCCTCCACGAGTGTCGTCTCGCTCGTTCACAACGACTATAAATATGACAATGTAGTGCTCGATTCCGCCGACATCACCAACATTGTAGGCGTGCTCGATTGGGAGATGTGCACAATCGGCGATCCGCTCACAGATCTGGGTACCGCCTTGGCCTATTGGGTCGATGCAACGGACTCTCAGGAGTTACAACAGAATTGCTGGGGCCCAACGAACTATCCTGGCAGCCTTACACGCGCAGAAGTTGCACACCACTATGCGCGGGAAACAGGATGGGATGCTTCTAACATCGCCTTCTATCTCGCTTTTGCCCGCTTCAAACTTGCCGTCATCGTGCAGCAAATCTACTACCGCTATCACCGGGGTGTCACTAAAGATGAGCGCTTTGCGTCCATGCCCGAGAGGATTCAAATCCTCTTACGCGCTTCTTTGCACTGCGCACAAACGGGGCGAATCTAGCGTGAATTGTTCATTACAAATCTTGGGGACTTAAGAATAATAGCGGACGATCCACTCCGCGACGCAGCTTGGCTTGCCGGGCTGCTCGCCTTCAATCGTCACCGTATATGTTGCCTCGATCGAGCCGGGAAGCTCTTTGAACGCGAGTAGAGTTGTCCGCGCACGAATCTTGGAGTTGGCTTGCACAGGAGCAGGGAAGCGCACCCGATTCAATCCATAGTTCACCGCTAGTCGCACGCCGTTCTCGATGCGAACTATGTCTTTCATAAAATAACTGATCAAAGAGAGCGTAAGAAACCCGTGCGCGATTGTCGTGCCATAGGGCGACTCCGATCTTGCTCTCGCGCGATCCACATGGATCCATTGCCGGTCTTCCGTGGCTTCCGCGAACTGCTCGATTCGCTCTTGCGAAACAGTGAGCCAATCCGTTACTCCGATTTCTTTGCCAACTAACTCCTTCAGCGCTTGCGGGTTCTTAACCATAAAGGGCGGCATCGATGTCTCCCAGTATCTATGCGGCTATCTTCTACACGATAGGCGGTACCTCAGTGCGAAACCGCCGAGCCACTCGAGCTGCTGCCTTTAGCCAGCTCCCACCGGGCAATCGATTCCATATGTACTTCGTCCGGCCCGTCGGCCAAGCGCAGCGTTCGAGTCATTGCCCAGGCGCTCGCCAGAAAAGTATCCTGGGAAACCCCAGCGCCTCCGTGCGCCTGAATGGCTCGATCCAGGACGCGCAGGGCCATTTTAGGCGCCACTACTTTGATCATCGCGATCTCGGCTCGCGCCACTTTGTTTCCCACCGTGTCCATCGTGTGCGCCGCCTTCAGTGTAAGCAAACGCGCTTGCTCGATCTCCATGCGCGACGCAGCGATGTCCGCGCGAATCGTCCCCTGCTCCGCCAATGTCTTCCCAAACGCTACTCGAGTTTTCACGCGTTGGCACATCGTTTCGAGCGCGCGCTCAGCGACACCGATACATCGCATGCTATGATGAATCCGGCCGGGTCCCAGGCGTCCCTGTGCGATCTCAAATCCGCGGCCTTCGCCGAGTAGCATGTTTCCCACCGGAACGCGCACATTCTCGAAGCGAATTTCAGCGTGGCCATGAGGTGCATGGTCGTACCCAAAGACCGTCAGCATTCGCACGATCTTGACCCCCGGTGTGTCGAGCGGCACCAGAATCATCGACTGCTGTTTGTGCGTCGCCGCCGACGGATCAGTCTTGCCCATTAGGATAGCGATCTTGCATCGCGGATCACCTGCTCCCGAGGACCACCACTTCCGCCCATTGATCACATACTCGCCGCCGTCCCGTTCGATCTTCGCTCCGATGTTGGTGGCATCCGACGACGCAATGTCCGGCTCCGTCATAGCGAAGCACGACCGAATCTCTCCGGCCAGCAGCGGCTTCAACCATCGTTCCTTTTGCTCAGCCGTACCATAACGTGCCAGCACTTCCATGTTCCCAGTGTCTGGCGCCGAACAATTAAACACTTCTGGCGCCATGTGGCTGCGCCCCATAATTTCGCAAAGCGGCGCATACTCGAGATTCGTGAGTCCTGCGCTGGTTTGATCTCCGGGCAAAAACAAATTCCACAACCCCTCGCTCCGCGTCTTCGCCTTCAACTCCTCGATAATCCGGGTCGGCCGCCATCGTTCATGCTGCAGTTCTTCATGGAATCGATGTTCGTTCGGATATACGTGCGCATGCATAAAGACTTGCAAGCGCCTCTGCAGTTCCTTCGTCTTTGCACTGAGTTCAAAGTCCATCAGTCCCTCTTATTTCCCAGTGAAGGTGGCTGCTCGCTTTTCGACAAAGTGCGCCACACCTTCCTTGAAGTCTGTGCTCTGCAGACTGGCGATCATCTCCTGCTCCGACGTTTCAAACGCTTCAGCAAGCGTTTGGAACATCGCGTCGTACACTTGCCGCTTGATTACCCGCAGCGACCGCGGGCTGACGCTCGAAGCCATACCCGCCGCGTATTCCCTGACCCTCTCAGGAAATGTCTCTCGTGGATAAACTTGATTGACTAGCCCCATTCGCAGAGCTTCCGGCGCGTCGATCATCCTCGCCATAAGCAACAGATCAAGCGCGTTTGCATGTCCCACCAGACGGGGCAACATCCAGGCGATACCATACTCGGCAATCAACCCTCGTTGAGCGAAAGCCGTGCCAAATCGCGCAGCATCGGACGCCAGACGCACATCGCAATACAAAGCAATCACTAGCCCTAAGCCTACGACCGGACCGTTGATACCTGCGATCACGGGCTTCGTCAACGCCGGAAAATAAGAGTATTTCTTCCGAAAGTCCGCGGGCACTCCTTCGCCGCTGACGGTAGACTGTACGGCTTGGGCTCGCCGCGCCTCGTCGAGTCCCTTCTCCGCAACCATACTCAAGAGCGATATGTCGGCGCCCGAGCAGAATCCCCGCCCCTCGCCTGTCAAGACGATAACGCGAACGCTCTCGTCGCGTTCCGCCTCCTCCATCGCGCCACGCACCTCGCGTTCCATCACCGTCGTCCAAGCATTCAGTTTATCGGGCCGGTTGAGTGTAATCGTTGCAACCCAGTCAGCCACGTTGTACAGCGTTTCGCGATTTGGCATAGTGGGCGTGATTATATACAATGCCACTCACGTTAGTAACAGTCATCTGTGTGTGGCTATTGCGTCTTGTTGCCGCAACCGAGCTGAAGGAACTTTTTCGCGATAGGAGGCTCCGTGGCGTTCGTTGAAAATCAGGGCGCTAGGCTCTATTGGGATGAACAAGGATCGGGCGAACCTCTCCTCCTGATCATGGGCCTAAGCTATCCCTCCTACATGTGGCACCGCAGCCGCTCGGTTCTTGCGAAGAGTCATCGCACTATCGCCTTCGATAACCGGGGCGTCGGACAAAGCGACGTCCCTCCCGGTGTCTATTCCATCGCATTGATGGCCTCGGACGCAGCCGCCGTTCTGAACGCCGCCGGTGTCGAGAGCGCTCACCTCTTCGGCGTCTCCATGGGCGGCATGATCGCTCAGGAATTTGCGCTTCAATACCCGAAGCGCGTCCGGTCGTTGATTCTGGGTTGCACTGCTGCGGGAGGCCCCCATGCCGTGCGGGCTGAACCTGCGGCGCTGCAGGCTCTCATGCGCCAGGGCATGACACCCGAAGAAGCCAAGGAAACCATTATTCCGTTCATCTATGACGCCGCTACACCGCGCGAGCGCATCGATGAAGACATGGCCATTCGCATGAAGTGGTATCCGACTCCGCAAGGTTACGCTGGTCAGCTTCAAGGAATATTCGGCTGGGAAGCCTACAGCTGTATCGCGCAAATCTCCGCTCCCACGTTGGTCATTCACGGCGAAACCGACCGGCTCATTCCTGCGGCGAATGCCAGATTGCTCGCTGAGCGCATTCCTGGCGCCAAGCTCGCATTGATCCCTGGCGCCAGTCACATTTTCGAAACCGACCAGCCAAGTGCAGCCCATCACGCAATTCTAGGATTTCTTGCCGATCAGCCTACTCGTGCGCAACGCTCCTCGGCCTAGCTTTTGTCCAGGTCATCCTCAACATAAGTCAGGGTCTAAGCGGAATGCCCCGATGCGTGTGTCATTTGCGACAACCTCTGCCTGAATCCGTCACTTCCATACCGCTGGGGTCAGCCTTGATAGAAATGTACATTCCCCGATTTGTTGGAGACTTTGGCAGTTGGAAGAAAAGGACGGATTAGTTAAACTAGATTTTCGCGCTCAGGAGTGGGACTCGTACGCCCTCGGCGCTAGGTCACGAAGACCGCGAACTGCCGGATTCGGTCGGCCAACTTCGTATATAGCCTGTGATATAAACTCGCCATTGACCCGCTACGAAAACTCGAGCAGCTCATGAGAACGAACCGGGTAGGAAAAAATTAGTAAACTCTATACGCAAAATCAATTTCTGAGTACAATCACAAACAACGAGCGGGCGTCGTACAATGGCAGTATAGAAGCTTCCCAAGCTTCGGACGTGGGTTCGATTCCCATCGCCCGCTCCATCACTCCCGAAGATTCTGCTGGCCTTACGCAGCTAAAGCACTGAAAAGCCTCTGCGGAGTTCGCCCGTTTTGGTGGGCAGTTGGCGGTAAGCACTTTCAAGCGGTGGGAGCGCTTCCGGGTCAACCTTGTCCTGCGTTTCTCGAAATCCTAAAACCTGTGGACATAGCCTGCTCGGGTTGTGCTCGCGGACGAATCTCCCTGATGGAAGAACCGGGTCCGCTTGAGGAACGTCAGGTGTGTCATCCGTGTTGCTACAGGATTTCCGGTATGGAGGTTAGGACTCCTGATGCTCAGAATTCGACCGGATAGTGGGAAGACTGGGCGGGGTAACGTGTCTCTCTGCTCTCCATAAGGAATACGCAATGCGTTGTCCGTGTTGTGAAAGCCATCGAATTCACCGATCAAGAACAAAGGGAATAGTTGAATCCCTTATGGGACGAATTTTCGTCCGTGCCTATCGTTGCTTGGGATGTGACACCCGTTTTTTCCGGTGGTCCAGGACAGCCAAGTCCGGGCATGGCCGGTTGACAAGAGCGAGGTAGTTCAGCTTGCTAAATCTACAAGGCCAGCCCGCCTGCGAGCATATTTTGGAAAGCCAGCTTACCCCATCAAGGCGAATGCACTCGCGAGTCGAGGCAGCGGGAGACGTTTATGTCTATTGGCGCTCTGCTGGTGAGGAGGATGTTGCGCCGGTACGAAACCTAAGTATGGGAGGTCTCTTCATCGAAACGGACGCACGCAAAGTTCCGGGAGTGTCTGCAAAACTTCATTTTCTTGTTCAAGAAGGGCAGATCAGGGCCGACGCTGTGGTGCGACACGCAAAACCCGGTTGTGGTTTAGGGCTAAGATTCACGGCGGTACTCAATGAGGACCGCAAATGTCTGGCCGAATTGATGACGCGGCTTCGACGATCGTTTTCGTCCAGTTAATTTCGATCCAGTTTCCTGGAAGCGCCTCAATAAGTCGCATATCGAACACTCGAGGTTTTGGGGCTCAGGCCCCGCACGGAGGTCTGAATGGCAAGCAGGGTCTCAAGCCTGGGCGTTGGAGCGCGGCCTCGAGTCGGCGCCAGGCACGCTCGCCACGAGTCAGCCGATCGCATGGTCTCGTTGATCGTATGCACGCGGAACCGCGCCACGAAATTGTGGCGGTTGCTGCAGGCCTTTCAGTCACTTGAGATACCTTCCGGCTATCGAGTCGAATTTATTGTTGTAGACAACGGTTCGACAGATGAAACTCCGCAGATCTGCAAGGCTGCCGAGGAAATGTTCGGTGGGCGATTGCGCTGTTTCTTTGCTGCTAAGCCTGGAGTCGGTCACGCTCGCAACTTGGGCTTGGCCCACGCTCGCGGTGATATCTTCGTTTTCATCGATGACGACGTGGTTCCCAGGCACGACTGGCTCAACGTCATCTGCGAGCAATTCGCCGCCGATGCTGGCCTTGCGCTTCTCTCGGGCCAGGTGCAACTCCACGATCCGCTCGATTTGCCCGTTACGATTCGCACCAGCACCACACGCCGAAGTTTTGATTCCATTGCTGACGCCTTCAGCTTGCTCGCTGGCTGCCATTTCGCCGTCCGCCGCCAATACGCTGAGAAGGTGAGCGGGTTTGACAGTCATTTTGGGGCCGGGACACCCTTCCCGGTTGAGGACGCTGATTTTTTCTATCGCGTCTGGCGAGCTGAAGGCAAACTCATTTATGAGCCATCGATGTTCGTCTGGCATGATCACGGCCGCCGTTCGACGGAAGACAAGTGCGGGATCGTCCGTGGTTACATGATCGGCCGCGGGGCCTTCTATTCCAAACATGTGCTTGCCGGAGACAAATCGGTCCTGCAGGCCTTTTACTGGGAACTGACCGGTCTCGTGAAGGCCCTCTTCCGAGGAACCAGCAAATACGGTTGGCCTTCTCTTGGCTGGCTGTTGCGCGGCTTTGGGAGTTACACGCTAACCTACGCCCGCTCTCGCCGTCCTGAGTCCACTCCAGCTCAAGTACCCCAAACATCTGTTTCTGGCCAATCCTAAGTTCCACGAACAAGGCCAGGCGTGCATTGGCGAGTGTAAAGAAGCTTCTTGCAGAGGTGCAGGAGTCGACGGTGCAGGTATTCCCGTCTAAAGCGTTATTGTGCCCGAATCATTTCGACAACCTGATGACGACTATCGGCATCGACTTGCTTCATGATTCGATGGATATGGTTTTTTACGGTGAATTCCGACAAATTGAGATTGGCAGCGATCTCCTTGTTGGTCATGCCCTTGGCGACCAAATCCACCAATTGCATTTGTCGATGCGTCAGCGAGGGTTTCGCGGGAAAGCTAGCGCTTTCTGCCAAGTCAGTTCGCGAGCGCTGGGCCAAGCGTTGGATCAGGGTCATGCACAGATGGGGCGGGCACACCGCTTCGCCTTGCGCTACTGCGCGCACCGCGCCGATTATCTCGTTGGCTGAGGCGTCCTTCAGAAGATAACCGTTGATTCCGAGACACGCAGCTTGCCAGAACGTGCTCGCATCATCGTCCATCCCAAAAAGCACGATCTTGAGGCGTGGGAGTTGTTCAGCTCGGTGTCGGACGAAGCTGCCTCCAAAAATAGTTAGCCGGTCCGTCAGCACAACCTCGCAGCCGGATACGACAACATCTTCGATTGCCGAATCCGTCGCTGACTTGACGCCGACCACGCAGATACCAGCCCGCTTTCGAAGCATGCGGGCCAATGTCTCGCGAACAAGGCGATTTTCAGCCAGAAGATAGACATCTGTACCGGGCAAAGGAATTTGGTTGGTGGTCCCCATAAAATACCTTAGACTTCAATACTCGCAAGTTTGTTGCCACCCGCCGAATGGCCATGACTCTCCGCGCCCCGTATCGTTGCAGTGCCGCCAATACTAGATGTCGTCAAGTTACTTGTCAACCGCGCACGACACCTGTCGGAATATTACGCATTCTTAATGTCGACGGAGTCCCGCGCAATACCCTGGATTCCTGACGATAGAGCTTCCGGATACCTTAGGCACGTCTTAGGCCTGTACTCCTACCAGGACTAGTGAGGACTAGAAGCCGTCTCATACGTGCGCTGCTGGAATCCGGGGCCTTCTTCAGGGGCTAAACCCCATGTTTGCAGCGCTTTGCGTCGGGGCTATGAGATGGCTTCCAGTCCCCTCATGGCCATTCGCCAACACCCGCCGTTCCTAATTTTGGTCACCGAAGAAGGGTCAACTACGGCTGATTTTCGAGGAGAGAGACGCAACCATGCTCGACGATAGGAGCGCCCGAGGGAACCCTGCAATCTCGATAGGGCTTCGGGTCCGGAAGTCAGGCGTGAGACTTATTGCGATCGAGTGCCGAGTGGCTCGAATCTCTTGGGAGCAGGACTGCCCACGGTCGCCAAGATCCGGTTTAACAGGCGTACGTGGCAATTACTGAACTCGAGATACGGACTCGCGGCTCTTTCTAACGTACTGGGTCTCACTCAGCTTTTCGTATTTTCCATTTGTTAGGAGTTCGATTAGCACGTTGAAATGATTGTCGTCGAGCTTCGTCATCGTGTAGCGATAGTCGCGGAAGCGCTTCGACCCGTATACCGTGCCCACAAAGATCCATTGGCCAGAGGGCGCATCGATTGCGTGGCTGCGGTCCATGCTGCCGTCGGTGTTGTAGGCGTGAAAGAAGAGCTTGTGGGTATCGGGGTCTACTCCGTAGACCGCGCAATCCCGGTACACGATCGCGCCCTGATTATCTCGCAATAGTTGCTGCGACATCACCCATTTTCCTTCGAGAATCGCTGCGTAGGTCATTTCTTCCACGTATTTCGCAGGCGTCTTGGCTGTTTCTGGGCTCACCTGCCACGTGCCGACGACGAACTTAAAATCCGTCATCGGGTCCGCGGCGCCAGATTCCTGCGCATGTCCGCCCCCTCCCCACGCGCACAAGGTCATCAGCATGATTGACAGCAGGACTCTGGCCTTCATCACATCCTCCGTGTGCCTCTAAGCACATTTCGCCGCCTAGTGTCCGCTCCAGCCAGACGATTCAGCAAGCTATGTAGCCCCGCATTCGAGCGTATTTGCCCCACTAATGCGTGCACTTATCCTCTCCTCGCCTCCATGAATAAGGATTGCAGATATGCTTGGCCCTCTTTTCAGCGCCCTGCGCCTCGGCGCACGGTTGAGCAAGGAGGTATCCTCTTGAGTATGTGGCGGTCCGCGGCCGGAATGTTGCGCGCATCCATCCTCGGCAGTAGCTTATTGGGTGTAGTCGTCGTCCACAGTTCCAAAGGCATCGCGGATCGGCCGCAGCGGCCGCCATACGCGGTTGGTCACGTTACTGAGCCTCGGATGTTCGCCGAAGGCGTCGTATCCACCGAAGACGACGAAAGCAACGGCTCGTTCAGCCTCGACGGCAGCGAATTCTTTTTTGCGAAAGCAAACCTGACTACCACGTTTCCGCGCGTCGGTGCTCTCTGCGTCTCGCGCTTTCGCAACGGCCGGTGGTCCGAGCCGGAAGTTCTGTCATTTTCCGGCGGGCAGTATCTTGATCTTTCTCCGCGCCTTTCTCCTGACGGCAACACCATGTTTTTTTCTTCGACTCGCATCGTACCGGGCGTAAGCGCGCGCGCGTTGCGCATTTGGTCCGTGCGGCGGACTGCCAATGGCTGGGGTGAACCCCAGGCGCTGCCTGCTCCCGTCAACACGCCCGACAACAATTGGCATTGGGGACCTTCGGTTACACGCGAAGGCACGCTATACTTCGCCTCGACCCGCGACGGCGGCCAACCGCACATCTTTCGCTCGCGTTTTGTCAACGGCGCTTACAGCGAGCCGGAAAAACTTGGCCCGGAAATCAATTCCAAGTTCAATGAGTCGGATCCGTTTGTTTCACCCGACGAGAGTATTCTTGTTTTCGCTTCTTCGGGCAGCGATCTCTCGGGTATCGAAGATCGCGCAGAAACGCTCAAAGGCGGCGGCGTCGTCTATCCACGCTCCGATCTCTACGTCAGTTTCCGGAAAGACGGCAAGTGGTCCCCCGCGAGGCATCTCGAGCATCACATCAATACAGTCGCCGATGAAAACGCTCCTTCAATCACTCCCGATGGCAAGTATCTCTTCTTCAGTAGTGAGCGCAGCCCGTTTACGATTCCCACTGCGCATCGCCTCAATTACGAAGAAATCGAGCACATGCTGCACTCCACGCTGAATGGCCACGGCAACATCTTCTACATCAGTATTGACGCGCTCGATGCGCCGGCGCCGGCGAAGCGGGAAGGGAAGGAGCATCCTTGATGACCACGATTCGCCGCATAGCTGCCGCCGCCTTTCTGTGTCTCTCTGTTGCGCTGCTCATGCGGGCTGCGCGCTCGATTTCGCCCGAGGAAGACGCTCCCATCCCTGAAATGATCGGCGAAGGCATCATCTCCACTCCCGACGACGAACTCGGCGGCACCATCACCGCTGACGGCCAAACCATCTACTTCGAGAAAAGCGCCGCGCCGCACTACCTCTATATCCTTTACGAGTCGCACCTGGTCGACGGCCAATGGGCTACCCCCAAGGTGCTTCCGTTCTCCGGCCAGTATCGCGACACGGATCCCGTACTTTCGCCGG
>Ga0137404_10000868_pt1 | contig 19870 bp, 15 predicted proteins | sample CZOMad2_1_16fung_FD_108285 | JGI IMG/M metagenome (GOLD analysis project Ga0137404, IMG submission 108285) | Vadose zone soil fungal communities from Angelo Coast Range Reserve, California, USA - CZOMad2_1_16fungal (Illumina Assembly) | ecosystem: Environmental > Terrestrial > Soil > Vadose... | reverse complement strand
GGCCCTTGTTTACGTCGACAAAGCTGGCAACCCGCTGAAGGAGCCTTCTGTTGATAACAGCGCGCCCGGTAGGCGCACATCGGGCGGTACTCTAGCGCGAGAAAGACGTGACGGAACCACACCTAGAGCGCAAGGATCACATGAATTCTAGGAGGTTTCCCGCTTTGCTCATGAGAATTATGAGTTGCAAGGCCCGCCTTGGAGACACATCTCTAAACGTGATAAGGAGCGGTTTCATTGGTGGAGCAATTGCTTTGGAATCGCCAGCGCCGCGGCACGCAGCTGCCGCCAAGCGTAGAAGCCGATATGACCCTCAACGGCATTACAAAAATCTCGCAACGAAAAACGCTGCCTGATGTTCACACGGTTCACTGTGCCCGGGAGTGTCACCATTTCTGCGGAATTCATCCGCTCGCTACAAGTGCCTATCAACTTGTATCCGGAGCTATACGCAAGCCGTAAGATACGGCTATTGATATAGCCACCTGGAGCGGCCATGTGGCGCACCTCCTCCCCGAGCACGTCTTCCAGCCATTGTTTGCTTTCACTAAGCTCCGCAATACAGTGTTGTTCCGCCATGAAGGTCAGCTTTCTATGCGTCGTGCCGTGGGTGCCCAGTGAAAAACCCCGTCGCCGGAGTTCTCGGATTTGAGACTCACGAATGAAATGTAACTTTCTCAGGCACCGGTCCCGAGTGAGAAAAAAGGTTGCTCGACATCCGTGCGCTTGGAGCACATCCGCGGCCAGCATCGAACTTTCGTGTCCATCGTCAACCGTAAGAATCACATAATCATTTGGGATGCCTTGCTTCGAGCGAAGCCTTGATTCAAGCGTTTCAAAATCGTCTACCACATACCCTTCGGACTCCAAGAAAGACAGTTGGGCGTGGAGTTGTGATTCATTGAGAATGTACTGGCTGCGACCTTCTCCGATCATGTGATAGGTGAGACATGCGAATCTACAGCCCAGGTTCGACCCTTCATTCTCGCTTCGAGTGAGCCTGCGGGAAATACCAGCGCTTTGCCGGATTAAAGCCATACGGATGCCCAAAGAAGGACTATCCTCGTTACCTTGACACCATCCAACTTTTTGTAATAAAGAGACCGTCACGACATTCACGGACCTAAACAAAGGCTGTTTATCAACCGCGTAAATCTTGGAAGTGCGGAAGTGCCGCAAAGACAGAAGGATAGGACACCAACCGGTTTCTAGTTTCAAGACGTTGAACCGGTTGCAATGTTTGAGTTGGGAGCGAAAGCGATTCTAAATATTCTAAAGGGGCCGTCTCGCGTATATAAGTTTGATCCGAAACCGAGCCTCGTCTAGTGTCCTTGTTCCGAATCGCACAAGATAGTTATTGTACATATGCAATCCACGTGTGTTGCCAGAAGGCCATGACCAGTAGAGCGTCGGACGCATCTGGCACGACCCAGTCATGTCGGCAGGTCGAGCCCGAGGCGACGACCCGAAACAACACCAGCGCCTGCGTGATGCGGCCATCGGTGGTCATAGGTAAGCCTGTTTACGATCCTCGAGCTTGGGTCAAAGTTTTCACTCGAGAGATCTCGTCCTCAGAAAGCGGTGGATTTTCAAGGGCCGCCAGATTGCTGACGAGGTGCTTACTGTCCGTCGTGCCAACGAGTGTCGCCGACACATAGTCTTGCTGCAACACAAACTGCAGGGCTGCCTGGGCTAGCGTACGACCACCAGACTTCGCTAAGAAATCGTAACGTGCTGCGTTGCGCCAAAGGTCGCCGGACCCAAACGGTTGCCTCGCTAAAACGCCAATTCGTTTGCCCTTTAAACTTGATTGTAGTTCCTGTGCGCACTCACCGTCCAGAATGCTAATTTTCACCTGAACCATAGAAATCTCAGGGAAACGAAGGCAAAGCAAAGCATCCTGGATGGTGAGACAAGAAATGCCATAAAAACGAATGGCGCCCTTTGTTTTCATGCGTTCCAGCGGTTCGAGGAAGTCTCCCTGCTCAATGACTTCTCTTGGCGGGCTGTGTAGTTGAAACACGTCGAGGTAGTCCGTACCCAAACGTCCGAGGCTGGCCTCTATCGCCCTTGTTAAATAACTCGGGGAAAAGTTCTGTCGTTTTGCGGCACCCCCGATCCCCTTTGATTCACGCTGAAGTAGCCCAAGGACCGATTTAGCAACCGGTCTCAGTTTCGCTACGATTGCGGCGCTCGGGGAACAAGCGTATCCGGCCTTACTGGCCAGGACCATTTTATCCCGCCGATTTTTGAACGCCCTTCCCAGAATTGCTTCGCTTCTTCCCTGAGTATATGAGTCTGCCGTGTCATACAAAGTGATCCCATTATCAGATGCTAGATGGAGTAGGTTGATCGCTGCGCGGGTACTCTGCAGCGCACTGATCCGGCCCAGATGGCTGCACCCGAGCCCGATTTGAGAAACTTCGAGATCTGTGGACGCTAAGACCGCGTACTTCATGGCGGTTTTCTACCCCTGGCGCTAAGAGAAGTGGTTGCTCTTCACTACATCACAACTGTGGTTTCTACATCGTTTCAAGTTGTTTTCTCAGGACGCCGAATTTCACTACGCATTTTGTCACCACTGACTAACTTCCTAAGACGAAGAAGCTCTAGTAGTACGCTCCAAAAGGAATTTGGGATTGTGATGAGATATCGTCTCCATAGCCGTCGAGGCTCGACCAAGAGGCGAAAAAGCCATTCCAGACCATTTTCGCGCATCCATTCGGGGGCTCGCCGGAGCCTGCCGCAGTTCAAATCAAAGGCAGCTCCAACTCCCAGCATGACAGGTACTGCGAGCCTACAGCGGTGTTCATTCATCCATCGTTCTTGTTTCGGAGTACTCAAACCGACCCACAGCACATCAGGAGCGGTGTCCTGCACGCGAACCGCTACTTCTCTCTCCTCCTCTTCCGTGAGAGCACGAAACGGAGGCGTATAGGTGCCAGCCACAGTAATTCCGAACCTTTCTTGGAGGCTTTGTGCCAAACGTTGGGCCACTCCTGATGCTCCGCCATAGAAAAAATGGCGATATCGCGAGCCTGTTTCTCTACAGAACGTCTCCATTAGCTCAGGTCCATATACGCGCCGCTTAAGCGCAATCCCGTGCAACCGCGCCAACCATACAAGCGGCATCCCGTCCGGCACAACCAAATCCGCAGTGTTCAGTATGTCCCGAAGATGCGGATCTTGCTGAGCTTCGGAAACGCCATGCATACCCGTGAACGCGATAAAGCGACCCCTCTCGCAAGTACGGATCCAGCTCTCCATTTGCGCGACAGTATCGTCGATTTGAATCCCGAAGACCCGCACTCCGAGGACTGAAAAGGTGGGTTTAGTAGTTCTTGTTTCGCAGTCACGAACTTCATGCATAAGCGGCCGCCGTCTGCTGATAGATTCCCATCAGGCGAGAATAATTCTTCTCGGCTGTGTAACGAGCTTCGTACTCCACAAGTAGAGTAGCTTGCTGATACTTGCGTGCTCGAATTGATATTTTGGTGTAGTAAGGCCCGTGGCGCGTTTGCTCCTGATGCCTTGTATAACGGTCCAGTGATACCACTCGTGATTTCAAGAAGAAATGACGCGGACTACCACTGGATCCTGGTAAGCCTGGAGGGATTTCTGCGAGCCGTATTGTGGCGCGACTTCAAAAAAGGGAGCCAATAGACTTCGGGGGATATCACAGGGGAGGTCTACTCATCGGTGAATTCCAGTTAGGTTTTCAGGACGATTCACATTCTTCAACAAGCTCTTACGTGATCTGCCAGACGAATTGCCATAGCCACTATCGTCAATGTCGGGTTCGCAAAACTGGAAGTCGGAAACACCGAACTACTCGCAATGTACAGGTTATCCACTCCATGAACTCGGCAGTTCTCATCTACAACTCCCTGCGATGGGAGTCTGGCCATTCTCGTACTGCCGATATGATGACTGCCTACGCTACAATCTGCGCTGACACGATCGGCTAGAGACTCCAGATGAAACAGAATCTTTCCACTACCGGAGTGCTCCAAGGCATGGGCAATTAGACAGCAGGATTTTACGATACTCTGTACATCCAAGTCGCTGAAGCGCCAGTCCACTTTCAGTCTGTTAATTCCAAATGCGTCCTTTTCTTCACTGAGGCTCACTCTGCTATCCGGATTCGGCGATTGCTCTGCGTCGATATGTAGCGTGTAGATATTCGATTTACTCTCTAGCACGACCGAAGGAAGCTTCCTTGTACTCAAAATTCTCTCTCTGAACCACATTGTGGAGAATTTACCCACGTTTCCAAAATCTCTTGCGACATTGAGGCTGTGCGCAAGGACCCGCCGCACTGGCATCATCCCCGACAAGGATTTACTGTATTCCGGAGGAATTCGATGAGCAAGATAGCGTTTGATCAAATACATCGCTGACAGGATTGCATTCCCGTGTCTTGGATCCGCTATAGGAGGATGGCTGAGGATGGCGCGGAAATTCAGGAGTTGGTCCTTGCGTTGTTTAGCTTCGGGTATCGATATTGTACGCCGGCAGTACACACCGTCTTTGGCTCTCTCGTAATTCCAAAGAACGTGACCCCTTTTTGGGGTAAAGAGTACTTCACCAACGTCGCCGGTCATGTGCGACAGGTAAAAACGGCCAACCAGATCTCGATCATTCCCTATGCCACCCCGATGAACGTCATTTGACACCAACAGCAGTCTAGTTGCTTCGAGCCCTCCGGTGGCGAGTACGTAGTGCTGGGCTCTGACACTGACAATCTTGCCGGCCGAGACCACTTGTAGATGATCCACAGAACCACCATTTTTGTGGAGACGAATCTTGAGGCAATTCGAGTGCAAATAGACCCTGATATTTTGGCAGTGCTTCAGAGCACCTATGAAGGTCTTCCCGAAATGGGTGGGGGGACTAAAACGCCACAGCCGATCGGTGCACACATCATCTGAGTGGAAGCCCGGAATCATTTCTGGTGGTTGGTGAGGCAGAGCGGCGGCCACTTCATACGAATACTCACCAAGGTCACAGTATTGGTGTGCTCGTAAGTAATACGAGTCCAAGTCTCTTTTATGGATAGGCCAGCCACTGTATGGCACCCAAGGGCGCTCCTCGAAGTCTACGGCGGTGAAGGGGGCACAGCGCCCTCCCCAAACGGCGGTGGTACCACCGAAGCGCCTCTGGCGATACTGATCCAGGGGGCCATGCCGTTCCGGATCCACAACCTCGCCCTTGTATAGATCTTGTGCGCTAGACTCCAGTCTAGTACCTCCACCTTCCAGGAGGACAACCTGTTTCCCAGAGGTCCTTAACTCGTGGGCTAGCGTGATGCCGGCAGCGCCTGCGCCGACAACACAGACGTCACATACAATGGTAAGGTCAGATGGAACTTTGCGTGCGTCTGTTATCATCTGTGGCTTTGAACGTTGTGACGCGTAGTGTTTGGTACCGACCAAATCTGCTCAAGCTGGATCAGGGTCTGAAGCTAGGTCTTTCTCGATGGATAAGTTCTCGCTTTTCTATTCTTGGCGACGCTTTCTCCTCCAGATGCGCACCGAACGATACTGCATGCATTTCTGACTCATGGCACTCGCCACATCGAGTGAGCGGATGATCTCCGTCGTAAGTAATTCCACGATTGGCTTCGAGGTAGCGATGCCGTCTCCTGGACAGTTCCCAACGCGCCATTTCCTTGTCTCCGGTTCCGCGATTGCGACAGCCGGGGCAGACGATTTCGTCTGTGATCTATTGTCGTCAGGAGCGACAAATATCGATTTTTTTCAATTTGTCCTTCCATCTCATATTATTCAAGGTTATTTCGTGACATTGGGACTGGCTTTCAAGACAGCACGTTGGTAGATTTCCATCAAAAGAGGATAGTTCTTCTCGGCGGTGTATTTGGATTCGTATTCCTGCCGGGCTTCTTTTCCCATCGACTGCATATGCTGTGGGTGATTCCATGCCCAGTTCACTTTCTCGGCCAAATCGTCGGCGTCCCCAGGCGTAAAATGTAGGCCGTTGCGGCCATCTTCAACTATTTCCTGCATTGCCCCCAAGCGAGAGCAGACAACCGGAACGCCGCAGGCGAAGCTTTCAGCAATGGTTACGGGAAAGTTCTCATACCACTCGCTGGGAAACACAAGAAAACGTGCTTGGCGTATGGCTGCTAACGTTCGCTCCCGGTTCAACTGTCCGTGAAACGTAACTGTGGAAAGACCTTGATTGAGAGCTTCTCGCTCAAGCTGCGCCTTCTGAGAACCACCGCCAATAATGGCGAGGGGAATCCTAAGCTTGCTAAGCCGACACCACGCAGCCAGCATGGTACTGACTCGCTTCTCCGGGGAGAGTCGCCCTACAAATAAAACGTAATTCCCTTCATTGTTCGGCTGGGCACAGGGATCGGGATGGACGAAATTGGGCTTCACGAATACCTTCTCCTTCGATAGCCCTGCTTCTAGGAATTTGTTCCGGGCAAACTCGGTGAGGGCTATGTAACAGTTGACGTGGTTCCACGTTTGTCGCTGACGATGCACAGCCAACATGAAGGCCACAACGGCTGTGGCGGCACGCGATTCGCGATAGCAACCGTAGGCGATTCCCCGCAATAAACTATGCTCCACGCACTCTTCACAGACGTGGCCGTCTCGAAAAAAAGTCGCGGCCGGGCAGTAAAGGCGATAGTTGTGCAATGTTTGCACCACCGGCACATGGGCCTCCTGGCAAACTGAAAAGATCGATGGTGACACCATGAGGAAGGTGTTGTGAACGTGTACCAGATTCGGCTCCTCTTGATCCAGCAATCTGGCAAATTGTTGTCGTGTGTCCGTAGCCCAAACAGCTTTTCCGATCAACTCAAGCTGCCTGAGACCCGAATAGGCAGCGACTTCCCAGTTGCTCCGGCGATACGCAGTCACGGTATGTCCGGCGCGTTCCAGCATTTGACGCTCTTGTTCAAAAACAACGTCTTCACCGCCAGGCTGTTGGTACGAGTTATGTACGAGCAGAATCTTCATCTGCAACCAGATCCTTTCCGCCGCGCATCGTAATCTGCAGCGGGAAACGTAGCTGTCGCTGTTAGGTTTGGAGAGTGTTTTGCCGTAAGCATTCCAGCGGAGGTTGCCCGTTAAAGCCCTCACCGGCCGGGCCAAGGCTCGCCTGGCCTAGTTAGAGCGCGCCATTCTTGCTACGGCCAAAAGCGTACCACCACGATCGGGCATCATTCTGAAAAGTGGAACAGCCAGCGAAAAAAGAATGCGGCGCTTCAAGGTTTGGGGCGGGCGATCGAAGCAGGTGACCAACTCGGTAAGCCTGAAGCCATTCCGCTCCAGAGCCGTCTGCAGGGTAAAAGCCGAATACGCCGCCACGTGTTCATCACCCTCTCGCCAACGCCCTAGACTGAATTTTATGTTCGCCGGAAGCGAAAAGGCGTTTGGCGTAGAGATGATCAATTCGCTGTTGATTGACATGAATCGCCGTATGCCATCAAAGGCCATGCCTGGACAGCTCAGGTGCTCGATCAAATCGCCAAACAGAATCACATCGAAAGTCCGGTCCAGTAATATTTTCTCAAGATGTTCAACATTCCCCACAAACAGCCCTGGCATGCCTAGATGCAATTTAGCCAACTCAATGGATTCAGCATCCAGGTCTATCCCGATAACTTCAGTGGCGACTTTCATAAGGTGGGGATGTAAAGCCAAACCACTTTGGAGCGCCTCTAGTTTTTTCTCGCGTCGTTCGATCTGTTTCCCCTATGCATCCAAGGTGAAGCACGGTGCGCTTGGTACACCGCCTTAGGATTAAGTCCCAACGAGAGCAGTAGCCAATCACTTTCATGTCTGCCTCCGCTCTTTCAGCAACAGCAAGTCGGAATTGTGATCGGAAGCATCGCCCGGCGAACGCAACTGCAGAGATGCATCAATGGAGGGGCTATCCGCCTATGAGGAACCGGGCGTGTTTCGAAAACGGACAAACTGGAGAGCCGGCGGCAGGCGTCCAGCGCCCGACTTTCAGCCAACATCTCTTAATCTCTGTCGCGTAAATACATGCAGCTAACCAGTCGGAGCCAGCATGTCCTTGCGTTTTGTCAGTCTGTCCGCTCGGCGCAGTTCTTGCTCGATCCAATAGTACGTTCGGTGCAGACCATCGCGAAGCTTGATGGAGGGTTCCCAACCCAATTCGTCGCGCAATCGGCTATTATCGCTGTTGCGCCCTCGAACCCCCTGTGGACCCTGCAAGTTGTGACGTTTAATGATCCGCTTGCCAGCAACATCAGCCGTCACATCCACTAACTGGTCGATCGTGACCAATTCGTCGGTACCCAGGTTAAGAGCATCTCCGTATTCGGAGGCCATGATGCGGATTAGCCCTTCGACGCAATCGTCCACATACATGAACGAGCGCGTTTGATGACCATCACCCCAAATTTCGATCTCTTCATCATCCAAACTCAGGGCTATCTTGCGGCAGATCGCTGCCGGCGCCTTCTCTTTACCACCATCATAAGTCCCAAGCGGTCCGTAAACATTGTGGAAGCGCACGATGCGGGTTTCGAATCCATAATCTTCCGAGTAATAGCGGCACAGTTCCTCTGCATAGAGCTTCTCCCACCCATAACCGGTCTCGGGCTCGGCCGGGAAGGCGTCCTCTTCCTTCAACGGCGTGACGTCGGTATCCTTCTGCTTGCTCTGTGCGTATACACAAGCCGACGAAGAAAACAGGAATCGTTTAATGCCATTTTGCCGACTGGCCTCCAACATATGAGCGTTGATCAGGATGTTGTCATGGGCGATGCGCGCGTGAAATGCAGTGATGTAACCGATGCCCCCCATGTCGGCTGCCAAGTTGTAGACCTCGTCGATGTCGCCTCGAGTCGCCATCAAACAGCTATCCCAGCGGCGTAGATCGAGTATTTCAAACTCGTCCGCTGGAGACACTTCGTACTCGGAGTGCTTTATGTCCACCCCCCGTACCCAATAGCCATCCGCCTTCAGTCGCTTGACCAGATGATGGCCGATGAACCCGCCAGCACCGGTTACTAATATGCGCTTTCGTGTAGTCATGAGATTATTTTCCTTTCTTCTTTGCCTGAAATGGGTCCGCACAGTCTGCATGGGCGGAAGTTCTCTGCACGTGCAGATGTGTTTCTGCGGCGCAAGTAAAGCCATCTGTACGATATTTTTTCGGGCTCCCTTCGGAAGCCTCTAAGTGGGGGCCGCGCAACGCCCGCAAATCGGGAGCCCGTCGAACTCCGAAATTTGTGAAGTTGCAGTCGTTTACAGTAAAAAAACATGTAACCTTGCGGGGTGCTGAAAGAGACTAACTCAAGTCTGAGTGACAGAATTCCGTTGGCCTGGAGTGTACACGGCCATCCTGTTTTGCTTGGTTCCGCGCGGCAAGCACTCTTCTGCGCTAAGCTGTTTTCGGAGGCTCTCGCTTAGCATAAAAATTGCGAGGAAGATCAAGAAGAGGTCGCTGGGCCTTCCCCCTATAATTGCATTGAAAATCGAGTTCATTAAGATATTCGCGTAGAGTGCCAGAAACCCGACAGCGATCTCGTAGAGGCCACGCGTTGCGCCCGGGTACCTGATAACGAATATAAGGTTTTTGATAACCATACTATGCATAAAGAGGAGCAGTAGAAGACCGATAAGGCCATTGTTATAAAGGACTTCTAGGAAAGCATTGTGCAAGTGCGACGCATCCCACTCAACTCCTTCCAGCTGAAGGGACACGAACTTCGATGCCATGTAGCCATGGCCTAGGATAGGGCTTTGGCCGATTGCGGGTAAGGCAGCGACCCACAGACCAGTTCTCCCAGTGAGGCTATCGACCTGCCCCGACTCAGCATACGGGTCGAAGTAGGACTGCAACGGGGTGCTGAGAAAGAAAAGCACGACACCGAGTCCAATCATGCCGCTCAGCACAACGACGGCAGATCCGATTTTCTTCTTTATTAGAAAGAGGAGCACCATAGATAAAAGGCCGCCCACGATACCAGCCTTCCCTGCTGCCAGAATCATGACCGTCGAGGCGATAACAGTAACAATACCGAAGATGACCCGCCAAGCTGTTGTGGCCGAGAAGCGAAGGGTAAAGGACAAGACTAAGACAAGGCCAGCAATCACTGACAGACTCGTCGGACTGGCACCGAGACGCGCCCCTTCGAAGCCAGTTGAAGGGTCGGCAAAGGCGTTCCATATCGGCGCGAAGACGAGAAAGGAGCAGGCCCAAAACGTCGCTCGAACAAAAATCAATATATCGCTCTCGACTCGAATCAGCCTGGAGCATATCCCCAGCACCGATATGACTAGGCAGAGTTTGAAGGCCCATACTACCGAGAACAGTTGTCGCGGCGAGTAGACCGCGGAGAGTAGACAGAGAAGCCCGAATATAGAGAGCCATTTGTACTGGCCTGAAAACATGTGGCGGAAAAAGGGGGGGATCTTGAGAGAGAGAAGGAGCAAGATCATGAAAGCTAAAATCCAAAGACTTGCCTCGCCGTATGCGGCAACCGAGAACCGTCCCTTAAAAGCGCTCTCAGCGTCGCCCCCTCCTCGGCTAAAGATCTGTTCCGAGATAAGAAGAAAAGTCCAAATAATAAGTAACGATTTCAAGGAAGCCCTGTTGGGATCGGTTTGTGCCGTACTCCATCCCGAGAGACACATCGCGGTGAGCAGGACGGCTGCGACACCGACAATCCGTACCCCGTCCCACGAGACTAACCATGTCGGGAGCCACTCCAGAACTAGGCCGACCACAACCGACAGGGTAGCCAGTAAAAGACCCAGTCGGATTGGTGATCCTGCTCTTACCTTTGCCGGCTGTAGTATGCTAAAAGCCTCGATGGATTTCATAATATATCCGATTTATCCACGCACTTTTCCTATCCCAGCTGTAATACTGCTGCACCAGCCCCCGGGCTATTTTCCCGAGCTCTTCGCAGCGGGACGGATCTTGGGCGAGTTGATTCATTGCAGCTGCCAGATCGCGAATGACCTGCGGGGGGGAAACTGCGGGGACCTTGACGCCGGTTTCTTCAGTTACTTGCATACCAGGACCCCCAAGGTCCAAGCAGATGACAGGGCGACCAGCAGCCATCGCTTCCACGCAAACCCAACCACCAGAATCATGAAGGCTGGGATGGATCAGGACATCACACTCCATCAGGTGTTCCAAAACTCGCGCTCTTGGCATCCTGCCAAGGAAATGCACACTCTCCGCCACACCAAGTGTCCGAGCCAACCTTTCTAACCGTTCTCGCTCAGGACCGTCGCCAATGATCCAGTATTCGCTGGTCCCCGAAGAGTGAATTTGAAAGAGTGCGAAGGCTCGTATGCCAAACTCAAAGCCCTTCAGATGTAAGAGATTGCCAATGCTGACAACACGAAACGCGTGGTGTTGATTGGGGGGCGAGCTCGCGAGCTGATGGATCTCATGTGCGGGCAGACCGACTTCGGAATAAACAAGGGCTCGCTGCGAGCCTAAGGCTTCCAATTTCCTCTTGGTATCCTCAGTTTTACATAAGGCGACTACTGCTCGTCTAGCACTCAACCGGACCATTGGGTTCAAATTGCCCAGAGTGCGACCGAGATCGCGGAAGATCTCGTATAACTTCCCCCGTAGGGTAAACGCGCACCAGAACGGGTATGGTGCGGATTCTCCTCCCCCAACCGGCCCCAAAATGAAGGGGATGGGGAGGAGTGGTAGAAAACTCGGGATCCAGTACATTCCGAGAGTAACATGATGCATTAATTCGAGGCCGATCTGGCGGTGCAACTTTCGAGCGATGAAGTACGCGCCGAGCTGCCAAAGAAAGTAGTAAGAACGTATCCCTCGCCGGCCTCTTTTCCAGAAGCGCGCCCACCCAGGAAGGTCGAAATAGATCCAATGTATGCTCGGGAGGGACTCCTTGGCGCGTAGGCGTTCAATCGGCTCGCGATTGTTAGTCCGGGTAATCACCCAAACTTCGTGGAACCGAGCGATTCCCAGAGCCCAGTTCCAGCCCACGCCAGGCTCCGAGCCCTTTCCGGGTTCACAGGCATAAGCTGAAACGAGTACCCGCAATCTACCCTTTCATTCTCTCGCCGGGTAAAGTACTGCGCTTTCGATAGAGCATGACTACCGTAATGACGAACGGGATCACCGTCGACAAGACCAAACCGGACATGACCCCTCTGAGTCCAAAAAATCGCGTGGCAGGAATCCCAACGGCAAGCGAGATAACGCACGAAACGGCTGAAGCTACAAAAACGGAGTAGGACGATTGCATCGCCTTGAGAGCAATTACTGGACCGCTAATCGCGCTTCCGAAGACTGATGCCACGGCGATCCAGGGGAGCAGCCCGACAGTCCCCACGTACCTGCCAGCATACAGCAACCGAAAGATAGGTTGTCCCAACAGGATGACAATAACCCAATAAATGACCGCTCCTCCCGCAAAGAGCCAGGTAATTCTGAGAGTGAAGCGGTTGAGTCCTGTCGAGGCATTTTGGGCATGCATTCGCGCCCCATGAGGAAGGTATAGTTGCGAAAGCCCCGTATAAGTCTGCGATACCGGTGCCGCGAGGTTCAGAACGGCCTTCAGTGCCCCAGCGGCGGCCACGCCAGCGAAGACGCTGACCAAGGGGTAGTAAATATCCCCGTTCACCCAGCCGATCAAAGAACTTCCCAACGCCCAGCGACCGTATCTCCAGTGCCGCTCGGCAGCCCGTCTCAACTCATGATGGTTTGCTCCCAACTTGAACACGGGCCGCAAGCGAATGAGCAGAAACACACCCGTTGCCATGGCGTCGACCCCCATAACAGCAAAGGCAGTAAAGGGGGACAGTATTCCGCGACGTAATACCAGCAGCAGCCCTACTACTGCGAGGGTAAAATAGAGAAGACCTCCTTTAACTGCCATTTCGGGCGCATTCCTAACATATAAGGCACCTCGGACTAACCAGTAGAGTAAGATGCAGGGTGCCGCTAGAGCTGCACCGGCGAGGGCACCTGGTAGGGTCGTGGACTTGCTCAGTTGATAGAGCAGTCCAGCCGAGATGGCCAGGATAAAAAAGACGAAGAGTCCCAGTGCCACATGAAACCACAGGAGCATGCCCAGATACTCCCGATTGCTCGCTTGATACACCGAGGGCCCGAAGACCCTCTGCGGCTCGAGAAGGAGGGCCTGATACAGCATTGCGAGTGACAAGAACAATGAAAAAGCCAGAGCATAAGCGCCGAACTGCTCCGGTGCCAGCCATCGCGCCAGCAGCACACCGATGAGAAAGTTTGAACCTGATACCAGCCCTTGGTCCATGACGGCCAGCACGCTCTTGTGAATCCAAGTGAATGAGTTGGACTGACTAAGGGCTATGTCCGACATTTCCAATGCTGGACTGGCATTCAACTCCGGCAAAGTACCTCCTGGACGGTCGTAAGGTAGTTTTCCGCCGTGTAGTCCAACGCGTGCTCGATGCAGAAATTTGACACTGAAGAATACTTAGCAAATCTTCTTAGTAGATAACTTCTACGCTAATTAATGTTCTTTTCTATCTGAGATTCCGCCGTGCTGCTGTCTGCTAGCCAACTCGTGTGCCGGCGCCGAAATCTTTGAACCAAGTAGTCCATAATAATCTCGGACGTTTCCGCGAGAGTCTTCTCAAGGTCCTGGTTGGTCTTGACCAGACGAGTGGTATCACAATATCTGGCCAGCTGCCGATAGCTTTCGCGCTGTCGACGCACCTCGGTTGATGGGACTTCACACTTTCGTGAGAGAATCACTTCCTCTCGAGCGTCCAAGACGAGAATTAGGTCAGGCGCAGGGACACAAAAAACGAGAAGGCGTGTCAGCCACATTGGTCCCCCATATCTGTACCGCTGTGGGTCGACTAACACATCATGAAAATAGCGGTCGAAAATGATAAGAGTTGATCGGGCAAGCATGGGTCGGACTACCAGGAAGAACCCCAGCCAGTAATCCAAAAAAAAAGCAATAAGATGTGCCACGGACTTCAAAGTTCCGCGGACGGGTTTAGCATGAGGTTCGGCCACCGGTCTGCCCGGGTCCCGCATTCGTCCGATCAGGCCTGGGCGCCAGTGAAATATTCGATGCCGACGAAAGCTTGTGCCCCATAGCTGCACAAGTTGCTCCGCAATTGTGCTTTTGCCGACTCCGTCCGGACCTAGAATGGCAACAAAAAGCCCGGTGGGCTGGAACCAGCGTCGGATGCGTCGCAGGCCCTCGTCGATCAGATAAAGAACTAGTTTCATTGGGTTGCGGGTGAGGCTCGTCAACCAGGGTTGTATTCTAATTTTCCCTAGTGTTTCGCCCACACACCCGCTGGCGCATGTCTCAACAACTTTTCGTTTCCAGTTTTCGCGAAAGAGCTCATGGGCTATCTCTTCCGCTCTAGGTCGCCCAAGTTTTTCGACCAAGAGCTTCAACCGCTGCACTTGCCGAAAAGATGCAACTCCTTTCCAGGTCTTCTTCGCTAACAGATAACCAAATTCGGCTTCTGGGTCGGGTATCCAAAAGATGCCTTGCTTGACGCGCCTGGCTACCAATGCCTCCCCAGAAGGCACGATCAAGCCACTCCGCCGGTGCTCAAAAATAATGTCAACAGCCACGAATTTCGGCCGCAGACCTTCAAACCAAAGGAAAACAAAATAAAAGGCGTTAACGAAATAGTTGAAACACTGCACCGGTCTGTAGCCCTTTGCGCATAAGGCCCGGAAGACACACGGCAGCTTTTGAATGTCGCTGGGATGTACCCCTAGGTCCAGATCGCTGGGCAACTCGTCGGGTAGGCCTTCCCAGGAGTGCAGCACACAGTAGCGAACCCGGTTACGATCAAGAGCGTTGAAGAGAGCGGAGAGGAAGTCCCTGCGGCTCCGACTTGGCCCAGAGGAGTATCTCGAGGACCGGCCGACGACCTGATCCATACGATTCATGGTTCTCGAAGTCTCACCCATTTGATCGCTAGCTGCTCGAGACACCTGCTCGATGCGCGTTGGCAATCTTTCCAGACAATTGGAAATCGGATTCCCAGTTTTGTTCTGACTTGAAGATACTTATCTTCATTTGTATGCCCTCATCCGGTTAGGCTAGGCAGTCCTTTTTTTGAGCATTCCGCAGAAGGAATTTGATTAGATTCAAGTGCATGATGGACCGAGAGAGTCAATGTCTTGATGGTCGCTAGCTGAGGGCTTGCGCGCCGCAGCGCCGTTTGCTTGGCCTGCGTTTTGCCGGCGGCTTGGACCTTGTAGATTATTGGCACACCGGCTGGCCGTTTAGCGTATCTCGCCCCGTTGTGATAAGAGACGTGATCGAATAGCTCGAGCAAATAAGTTCAGAGCTTCAGTTCGTCGATTATGAATGTCCGTAGAAAATGCCACATTCCACCTTGATCCAATAGCTTTGCGGAAGAGATCGTTTCCCAAAGTCAACCCGGCTTTCGAACGGGCGCAATGTCGTCACGTAATTCAACGGCGCTGGCGCATAGCGAGCGCTCGCTAGGCTCCTGATGCAACAAGCTGCCCTGGAATGCGGATACGCAATCATCGGCCGCTACGCGGTCCTTCGCCGCCACTTCCTTTCGGATAATGCCGAACAGCCCCTTGCCGTCGAAGCGAGGCGGATCGGGTTGAAGAGGTTCTGCGTGGCAGATGATGAATTGATGGCCCGTAAAAATCTGCGTGAAGGAACTGAAGCCCCAATTGAGATCAATGTCGTCCACCACGAGAACTCCTCCGGGCCGTAAAGCAGCCCAAGCCCGATCCAGCTCGAAGCGCACATTGCGTTCCGTATGCCTGCTATCGTGGATGAAGAGATCGATCTGCCCGAGCCGAGAAAGTAGCTCTGGCAGACGTTGCGTACTGGCTCCCCTGATGTATGTCCAGCGATGATGATGGCGGTCCAAAACCGCCGCGCCGACTTGGTCGAGCAACTCCGGTTTCAGCGCTGGTGGAAGGTCAATGCTCCAAAGGTGTCCGGCTCCGTTCCGCTCGAGCGCTTCGAGAATGAACCGCGTAGTAAAGCCACGAGCAACTCCGGTTTCGACTACATTACCAGGCCGCAGATGACGAACTAAATGCCAAACCGCACGTACCAATCCAGGCTCACCATCTCCCCAGCCCCCGAAGGCGCCGCGGCCGATCCGCACCCCCTTCGCTTCAAATGGCCGCATCACTTCGGACCATAAGGTCCAAAAGTCGGATGTGGTCTTACACGGCCATCGGATACCGAGGATCTGGTGCAATCGGCTTTCCCAATCGCGCTCGACCTCATACGGACACCGAGGCCTGCCGCGCTCCCGAAGCTCAGTGAAATGATCCTGTATCCTTGCCCAGCCTTCGCCCGGATCCCTTAGAACGCGCGTAAGGCGTGATATCTGAGTGCGCAGACCTTGTTGGATCGGATATTTTCTGCGTGTAACCCAATTGCGCAGGCCCCTCGAGTAGTAGGGCATGCGGTTGGCGATGTCGGGTGTAGGTCTCATCCGCAGCACCCGGTTAGCCACTCTGAATAGCAGACGTATGCACATCATCAGGAATGGGAGAGGGTCATCGCGACTGAGCCAAGCCAATTCCCTTGTTCCGTTTAGCGACAACCGCCACTCGTGAAGCGTTAACCAGCCTTGTCTGAAATAGCCGATGCTAGCCGCGAGATCATGGAACTCCACGATGAACGTACGGCCCGTGATTGGTCGAGATCTGGAAACGCGCCTTCCGGTAAGATCGAGATAGAGCGCTCTTGCGACATCGACTCCCGCATGATTCTCGAACAGCCGAAACTGGGCGCCGATCCGCGGATTGAAATCGAGTAGCTTGTATTGGCCATCGCGTTTGTCGAGGCGGTAATCAAGATCCATGATTCCAGAATAAGAGATCCCATCTAAGAGTGCCTCTGCTTGCTGTTGCAGCGGATCGTTTATCACGGCTTTACCCAACGTCGTTGGCCCTGCAAAGGGCGGATAAGACCGAAGCTTTCTGCCCGTGAACCCAACACAACAATCCGATCGCATGTTGCGGTAGCCGTGGTAGAACCAGTCCTCGCTGTATGCAGGAGCAATATATTCCTGAAAAATGAGGTTCGGGACGCGGTGGCTTTCCGCATTTCGATAGATTGCGTAGGCCTGCTCAGGAGTCCGCAGGATCGACGTGGTGCGAGCACCCACCGGGAGCAGCCACGACTCAGCGGCTTTCGCCACGATCGGGAACGTAACACGCTCGACGAACTTGTGCACGTCGTCGATAGAATTCGGAAACACAGCTTCCGGGCTTGCCACTCCGATTCTGCTGCATAACAGATACAATTCTCTTTTGTTGGCCAATGTCCGTGGCAGCGTCGCTGGCTGCTGCGGGAAGAGAAACCACCGCTGCAACGTGGCACCCTGTTCGGCTATAAGAATTGCCGCCGCATCATCGGTGGGAATAACAATCGTCGGACGGTTCAGCCGTTCGCCGATAATAGCCATGCCCTCCAAGAGCCGCTGCGCATCCAGACCGTGCGTCTCCCAAACGAATGCGCCAGTCAGATACTTGGAGACAGCGGCCGGCGTAAACCGATCCTCGACGACGGCGTACACCGGCACTCCCATTCTTCCGAGGCTTCGGATGATACCGATGGCGCCATGATGAAGAACATACCTTCCAACCTTCAGCACCAGCACCGGCACGGTCATCTCTGATTCGGGCGGTGGAGCTTGCCGGATCTCGTGTAATTCGTCGAGCGACTTCATCGGTTCAGAATTCTTCGCACCTTGTAGCGCGACTGCGCCCAGCGGAAAGAGATAGACCGACACGACGCTCTTCGCCAGCAATGTGGCGGGACACCCGTCGAGCCGTAAAATCTGCACCATGGAGGAACCGCATCGCTGGCCCAAACTGGGTGACGCTTGCCAAACCGGTGAAGTAGAGCCCTGCTAGGGAGGATTCGAAGTTGGGCGAGAGTATCGGTGTCTGCTGTATGGAGCGCAGCTGCGACAGGAGGCGCTCGCTGAAAAAAGGCAGAGACCGGAGAGCGAACCGATAGCCGGTCGCAGCAATGACATGATCTGTAGTCAGGTGGTGCAGGTTGCCATCCGCTGCTTGCAGATGCAACAATACTCTCCCGCCGTGAGTCTCCGCTCCGCGTATCAAATGACCTAGCATGATCGGTAGACGACCCACGACACGGTCCCTGAGCCACCATGCTCCCGCCGGCCCAAGTGCGTTCTGTGCCCTGGCGATCCGAAGCTGACTCGGTAGATAGCAGAACAACATTTGAGCATTAGAATAGAGCCACGGTCCCAGCCCGGGTCCGAGGTTAGACATCGGACGGCGCATCCGCTCGCGAAGCGATCGACGACGCTTCGGGGCTCCGTTCCAGCAAATCGAGGGCTGGCGCACGAGTAGCCGCACTTCGGCTCCTGCCTCACGCAGCAGTGCGGCGGTCTCAAGCGCCGATTGCCCGCCGCCGATCACCGTGACGTCACGTCCTTTGAACCCGCTCAGTTCATGATGACTGCCGCTGTGCGATAGCAGCTCTGTAGGCAATTGGCGCAGCGCTGTAGGAATGTATGCGGTATGAGACATCCCAGTGGCGACCACGACCTTGTTGGCTCTGAGCGTCTCTCCACTCGCAAGCCGCAGTTCGAATGTGGCTGCCGACCTGCCAAGTCCTGTCACCATCACATTCTCGACTGTGGGGACGAGCCGCCGCTGGAAGGATAGCCCGTACTGCGTAAACGCCTCGAGTGATACCGGCGCACCGTACTGGGAATAAGGCAGCCCCTCCCCGGTGCAGTATTCCCGGAGAGTATGGCGGCCCGCTGGATCGAAAAGATTCGAGGCACATCCTTCGGATTTGAGGAACATCCCTTTCGGCATATGCGCCCGCCAGCGGTGCATCGGCGTCCCGAAGATGCGGAAGTCCACGCCGTGAGACCGAAGGTGCGCCGCAATCGATAAACCGTATGGGCCCGCACCGATAACCACGACTGCGAGATTAGGTGGATAAACCATACATGCCCCATTATGCCACTGCGCTAGTTGAGCTGTATTAGCGCTTGTACAGGTTCTCTAATCGTACTCAGCCGCGTGGGAATACCTGACTCGGCGTACTTCAATAAGTCCGCGTTGCGTCGCTGTGTGGAAGCCGTACCCTGGGTTGCGCAGGCAAGAGTTGGCGGGCCAACAGAATCCCATGTCAACGTGAGTCGCTCGCTAGTGTTCGACAACTCATCGCACAGCCGCGAATCGCAACGATCTCGTTTTCAAGACATCCTAGCTTAGCTAGCTAGGGATATGAACTTCGCCGAGTCCGAGACGCGCATTTCGGATTTTGAGTAATAGCTGCCGAGACGGATTCGAGGCCCTGCAACGTCGTTGAAATGCCTGCCGACTCACATTAGAAAATTCCTCGCAACCTTGGCAGGAATATAAGCCTCTACAGCGACGAATCCCCGTCGAAACACGAGGCATTCCAAGCATTGGGGTTTGCCAAATTCTCCGCTAGCACTTGGTTTGCCGCCTTGTAGTAATACAGCCAGCAAGGAAGTTTTCTCCAAAGAGGAGCAAGGCACTCAATGTCGTCAGCTTGTTGGGGGGAGAACCCAATAAATTCCAACATGTGGATGTTCTCTTGGCGGCATCTCTTCAAAGCTGTCAAAATCATTGGCAAAAGCAGCGAAGTATTCCCGTCCAGGGACTGAAAATCAATTAATCGCATCCGTTTCAGGCCGAACCTGGGGTTATCCTGTCGGCAGAAGATCGAATAGGCTGCCAAACCGGAACTGTTATTGACGGTGAGAATCCACAGCTGATTTTTGAGAAGTGCATATCTAAAGTGCCACTCGAGGACGTCTCGGCTGCGAACTGCCAGCAGCAAATGTGGATTTCTATCTCTTAGCGCCTCCCAAAATACATC
>Ga0137404_10000866_pt1 | contig 19895 bp, 24 predicted proteins | sample CZOMad2_1_16fung_FD_108285 | JGI IMG/M metagenome (GOLD analysis project Ga0137404, IMG submission 108285) | Vadose zone soil fungal communities from Angelo Coast Range Reserve, California, USA - CZOMad2_1_16fungal (Illumina Assembly) | ecosystem: Environmental > Terrestrial > Soil > Vadose... | reverse complement strand
GAGGCGCTGCAAGCCGCCAGCCCCAACCGGTTTCGTGGGATCCGGCACACGGTGACGTGGGACCCGCATCCCGAGGTGGGCACCAGAGAACAGGAGGGGGTCCTCGCCATGGCTGATTTCCGAGCCGGAGGTCACGTGCTGGGGCGGATGGGTCTGTCCCTCGACACTGGGGTATGTTTCCCACAATTGCCTGAGCTGGCGGCCTTCGCCAAGGCCATACCCGATCTGACCATCATCCTGAACCATCTGGGCGGCTTGACGCGGGTCGGCCCATACGGCCACCATGACGACGAGGTGCTGGCCACCTGGCGGCGCGGCATCGCCGCCGTGGCGGCGTGTCCCAACGTCCACCTCAAGCTGGGTGGCATCGGCATGCCCCGCCTCGGGTTTGACTGGCATACCCGGGGCAAGCCTATCGGCTCCGAAGAACTGGCGGTGTCAATGGCCCCCTTGATGACGTACTGCATTGAGCAGTTTGGCCCAGACCGGTGCATGTTCGAAAGCAACTTCCCGCCGGATAAGGTGTCGTTCTCCCACCACGTCCTGTTCAACGCCTTCAAACGGTTTTCCAAGGGGTACTCGGCCACTGAGCGCGCGGCCTTGTTCCATGACACGGCGGTTCGGGCATACCGGATCAGTGATGGCTAACGGGGCGACGGCTGCGACACCAACGGGATCCTGCCCAGCAGAGACGGCTCCGGAGGTGGCCTGTGCTTCCCGAACATGCATGTCGAGAACACGGGTCGCCACGCGTTAATAAGGCCGTTCGGTGCGGAGGCCGGGGCATGACGCAACGTGCTTGGTGTTCAGTGTGGCAAGGGTGAGATGGTGCGCGAATACTGTGGCGCCGATGAGGCGATCCAGCATGCCTCCCCCGTGACTCGGAAGGGGGGACCGAGGCAGGCATGGTGAGTTCCAAGCGATGGTCCTTCGTTGCTGTGCCCGTGAGCTTCACCGCGATTATACCGTAAACTCCTCCTGCGCGAGTGTGACAGGCAGACGTCGTATACAGACCTATCACCTGCACTTCGATGACAACGCTATGGGCCGGGCCTTCAACTCTAGAGGCCCTTCACACAGAGATGCGTCTCTCACTCGCGATCACGCTGCCTCCCGTTCATCATGATGAGGTACCCCCTACACCTCAGGTACTGCATGCACGGGGGCGGGAGGCTGTACCGGTCGCGCTTCCGGACAGTCCATGTCGAGTGACAGATGCCTGCGCCAGGGATGATCATCGTCGAAATATCGACTTGGGATACGCTTGAGATGCCACTCGCTCAGCACCATAATAGGCGCCAAATATGTGCGACGGGTACTGCCGATGAACCGCTCCACATACGGATTCTGCCACGGTGAGCAGGGGGCGCTCAGCACTTCTGTGATGCCTAGGGTTTCGGACTCGTTGCCGAAAGGCAGTGCCGTAGCTATGGTCCTGATCATGTAGGAGATATTGCGGGGCCTTATCCCATGGGAAGGCCTCGACCACTTGCTGGGCGGTCCACTCGGCGGTAGGGTGCGCGGTGACGTTGACATGCACGACGTGGCGGCGGTGATGGCTAAGCATGAGCAGGACAAACAGCACCTTGTAGGTCACGGTCGGCACCACAAAGAAATCGAGGGCGACCAGCTCCTTGACCTGGTGGTTGAGGAACGTCTTCCACGTGGGTGATGGTGGCTTCCTCGGCCGCACAGAGAGGGCCGACACCGCCTGTCCAACTCCGAGGCGTAGCGTTGCACCCAGCGAAACACGGTGGTGTGGTTTCCCGATAGCCCCCGTTCCCGCGCGAGTTCTTCCACATCGCGGTAGCTCATGGCATAGCGCAGATACCAACGGACGCAGAGCGGCATCACGTCGCCCGCAAAAAGCCGCCATTTGAAGGGAAATAGGGTGTCCATTGGATGTCTCCAGTGATCTGAGGCGAATATCACGCAGACACTTGTATCAGATCACTGGCTATTTTTGCCACACCACCCGAACGGCCACCACGGCATGGCGCCGGCTGCTTGGCTCGAAAAAAACAGGACACGCGGTGTCGATCGCGCGGCGGCTCGTTCGACTACCTCTCGACACGAGAGAACGCCTGACCATCCTTGCGAAGGAGAGAACGCCATGCAATACCTGCTGTTGTGCTGCTTCGACGAGACGCGGTGGGCGCAGATGCCGGACGCCCAGAAGGACAAGATCATGCAGGAGTATGACGCATTCATTCAGAACATTGTGAAGAGTGGCCACTTTCGCGCCAGCACGAAGCTGCAACCGACCTCGATGGCCACCACCGTGCGCGAGCAACACGGCCAGCGGATCACCACCGATGGGCCATTCGCGGAGACCAAAGAGCAGATCGGGGGTTACCACCTGATCGAGTGTCAGGACCTCGATGAGGCGCTGGTGATCGCAAGGCGCATCCCGACGCTCTGCGTCGGCGGCGCGATCGAGGTGCGGCCCGTGGTGCCGCCATCCGAGCGATGAACCTGGGCGAGCTGCACCGGCGCGAATACGGGCGCATCCTGGCGAGCCTCATTCGCGCGGTCAAGGATTTCGACCTGGCCGAAGACGCGCTGCAGGAGGCGTTCGCGGTGGCCCTCGCCCAGTGGCCGGCGCAGGGGCCGCCGCAGAACCCTGTGGCATGGCTCATCTCGACGGCGCGGCATAAGGCAATCGACCAGCTCCGCCGCCGGGCGCTGGCTGAGAGCAAGCGGGACGACATCGCTGCGCTGGTCGCGGAGGAAGAGGATACGCCGGTGCCGCTAGATGCGTTGCGGTTGATCTTCACGTGCTGCCACCCGGCGCTGGCGCCCGAGGCGCAGGTGGCGTTGACGCTGCGCACCATCTGTGGCCTCGCGACCGAGGAGATCGCCCGCGCCTTTCTCGTGCCGACGCCGACGCTGGCGCAGCGGCTCGTGCGCGCCAAGGCTAAGATCAGGGGCGCCCGCATCCCCTACGAAGTGCCCGGGGACGACGAACTGGCCGACCGGCTCGACAGCGTGCTGACGGTCGTCTACCTGGTCTTCAACGAGGGCTATGCCGCCAGCTTCGGCGCCGAGCTGGTGCGCGCCGATCTGTGTGCAGAGGCCATTCGGTTGAGTCGTCTGCTGGTCGAACTCCTGCCTGCCGAGCGCGAGCCGAAAGGGCTGTTGGCGCTGATGCTCCTCCACGACGCGCGCCGCGCCACCCGCACCGATGACGAGGGCGCGATTGTGCTGCTCGAAGACCAGGACCGCTCGCGCTGGGATCGCGTGAAGATCGCGGAGGGCTCGGCGTTGGTCGAGCAGGCTTTGCGCGGCCGCCCGCCAGGGGCCTATGCCGTCCAGGCGGCGATCGCGGCCCTCCACGCGCAGGCCCCATCGGCGCGCGCGACCGATTGGCCACAGATCGCCGCGCTGTACAGCGTGCTCGTGAGCCTCCACCCCTCACCGGTGGTCGAGCTCAACCGCGCGGTGGCGATCGCGATGGCCGATGGGCTCGAGCACGGCCTCGCCCTGCTGGACACCATCCATCTGCCCGGCTATCACCTGCTGCCGGCCGCGCGTGCGGACCTGTTGCGCCGTCTGGGCCGTCACGCCGAAGCGGCCGCCGCATACCGGCACGCCTTGGGGCTGGTCACCAACGCGGCCGAGCGGCGATTTCTCGAGCGGCGGCTGGCCGAGGTCACCCACCCGACACCGTGAAGGTCGCCGTCGGGGGCGATCGCACGTGGATCAGCGCCGCCGACCCGCGCAAGAAAAAAGATCGATCGGCGTGTCGATCCAGCGCCGGCTCGTTCGACGTGAACATGAGGCCGCGAGTGCGTGACGACGGATGCCGCGAGAGGAGGAACAGTGGTGCGTGTGCACCGAGCGACTCCCCAACGTGGTTCGCCTCTATGCCCGATGCACCATGCGGCTCATGAGCGATGGTACGTTATCGGTTGAGTGCTCGGCCTCAGCGGCGAGCGACGTCGTGTGGTTTGAGAAGCGAGAGGGCTGGATCGCGCGGCTGCAGCGCTGCTGTGTCCTGCCCTGAGACGATGACCGAGATGATAGGCGAGCCTGGGCTGCCGCGTGTGACCATGGGGTACGGAGTCTGGGCACTGGAATGCCTCTTGATTCAGAAACATGAAGCGTTCCAGCGATGGATGGTCGAACGAGCCAAGAAGGAGAATCGATGACCACAGTTCCGCAGGGCTCCTCGATACCGGCCACAGGACCAGTTACGCTGCTGATCGCGACCCGCAAGGGCGCCTGGTTGCTCAAGGGAGACCGTGGCCGCAGGTCGTGGGCGATCGAAGGACCGGTCCTCCTGGGCCACATTGTGCACCATATCGTGCTCGATCCACGTGACCAGGGCACACTGCTGATGGCCGCGCGCACGGGACACTTGGGCCCTACCGTCTTCCGTTCGACCGATGACGGCAAGACCTGGACAGAGGCCTCGGCACCGCCCGCGTTCGCGAAGGCACCCGCGGGCCAGACGGGTCGCGTGGTCGACCACGTGTTCTGGCTCACACCGGGACACCCCAGTCAGCCGGACGTCTGGTACGCGGGGACATCGCCGCAGGGGTTGTTCCGCTCGGAGGACGGGGGGGAGACCTGGCAGTCGGTCGCCGGCTTCAACGACCATCCCCTGCGGCCGCAGTGGACCGGCGGCGAGCAGGACGGCACCCCAGACGGGCCGAAGCTACACTCGATCCTGATCGACCCGCGCGACGCGCACCACCTGTACCTGGGCATGTCCAGCGGAGGGGTGTTCGAAAGCGTCGACCAAGGGCACGACTGGACACCGCTCAACGCCGGCTGCCGGGCGGACTTTCTCCCCAATCTGTTTCCCGAGTACGGGCATGACCCGCATCGCGTGCTCCTGCACCCATGTGAACCAGACATCCTGTACCAGCAGAATCACTGCGGGATCTATCGGATGGATCGAACAGAGGGCACCTGGGTCCGAATCGGCGAGCATATGCCGAAGGAGATTGGCGATATCGGATTTCCGCTGGTGCTGCACCCGCGCGATCCGCACACCGTATGGGTCTTCCCGATGGACGGCACAGAGGTGTGGCCGCGGGTCAGTCCGGGCGGCAAACCAGCCGCTTACGTGACGCGCGATGCGGGACGAACGTGGCAGCGCTTGGACCGTGGGCTGCCATCCAGCCAGGCGTGGTTTACGGTGAAGCGGCAGGCGATGACGGCCGATGCGCACGAGCCCCTCGGCCTCTACTTCGGCACCACGAGCGGCGAGGTCTGGGCGAGCCCGAACGAGGGCGCGGAATGGTCCTGCATCGCCCGCCACCTGCCGGAGATCTATGCCGTCGAGGCCACGGAGAGCGCGCGATGAGAGTCTATGTGCCCACGCCACTACGGTCGTACACCGGGCAGCAGGCTGACGTGGAGGCGGAGGGAGCGACGGTGGGCGAACTGCTGGCGGACCTAGACCGGCGCTATCCCGGGATGCGCTTCCGGATGATCGACGAGCAGGACGCCATCCGCCCGCACGTCCGGATCTTTGTCAACGGCGAGCAGGTCTGGGGGCTCGAGGCGCCGTTGCGTCCGTCGGATGAGGTGCAGATCCTGCAGGCACTGAGCGGGGGGTGAAGGCGAAGGCGTGGGGGCATCACGCTCGTCCAGCTTCCCCGCCCGACACGGATGGCGTCGCACCACAGTCGAGCTGCGGGGGGCGGATGGAGCGGTATGCGCTCCTCCAGGCCCCGTCGGGTCGCATGGGTGGTCCCCTGGTGCATGGGGCTGCTGCCGCCAGCGAGAAACCGTGAGCCATCTTCGCCGGGGTGACGATGGTGACGAGCACGTCATTCACGAGTCTCGCACACGATCCTCGATGCGGACAGTGCCACGCGGTTCAGCGTGCATCGCCATCATCCATTCTTCTGAGGGGTTGTCGAGGCCGCGCGGATCTTCAGCGCCTGCGCTCGCACCGCAAGAAGTCGATCATCTCGGCGTTGACCTCGGCGAGGCGCTCCTGCTGCACCCAGTGGCCACGGCCGGGGAGCAGCACACAAACCTCGCCAAATTTTCCGGGGTCTGTTCCATTCTCGATGAACATGAGTTGTGGAATTATTTGAGTGGAATCACCCGAGGAGAGACCTCGGTGACCATGTGCAAACCAGGCCAAGACCTCCTGTACATCGGTGGGGAATTCCGCCGGCTTGCCTGAACCCATTCTCAAGCCGTCGCCTGCCACCGGCCATGATGCCGACAGGCTCTTCGCCGCTGAAACACGTCCTTATCCATATCATGGGAGGCGGTGCGGTGGAGGGGTAGTTTTACTTGACTATCAGTCTGATAGAAAAGAACCTAAATGGCAGCAAGTATCCGACCCCTCGTGCGAAAACGGCGGCGAGTCGCCCCGGAGGAGACCGATCATGAACTATGCACTGTGGATCGTTCAGGCGCTGCTCGCGGCCATCTTTCTGTTCAGCGGTGGCATGAAGCTGATCATGCCGCTCGAGGTGCTGACGGCGCAGATGCCGCTGCCGGGCCTGTTCGTGCGGTTCATCGGCGTGGCCGAGGTGCTCGGCGCGATCGGCCTGATTCTCCCCTGGCTCCTGCGCATTCGGCCGGGCCTGACACCGCTGGCCGCCACGGGGTTGGTGATCATCATGATCGGTGCGACGGTGCTCACGCTGGCGGGCGGTGATGTCGCGCTGGCGCTGATCCCGCTGATGGTGGGGCTCCTCTCGGCGTTCGTCGCCTACGGCCGCTGGTCCCGCTTCACGGCGGCCTGACGACAATCGATTCCTCATTCGAAAAGGTTCTGCCGTCCCTCGCGAAGACTCGGCAGGTAGTTGCCGTAGAGCAGCAGGGGCACGGACACATCGCCGACATCGATCGCCCTTTGACCTTCGAGTAGATAGTAGATAACACCGCCGCGCTTCTCCGACCGCTCACGATCGAGAGAGTCGACCTCTTCGGCTCTAGCGCCGGAGGCAACGTCGCCCTGCAAATCGCTATTCGGCATCCGGATCTGGTGCGCAAACTCGTGGTCGCGGGGACCAACTATATTAACAACGGACTCTACCCCAAGATCCTGGAGTTTCTCAAGCATGCGACACTCGAAGATCTCGGGGGAGAGTTGCGAGATGCTTACACGAGGGTTGCACCGAATCCGGAAGATTGGCCCACGTTGGTCGCCAAGGTGACGAAACTTGGCGTGGAGTTTAAGGGCTGGCGGCCGGAGGATATTCAGTTCATCAACGCGCCAGCTATGGTCATGATCGGGGATGCCGATATCGTCCGCCCCGAGCATGCCGTGCAGATGTTCCGCCTGCTCCCACACGCCCAACTGACCGTGCTCCCCGGCACAGACCACTGGGCGCCTGTGCAACGGCCTGACTGGATCGTTCCGATGATTAAGGCGTTTCTCGACGCACCCATGCCGAAGGCCAAGTGATCTGCGATGAATAAATCAACTCGAAAAAAACTTGCGCCGTTTGAAGGATGGAACGATAAGCTCTTGGGTGTTTCTGAAAGCGCTACAGGCGTTTACCTACGATATTTGTCTCTTCTTCCGGATACAGAGCCGGTTGCGATGATTGAGTATTTAGGATCACGCAGAAACACATTTGAAAGAGCAGAAGTCTACTTCAGGTAGCGGCTTCATCGAGCGTTTCAACAACACGCTGCGAGAGCGCGTTTCACAACTGGTACGCGAAGCGTTGTCATGTTCCAAGAAGCTCGCCAATCCTATCGGTGTCATCACGCGGTGTATGGGCCACGACCACCCGACGAGAGCGGCGGCGGCGCACGTGCATGACAGAGCTATCACGACCGGAGGTCCACGCCATGGTCGTCGCCGCCGCGGCTCGAAGGGTCCATTCGGCACAGTCCTCACCCGATCAGGCCTGGACGCTGATGATCGTGTTCCAGTCGGTCGCGTGCTGGTAGGCGTATGCGACCCTCATGAGGAGCGCGTCGTCGAAGAACCGCCCGACGAGCTGCATGCTGACGGGGAGACCGGCCGACGACTTGGCCACGGGCAGGGCGAGCGCCGGGTGGCCGGTGTAGTTGAAGGGCAGGGTGTTGCGCGAGCCCCTCCGGTTCATCGGCGTGAGGTTGTCCTCGACGGCCTCGAGGTAGTTGCCGGGCGTGTGGTTCTTGGGAGCCGTCATGAGACAGGTGGGCATTACGAGCACGTCGACGTCTGCCAGGGCGGCGTCGTAGGCCTTGACGTAGGTGGGACGCACATTCTGGGCCTTGGCGTACACGCGGCCGTGGTAATGGCGGCGGCTCCACTCGGCGGCGATGAGCGACAGCTTGGTGCGTGGCGCGAGCACGTCGGCCTGGGAGGCCCACAGCTGGTTGATGGCCGCGATGAGGGAGGCGGGGTAGTAGGTCCTGGTGAAGGCGCCGAAGAATCCGGTTTTAAACAGGGCCAGGGCGCCTTCGCCCGTGAGCGCGGCCTGGGCCGTGCGGATGGCGTGGTGCGCGGGGATGGACACCTTGGAGACGTCGGCACCCGTCCGGGCGAGGACGTCGACCGCAGCCATCACCTGGTCGCGCACGTCGACCTCGGCCTCGTCGAAGCCCTCCTCGAGCACGCCGATGCGCAGCCCGGATACCCCGTCGGCCAGCCGACCGAGAACGTCAAGGCTGGTGGGGACGTCTCGCGTCTGGCGGGGATCGTAGGGGTCGTACCCCGCGGTGGCCTGGAGCGCCGCCGCGGCATCCTCCACGGTCCGGGTCATCGGACCCGTGTAGTCGATGCTCTGGTCCGAGCCGAACCCGATCCCGAAGTGCGACACGAGCCCGAACGTGGGCTTGTGTCCGACGATCCCGCAGAACGCCGCCGGGATACGGATGGAGCCGCCCTGGTCGCCGCCGAAGGCGATATCCACCTCGCCGGCGGCCACGGCCGCGGCGGAACCCGAGGACGAGCCGCCGGTCACGTGATCGTGGTTGTGGGGGTTGAGGGGCCGGCCATAGTCACCGATGGCGCCGCCGGTGCCGAAGCCGCCACTCAGGCCGTTCATGACGTTCTTGCCAATGATGGTGCCCCCCTCCTGGAGCACCCGAGTGACCACGGTGGCGTCGAAGTCGGGGATGAAGCCTTCGAGGGCGAAGGAGCCGAAGCGCATGGGCATCCCTGCCACCGCGATGTGGTCCTTGTAACTGACGGTCTTGCCGGCAAGCAAGCCTGCGGCCGCCCCCTCGATCCGGCACTTCCACATCCAGGCGTTGAGCGGGTCTTCTTCTGGCCTCGGCCGGTACCCGGGCTTGCGGGCGGCCGAGACCATTGGCGGCTTGGGCTCATCCAACCGCGCCTGCACGAAGGTGTCGAACTCTCTCAGCTGTTCCAAGAGGTACTTCCGGTACAGGACGGCCTCCTCGGGACCCAGGTGGATCCCCAGTGCCTTGGCCACCGCCACCACTTCATCGACGTCAGGTACTGTGTACATAGGCTCCTCTCCTCTCGCTGGAGGGTGGTCAAATAGAGACGACGCACGTTCGAGACATGTATCTTATATCCCTAAGTGTATTGGCCTGTAAACAGCCTTACCCGGATCCGCACACAACGTTGATTTTCGGCTCACATGCGCGGCAAACACGCTAGCCCGCGAGCCCACCATCACGGCCCATGAGCCCGTATTCCATGCCAACAGCCTGCCAACAGCGATGTGAACCCACATTCGCGGCACATGTTATACAGACGCTCCTGGCGAGGCGTGCGCGCCCTCTCCAAGGAATACCCTCGTCTCAACAGCACCTAGTATCCGGCGAAAACGACCCTTTTCCCCGGTTATATATATCCGCAATACTTCCGACAGTTTTGGGTGAGAGGTAGGCGCACGAGCCTTCATCTTCTAAGCTCGACTTTGTCCATTTACGCAGCATAGCACCGGGCATCTGTCAAGCGGTCACAGAGCGACCGTGGAATTTTCACGACATCGGCTTCGGTATGCGACATTGAAAAACGATCCTGAGCCCACAACCAGCGGCGCACCAAGGCAATCGTGTCCGAGAAGGTGGCGGCCTCTTCGCGATACCAGGCGGCCGTGCGCACCGGCATCGTGTTGGTGCCGAGCAGATGGGCCGCGATCAAGGTTATGATCGAATACAGGGCCAACAAGACCGGCGTGGTCCGAGCCGTTGCTTGATCGCTCCACTGGCGCTGGGTCTCGATGCCAAGGTGTGCTCGTGCGTCTTCGAATGTCGCCCCCATTTGCCAGCGTCGGATGAAATACGTCAGGACCTGGGCCGGAACTAAATCAGTCCATATGAGATTGGGACAGTGAGGGTCGCTGAAACACAAACCAAAGTGCGGGCTCGGCAGTTCACGTGTACCAATGTCGTGTGGTTCGATTTAGCTGCTGGTTCGTCGTCAGCAAGGCTTGCGGTTCGAAGCGTCCTTCGGGATCGCGAATCAAGACGCATCGGATGGGCACGACGAGCTTCCCCGAGTGATGCCAGACAGCCGTATCCGAGGCGCTCTGGACACGCCGGTCTCCTTCGCCGTACCAGTTTGCCACGGTCACCGTCGTCCAGTGCATCGTGGAGTCGGTGACGACCTTCTCAAGGGTTGGCACCGCCTACCCTTCTTGCGGGGCCGTCCGTTCTGCCTGGCTTGACGTGGCGGGGCAGGCTCATAGAGAGCCGCGTCGAGTCGCAAGCGGGTGATGACACACACGGCATGACGGACCGCATCGAGCCGCTCCAGCGCGGCATAGGCAGAGTCACCCACCACGATCAGTGCTTGCTCCGGCAGCCAGCGACGTACCAGCCGCACGGCTTGCCGTGCGCGGTCCAACAGGGTTCGGGGGGAACGGCCGCGATGCTGATCATAGCGCTCCGAGGGCGACAGTACCGTCAGAAATGGCAACCCCCAGACACGCGTGGTCCGCGGGATCGGCGCCAGGAGCATCAGGCTCACCCAGCGCAACCCACTGGCTTTGACAAAGTGCGCATGCGAGGAACGTACCGGGTCTCGATCGATACCCTTGGCGGCAATCTTCCCGCCGCGCCGCCGTTCGATGGTCTCGTCGATCCCGATCACCACGGGGGCGGTCGGCACGAAAGCGTGCACCAGCAATCTCAACAGGATACGGCCACCACGCAGGGCAGGCCATTGCGCCCAGCTCAGCACGCGGTGATTGTTTTGGAAGTGCAAGTCGTCACTGTGCCCCATCCCGCGCAGCACGGCCGTGATGGTTCGCTTCCCGGGCGCCAAGATCGCGCCGACACGCAGCAGTTTCACATGCTCAAAAACACGCTTCGAGAACATTGGAGCAAAGGCTCCAATGACCGTCACAAGGAGACGGGGCAGGATGAGCATTAGAGCATCTCTCTTGGTGAACAGGATCCACTAATAGCTTATCCGACCCGGCGATTCAGTCTCAACCAGTTCCTCTAAATGGCCAAAGTAATCATGTCCTCCGGGGCACCACGAGCCATGAAAATGGCCGTGGGCTTCTCTGCACGGGCCCAGGGGAGTAGCATGCAGGCATCTTGGCTGGCAGCGAGGTCGGTCTTGAGTTGGTGCCGCGCGCCCGAGCCAAAGTATGACCCGGATCCCTCCAGGCACCACGGATTGTCGCCAGCTGCCCCTGGGCAGTGGAGCACGCAGCGTAGACTCGGCATGTTGAGGGATCCCGCCAGCCACCGACACAGGAGGGGGCGATGGAGATCATGTTCTCCCATTGTGCGGGGTTGGATGTGCACAAGAAGCGGATTACTGCCTGCCGCGTGCCCCCGGATCTTACGGGCCAGCAGGCCGATGGCCTCCTGGAACTCCAGGATTTTGGCACGATGACGGCCGATTTGCTCGTGCTGTCTGACTGGCTGGCTGCAGCTGGGGTGACCCATGTGGCGATGGAGAGCACCGGCGAGTACTGGAAGCCGGTCTTTAACATCTTGGAAGAGAGCTTTACGGTCTTCCTGGTCAACGCCAGCCACGGCAAGCAGGTACCAGGGCGCCAGACCGCCAAAGCCGATGCGCGCTGGCTGGCCAAGCTGATGCGCTATGGGTTGCTGCAGGCCAGCTTCATTCCCCCCGCAGGGCAACGGGACCTGCGCGATCTGACGCGGTACCGCACGAAGCTGGTCCAGGAACGCGGCCGGGAGGTCAACCGGGTGCAAGGGGTGTTGGAGCGCGCCAACATCAAGCTGGCGGCCGTGGCCACGAACATCTTTGGGGTCTCTGGGCGGGCGATACTGGCGGCCTTGATCGAGGGGCGGGCGGACCCGGCGACGATGGCCGAGTGGGCGAAAGGGCGGCTGCGGAGTCAGGTCCCCCTGCTGGAGGAGGCGCTGACCGGACTCGTACGGGATCATCACTGCCGCTTGCTGACGATCCAGCTGGCGCCTCTGGACTTCCTGGACGAGCCGATCGATGCCCTGAGTGCCGAGATTACCGGTGTCTTGACGGATCTGAGTGGGGGCGAGCCGCCCTCCACGCTGGCCAACCCCTCCCCGCCAGCTGAGCCTGTCGTGGCTCCAGCGCCGCCCCAGCCCCCCTTGACCTTTGCACGCGCGGTCAGCCTGCTGGATACGATTCCCGGCGTCAACCAGCGAGGGGCGGAGCTGCTGGTCGCGGAGTGGGGTATCGACATGACACGCTTTGGCACCGCGGAGCGGCTGTCCGCGTGGAGTGGCGTGGCCCCGGGGAGCGACGAGAGCGCCGGCAAACAGCGCTCGGGCACCACTCGCAAGGGGAATCGAGCCCTGCGAGCCGGTCTGACGCCATTGGCCCATGCCGCGGCCCGCACCAAGGGGCCCTACCTGTCGGCCGTGTATCACCGCCTGGCAGCCCGCCGCGGCAAGAAGCGGGCGATTCTGGCGGTGGCGCACGCCATCGTGGTCAGCGCGTTCCATATGCTCTCCAGGAACGAACCCTATCGGGAATTAGGAGCGAACTACTTTGACGAGCATCGACGCCATCAGCGTGTTGACCGGTTGGCACGGCGCATCGAGCGCCTGGGCGATCAGGTAAGCTTGCAACCGGTGACAGCGGCATAGCTCCTTATTTTCAGCATAGTCGAGCTAATAGACGTGATGTTTCCCCATACGTGTCCATTTACGCCCAGTTCCGCAGTAATCGCGCTTCTGCAAGGCTTGACTCGGGAGCTGTCGCATGCTCTACGCACCATCTGGAGGGCCTTGGAGGCACAAGACGTGAGGGGGCGTATCGGAGGGGAAACCACGACTGGTGAGGGAGTGCAGCAGGTCTTCGAAGCCATGTTGCCTCAAGGAGAGATCGACCACCACTACCAGAGGGGCTGCGGGTCGCGATCGACGTTCTGTCGGTGGTTTGACGAGCCCTTCGAACGGTTCATGTAAACGCTGGCCGACCGTGGGCTGGGGGGGCAAACTTACTTAGCTCGACTTTATCCCATTAGGCGGCGTAGCACCGGGCATCTGTCAAGCGCTCACAGAGGGACCACGGAATTTGCACCACTTCTGGTTGTGCACCTGAGAGTGAAACATGGTCAGCACGCCACAAGGAGCGTGGCACCCAGGCCATCGCATCAGACAAGGTTGCCTGCTGTTTCGGATACCAGGCGGTTGTGCGAACGGGAGCTGGCTGATCTCCAATCAGGTGGGCCGCTGCCAGCGTCACGATCGCGTAGAGCCCGAACACTGCAGGCGTCGTGCGGCTGACGCGCCGGTTGTGCCACTGACGTGGCGTTTTGAGCCCGAGCTGAGCCCTTGCCTCTTCAACGGTGGTTTCAAGCCGCCAGGGTTGGATAAACCAAGTTAGGAGCGGCATGGGGTCAAGATCCCGTGTCGTCGCGAGCAAGACTCGGGGTACAAATGTTCCAGCTGGATCGCGGATGAGGACCCACCGCATGGGCACCGGCGGCAGACCCGAGTGAGACCAGACAGCGGTGGCGGAGGTGATGTGGACACGACGGGCCTTCTGGCCATACCACGGCGCCACTGGAACCAGCTTCCAGGGCGTTGTCGGGGAGGCGACGAGGTGCGCGAGCGTCGGCAGCCATCTCCCCTTCTTGCGGGGCCGCCCGTTCTGCTTGGGCGTCCGCGGTGGAGCTGGCGCATCGAGCGCGGCATCCAGGCGCACGCGTGTGATCACACCCGCGCGCTTACGCACGGCCTCGCGCCATTCGAGCGCTGCGTCTGGGCTCTCGCCCACCACCACCAGCGCTCTGGTCGGCACCCATCGCCGCACCAGCCGCCCCATCTGCCGCGCCCGATCCATCACCGCTGGCGGTCGACGACCTTGTCCCTGGTCATACCGTGCCGAGGGGGCGCGTACGGTCAGTCACGGCAGCGCCCAGACGCGGTCGACCCAGGGGATGCGGGCCAGCACCATTAGGCAGACCCAGCGCCACTCGCGTGCCTTGACGAAGTGGGCAGGCGACGAACGCACGGGAGCGCGCGCGATCCCTGTGGCCGAGATTCGCTCTGCACGCCGCCGCTCAATCGTCCCATCGATGCCTATGACCACATGGCCTTCCGGTACGCAGACGTCCCGGAGCCGTCCCAGCAGCCGGCAGCTCGCGGCGAGTGACGACCATGGAGCCCGATTGAGCACACGGGGATCGTTCTGGACGTGCGTCTCGGCGCTTTTCCCCAACACGCGCAGCACTGCGGTAACCTTGCGTGTGCCTGGGGCCAAGAGCGCGCCGACGAGCCACCGCGTGACAGACGCCAACACGCGCGTCGAGCTCAGCGGAGCGAAGACGCCACTCACCGTCATGTTCGCCATGGGTCCATCGGGCATAGGGCACCCCATGGACGTGAGAAGAGCATACCCTATAATGGACCCCCAAAACTGGCTCTCCCGCAGCGTTCGTGCTCAGGCAAAAGTGACATGCGCGGAGTATACGATAACACGCGAGCGATTATCTCAATTTTCCTCTTAGCTTATCGTTGGATGGGAGTTGAGTATTGACCTTACCCGCTCTGGCGTGTTCTGTACCAGCGTGCGAGATGACGGCCGTAACACAGCGCGACAGGGTGGTGACGATGACCGCCCATACCACCGCGCCGACCGCGAGTTGTCCGCGCTGCGGGATAGCCTCACGGCGCATTCATCGCTACGACACGCGGAGGCCACGCGATCTTCCCCTGTGGGATGATGTCGTGCGTTTGGTCCTGCGCGTCCGCCGCTTTCGTTGCCTGAATGCCACCTGCACGCCTCAGACGTTCGCCGAACGCTTACCGCAATTGGTGCGGCCCACGGCGCCGCGTACCGTACGCTTGACCATGGCCTTGCAGCACCGCGGTCTCGCGCTTGGTGGCGAAGCCGGAGCACGGCTGGGCACCAAGCTCCAGATGCCGACGAGCCCCGATCCCTTGCTACGTCTCGTCCGCCGGCTGCCAGCCCCACCCATGGCGCCACCCACCATCCTCGGGGTGGACGATTGGGCCCTTCGTCGTGGGCGTACGTCTGGCACCTTGTTGGTGGACTTGGTGCGCCATCGACCGCTTGACTTGTGGCCCGACCGCACGGCTGACACATGAGCCGCGTGGCTCCGGGCACATCCGGGCGTTATCATCCCCAGTCGTGACCGCTCGACGGCGTATGCGCGTGGCGCCGGACTCGGCGCGCCAGAGGCCCAACACGTCCTCGACCGGTGGCATCTGGTCCGTAACCTCCGTGAAGCCCTCGAACGGCGATTGGATCGGCTCCATCAGCGCCTGGCGGCCATGCTGACCGCGAGCCAGACGGCAACCGCACTCACGGCGCCCAGCGATGCACGCTCGCTCCGCCGCTCGACGACGGACCAGATCGCTCGCCAGGCACGGCGAGCTCGTCGGTTCGCGCGCGACCAGGAGGTCCGGGCGCTCCACGCACAGGGTGTCTCGAAGCGGCACATGGTCAGGCAGCTCCAGATGCGTCGCACGACCGTCATCCGCGATCTACACACCACCACGTTTCCCGAGCGCGCCCAGTCGCGGCGTATCAGCAGCCTCGACCCCTACGTGGCCTAGTGCAGTTTTAACAAAGTATTTGCTGAAATTCCGACATACGCTGCAGTCTTGATCCGACGTTCACTGTCCTCTATAGCGGAGATCGTTCTCGCGGAGACCGCATTCGCAGAGGGAGGGGGACGATGCGACACCCCCAAGATGAGCGCACCCAGAACGTGGCCGAGCGGCGGTGTGGGCAGGTGGCGCACCGGGATGAGACGCGGGTGGCCCGGCGCCTGTATCGCCAGCAGGAGGTCGATGGGGGCTACCGCCGGGATGAAGGGGCGGTGCAGGATGATGGCTGCCACTTCCGGCAGGCCCGTGGCGTGCTGGCGCTGGGGGCGGAGGTCCACGGCATGGCCATCCCGCGACCGATGGTCCCCTCGGCGCAGGACTGTCTTGCGCGACGGGTTGAAGCTATGGTGCGGCATCGAACGCAGGACGGCCCGGCCTGCCGTGTGGTGCAGTGATGAAGCCCTCAGGCCGCTGGTCGGTTGCAAGGCCCCGCACAGGCGCCAGGGGAGGTGCCAACGGGGGGCCACGCCACGGCAGGGGGAGCGGTCCCCGGGGCCGATCAGCGTGGAGACGTGGGCCAACCATCGCGTCACGCTGCACATGCGGGACCGGGAGAGGGTGTTCAAGGGGGCGATTCGTGCCGTGGCGCAGGCCGGCCTCTGTGGCCAGCAGGTCACCGGGAGGGCGGAGGGCACCGATGTGGAGACGACGGAACGCGATCGCGGCGGTGGTCAGGTGACCCGGCCGGTCCGCATCGCGGACCAGCCGGGGCGGGTGCACGCGAGCGAGGTGACGGTCGAGGGCGGGAACGTGCGGCGACTCCTCGAGGCCATCACCAAGAGGCCCTGGGCGGTCAAAGGGGCGAAGCTGCCCGCGCCTGAGGCCCTCTGGACCCGCGCGGTGGTCCCCCAAGCGCGGATGCATCGGGCGGGCGTGGCCCGTCGGCCTCAGGGCATCTTGGATCAAGGCTTGTGGGATGGCACCCCCCGGTGGTGGCGGGCTCAGCCCGCGGTCCCTTGTGTGGTGCCGGCCCACGCCCAGATGGCCGTGACCGCCGCGGCCCGGGCCCCGGCCGCGGCCGGGGCGGCGATGACCGGGGGCCGCCGGGCGCACCCCGGGCGCCACGGGCCGGGCCAAACGGCCCGCCCCGAACGGCGGGAGACTGCGGTGGTCGGGAGCACGGGGCTGACCCCTGATGACCAAGATGGCACGCCGGCACAGGCGCGCCAGGTCCACCGGCGCGATGTTCAACCCCATCCGCGCCCTGCCGGGGTGGTCCGGAAGTGGCCGGGGAAAGACGAGGGGCCCGGGGGCAACACCGTCTTGCTGACCAAGGCCTCGGCGGACACGCCCGTGCCGGTCAGTGATGACGATGATGACCGCCGCCTGAGCGAGCACGGCTGGACCAAGGCCTGTCAGCCGCCGTGGGATGAGGGCCATCCCCCGTACAAAACCGCGCGGGCGGTGCAGGTGCCTGTGCTGTTCACGCGGCGGATGGTCGCCCTGGCCACGGCGTATCGGCTGCCGTGTGAGCGCGAGGCGACCGGCGGGGAGGTCGTGGGCTGGCCACGTGGGCGGGGCCAGCTCTTGGAGCAGACGCGGGAGCAGGGGATGGTGTTGGCGCAGGGGGTCGAGGCGATCGTTCATCGCGCAGAAGACGCGCTGCTGGGAGGCGTCAAGCGCAAACATCAACCGCCGGGTATGGGCACCCGCTAGAGCCTTGTCGCGACGTGTGGGCTCATGACCCAACATTGAAGCTGATGTCGGAATCTCAGAAACAAAGTATTTGCTGAAGTTCCAACATAGCAGTTAACCCCGTGTTGGGAGCTCATACTTGGCCAGGACCTGCTGGCGGCTGCCGATGTCGGGTGGGACATCGTTGAGCTTGACTCCTAACAACAGCGAGTACTCGGCGAGATGAAAGATGCCATAGTACCCTTGGGCAAACACGATCACCCGGTGGTGGGTCTGCTCCAAGAGCTGGCGCCGCCAGCGCTGCCAGCCGACGGGGTCACCGCCCCTGTCGTCTCGTTCACACGGCAGCCGATACGCCGTCGCCAGCGCAAACATGAGCAGCGTGAACACCCCATGCACCAGCACGGCCCGCTCGTTTTTCTGTGGGGGATGGCCCAGGTCCCACTGCTGCGTGGTTTCCTTGATACAGCAGTGCTCGATCAGGCTCCGATCATCGTCGTCATCAAAGGGCTGCAAGGGCTTGTCGACCGAGCCGTTGGTCAGAAACACCGTCTTGCCCCCTGGCCCATAGTCTTTCCCATTCCACTTCCGCACCACGACGGCGTTGATGGGGTGGGCCTGAAAGGCCCGGCGGTTGTGCTGGCGCCCAGGCTCAGGCGTCCCATACGGATCAGCGGTGGTCAGTCCCGTAATGCCCACGACCTCGGTCTCAAGCCGTTCGGTCCGGGCGGCTCGGCCCTGTCCATGACGGACCGTATGCACCCGGCGGCCATGAGTAATCCCGTCGCCAGCTGCCGCTTGCGCCCGGGCATCGGCGGTCACCGCCATGTTCGCTTTGGCGGGCACGACACAGCAGAGCCCTTGTTGGTCGAGCCACCACAGATCCGTGCCATCCAAAAAGCCTTTATCAAAGACGACCTTGTGCAGGCGGGCGTAGCCGGCCAGATTCGCCCGCGCCTGGGTGACCAACGCCCGGGTCCAGTGGGTTTCATGCGCCTGAATCTTCCCTACCTTGACGGCCAACGGGATCTTGGTCACGGCATCGCTCACGAAGAGCACTTTCCAGCCGTAGACGGGCACCGCGATCTCGTGCACCTTGCCGCGTGTCTCCTCGATCCGGACCGTGCAGGTGACTTGGCCACACCCGGTAGAGCGCTCGGTGGTCTCCAGATCCGTGCCATCCATAATGCCCGTCACCTTCGGCCCAAAGACCCCGGCCTTGGCCAGGGCACGAATAGCCCCATTGAACACCCCCTCCCGATCCCGCACGTGCCACTTCACAATATTGTTGGCCAGGGTGTCCGGGCAAATCGGTCCTGGCTCTCGCTCGGCCTGCCGCTTGGTGGCCCCACGCTGGCATACCCCGTCGCGGACCTGCTGGGCATTGAAGCCCACCCACGGCATCAGCGCTTCATCACTGAACAGCAAGCGCGGCAGGGCATTGATACGCTCAATCCCAAACAGAGTCTTCAGCCCGTAGAGCAAGACATACTGGATGAAGGGAAGCATCTCCCGCTGGATGGCTTTGCCGCAGGCTTGTTCCAACAACGCCATCACGCCGATCGCCTGCAGGAAGTGAAAGAAATCATCCAGCACCGCGCCTGCATCCAGCCGGTACACCCCATCCACGACCTGCTTGCGATACAGACGCCGCGCCACCCGCGCGTCATCCCTGCGGGCAACCTCCCAACACAACCGCTCCGCCAGGTTCCGTGTGGTCTCGTCCCGTGTTTGTCCCATGGCCCACCTCCCTCTCCTCCATGCCTCCCTGCTCTAGAGGAAAGTGTACTGCAGATCAAGGCCTTGGGTTATGTTGGAATCTCAGACAAAGTATTTGTGCAAGCAAGGACACGATGATAGGCTCTGCGCTATGAAACCACCACTGCCTATTCGACACGTCACAGACGAAGAGCGGGCCGCGCTTGAGACCAGGCTGCGCAGTCATGATGCCTTCACCGTGCGCCGCTACCAGATCGTGTTAGCCCGTGCGGAGGGCCGGAAACCCTCGAAGATCGCCATTACCTTGCACTGTGCCCCCCAAACGGTGCGGAACGTCATTCACGCATTTGACGAGCGTGGTCTGACGTGTGTGCAGCATGGATCAAACGTACCACTCAGGGTCGAGCCCGTCCTGAACGCTGAGAAACGAGAACAATTACGCGCGATCTTGTACGCGCGATCTTGCACCAAAGCCCCAGGACCTTTGGCCAGCCAGCGAGTGTGTGGACGCTTAAACGGCTGGCTGAAGTCTGTCACGAGCAGGGCTTGAGCGACACCACCCTGTCGTGCCCTACCATGCTGGATGCCATCGTCCGCTTGGG
>Ga0137404_10000863_pt1 | contig 19918 bp, 18 predicted proteins | sample CZOMad2_1_16fung_FD_108285 | JGI IMG/M metagenome (GOLD analysis project Ga0137404, IMG submission 108285) | Vadose zone soil fungal communities from Angelo Coast Range Reserve, California, USA - CZOMad2_1_16fungal (Illumina Assembly) | ecosystem: Environmental > Terrestrial > Soil > Vadose... | reverse complement strand
GGCGGCCTCGGCAGCATCATCGGCGCCTTCGTGGCGGCGGTGCTGGTTTCGGAGTTGAACGCGTTCGGCATCCTGATCTTTCCAAAAATATCCATCATCCTGGTGTTTCTGGTGATGGCGGCGGTGCTGATCGTGCGGCCCTGGGGCCTGTTCGGAAAGCAGGAGGCAGCCGCGCGCCGTACGCCGGGGCTGACCGTCAACCCGTGGCGGCCGCTGACGTCGAACGAACGCATCGCCGCAGCCGCGGTGCTGGTGCTGGCCGCAGCGCTGCCGCTGATCGGCGGCAATTACGCGCTCACCGTCGGCTCGGAGATTGCGATCTTCGTGATCTTCGCCGCCAGCCTGCATTTCCTGATGTCGGTCGGCGGGCTCGCCTCGTTCGGCCACGCGGCGTATTTCGGGCTCGGCAGCTATGGCGTCGCATTCCTCGCCAAGCTCGCCGGCCTGCCGATGATCTTATCACTTTTACTCGGCCCGCTGCTCGGCCTGGCCGGCGCAGCCGTGTTCGGGTTCTTCGCCGTTCAATTGTCCGGCGTGTATTTCGCGATGCTGACGCTGGCGTTCGCACAGATCGTCTGGTCGATTGCGTTCCAGTGGGTCGCGGTGACCGGTGGTGACAACGGCATCCTCGGCGTCTGGCCCGAAAGCTGGGCGGCGAGCCCGGCACATTTTTACTGGCTTTCGCTCGGCGTGGCCGCGCTCGCGGTCGCTTCCCTTCGGATCATGGTGTTCTCGCCGTTTGGCTTCGCGCTGCGGGCAACGCGCGACTCGCCGTTGCGCGGCGAGGCGATCGGTATCGACGGCAAGCGCGTGCAGTGGACCGCTTTTGTGATCGCGGGCACGGTCGCCAGCGTCGCCGGCGCGTTGTTTGCGTATCTGAAGGGCAGCGTCTTTCCCGATAGCCTTGGCATTTCGCTCTCAGTCGATGCGCTGGTCATGGTGCTCCTGGGTGGCGTCGAAACCGTCTCCGGCGCGATTCTGGGCGCCATCGTCTACAAGGCCCTCAGCATCTGGCTGGTCAGCCAGACCGATTTGTCCAAGCTTGTGCTTGGCGGCGTCATTGTCTTGATCGTGGTGGCGTTTCCGAAGGGAATTGTCGGGATGCTGGAAACGATCCGGCATCGCCGCCGTTCGGCGTCGCGCAAGCCCGCGTTGCTCGCGTCAGGAATCGAGACCGCCGAATGAGCGTCGTCCAAACATTGTTGTTGGTCGAAGGCCTGAGCAAGTCCTATGGCGGCGTTCACGCCGTGCGCCGCGTGTCGTTTGCGCTCAACGCCGGTGAAATCCTGGCGCTGATCGGTCCCAACGGCGCGGGAAAAAGCACCTGTTTCGACATGCTCAACGGCCAGACCACTCCCGATTCCGGCCGGATCAATCTGCTCGGCCAGGATACCGCGGGAAAAAGACCGCGGGAGATCTGGCGGCTCGGCATCGGCCGCACGTTCCAGATCACGGCGACATTCCCGACTATGACGGTGCGCGAGAACGTCCAGGTCGCGCTGGTCTCGTTTGGTCGAAAATTGTTCGATCTCTGGGCCTCGACGCCGCGATACGCGCGCGGGGAAGCCGGCCGCCTGCTCGAACTGGTTGGCATGAGCGGCTATGCGGAGCGCCCTTGCGGCGAACTCGCCTATGGCGATCTCAAGCGGCTGGAGCTTGCCATCGCGCTTGCCAATCAACCAAAACTGCTGCTGATGGATGAGCCGACCGCCGGCATGGCGCCGCGCGAACGCATCGAACTGATGCGGCTCACGGCTACAATTGCCCGCGAGCAGGGCATCGGCGTTCTCTTCACCGAGCACGACATGGACGTGGTGTTCGAACACGCCAACCGCATTCTGGTGCTTAATCGCGGTACCTTGATCGCCGAGGGCTCGCCGGAAGAAGTCCGGCGCAATCCGCAGGTCCGCGCCATCTATCTCGGCGAGGGCCTCGTCTACGATGCGCGTCATCGCGAGGGAGCGCCGTCGTGAAGCTTTCCGTCCATGATCTCAACAGCCACTACGGCCCCGCGCACATCCTGTTCGACATCGCGCTCGAGGTCGGCGAGGGCGAGGTGGTCGCGCTGCTCGGCCGCAATGGCGCCGGAAAGTCCACAACCTTCCGCTCCATCGTCGGCCTGGTCGCGCAGCGCACCGGTCGTATCCTGTTCGAGGGCAACGATGTCTCCGATCAGCCGACCCATGCGATCGTGCGCGGCGGGCTAGGTTATGTGCCGGAGGAGCGGCGCATCTTCACGGACCTCACGGTGGAGGAAAATCTGGAAGTCGGCCGCCAGCCGGCGCGGCCGAACGCGCCGCGCTGGACCAGGGAGAGGCTGTTCGCGCTGTTTCCGAACCTTGCCGAGATGCGCGGCCGATTGGGCGGGCGCATGAGCGGCGGAGAGCAACAAATGCTGACGATCGCGCGGACCCTGATGGGCAATCCCTCGCTGGTCCTGCTCGACGAACCGTCGGAAGGGTTGTCGCCAAAGATCGTGGAGCAGATGGTCGACGCCATCCTGACCATGAAGAAGGAGGGCGTCAGCATTCTGCTCTCCGAGCAGAACCTGCATTTCGCAAGGCTGATATCGGACCGCGCCTACATCATCGAGCGCGGCCGCATCTGCTTTTCCGGTACCATGAGCGAGCTTGATGCGCGTCCGGACATTCGCGACGCGCATCTGGCGTTGTGACCAGCGTCGGGCATAAAACAGGGGTGGGGACGTACATGACCAGGACTGTTTCGCCGAAACGGAACATAAAACCGTCGCGGCCGGCTTACGTCCTCGAAGAGCAGATCGGCTTCATCCTGCGCCAGGTGTGGCAGCGCCACGCCACCATCTTCGCCAGGGAAATTGGGATCAATCTCACGCCGACGCAATGGGCGGCGCTGGCAAAACTCACCGAGACCGGGCCGTGCTCGCAGAACCATCTTGGCCGGCTGACGGCGATGGATGTCGCCACCATCAAGGGCGTGATCGACCGGCTCACCGCCCGCGGCCTGACTGAGACCAGCGCCGATCCCGAGGACGGCCGCCGCCTGCTGGTCAGCCTGACGCGCACAGGCCAGCAGCTCGCCGAGAAAGTAGCTCCAAATGCGGTTGCGATCACCCGGGAGACGCTGGCGCCGCTCGATGCGCGGGAACGCGAGACGCTGGTCGCGTTGCTGAGCAAGCTGCGGTGACGAGGGAACAGACCCGAGTAACGCATGTGTGATCTGCTCTGGAACGGCAATTGGGGCGTTGTTGTCTAATGGCGCCCGATAGCGACGGCCCTATGCTTGACAGCCTACCTCGGCCGGTTAGTTTATTCGATGTGGGGATTGCGATCTCCCCATGAGGCGACAGCCGAAGAATCGCGTCCCGAAATCCTGGATGGACGCGTCCTGTCGGCAATCATACCCATTTCCAGCGAGAAGCCTGCGCGCCTGATCGGTGCGCCGCGCATCGGGCCGTCGGCAACGATTGCCGCCGCGCGCGACGGGACGTGGGTATTTACCGGCTTTGAAAAAACCCTATCCCAGCCAGGCCGCATCGCATTCCGGACCAAAGGCGACAGCATCACCCGATTCGACCAAATCGAAATCGCGAATCCCTCACCTACCGTGTTCACCGTTCGGGGCTATCAGCACAAGGAGATTCGAAAATGACCATCAAAACTGAACGTCGAAGCTTCATTCAGGGAGCGGGACTGGTTGCTGCCGCCGCATCAACGGTAACGCTCGCGGGGAGCTCCGCATTCGCCCAAGGCAGTCCACCGAGCGGAGGCAAGGCAATGCCATATCAACCCAAACCCCTGTCGCTCGACCCGAAGTCGATCAAGGGCATCTCAGAAAAGGTTCTCGTGAGCCATTATGAGAATAACTACATTGGCGCCGTGAAGCGCCTCAACGCGATCGGCGCGCAACTGGCCGATCTCGATTTCGCGAAAGCGCCGAATTTTGTGATCAACGGCTTGAAGCGTGAAGAATTGATCGCGGCGAACTCGATGATCCTGCACGAGATATATTTCGACGGGCTCGGTGGCGGCGCGGGCGCGAGCGGCGCGCTGGCGGAGGCCATCGCGCGCGATTTCGGCAGCCTCGAACGCTGGCGCACGGAATTTGCCGCCATGGGCAAGGCAGAAGGCGGCGGTTCGGGCTGGGTTATCCTTGCCTATTCACCCCGTGACAAACGGCTCGTCAATCAGTGGGCGGCGGACCACACCACGACGCTGGCCGGCGGCCGGCCGGTGCTGGTGCTCGACATGTACGAGCACGCCTATCACATGGACTATGGTGCGGCGGCCGCGCGCTATGTCGACATCTATATGGAGGCAATCCGCTGGGACAACGCCGCGAAGCTGTACGATCAGTATAGCCGGGAAGGCTAGCGTTGCCGAGGTTGGGTTTGCCGCTGGTTGGGTTTGCATTTTGGGCGAACGACGACGCGTTGAAGTTGGCCAAGGGATTGCGCGCCGCGCTCGAGAAGACGGCGAGCACGAAGAGCTAGAGCTTTTTCACTCTCGACATTGAAGGGACATCTTGCATGAGACTCGTTGCCAACCCGTGGCCGATGCTTTGTGGCCCTTGTAACGCCAGCTGCGCCACGTGGGCGAAAGCAACCCGATGAACTTGGTGTCTTTCGCCCTGCGGCGTCCGATCTCGCTGCTGGTGCTGGTCCTTGCGTCGGCGTTGGTCGGGTTTTTCGCACTCGATCGGATGGCGAGGGACATCTTTCCTGATTTGGGCGTCCCGATAATTTACGTTGCACAACCGTACGGCGGCATGGACCCGGCGCAGATGGAAGGGTTTATTGTCAACTATTATGAATTCCACTTTCTCTTCGTCACGGGGATCGAGCATGTCGAAAGCAAATCGATCCAAGGCATGGGGCTTGTAAAGCTACAATTCCATCCCGGCACCAACATGGCGCAGGCGGTGGCGGAGACGGTCTCCTATGTCGATCGTGCCCGCGCCTTCATGCCCACGGGAACCGTACCGCCTTTCGTAATGCGATTCGATGGTGGCAGTGTGCCTGTCGGCAATCTCGTCTTCTCCAGCAAGACCAAAACCGTCGCCGAGCTCCAGGATGCCGCGCTCTTCAAGGTTCGCCCATTATTCGCAACCCTCCCGGGTGTTTCGGCACCTCCGCCGTTCGGCTCGAGCCAGCGCACCATCGTGATCCGCGCGGATTCCACCAAACTGCGCGCCTACAACATGTCACCCGACGAGGTGGTGCGGGCGCTAAGCGCCGGCAATACCATCAGCCCGTCGGGCAACGTCCGTATCGGCGACCTCTTGCCGATGGTGCCGGTCAATTCGGTCGTCGGGGACATCAAAGGCCTCAATGACATTCCGATCCGCTCGCAGGGCACGCAGACGGTCTTCATTCGCGACATCGGGACGGTCGAAGACAGCGCCGACATTCAGACCGGTTACGCGCTGGTCGACGGGCGCCGCACGGTTTACATCCCCGTCACCAAAAGGGCGGACGCCTCGACCCTCGCCGTGGTCCGGGCCGTCAAGGATAACTTGCCCCGATTCCAGTCCGTGCTGCCGGACGATATTTCGGTGAGCTACCAGTTCGACCAATCCCCTTACGTGACCCGCGCGATTGATGGACTGTTTTTCGAAGGTACACTCGGGGTGGTGCTCACGGGGCTCATGATCCTACTCTTTCTGCGGGATTGGCGTAGCGCCCTCATCGTGGTGTTGAACATTCCGCTTGCGATCCTTGCATCGGTGACGGCGCTATGGATGTCGGGCCAGACCATCAACATCATGACCTTGGGCGGGCTGGCCTTGGCCGTTGGCATCCTCGTCGACGAGGCGACGGTCACGATCGAAAACATTCACACCCGCCTCGCCGAGGGACTTAGCCTTGCTCGCGCCGCGAGCTTGGCGACAGCCGAGACGACACTGCCGCGGTTCGTAGCCATGCTTTGCATCTTGGCAGTGTTCATCCCGACCTACTTTATGAAAGGCGCCGCGCATAATCTGTTCGTGCCGCTGGCCTCTGCTGTCGGCTTCGCGATGGTGGCGTCATATCTGCTCTCCAGCACCTTCGTGCCCATTTTGTCGGTCTGGATGCTGCGCGGCACCGACATGCATGACCAGCCGCAACAGACGTTCTTTGATCGGATGCGCAGCAGGTATGACCGGTTCGCGCACCGCGTCATGAACCGACGACGGATAGTGGTGCTTTCCTATCTTGTCATCAGCAGCGCCATCATTCTCGTAATCGGCGGCACGCTTGGTAACGAAATCTTTCCCGTGGTCGATACCGGGCAATTCCAGTTGCATCTGCGGGCGCCGGCGGGAACGCGCATCGAACGCACCGAGCAGATCGCGTTGCAAACGCTCGAAGCGATCAAGCGCGAGGTCGGTCCCGACAACGTGGAAATCAGCCTGGGCTTCGTCGGCACCCAGCCGCCCAATTATCCCATCAACAGCATCTACCTCTGGAGTTCCGGCTCCGAGGAAGCGGTGATGCAGGTTCAGCTCAAGCCAGGCACCGGCATCCGTATCGAAGATTTGAAAGAACGACTGCGCCAGAAACTACCTCAGGAACTGGCCGGCGTGCGTTTCTCATTTGAACCAAGCGACATCGTTAGCCGGGTCATGAGCTTCGGCGCGCCGACCCCGATTGAGGTAGCAGTGACCGGACAGAACCTCGCCGATAGTCGCCAGTTCGCGGAAAAGCTGCGCGAAAAATTGGCCGAGGTGCCGACCCTGCGTGACCTCGCGTTCGAGCAAGAACTCGATTATCCGACCGTGAAGGTCACCGTGGACCGCGAACGAGCCGGCGTTCTGGGCGTCACCACCGACGACATAGCGAAATCGGTCGTCGCAGGTACGTCGTCGAGCCGCTACACGTCCGCGAATTATTGGGCCGACCCCAGAAGCGGGATTGGCTATCAGGTGCAGGTCGCTATTCCTGAGCAGCAGATGAATTCTCTTGAGGAGGTGAAGAACCTTCCCATCGCGCGCCGGGCGGGTCAGCAGATCGCCCTGCGCAACGTGGCCAGCGTCACCGACGGCACGGCGCTTGGCGAATATGATCGCTATAATCAGCAGCGCATGCTGACGTTGAGTGCAAACATCTCGGGCGAGGATCTGGGACGTGCGGCCGTTCGTGTACAACAGGCGATCAAGGATGCCGGCAAGCCGCCCGAGCGTGTCAACGTGACCGTGCGAGGTCAAGTTCAGCCGATGTTGGAAATGTTCGGGGGCCTGCGGTTGGGACTTTTGATTGCGGTCGGCGTTATCCTTTTGCTGCTTGCGGCAAATTTCCAATCGTTGCGGTTGTCGCTTGCGGTTGGGCTGACGATCCCAGCTGTCATCGCCGGCGTCGCGATCGCGCTCTGGCTCACGCGGACGACGCTCAACATTCAATCCTTCATGGGCGCGATCATGGCCATCGGCGTCGCGGTGGCAAATGCCATCCTGCTCGTTACCTTCGCCGAACGCAGTCGGGCTGAGGGCCGCGAGCCATGGGAGGCGGCGATCGAAGGCGCGAGCAGCCGTCTGCGGCCGATCCTGATGACCAGCTTTGCGATGATTGCCGGAATGATCCCGATGGCGCTCGGACTAGGCGAGGGCGGCGAACAAACCGCGCCGCTCGGGCGGGCGGTCATCGGGGGCCTCATCGGCGCAACCTGCGCGACGCTCGTTGTGCTACCGGCAATTTTCGCCTCGCTGCAATCGCGGCATGCTCGTCTTTCCGCCTCGCTCGATCCCGACGATCCCGAGAGTTCGTATTTCGATGGGCGATCGCGGCGAGCGGTTCGAGGTGCGGTCGACCGAACTAGCGGACATTTACGGGCCGACGAGCTGGCGGCCGAATGAAATCAGGTGAAATGATGATTGGGTTGAAATCAATGAAGGTGTTGGCCACGGCGGCGGTACTCATCGCTGGGGTTGCTGGCACGCTCCTTTACTTCCAGGCATCGCCACCATCGAAGGCGATGACTGCTGCGCCCGAGAGCCAGGTAAGTGTTGATGTCGTCAAGCCGGGCCGCGAGACCTTGGTCCAACGTGTGCAAAGCAATGCGACGCTCGAAGCCTTCGAGGACGCCGATCTTTTCGCCAAGGTCTCCGGATACCTGTCCGATGTTCGCGTCGATATCGGCGATCACGTGAAGGCAGGTCAAGTGCTCGCGGTCATCGACGTTCCCGAATTGAAGCAGGAGCTTGCCGAAGCAAAGGCCCAGCTCGAATCCAGGAAAAGCTCGCTGGAGGCTGCGCGCCGCCAACTGGACCACCACAAGGCTGACGTAGCGCTTCAGATCGGCTTGGCGAAAGACAGGGAGCAGCTCGGCCAGGGACGGCAGTTCATCAGCGACCGTACACTCGATCAGGTGCGCGCCAATGCGGATATCGCCAAGGCGGATCTCGGTGTTGCGGAAGCGAACGTCGACCTAGCTGCCAATCAGATCGATGTCGCCGCAGCGACCGTGGAGAAGATCAAGACCCTGCTCACCTATACGCAGATCGTGGCGCCATTCGATGGCGTAGTCGCGAGACGCCAGGTGAACCGCGGCGATCTGGTTCAGGCTGCAACCTCCACGCGGACGACGCCGCTTTTCAAGCTCCAGAGGATCGACACCATCAGGGTGTTTTGCGACGTCCCAGAGAATGATGCCTTGCACATACGGGTCGGAGACCGGGCGACCGTTAAGGTATTCGGTTTGAACGGCGAGCCGGTCATCGGCGCAATCACGCGTTTCGCCTATCGTCTCGATCCCGAAACCCGCAACATGCGAACCGAGATCGATCTGCCGAACGCCGACGAGCGACTCTATCCGGGCCTGTATGCCCAAGTCTCTCTTGAACTGGATCGGCGCCACGATGTGCTTGCGGTCCCGGTTACGGCGATAGGTTCGGACCCCCAAGGAACCTTTGTTTTCACGGTAAAGGACGATCGCATCGAGCGAAAAGCAGTAAAGGTCGGGGTCCGCGACAACGGACGGGCTGAAGTCATCGAAGGGTTGTCCGAGAACGCCGCAGTCGTCGTAGCCGCCAAGAGCGCGCCGGCAGCAGGGACCGTAGTCAAGTCCGTGGGTGCCAGGTAAATCTTGATGGCCCTGGGGGTGGTGAACTGCCCTCGGCCAAAGTACTGCGCCGATGTTGAGTTCGTCTGCGACTCCTCAGGGAGGTTGGAAAAGGACATTTTCAGGTATTTCAGTTTGCGAGGCACGACATGACGACATCGACGACCATTCCACACGGAAATATCGGTGAACTGGTACGCTATTTCCTCAGGCTCGGCTTTCTCGGCTTCGGCGGCCCGGTGGCGCTGGTCGGCCAGATGGAGCGCGAACTGGTCGTCGAACGCCAATGGCTCACGAAAGAGCAGATGCGCGAGGCCATCGCGATCTGCCAGTCGCTTCCCGGACCCCTGGCGATCCAGGTCGGCATCTACGTCGCCTATCTCCGCTGCGGTTTTTGGGGCGCCTGGGCCGGTGGATGGGCCTTCATCCTTCCGAACTTTGCCATCGTGGCCGCGCTCGGCGCTCTCTATGTCCATCTCGGAGACCTCCAACCGGTAACCGCCATCTTCTATGGCGTAAGCCCAGCCGTCATCGCGCTGATCCTTCATTCCTGCTACCGGCTAGCCAAGCTCGGCATGGAAGACTGGTTGCAATGGGCGATCGCGGCGGTCTGCCTCGTCGTCACCGTCATTCTTCAGGCCGAGGTCGCGCTGCTCTTCATCGGCGCAGGGATTGTCGGCATTTTGTATTACGGGAGCCTGTTCAAGAAAACACCGCCGGCGCTCTCAGTAACGGTAGCGCCTGTTTTGGCGCAGCTCGCGCCCACTGCCTCCGGCTCGATCCTGGGCAAGCTCTTTCTGTTCTTCATCAAGGCGGGCTCGCTGACATTCGGGAGCGGCCTCGTCATCGTTCCGTTTCTTGAGCAGGGGCTTGTGCAACAGTTCGGATGGCTGGACCAGCGCCAGTTCCTGATCGCGGTTGCCATCGGCATGATCAGCCCGGGGCCGGTTGTCATCACCGCGACCTTTGTCGGTTACCTTGTTGCCGGATTCTGGGGCTCGGTCGTCTCGACGATCGGCATCTTCCTTCCGTCTTTCCTTCTGGTGCTGATCGCCGCGCCGCTTCTCGCGCGCCATCGCGGCAATCCCAACGTGCAGGGATTTGTCAAGGGTGCCTACGCAGCGGCGATCGGAACGATCCTGGGCGCGTGCATCCTGCTCGGGCGCATCGCGATCGGCGATTGGCTAACTGCCGCGATCGCGCTGATCTCGCTTGCCATCCTGTTCCGCTGGAAAGTCAGCAATCCCCTGTTAATTGCCGCGACTGCGGTCGTGGGTTTGATCGCGTACCCGTTGCTTCAACCGACCTGGGTCATGGTGCAATAGCCTTCGAAAAATGCGCGACGCGCATAAAGAGCGCGGAGTGTTCTTCGCTCACTATATTTTCAGATCAAGTGCAGCATTACTATTGCGTTTGAGCCATCATGGGCACTTCAATATCGACTTCAAGCGTCGATACATGATTGCCGCGGTCCATCCTGACGATGACTTTTTCCGGATCGAGGACGACGTGCCGAGAAACTGTAGCGAGGATCTCCGCCCGCAGTAGCTCCAGCAAATCAGGTTGGCCGCGCGAACCGCGTTCGTGCGCCAGGAGAATCTGCAACCGCTCCCGTGCAACAGGCGCGGAAGCAGTGCGGCCACTGAAGAGCCGCGGCAGATTCATCATGCGGCCCTCCGTCCCAACAATCGGTCCATCAAGCCTTTTCGTTCGACCGGCACCATCATGGTGACAGTTTCGCCCATCAGACGACGCGCTGCATCGATGTACGCGCGCGCCGGCGCGCTGTTGGCGTCGTTCAGGGTAACGGGAGATCCAACGTTCGACGCACGCAAAACGTCTTGGCTCTCAGGAATGATTCCAAGCAGCGGCGTGGCGAGAATTTCAAGAATATCCTCGATACTGAGCATTTCTCCCCGCGCTGCGCGCGCCGTGTCATAGCGGGTTATGAGCACATGCTTCTCCACCCGCTCGCCCTTTTCGGCCTTCACGGTTTTTGAATCGAGCATTCCGATGATGCGGTCAGAATCACGCACCGAAGAGACCTCGGGATTGGTGACGATGACCGCCTCGTCCGCATAACGCATCGCAAGCGTCGCGCCCCGCTCGATGCCCGCAGGACTGTCGCAGAGAATCCAGTCAAATCTGGTTCGCAGGTCCGCGATTACGCTGCTGACACCCTCCTCCGTCAGGGCATCCTTGTCCCTGGTTTGGGATGCGGGAAGCAACCACAAATTCTCGAGGCGCTTGTCTCGAATGAGAGCTTGCGAGAGTTTTGCAACGCCCTGCACCACATTGATGAGGTCAAACACAACCCGCCGTTCCGCGCCCAGAACAAGATCGAGGTTGCGCAAACCGACGTCGAAGTCGACAACCACTACTTTTTCCCCCATTTGGGCGAGTGCCGCACCGAGCGCAGCCGTAGAAGTTGTTTTGCCGACGCCGCCTTTGCCAGACGTCACGACCAAGACTTTGGTCATTCTTTTCTCCTCAAGCCCATTAATTCAGCGGTGTAATTTTCATGATGTTGCCTTCGAGCCGCACCTGAGCTGGTTGATTGCACAAGGTGGCGTCAATTTCTTCAGCAGTTTGATAATGACCGTCGATCGCCAGCAGCTCTGCCTCGATTTTCTGACAGTAAATGCGAGCGGCCGAGTTGCCATTGGCACCCGCCATCGCACGACCGCGAAGCGTTCCGTAGATATGGATAGAGCCGCCCGCGACAATTTCGGCGCCCGAACTGACCGAACCCAGGATCGTCACGTCGCCTTCGGTAAAAACCGACTGGCCCGAACGCACCGGGCTTTCGAGCAGCAGGGATATTGATTTAGCTTTGGTTTCAGGCTTCTTCGGCTCGTTTTGCGTAAGTACACAATGGCGTCCGCCCGTGAGCAAAGGTGGCATACTCGAAGTGAGGCGAGCACCGTCCACGCCCTCGATGCCAAGCACGCGGATATTCCGTTGTTCGAGGCTTGTGACGAGGTGCACGATGGCCGGTTGGCTAAGGTCCACGGCGGAAAGATCAAGCACCACCGGCTTGCCGATGAAGAAGTCGGGCGAGTGGCCGAGTGTTGCGTCTATTTCTTCAAGCCAGGCAACGATCGGAACCACTGGGCAAAATACGAACGCAACGTAAGACCGCCCTCGCATGCGAACCAGTTGACGTGTCGGCCGCGCAATTGCCTTCATGAGGATCGACTCGCATTCCTTTCGGATGGCTGGGGAAGGGCGGACGTTGCTAACGTACGCGAACACCAAAGCTTCCCGATTCGCCTTTATCTTCGCTGAGGGTGAATTGAGTCGGCGGGCAAAATTGAGACGAAAATTGGAAAAGCTCTGGGGCCGGTCGCAATCAGGCCGCCATGGCGCCGAAATTTCTCGCCCACACCAGCTGTCATCATCCGCGTATGCGGATGATCCAGTACGCCGAGGCCTCTCGGCTCTAGCGCTGACACCGGTGGAATACTGGATACCCCGCATGCGCGGGGTATGACGGGAGAGGCGTCAAATGCTGAACAAATCAATGCCCGACAATCTGCGGCACCTTCGTCGCCGGCGGCGTGTTGCGGCTGCGCTGGGTGCGCACGATGCCGTCGATGATGGTCATGCCGACGCCGGGGAGATCGCCGAGCTGCACGCTGTGCAGGATGTTTTTGCCGGCGGAATGTTGCGCCTTGTCCATGATGACAAAGTCGGCCGAACGCCCGACCTCGATCAAGCCGCAATCCAGCGCGCGCATGCGGGCGGTGTTGCCGGTGGCAAAGCAGAACGCGATTTCCGCTGGCACGTCGCCGAGCGACGACAACAGCGACACCATGCGTAAGATTCCGAGCGGCTGCACGCCGGAGCCGGCGGGCGCATCGGTGCCGAGGATGACGCGGTTGAGGTCGCCCATCTCGCGCGCGATCCGCAGGGTGTAGAGCGCCGAGCGTTCGTTGCCGTTGTGGACCAGCTCCAGGCCGCGCTTGCAGCCCTCGCAGATGCATCGGATCTGATCGTCGGGCAGCGCCGTGTGACCGCCGTTGATGTGACCGATCACGTCGGTGTCGGCTTCCAGCACCACGTCCTTGTCGATCAGGCCGGAACCGGGAATTGAAGGTCCGCCGGTATGGATCGTACTCTGGATGCCATATTTGCGCGCCCATCCCACCATCTTGCGCGCGGTCGGACCGTCCTTGACGCCGCCAAGTCCGACTTCGCCGAGCAGCTTGACGCCGGCCGCGGCCAATTCCTTGAAGTCGTCCTCGACCATTTCGCATTCGATCACCGGCGCGCCGGCGTGAACCTTCACGCCGCCGGGACGTAGCGTCCAGAACGCACGCTGCGCAAAGATCGCCATCGCCTTCAAGCCGACGACGTCGCGCGGCCGGCCGGGCATGTGAACCTCGCCGGCCGAGATCATGGTGGTGACGCCACCGTGCAGGAAACTGTCGATCCATCCGATCTGGTTTTGCCGCGGCGTCCAGTCGCCGGCGACGGGATGAACATGGCTGTCGATCAGGCCGGGCGCCACCGTCGTGCCATTGGCGTCGACGATGGTGGTGGCACCTTCGGTATCGACGTCCTTGGCGCGGCCGATCGCAGTGATCCTGCCGTTGACGGCCAGAATCGTGTCGGCGTCCAGAATCGGCTTCTCGAGTGCTCCAGAGAGCATCAGCCCGATATTACGGATCACGAGTTTGGTCGGCCCGGCTGCCTGGGGCTCGTCTTGGGCCATCGGTTTTCCCTTTTTGTTCAATGCCTTCGCAAGGCCACAGGACGAGCATCTTGCGCGCGCCTTGACGGCGGGATCAAGCTGGATTATTCATTTGTATACAAATGAATGTGCACGAATGAATTTCGCGGGCCCGGCTTAGCCCGCATGAGCGGAGGCGGTAAGATGAGCAATTTCAACAGCGAAAGCGTTCTTAGCGTCCGTCACTGGACCGATAATTTGTTCAGCTTCACCACGACCCGCGACCCCTCGTTCCGATTCCGGCACGGTGAATTCACGATGATCGGATTGAAGGTCGGGGAAAAACCGCTGCTGCGCGCCTACAGCGTTGCCTGCGCCAATTACGAAGACCGGCTCGAATTCTTTTCGATCAAGGTGCAGGACGGGCCGCTGACCTCGCGTCTCCAGCACCTGAAAGAAGGTGACGAGATCATCGTCAGCCGCAAAGCGACCGGCACGCTGGTGATCGACAATTTGGAAGACGGCCGCAATCTCTATCTGATCGGTACCGGCACGGGGCTTGCGCCGTTCCTGAGCGTGATCAAGGATCCCGAAACCTATGCGCGTTTCGAGAAGGTTGTGTTGCTGCACGGCTGCCGCCGCGTCAGCGAGCTTGCCTATGGCGAGATGATCACGAAGGAATTGCCGAACGACGAATTGATCGGTGAAATGGTGCGCGATCAGTTGATCTATTATCCGACGGTGACGCGAGATCCATTCCGCAATCGCGGCCGGATCACGGATCTGATCAATTCGGGCAAGCTGTTCGGCGATATCGGACTGGCCTTGCTCGTGCCCGAACATGACCGCGTGATGATCTGCGGCAGCCCGGCGCTGGTGCATGACACCCGCGCATTATTGTCGGGCAGGGGATTCGTTGAAGGCAATCACGGCGAAGCCGCCCAGTTCGTCGTCGAAAAGGCATTCGCGGAGCGCTAGCGCGCAGTTTCCTGGGCACATCCCCTTGACTAAAAGTCAGAGCTGCCCAGTAATGCCGAAAATCTTCTGCGACGCCTTGCGAAAGCAGAACAAGAATAAATCGGGGAGGAGAAGGCCATGGCGAACATTGGTCGACGCGGCTTCGTCAAAGGCGCGACCCTGGGTGTGCTGGCTTTTACCGTAGGCGGAGTTGAAGTCATCATGGCGCCCGGAGAAGCGAGGGCGCGCAATGTGCCGTTCCGTCTTCTCGATGCCCATCAGGCCGAAACCCTTGAGTCTCTCGGCGAGACACTGGTGCCGCAGGCGCGTGAGGCCGGGATCGCCCACTACATCGATCAGCAGCTCTCGGTACCGCCGCACGAAGCTCTGCTTCAGGCCCGTATCTTCAACGTCCGTCCGCCGTTCGCCGATTTCTACCGAACCGCCATCATCTCGGTTGACGAAAGCAGCCGCAGGATGTTTGGACGGGATTTCGCCCAGTTGTCGGCCACCGATCAGCGAGAATTTGTCGGCCGCATGCGGCAAAACAAGATTGAAGGCTGGACCGGCAGGCCGGGTGCCGCTGTCTATGGCGTGCTGCGCGCGGATGCCGTGGACGTCGTCTACGGGACGATGGAAGGCTACGAGGCGCTGGGCATTCCCTACATGGCGCATATTCCACCGGAAAAGAGGTGGTGAGATGGCTTACGAAAAAGTAGACGTCGTCATCGTTGGGGCGGGCGCGTCCGGCTCGGTCTATGCGTCAGTGCTGGCCAAGGCCGGCAAGAAGGTGCTCTTGCTGGACTCCGGGCCGGATTGGGAGCTTTCCGATCTCATCAGCTCCGAGATCTGGGGCCGCCGGGTTAAACCCGCAGGCGCGCCGATCCTTCTTGAAGGCAAGAACCCGATGGCCTACGCCGCGCAGGGCGGATGGGGCGTCGGTGGCGCGGCACTGCACTACTTCGCCAATTTTCCACGGCTGCTGCCGACCGATTTCAGGATGAAGAGCGAGCACGGCCGCGGACACGATTGGCCGATCTCTTATCAAGACGTCGCGCCGTTCTATGACAAGGTCGCGCGCGAGATCGGCGTGTCCGGTGATGCCAAGGCCGAGGAAAAATGGCGGCCGGCCGGAGAAGCCTATCCGATGCCGCCGATGAAGACGTTCCGCAACGGCGACATCTGGATGAAGGGCTTTGAAGCGTCGGGCATCCCCATGGTGCCGGCGCCGGTCGGCATGAGCTCGGTGGAATTCAAGGGGCGGCCGGCGTGCCTCTATGACGGATGGTGTCACGTCGGCTGTCCGGTCGGGGCGCTCGCCAATCCGCAGGTCACCTATCTGGGCGAGGCACGCAAGGCCGGTGCGGAAGTTCGCGCCTGGTCGACGGTGACGCGCGTTCTTACCAATCAAGCGGGTACGCGGGTCACCGGCGTCGAATATTACGACGACAAGCATCAGAAGCAGACCCAGGAAGCAAGCGTGGTGGTGCTGGCCGCGTGGTCGGCGCAGAATCCGCGGCTGTTGTTGAATTCCGCGACCGACAAGCACCCCAAGGGTCTTGGCAATGCGAGCGGCCTCGTCGGCCACTTCATGATGTCGCACCATGTGGCTAACACTTGGGCGATGTTCGACGAGGATGTCCAGAACCACAAGGGCACGGTCGCCGTGCAGTACATGTCTTACGAGCGCTATCCCAAGAAGAGCCACGACGGCGTGTTTGGAAGCTCCTTCATCACCGCGGGATTTGCGGTGAAGACGGCCGATCTCGCGAATTCGCGTGCCGATCTGTATGGGCCGGAGCTCGCCGATTACATGAAGCGGGCGGCGCGCAATCTGGCGGGCATCAAGGCGTTCGGCGAAGAACAGCCGAACATGGAAAATCGGGTCGAGTTGGCGAGCGAAAAGGACGCATTCGGCATGCCGCTGGGAAGGCTGACCCACAGCTTCGATTCTGACGCGGTGGCACTATGGAATGCCAATCTCGAAGAGGGGCTGAGGATCGCCAAGGCCAGCGGTGCCAAAGAAGCATGGTCCGCGCGTGGAACGATGCCGACCAGCCATCTTCTGGGTGGGACCATCATGGGAACGAGTGCCACCAATTCGGTTGTCGACAGCTACGGCCAAAGCCACGAAATCCCGAACCTTTGGGTTGCGGGACCCGGCATCTTTCCTACCGAGGGCGCTTCAAATCCCACGTTTACAATCTTTGCGCTGTCGCAGCGCGGCGCCGAGCGTATGGCCTCGCAATGGGGAACGTTGACGAATTGAATCATCCCCTGATTCGTGACGGTCGAGGGTTCCTCGCGCGCGTATTTTTTCTCCTGATTCGGCCGTCGTCGCCACGCGACTCGGGGGCTTGGGACGCAGTAAATTTCGCGTGAGGAGGTAATGATGCCTCGATGCCTTCCGTCTCCAGTGAGTGAGACCGGCATCACCATATTCACGTCATAATAGCATCAGATGCCGGGAATACCGCTGTCTCCGTTCGAGTCTATGGGAGGTGAGTCATTTGCTCGGCTTTCCCCCGGTTTGGTAATCGCAACAAGCCATCATGAACAAAGAATCACAATACGGGTCCGACCGGATCGACTGGGAAATTCGCGCGGCGGACGCGCTGGAGCAGGCCCGCTTGTTGCCTCCGGGGCCTGAGCGCAACGAGGCGCTCAAGCTCGCAAGCCAGCTTCGTTGTGAGGCGGATTCACAAGGCGTCGTCTTTGCAAAGCGGGGCCGGCCGCGGAAATGAATTTCCGGCATGCGTCGGACGGCGGACCGCAATCAGGAAAATCGAGCTTGCCATTCGCCCCGGTGCGACGTCCAGATGGCGCGCCTTGCCAATCAGACCGCCATTGGTTTCTTCCATCCGCCAAATGTCTGTTCGAGGTGTCGAACAAGCGCCAGCGCGACGTCTTCGCGCCAAGGCCTTGCGGCGACCTGAACACCCAGCGGAAGTCCTTCAGGCGAGGTGCCGACTCGAACGGTCGCCGTCGGCCATCCCGTCAGATTGTACGCCTGCGTGTAACCAAATCCGCGGCGGTTTTCTTCCTCAAAGCTCGTGCCGTGAGGCAGTGCCGGATACGGCGCGACCGCTGAAAGCACGGCGTCGTAATTCTCGATGAAGCGCAGCATCGAATTGCGAAAGGCGTCCCATCGCACGAATGCGGCCAGTGCCTCGGTCGTAGTGGCCATCGCGGGCGCAACCGAATTGGTCAAGGCCTTCTCGAACAGCGGGGAGATTGGATCGCTACCGATGCTCTTCAGGAAGGCGCGGGTACCGGCGCCGCCGTCACCGCGGCTCATGTCGAAATACACCGTGGCTGCCTTGCCAACATCGACTGGACGGTTTTCCTCGACCTTCACGCCGGCGTCCATGAAGGCCTTAGCGGAATCACGCACCGCGGCGGCAATTTCCTTGGTCGGAGTTGCGGCACCGTCGTCTTCGTAATACGCCAGTTTCAACCCGTTCAACGTCACGGCCTTTGAATCCAGCAAAGGCATTCCGACGATCGAATGGTCGCGGAAGTCAGGGCCCGCGATGATGGGCAAGGCCAGCGCGAGGTCGTCAACTTTGCGCGCGATCAGGCTGACGTGAAACACCGCGTTGCGTGCACCCATCGGCATCGGGAATTGGCCGGTGCGCGGCACGCGGCCGGAAGTCGGTTTGATCGCCGCGAGGCCGCAAAAATGTGCCGGGATCCGAATGCTGCCGCCGGCGTCGGTGCCGAGGCCAAGCGGCGAACCGCAGGCTGCGACAATCGCGGACTCGCCGCCGGTGCTGCCGCCGGGTGTCCGTGCGAGATCATAGGGGTTGTTGGTGCGTCCGTAGACGAGATTGTCGGTCTCGATCGCGCCGGCGAGTTCCGGCACATTGGTCTTGCCAAGGATGACGCCGCCCGCGGCGCGAAGCCGGGCGACTGCGGTCGCGTCGGCCTTGGGAATGAAATTCGCGCGGCCCTTGGTGCCACCGGTACAGATGACTCCGATCGTTTCTAGCGTATCCTTGATCGTAATGGGGACGCCGTGCAGCGGACCCATGATTTCGCCGCGCGCCAACGCCGCATCGGCCGCGTCTGCCTCTTTCCGCGCCGAGTCGGCCGTGAGCTGGACGATGGCATTGAGTTTCGGATTGACCTTCGCGATCTGCTCGAGGTGCGCGTCGACAACGGCCCTGGAGCTCAGCTGCTTGGAGCGGATGGCGCTGGCAAGCTCACTGGCCGATTTCGAAGTGATGTCCCCGCTCGTCTCCGATGCGGCTTGGGCCGTGCCGATCAGCGAGGTGCGCCCTGCCGCCGCCACGGCGAGTGCGGCCGTACCCAAAAAGTCCCGTCGTCCCATTTTGTCGCTCATGTGCAATTCGATCCCCCAACAAACCTGCGGTGCCGCAGCTAATTCTGTTTTTTCCCAGCATGCAAGTTTGCTGATCGAAAATCAAAGATGACATTTGTGTCGCAGCCTGTCACGGCCGTTCCGCCGGTCGGTGCTGGCCCGGACTGGACGATACTTTGGCTGCCCGCTCAGCCGCCAAGATAGGCTTCGCGGATGCGCGGATCATCGGCGAGGACGGCCGAAGGTCCGGACAGGGTAATAACGCCGGTTTCAAGCACGAAGGCGCGGTTCGCGATTTCCAGCGCCATGGCCGAATTCTGCTCGACCAGCAGTACGCCGAGACCGGTGCGCTTGTTGAGTTCGAGGATGCGGTCGAACACCTGCTCGATCACGATCGGAGCAAGCCCGAGCGACGGTTCATCCAGCATCAACAGGCTCGGACGGCCCATCAGGGCCCGGCCGATCGCCAGCATCTGCTGCTCGCCGCCGGACAATGACCAGCCGCCTTGCTTCAGCCGCTCCTTGAGGCGGGGGAACAGATCAAACACCAGCGCGAGATCTTCATCGACTTCGCGCTTGTTTCGGGAACGCGCCGCCGTGCCGGTGATGAGATTCTCCCGCACCGTCAGACCAGGAAAAATGCGCCGGCCCTCGGGGCAGTGGGCGAGGCCCGACCCGACAATGGCTTCGACCGCGGCATTGTGGATGTTCTCGCCCTTCCAGGAGATGGTGCCGGAGGAAGGGCGAACCAGCCCAGAGATCGTGCTGAGCGTCGTGGTCTTGCCGGCGCCGTTGCCGCCGATCAGGGCGACGATTTCGCCCATCTCGACGCTGAATGAAATGCCCTTCAACACCTCGATGTGGCCGTAGGACACTCTCAGGTGATCGATCCTAAGCATGGCGGTGCCGCCTGCCGAGATAGGCCTCGATCACCAATGGATTACGCTG
>Ga0137404_10000862_pt1 | contig 19922 bp, 17 predicted proteins | sample CZOMad2_1_16fung_FD_108285 | JGI IMG/M metagenome (GOLD analysis project Ga0137404, IMG submission 108285) | Vadose zone soil fungal communities from Angelo Coast Range Reserve, California, USA - CZOMad2_1_16fungal (Illumina Assembly) | ecosystem: Environmental > Terrestrial > Soil > Vadose... | reverse complement strand
TGGCGCGCCAGGGAGAGGGCCGATTCGTATTGCTCTTTTGCCTGATCCCGCTTTGCTTTCTGGTCGTCGTAAAAAGAGCGGGACACATCCCCCGACTCAATGAGCTTTTCGGCGCGTCGAAGATTTTTCTCCGCCAACTCCAGGGTCACGCGTGCATTCGCTACCTCAGGGACTCGGTTCAGATCAAACGGCTGGCCCGGTCTGAGTCCGACTTTTTCTTCGGCCTGGCGTAGTGCGGCCTTTGCCTGATCCAGTTGAGCCTGGGCTTGTTCGACTCGCAATTTCAGATCGACATCATCCAGGCGAATGATCATCTGACCCCGTTTGACAAAGCTTCCTAAGTCAACTCCCAGCGCGACAACTTTTCCAGGTATTGTGGGAGCCACATCAGTTTGCTGGTCACCGGCCAAACTGCCGGTGGCCTCAAAGAAGCGAGGCAAGTCGCGCATGATTGCGGCAGCCGCGGTTACGTCGATCACCGGAGGCGGCGCCGCCGTCCCTTCTTCTGTTCTGACGTTTGCCTTCGAACCCCGGCAACCGGCAGCAAAAGCCAGCAGCCCGCAGAGGATCAATGCCAGCATGAGGTATAGAAAATTTCTCGGAGATCGCATTAGTATCGTGTCCTTAACTCTTAACTCTTTCCTGGAGTGCCGCGGCGACCATTTTCGTGCAGCGCCTACGGTCGGGCAACGCTGATACCGGTCAGCAGGATGTCGGTGAAGAACCTTGCGGCGTCTTCATTGGAAACATCCAACAACCGGCGCTCGGGATCCCAGAGATTGTTGTTGAGTGAATGATGAATGACCATTCCCACAAAGGCCCGGACAATCAGCGCCGGTTCCATTTTTCTGATAGCGCCATCCTGTTGTCGCAACCCAATGTAATTACCGAGCAGTTCGTAAACGCGCAAAACGAATTTTTCGAAAAACATCTCCGCCAGCTTGTGGCGCTCTAGAGCGGAGTACATCAGCAGGCGTTGAAACTCGGGGTCCTGGTCGTGATGATCGAGGGCTGCGCGAGCCAGTCGTTCAAAGACCGCCCGGTCGTCCTTTTGAGCTATTGCCTCGGCGACGATCTGTTCCGGGTTCAAGGTATCGCCGGAGCAGGCTTTATGGTCGAGAATAGCGTCGTAGAGGTCATCCTTGTTGGCAAAGTGCCGAAAGACCATTGCCTCGGAGACGCCGGCCATGTGGGCAATCTCCTTGGTGGTCGTACCGCGGAAGCCCTTCTGGGAGAAGAGGCTTACCGCCACCCGAAGGATTTGCAGGCGTCGCTCTTCACCTGCCATTCGCGGTCCGGGGTGGGGCACGCCAGTATTGTTTGGGGCACTAATTTCCTTGCTCAATGTTAACTACTTCCTATCGGTTGAGGTTGTTCAAAGTAAGTACTTACTTACCATCCCTGGTCTAGGATGTCAAGAGACGGATAAATTAGTTAGGTTATGTTTTGGTTTCCTACTGATGCTCCGTGGCCTCCGTGTCTCTGTGGTGAAGTATGACGAGGAAACCGCTCACCAAGAAGACAAGAAGGACACTGAGATGGCAGCGAGAACCAAAATATGGCTCGACTCGAATGTAGCTGCGATGCTCGTACGGTTCCTGACTATTCGCTTAAGGTTCTTGTACCCTTTTGCAACAAGGCGAGGCACTTCTTGTCTTCAAATTCCTCGGAAATGTCTATTCCCATTCGCTGCAGTCACTGCTCGCTGGTCGGCACATCGTTTGCTAAACGTTAACTGAACGATTATGCAAATAGGGAGACTACCGACCCGAGGGTAAATACCTGGATCTACACATAAGAAGGAGAACGACAAAAATGGAAAACGGAAAAACGAGCGAAGCGACCGCAACATCAACTGGATTGCCACAATCTGTTTCGAGCATAGGAGAGAACTACGGCGAGACCGCCCAAAACTACGGGCAGAAGATCTCTGAGGCAGCTAATCAGGCAAAAGAGTTCGTCAGCGATAAGGTCTCGGTTGTGGGAGACAAGATCAAAGACCTCCAGAACGTCGATGTGAAAGAGCTGGCTGCAAACGCTACTGACTATGCGCGAAAGAATCCGGGCCAGGCGATTCTGATCTCTGCGGCAGCCGGACTTCTGCTCGGGCTGGTGCTGCGCGGCGGCAGACGCTGAACAGCGGGATAAATTTGCAAAGGGGGTTTCAAAGCGATGGCGGCAACAAGCAGGATTATGACAACTCGTAAGGATGCCCAACTGCAACCGGTACACACCGAGAGCGAGAGCCTGCCAACATTATTGAGTCGCCTTGGCGATGATGTAATGCACCTGGTTGACTCGCAGCTTACGTTGCTCAAGGTTGAATTGAGACAGGAAGCCAGGACTTTCGTAACCGGTGGCGCAATGATCGCAGTGGCCGGCATGGTTGCGTTAATAGGCTTTGCCCTCGCGAACGTGGCAGTCGCCTTTGGCGTGTCCACGTTGTTTTCACAAAGCAATCTTAGTGTACCGGCACAATTTGCGCTCGGCTTCCTAATCACCGGGATCTTTTACCTGGTCGCGGGCGCACTGGTAGTTATGGCAGTGAAGAGCCGGTTGGCGAAGGTTGACCTGGTGCCAGACCACACTGTTGCAGAACTAAGAAAGGACAAGCAATGGCTGAAGAACGAACTTTAGGGCTGGCTCGTGCTGCTCAGCGTTCGGGAGAAGAGGAATCGATTGAGGAGCTGCAACGACGGATGGAGCACGCCCGTGATTCCATTTCACACACGGTAACTGAGATTAAAGAAACAGTGGCTAATCAAGTTCAGGCAGTAAAAGACACGCTCGATTGGCGCGAGCAGTTCAAGAAGCGACCAGTCGCCTGGAGTGCCGGGGCCCTGGGAGTCGGCTTTGTCGCCGGGTACACCATTGCTGGAGCTTTCAAACATGAAAGCGGGCAAACGTACGATTATCCGGGCACCTACGGGACCTATGCCAGTCACAGCCTGATTCCTCCAGACGCCCAACGACACCAGGCAAGTATGACTGCTCCGTCATCTTCGTTTGCCGCCGAGGGCCGTAGAGATGAGGGTCCCGGCGTGATTGACAAGTTCAAACAGAGCTCAGCCTACGAGAGCCTCAGCAGGGAGGTCGGATCGTTAGGAAACAAGTTCGTGGAGGAGCTGTCCACGACCGCGCAATTGGTGGTACTGCCGTTTGTGCTTTCTAAGTTAAAGCAGTGGGTGGGTCTGGATCGTCTTGAGAGATCCGCTCCGTCACAAGCTGGCAATAGGAGGACTGCTGCGCCCCGGACAGACTGGACTGAGCCGAGTCGCACCCCAAAACCCGAGTCCACACTGGGGCATAGTTAGAGAGAGGTTTCTTTTCCAAATATTCAGGGCGGGACTCAGCGAGTGCCCGCCCTTTATTTGTAACGCAGCTGTTAGTTTGCGTTCCGACGTTGAATCAACTCAATCCCCACGCAAGCTAACAGCTTGCGTTACTTTCTATCTTCCCGCGACAGGCTTGCGCGGCAACTTTTCCTCGCGCATGGCGGCGTTGTACACAAATGCTGCCATGATGGTGGCCGCTTGTTTCATATCGTCCCCCTGAATACGGTCAAACACATCCTGGTTTGAGTGATGTGTGCGAGTGTCGTACTCAATCTCATCCTGAATAAACTGAAAACCCGGCAAGCCAACGGCGTCAAACGAGAGGTGGTCGGTGCCACCCGTGTTTGAAATGGAGAGTGTTGCCGCTCCCATGTCCCGGAAGGGCGCCAGCCATTGCCGGAAAAGCGCGCGCGTTGATTCATTGCCCTGAAGATAGACTCCCCGAATTTTGCCGGTACCATTATCCAGATTGAAGTAGGAACTGAACCGATCATACTCGGGCATTGTGATCAACTTCGGTGGAGGTGCAGTTGCGGTGGCAGCGCCAGTGCCATTTGCACCGTTGCCATTCCCCATGCCAGAACCACCTGCGGTCGGAGAAGTCTCGAATTTAGCAAAGTGCTGTGCAACATACGCGCGCGAACCCAGCAGACCCTGCTCTTCACCAGTCCAAAGTGCTATCCGGATTGTCCGCCGGGGTTTCAGTCTCAGGGTCTGAATGATGCGCATTGCTTCCATGGCCACTGCCACGCCCGCGCCGTTGTCGGTTGCACCTGTGCCAGAGTGCCAGGAATCCATATGACCGCCCAGCATCACGATTTCATCTTTCAAGTCCGTGCCCGGTATCTCAGCAATCGTGTTGTAACCCATCGGATCAGTATCCTGCCACTCTACCGCCAGATCGACCGTAAGTTTTACCTTCTCGCCCGCTTGAATCATCCGCACGATGCGATTGTAGTGTTCAATAGCCAGGACGAGCTGAGGTGTGATCTTTGGCGCGCTCTTATCGTAGGGTGGTACAGGACGAGGCGAATTCGGAACAGTGGGATCGTACCCAGGCGGTGGTGGCACTGAGGCGGACTGAACGAAGATTGTTCCCCCATCGCCGCGGCTTGGATCAATCAAAAGTGCGGCGCCCTCCTCTTGAAGGAACTTAAGCTTTGTTGTGTTGAACAGAAAGGCTGCCCGCTGTGTGGGATTAAGCTGAAAGCCGCCGCGGCCCCCACCTGCTCTTGGCTCGGGCGCATCTGCCAGGCTCAATAGATTCTTCTCATCGCGTCGCGTTCCCTGCGGGTCGAAGTGAGCGGCCACTTCACGCATGGGCGCGGTCAGTACAATCTTGCCCTTCAGTTGGCCTTTGAACTGGTCGAGGTCGGCTTCAGTTTTGACATTAAAATAGACGACGTCACCTGTGACTGGACCGTCAGTACCAGGCGACCAGGCCTTGGGATAAGCTATCAGAGGGATTGTCTGCGGTTCGACAACCTGCGCTGAGAAGCGTTTCAAAGTCCAACCGCGACCAAAAGGTCCCCACGCCTCGAGGTGCGGATTCTGCAGCCCCCACTTCGTAAGCTGATCGCGCGTCCACTCATTTGCCCGTTTGGCATTCGGCGAAGCAGTCAACCTCGGTCCAATAACATCTGACAGATAACTTAGCGTCTGCATTATTTGCGAGCGATTCATGCCTTCATCTTTAATCCGTTCGATTGGATCATTGGGATCTCTCGCGGGAGGCTGTTGACCAGGCGGCTGAGTAGCAGTCGGAACCGGCGTTCCGGACGGCTGTTGCGCCCACACGCCAGCCGTTGCGATCAACGAGATCAGCAGCAGAACGACTGCATAGCGTCGTAGCAACATGATTATTTCTCCTCGACTTTTGGGGTTTAGCCGCGGGTTCGGTATCACTACCCGCGGAAATGAATGAACTGTCTATACTGCGCCACGGTGAGAAAGGTTGCAAGTGGAAGCGACAAATCTAACCCAAGACATGATCCACGAAATGACGACGAAATAACCTAAAGAAGATTTCGTGTCAGTTCGTGTTTTTAGTGGGAGCGGACGCCCGGCCGCGGAGTATCGCGTTCGGCCAGTCCCGCGGGTTCGTTTGAACGAAAACCGCACTCCTCGTTTGCGCAATAGCGGAAGGTGCCCTGTTTCTTGGTTGTCTTTTCCAGCAGAAACGGCGCCTGGCAATTTGGACAAGTTTCGGCAATAGGTTTGTCCCAGTAGACCCGGTCGCAGTTTGGATATTCCGAGCAGCCGTAAAATGCTTTGCCGCGTTTCGACTTCTTGACAACGAGCTCGCCCTTGCAACCGGGACGCGGACATTTTACACCGGTTGTTTCCTGTTTGATGTATTTGCACTTTGGGTAATTCGAACAGGAAATGAATTCACCAAAGCGACCGAAACGCCGCACTAATTGGGCTCCATCCACGGGACACTTTTCATCGAGCGGTACGGGTGCAGGCATTACCGCCCCGCCCTTCGCGATTTTCCGTATGTTGCGGCATTCAGGGTAACCTGAGCAGCCGAGGAACTGGCCAAACCGGCCGCGTTTCAACTGCATTGGCTTACCGCATAACTCGCAGGCTTCAGGCTCCTCCGCTTGTTCGGTGGCATCAGCACCATCACTCGAGGCAGCGGCGCCATTAGTCGTGGCTGGAGGTTCGGCATCGCGAGTGGCCCCACAGTTCAGGCATTTCAAGTACTTGCCAAAGCGACCGAACTTTTCCACCATGCCGGCAGTGCCGCATTTCAGACAGACTTCATCCGTCGGTGTGTCCTTTTCTTTGATTCCCTTTGTGTACTTTTGAAACTGCTTGAGGTCCTCGGCAAACTTTTTGTAAAAATCATGTAAAGCGTCCGTCCACTTCAGTTTGCCTTCTTCGATTTCATCGAGCTCTTCCTCCATCCGGGCGGTGTACGTCTCGTTGAACAGATCGTCAAAGCCGCCTTCGATCAGCAGATCGTTCACCGTTTTTCCCAGCGCGGTGGGATGAAACCGGCTCTGAAGCTTTTCGACGTATTCCCGCTCCTGGATGGTTGACATGATTGCGGCATACGTCGAAGGTCTGCCAATTCCCTTCTCTTCGAGGGCTTTAACCAGCGTGGCTTCCGTATAGCGCGGCGGCGGCTCGGTGAAATGCTGCTCGGGTGAGATCTGGTTCAGCTTCAGCACTTCGCCCTTTTCGACCAACGGCAACGTTCGTTCAGCTTCCTCATCCTCTTCTGTCTTCTCGTCCCGGCCTTCCTGGTAGATTTTGAGAAAACCGTCGAACTTCTGGACCGATCCCGTGGCCCGGAAAAGAAAACGCCCGGCATCGATATCTATGGTGGTCTGATCAAAGATCGCGGGCATCATTTGCGAGGCAACGAATCGCTGCCAGATCAGACGGTAAAGCTTCAGTTCGTCCTTGCCGAGATACTTCTCCAGCGAATCCGGAGTATGGCCAACGTCTGTTGGTCTAATCGCTTCGTGGGCATCCTGCGCGTCTTTTTTCGAGCGGTAGTGCACGGTCTTCTCAGGCAGGTAATTCGGACCGTACTGTTTGCCGATGAAATCGCGCACCTCATTCAAGGCTGCCTCAGACACTCGCGTCGAGTCGGTGCGCATGTAGGTAATCAAGCCGACAGAGCCTTCGGCGCCCAATTCGACACCTTCGTAGAGGCGCTGTGCCAGCATCATCGTCTTTTTGACGGCAAAGCCAAGTTTGCGCGAGGCCTCCTGCTGGAGTTTTGAAGTAATAAAGGACGGAACGGGATTTCGTCTACGCTCTTTTGTAGTTACTTCGCTGACAATGAACTTCTGTTTTTCAGCTTCCGCGACAATGGCTTTCGCGGCTGACTCGTCACCAATGAGGATTTCATTCTTCTTGATTTCCTGATCGAATCCGCTTGTCTTTAGTGATTGTTCGTCAACTTTTGCAAGGCGGGCCTCAAAGGCTGGCGGCAACCTGGCTCCAAGATTCGCGGCGATGGTCCAGTATTCGGTCTTTACAAAACTTTCAATCTCGCGTTCGCGCTCCACGACCATCCGCAGGGCCACGGATTGGACGCGGCCGGCGCTCAGCCGGCCACCAACGGTGCGACAAAGCAATGGCGAAACCTTGTAACCGACAAGCCGATCCAGAACGCGTCGCGCCTGTTGTGCATCAACGAGGTTTTCATCAATCTGCCGGGGAGTTTCAAAAGCCTGGTTGACCGCGCGCTTAGTGATTTCATTGAACATCACTCGGTACGTCGGTTTTGGCGGACGCTTGGGCACAATCTCTTCTGCCAGGTGTTGGCAGATGGCCTCGCCTTCGCGGTCAGGGTCAGCAGCAAGATAAACGGCATCCGCCTCTTTGGCGGCTTTCTTGAGCTCGGCTACGATCTTCTTGTTGTTTCGTTTCCGCGTGTCCGGAATAACCTCGTACGTGGGCTTAAAGTCGTGCTCAATATCGACACCCAGTCCCTTTGAAGGCAGATCTTTAATGTGTCCGATCGAAGCCTTGACCAGATAGTCCTTTCCCAAATACTTATTGATTGTCTTTGCCTTTGCGGGCGACTCAACGATAACCAGATTCTTAGCCATTCGATCCATTTCCGATTGCCGATTGCCGATTGCCACTCCATTGCCAATTGCCGATTTCCGATTGCCGATTGGCGTGTGGCGTCTCTTGATTATTACTGATTCTACTGTTTCCAATCGTCATAACTGCCGATCCGATTCATTTCCAATTGCCGATCCGATTCATTTCCAATTGCCAATTGCCGATTGGCGTCCAGCGTTTCCTGATTCTCAATACTGCCCAACTTACCCATTTACTCAAATGCCCCGATGAAGTCCAATCGGCAATCGCCAATCGGCAATCTAAAATGTTCTACATTCTTCTCACAAAGCATTTTCCTGGCAGCGCTCGAACCAACTCGCGCATTTCCAGGGCAAGTAACGCCGCCGTCAAATCCGGAATTGGCAACCGGCTTTTGTCCAGCAGGGCATCGATGTGCGCCGGATCGTCCGCAGTCAGCAAGCTCAAGACCTCAGTCTCGGTTCCGGAAAGCCCCTCGGGCAAGAAGGCCAGCTTCTCGGGTAACGACTTCTCGCGATTTTTTTCCCCGAAGGGTGGCGGCAAAAGTCTGGCGGCAATCTGCGGCGGCAACTCCGTCGCTACATCCTGCCATTGCTGCACCAGCTTTGCTCCGGCGCCCTTGATCAGATAGTTCGTACCAAACGAATTACGAGAAGTAATGTTCCCAGGTATCGCAAACACCTCTCGATTCTGTTCAATTGCCAGCCGTGCCGTTATCAAGGAACCAGAATTCTCAGCCGCCTCGACAACCACTGTTCCCAGGCTCAGTCCGCTAATGATGCGGTTTCGATAAGGAAAGTTTTCCGATACGGGAGGCGTGCCCAGAGGAAACTGTGTGACCATCGCGCCACCGCTATGCAAAATATCGGTCGCTAACTTTCCGTGATCGCGGGGATAACACCGGTCGATTCCAGTGCCCAGGACCGCTACTGTGCGCCCTCCCGCCTCGAGCGCCCCCCTATGCGCCGCGGCATCAATTCCTCGGGCAAACCCGGAAACAATGGTCACACCCCTTTGTGCCAGATCACGAGCCAGCATTAACGCAGCGTTCTGACCGTACGTCGAACTCTTGCGCGAGCCCACGATTGCCACGCAGGGACGCTCCAGGCATTCGCTCCAGGCTCCTTTTACGTAGATCACTATGGGCGGGTCATAAATCTCCCGCAGGAGCGCTGGATAGGTGCCATCGTCAAGGATCAGCAAATCTCCGCCGAGCTTTCGCACGTGGCCAATTTCAGCTTCGGCTTTGCCCTTCAGCTCGCGCCCGATAATGATGTCGACAGCTTCCGGCAACAAGCGCAACGGCTCGAGCTCCGCTCGCGTCGCGCCATAGACGGCTTCCGCAGACCCAAAGCGTTCCAGCAGCCTCGCGGCGGCGCGCGGTCCGACACCAGGCGTCATGTTCAACTCAACCCAGTCGCTAATCATGTGAGGATTTTCCTTTTCGAGGCCGTGCGTTAACGGTCGTTATTTGAAAGAACTGTGAGCTATTGCTCTAACTCTTCAATCCCAAATTCTAAATTCGCAATTCTAAATTCCTTCTGGCGGAGGCGTGTAGGAATCGAACCTACCTGAGCCTGTTCTCACAGTCTCACTAACGGTTTTGAAGACCGCGCCGTTCACCAGAACAGATTCGCCTCCGTAGGTGGGGCATTCCTTGCTGACTCCTGCGAATCAGGCCACGCCTTGTGTCTGACGGCCACGCATTTTTTATCTGACACCCTATCAAAGAACGTATCAAACAACCTCAGCGACGACCTTTAACCACGGTTCAGCGCTTGTTACATGGTCTGTCACTGAAGGCTGAAACCCTACGCGCCGTCAGCCTTGACTGTCAAGCCAATGCCGTTTGGCACCTGTATGCGCAGTTGGCTAAATATAACTGCCGGTAGCTAATAAGGTGCTTCGGTTGTCACCTGGGGTCGATTGAGGGGGTTGAAGCTTGAAGCCAAGCTCGGGCGGACCTGCACCCTCGCTTGACGGTCATCATAAACGGAGGCTATTCTCTTACTCGAACGAACGTTCGAACGGCACGAAACGCAACCACCCGCGCGAGAGGGATGATGATTAATTTTCAAACGTCGCCGGCACAATACAAGCATTGGAAGCTAAGCACCGATGGGACTGTGGCTACGCTTTCGATGGACGTACAGGAAGACCTGACACTCGGCGAAGGGTACAAGCTAAAGCTGAACTCTTATGACCTGGGGGTCGACATCGAACTGGCTGATGCTATCCAGCGGCTTCGCTTTGAACACCCTGATGTTCGCGTAGTGGTGTTGACAAGTCTCAAGCCCCGGATCTTTTGCGCCGGCGCCAATATCTACATGCTGGGCACCTCGTCACACGCATTCAAAGTTAACTTTTGCAAATTCACCAATGAAACTCGCTGCGCAATTGAAGACGACTCGCAGCATTCGGGACGCCGTTATCTTGCTGCCCTGAACGGAACGGCGTCGGGTGGCGGGTATGAACTGGCCATCGCCTGTGACGAGATCTATCTCGTCGATGATGGCAACTCCGCGGTTTCCCTTCCCGAAGTTCCTCTGCTCGGAGTGTTGCCAGGCACTGGCGGTTTAACGAGGCTGGTCGATAAGAGAAAGGTGCGCCGTGATCGCGCCGATGTTTTCTCCACGCTCGCGGAAGGGCTGAAGGGGAAGCGCGCAAAAGAGTGGGGTTTGATTGATGCTACTTTTGCGACCAGCAAGTTTCAGGAAAGCGTGCAGGCACGGGTTCGAGACCTAATCACACCGAATTCGAGCGCTACTGGACCATCACAGCCTAACGGTATCAAACTCAACCCACTGGGGGTGCGAGACACCAGAGACGTGCGCGAATACAAGTACATAAAGGTGAGCTTAAATCGAGAAAAGCGGTATGCGGATTTGACTGTTCGCGGACCGGAAGCAGATCTGCCCACCGAACCACAGCAGATCTTGAAGCTGGGAGACAGCTACTGGCCGTTGCAAGCGTATCGCGAACTGGATAACGCGTTGCTCCATTTGCGTGTGAACGAACCGGAGATTGGTCTTGTTTGTTTGCGGACAGAGGGCAACCCCGATCGCGTTTTGGCTCTCGATAAAGTATTGGCAGCCAACCGTGACCATTGGCTCGTTCGCGAGATTATTCTGCATATGGCTCGGGTCTTTCGCCGGTTGGATCTGACGGCCAAGAGCTTCTTCGCGATCGTCCAGCCCGGCAGTTGCTTCGCAGGTAATTTGTTGGAACTGATGCTCGCGGCTGATCGCACTTACATGCTTAATAACCCCGATGCACAGGCTTCAGTGAGCATTTCGACGTTGAATGACGGGGCTTTTCCGATGAGCAACGGTTTGACTCGTCTTCAGTCGCGCTTTCTTGCCGAGCCTGACAAAGTGGATGAGATTTTGTCTCATGAGGATCCGTTTGATACGGAACAAGCGGAAGAGACGGGGCTGATAACTTTCGCGCCTGATGAGTTGGATTGGGAGGATGAAATCCGTGTCGCTATTGAAGAGCGAACATCCCTGTCGCCGGATGCGCTCACAGGCATGGAGGCGTCGTTAAGATTTGCGGGCCCTGAGACGATGGACACAAAGATTTATGGACGACTGACTGCCTGGCAGAACTGGATCTTTCAACGGCCAAATGCAGTAGGCGAGCGCGGCGCCCTGACAAACTATGGTAAGCCTACCCAGGCACAGTTCGATTTCAAACGAACTTAGGAAAGTCATGGATTTATACGCAAACATTCCCAACAACGTGAACCTGGCGCAGGACAAACGACTGCAACGTGCACTGGAAAAGTGGTTACCGAACTACCTCGACTGGTGGCGCGAGATGGGACCCGACGGTTTTCAGGAGAAAGAGGTCTGGCTCCGCACGGCAGTTGACGTCGGCTCAGAGGGTTGGGCCCACTTCGATTATGTGAAGATGCCGGATTACCGCTGGGGCATTTTTCTCGAGCCGGCCCAGCCGAATGCAAAGGTAGGATTTGGGGACAACTACGGACAACCGGCCTACCAGGAAGTGCCGGGAGAATTCCGCAATGCCTTGCGACGGATCATCGTGACGCAGGGCGACACCGAACCGGCCTCGGTTGAACAACAGCGTCAGTTAGGCAAGACCTGCCCTTCTCTGTACGACTTGCGAAATCTTTTCCAGGTTAATGTCGAAGAAGGACGACACCTCTGGGCTATGGTTTATCTGCTGCACGGGTTTTTTGGACGCGATGGACGAGATGAAGCCGACGCGTTATTGGAACGTCGCAGTGGTAATCCTGACAAGCCTCGTATACTCGAAGCTTTCAACCAGCCTTGTGACGACTGGCTCAACTTCTTTGCCTTTACGATGTTTACCGACCGGGATGGAAAGTATCAATTATCGGCCCTGGCCGAATCCGGGTTTGAGCCTTTAGCTCGCACGTGCAAGTTCATGCTCACCGAAGAAGCCCACCACATGTTTGTCGGGGACACGGGTCTGGGCCGAGTGGTGAAACGCACGGCACAGCTAATGAAGGAAGGTGACCCGCGCACGCTTGGCGGCATTCCGCTCGATATTATTCAAAGGTACATCAACTTCTGGTTCAGCTATTCGTTGGATCTTTTTGGCGGCGAGATCAGTTCCAACTCTGCGGACTTTTTCGCCGCCGGACTAAAGGGCCGCTACAAAGAGCAGGACCAATACAGCGAGCACACCGCCACAAGTGAAATCTTCACGTTGATGGTAGTCGAGGATAGCCGGCTCAAGCCTCGAGAGATTCCTCTGCGTAATGCTCTGAACGAGGTCCTGCGCCAGGAATACATAAAAGACTGTGAGAAGGGGCTGGCGCGCTGGAACAAGATCTTGGACGAAGAGGGCTTGAGCGAGCGTTTGGCTCTACCCAATTCGCGCTTTCATCGCCACGTCGGCGAATACGCAAATCATACCTTCGACGTTGCCGGAAACCTGATCAGCGCTGAAGAGTTTGAGGCGCGCCGAATCGAATGGCTTCCGACCATGGCAGATCGTGAGTACGTTCGCAGCTTGATGCACGCGGTTACTGAGCCCGGCAAGATTGCTAATTGGATCGCGCAGCCGTCCACCGGAATCAAGGGCAAGCCGTTCGAGTTCGAGTATGTGCGCCTTTAGAATTGCGGATTGCGAATTGCGAATTTGGAAATGCGATTCCTTCAAGAGGCACTTCTTCTTCGCGGTACTTTGCGTTTGAACTTAGCGCTCTTTGCGTTTTACTTTCTTGATTCAATTGGTACCTCTAAGGCAAAGAAGACTTAAACGCAAAGGACGACAAAGGTTTTCGCAAAGGAACGCAAAGTATATACGACATGAGAGAAATTGCGCGAGATTCATCAGCGAAAAATTCGCAATTCGCAATTCGCGATTCGCAATCTCTCTCGTCTCGCTACGACCAGAAACTCGAGTTTATCCTGCGTACTGCGTCCCGGATCTTTGCGGATAAGGGTTATCACTCCACGACGATGCGCGATATTTCCCGAGCCACGCGCGTCAGCCTGGCCGGTCTGTATCATTACTGCGAGTCGAAAGAAGAGTTGCTTTTCCTGATTCAGGACAATTGCTTCGGTCACGTACTCAATCGACTGGAAAAGCGCTTGCAAGAGGTTGACGACCCAGCGTCGAAGTTGCGCGTGTTCATCGAGAACCATCTTTCCTTCTTTGCCGCCAACATGGCGGAGATGAAAGTACTCTCGCACGAAGGCGAGTCATTGGTGGGTCAAAAGTATGAGCATGTAGCGAATAAGAAAAAGGAATACACGCATCGACTGCGACAGATTCTCACCGAATTGCAACGGCAGAGTAACGGAAGACAAAAGGTCGATTTGACGGTAGCTACGTATGCGCTCTTTGGGATGCTTAATTGGATCTATAACTGGTACGACCCGAAGGGAAAGCTCAAAGTCGGCGACCTGGCGCAAAACGTAACTCGTCTCTTTCTTGGTGGATTTCCAGCAGGAAGTTTTCCCGCTCAGCTGAATTCCGATCGTGGCTCGCGCAGTTCGGAAAACATGAGTGTTTGGCGAGCTGGATTCCCGCAGAAACCTTAATCTGATCTGGGCGCCGATAGAATGGAATGAGCCCCAAGTTCCTGAAAGGCAGGCTGAAGCATGTCTCCTTATGAGACCTATGGCGAGCGGGTCGCCGGTGTTTACGATGACTGGTATGGCGATTATGACCCGGACAGCATCAATGTCCTCGCCGAGCTGGCCGGCGGTGGACGCGCTTTGGAGTTAGGGATTGGCACGGGTCGTCTGGCTCTGCCGCTGGTTGCCAGGAACGTCGTCGTGCATGGAGTGGATGCGTCGACGTCAATGGTCTCTCGTCTGCGTGCAAAGCCCGGCGGCGATCGGATCCCGGTCACTCCGGGAAACTTTGCTGACGTTGCGGTCGACGGCGAATTCATCCTCATCTATATTGTTTTCAACACGTTCTTTGCTTTGACATCACAGGCCGAGCAGGTGCGCTGCTTTCGCAACGTGGCCGGACATTTGAGTCCCGGTGGTTGTTTCCTGATTGAGGCTTTTGTACCTGATCTCAGGCGTTTCAACGGTGGCCAGGTGAATTGGGCCACAAAGGTGACGGAAGAGCTCGTCGAGCTGGACGTCGGCCAGCACGACGCTGCAAGCCAGCATGTAACCAGTCAGAAAGTAGTATTGACTGAAGGCGGTGTGCGCTTGTATCCGATTCAGATTCGTTACGCGTGGCCATCGGAAATCGATCTCATGGCTCAACTTGCAGGCTTGCGTCTCCGCGAGCGCTGGAGTAACTGGCAACGCGAACCGTTTACTTCGGAGAGTCAAAAACACATTTCGATTTATGAGGCCGCGCGTTAGAAATAGGAAATCAGGCGAAAGACATGGATCCACGAGAACCCACGAAATCAGACGGGACGAACACGACAAACGACTCACCAGAAGAGGTAGGACAGTCCTTCAGCGTTACCGAAATGACGAGGAATCTTGTTCAATATGATGTGCAGGACGCCATTGCCTTTTTTACTCTTAACGATCCGCCTGCCAACACCTACAGCTTCGAAATGATGCAAGACCTTGATTGGGCGATCCTTGCGGCTCGAATGGACGAAGAGGTCCAGGTCATTGTGATCACTGGAGCCGGGGAAAAATTCTTTTGCGCCGGCGCAAATATCAACATGCTCGCCAAGGCCACCCCTGTTTATAAATACTATTTCTGTCTGCACGCGAACGAGACGTTATCGCGTCTCGAGCAAACGCCGAAGCTGGTGATCGCGGCGATTAACGGGCATTGTGTCGGAGGCGGACTCGAGGTAGCGCTGGCGGCCGACATTCGCGTTGCTCGGCGAGGTGCAGGCAAGATGGGGCTGCCGGAAGTATCACTGGGTGTTTTGCCGGGCACCGGCGGTACCCAGAGGCTCGCGAGGATCGTCGGTTCGTCACGGGCAATTGAACTCATGGCCACGGGCGCCCTGTTTGATTTTGAACATGGACTCGAATTGGGAATCCTCAACCAGATCTTTGAAGCAAAGGATACAGAGGAGTTCAAGCGGCAGGTAGTCGACTACGCGCGCAAGTTTACAACCCCGGACAGAGCATCAAACGCCGTTGGTCGAATCAAGCGCAGCGTTCAATCAGGGGCAGAGCTGCCGCTCGAATACGGTCTGGCGCTTGAACGCGAACTGCAACAACAACTCTTTCAATCAGAAGATGCCCGCGAAGGGATCGATGCTTATGTCAATAAACGCAAGCCCCACTTCAAGGGAAAGTAGATGGAATTTAGAAATTAGAATTTAGAATTTTGAATTTAGTTAGAGGGGTTAATCGGATTCCTGGCACCGTGATAAGCAATGAGCCTAACGCGAATTCAACGTGGAAGTGCAATCCACGATATGAGAATTTCTAAATTCTAATTTCTAAATTCTAAATTTCTTATGTACGAACATATCGACATCACTGAAGACAACAATATCGTCACCATCACGTTGAACCGGCCTGAAAAACTCAACGCATTGGTGGGTCATATGCGCCGCGATCTTGCTGAGGCGCTCGAAGAAGCCGGCAGCGATTACAGTGTGCGGGTGGTGATCATCACGGGCGCGGGACGTGGGTTTTGTGCCGGCGGCGATGTGCCTTACATGGCGGAACTGATCGAGCGCAAGGATACCGAAGAGTTTAGCCGTTTACTGGGCTCAGCTCGACGCGTCATCGGCGCGATTCGCCACATGACAAAACCTGTTATTGCCTCGGTGAATGGACCAGCGTCAGGAGCGGGGTTCAATCTTGCTTTGGCCTGCGATTTACGGATCGCCTCGTCGGCTGCAAGTTTCAGCCAATCATTTGCCAAGGTCGGCTTGCATCCTGATTGGGGTGGTACCTACTTCCTGCCGCGCATGGTGACCACTAATAAGGCCTGCGAGATGTTTTTTCTCGGCGATGCGATCAGCGCGGACGAGGCTTTGCATCTGGGCATAGTCAATCGCGTGGTTAAGCCGGAGGAACTCGAGACGGCCACGCGTGATCTCGCAGAACGACTGCGCGACGCCCCGCCCCTCGCAGTCGCCGCTGCCAAGCAAGCCGTCTACATGAGCCATGCATCAGAATTGGAAGAGATGCTGCGTTATGAAACCGAAGCGCAACTGCGCTGTTTTCAATCTCAGGATTGCCACGAAGGTATTCGGGCATATCTTGAGAAGCGACCGCCGAAGTTTAAGGGTCATTGATCGTAACTCATGAGACTGAACAACAAAGTCGCGCTAATTACCGGCGGTGGCCGCGGGATCGGGCGGGCCATTGCGATCACGTTTGCCCGGGAAGGAGCGCGAGTGGCCGTCTCAGCCCGCACCAGGCAACAGGTCGAAGAGGTCGCGGCAGAAATTACGCGTGAATCGGGCGCAGAATCTCACGCTGTAGTTTGCGATGTCTCAGATGCTGCGAGCGTGCAAGAGATGTTTGCCAGCGTGGCTGAAGCGTTTCAGCGCGGCCCGGACATTATGGTGAACAATGCCGGCGTCGCCGAAAGCGCCCCGATCACCAGAACCGACGACGAGCTGTGGCAACGTCACCTGGCGATAAACCTCAGTGGTACTTTTTACTGCATGCGAGCGGCACTGCCGAACATGCTTGCACGTGGCTGGGGTCGAGTGATCAATATCGCTTCCATTGCCGGCAAAACAGGCGCTCCATACATTGCCGCCTATTCAGCGTCAAAACATGGCGTGCTTGGATTGACTCGTTCAGTGGCGCTGGAAGTCGGAGCGAAGGGGATAACTGTTAATGCAATCTGTCCCGGCTATGTTGATACCGACATGACAACTCGGGGAATTGAAAACATAACCGCCAAGACGGGTCGACCTGCGGCTGAAGCGCTTGAAGCAATTAAGCAGATGAGCTCACAAAAGCGGCTGATTACCGCGGAGGAGGTTGCGGCGCTGGCCCTATTGCTGGCTAGCGACGAAGGTCGCGGTATCAACGGACAGGCGATTAACATCGATGGCGGAACTGTCCTGTTCTAGTTTAGACATCCGATTGCGGCGACGTTTCGTGTGATGGGCGTGGATCATGTCTTAGGTTTTTGGTTGCGGCCCTGCTGCGCTATGTAATCTGTGGATAATTCTCTATTAGCCTGGCCCCAGAGTTCATAAATCAACCTGATAGGCAGACCCACGATATTGAAATAATCGCCCTGGATTTCGTCAATAAACGGCGCCGCTTTGCCCTGGATGCCGTAGCCCCCAGCCTTCCCCATCGGTTCACTCGTTGAGACGTACCAGTCGATTTCTTCGGCGGATAAATCCGCAAAGTGCACTCGAGTTGTTTCGTAATCAACGATCGTCGTGGGGTTCGGACCGAGGCGAACCAGCGCCACTCCGGTTATCACTTCGTGCCATTCTCCGCTGAGGAGCCTGAGCATCCGCCGGGCGTCGTCGTGGTCGCGTGGCTGACCAAGGATCTCACCGCCAATCACGACCGTTGTATCGGCTCCGAGAACGAGCCGCCCGCGCGATTTCTCCGCCACGGCTTGGGCTTTCGTTTCCGCCAACCGCCTCACATAATCGACAGCATCCTCGTCGCTGTTAAGGCTTTCATCAATGTCCGCTGCTATAGCCTCGAACTGCCACCCTACGGCTCGCAGGAGTTCAGCACGCCGCGGACTGCGCGAGGCCAGGACAAGTGATTCGCCTGTGGTTGTATGGTTAATCAAGGGCTCTCCTTCTTGGCGCTCTCAAAGATTCTTCGCTACACTGAGGGAAATTGCTAACTCGGAATTTGGAGACGTGCGGTTTTGGCATTTGGAATGTTGAATTGTTTGATAACGGATTTTGGTTCGTGTTATTTCGTGGATCATGTGTTCACAGGATAAAGTGTGGTCCACGAAAACACACGAAAATTCGAAATTCGCAATCCCAAATCCGAAATTCCTTTCATGGAACAGCTAATCAAAACTCTCCCGACAATCCTCCGTGCAGGCGGCTATTCTACAGAAGTTGTCGAAGCGGCGGCGATAGCGGCATGGAAACATCTGGCTGGTGATAACTTAAGCAATCAAGCGGTCGCCACGAAGTTAACCGGCAAAACTCTTGTGATAGCGATCGCGGACGCGATCTGGCAGAAACAACTCCAGTCCATCGCCGGGCAATTGCTGTTTCGCCTGAACTCGGCTCTTGGTCAACCATTGATTAGCAGGCTTGAGTTTTACATTGATCCGGAGTTTGCAGCCAGGTCTAGTCAGCAATCAGTAACAAGAGAAGTTCCCGCGACTGCTGAGAACGAAGTGTCTCTGGAACTGTGGTCGGCCGCAAATGCCATCCAGGACAAACAGCTGCGCAAGGTTTTTCTTGCCGCCGCCACCAGCAACCTTCGCAGACGAGAGCAGCAAGGCTGAGGTTTCATCCACCAACTTCCCGAGACTGTTTGATAACTGGATCGTAATGAATGAGGATCGGAGCGTAATGAGGTCAGTACCGAAACGCGGTAGTGTCGGGTCGAGTCATTGCCGATTGTCGATTGCTGATTGCCGATTGATAAGCAACCAAACAAGCAATTGGAAATCGGCAATTGGAAATCGGCAATGACTCGACCCGACGCGTTTCGGTACTGACCTTGTTCCCCTGGAGTTTACTTTTGACACAGTAAGTCATGAATCTTGATTCGCCACCGCGAATGAAAATAGAACGTCATGGTCAATTTGAGCTGATTCGGAATTCTATTTTCATAAGAGTCTCTTCCCGTGGGTGGGATTTCGACTTTTTGTGCAAAGCCTTCATCGACCACAAAGCTAAGATTGACAAGCCATGCCAATAACTAAAGCGGACATCGAGAAAGTGGCGCAACTGGCGCATCTGGAAATTGGAGCAGAGGAACTGGAAATATTCGGCCCGCAGATTGCCGACATCGTAAGTTATGTCGAGCAGTTGAACGCTCTGGACACCACCAACGTAGAACCGGCGCTGGGTGGATTAACTCCGGAAGGCGAACGAACTGATTCTGCGCGCAGTGACGCGGTTCAGCCTTCGTTGGGCCAGGAGACCGCTCTTGCGGAGGCCCCCGATGCAGCGGCGGGCCATTTTCGGGTACCTAAGGTGCTTTAACTCGATCCGACATTGAGGGATATGGGTAATATTGAGGAACTGAAGCGACGCCTAAACGCCGGTGAAACAACCGCTCGCGCTCTGGTTGGGGTGTCACTCAATTCCGCCCAGGAGCTAAACGATACGCTGAATGCTTTCCTTGATCTTGATCGGACTGGTGCGCTGACGCGGGCGGATACTTTGGATGAGCGTATAAGGGCGAAGGGCGATATTGGTCAGCTCGCGGGAATTCCGCTGGCGATCAAGGACAACATCTGCGTGCGGGGGCTACAAACCTCTTGTGGCTCGCGTATCCTCGGCGACTACCATCCACCTTATAACGCGACGGTTATCGAACGTCTCCTGGGCGCAGGGGCAATCATTATCGGTAAGACGAACTGCGACGAGTTTGCGATGGGCTCGTCAAACGAGAACTCCGCCTTTGGACCAGTGCGAAATCCCTGGGACACTTCGCGCGT
>Ga0137404_10000861_pt1 | contig 19925 bp, 16 predicted proteins | sample CZOMad2_1_16fung_FD_108285 | JGI IMG/M metagenome (GOLD analysis project Ga0137404, IMG submission 108285) | Vadose zone soil fungal communities from Angelo Coast Range Reserve, California, USA - CZOMad2_1_16fungal (Illumina Assembly) | ecosystem: Environmental > Terrestrial > Soil > Vadose... | reverse complement strand
GGGGTGACCATCGCGACGAATGAACCCTGGAATGTCTGGCTCATAGGGGCGTCTCCCCCGCCACCAGGTCTTCGTACGTCTCCCGGCGGCGCACGATCGTGTACCGGTTGCCGTCCACGAGCACTTCGACGGCCCGCGGTCGCGTGTTGTAGTTGGAGGCCATGACGAACCCGTAGGCGCCGGCGCTCATGACGGCGAGCAAGTCGTCTGGCTCGACGCGGGCCAGCTCGCGGTCCTTGGCCAGGAAGTCGCCCGACTCGCAGATCGGGCCCACCACGTCGACGCTCTCCCGGTCCCGCGCGCGGCGCGTCTCGTCCACGGGGATGATCTCGTGATAGGCGCCGTAGAGCGCGGGCCGGATCAGGTCGTTCATCGCGCCGTCGATCACCACGAACTTCTTGGCGCCGGTGTCCTTCCGGTAGAGGACCCGCGTGAGGAGGACGCCGGCGTTGCCGACGATCGACCGGCCCGGCTCGAGCAGGACCGTCGCGCCCACCTCGCGCAACGCGGGCAGCAGGACCGTCGCGTACTCCTCGTGGGTCGGCGGCGTCTCGTCGCGGTAGCGGATGCCGAGCCCGCCGCCGACGTCGATCATGCGGATCTCGATCCGGCGCTCGCGCAGCGCCTTCACCAGCGCGACGACGCGCGCCACCGCGTCGGCGACCGGCGTGGCCTTGGTGAGCTGCGAGCCGATGTGCATGTCGGCGCCGACCACCTCGAGACCCTGCAGCGTCGCCGCCTCCTCGTACGCCGCGAGCGCCTCGTCGTAGGGGATGCCGAACTTGGAGGTCTTGAGCCCGGTCGCGATGTAGGGGTGCGTCTGGGGATCCACGTCCGGATTCACACGGAGCGCCACCGGGGCGCGGACGCCCATCTCGAGGGCCACCTCGTCGAGGACCCGCAGCTCGCTCCGGGACTCGACGTTGAACATGAGGATCTCGGCCTTGAGCGCCTCGCGCATCTCGTCACGGCTCTTCCCGACGCCCGAGAAGATGATCTTCTTGGCCGGGACGCCGGCCCTCAGCGCGCGGTAGAGCTCGCCGCCCGAGACGATGTCCGCGCCCGCGCCCGCCTTCGCCAGCACCGAGAGGACGCCCAGGTTCGAGTTGGCCTTGACCGAATAGCAGACGACGTGCGGCACGTCGCGGAACGCGCGGCCGTACCCGGCGAGACTCTCGAGCAGCGCCGCCTTCGAATAGATGTAGGCGGGCGTGCCGGCGACGGCCGCCAGCGCGCGCAGCGACACCTGCTCGCAGCAGAGCTCCCCGTCACGGTATTCGAAGTGGCCCATGTATTCGTTGTTCGTAACACCCGGGCCAGATGAAGTCAAGGCACGCTGACCCTCGCTTCGTTCGAGCGCCGACTCTCGTTCGGTTGCGCGGCCGAGTCCACGGCCGTCACGACGTAGCGGTACGTGCCCCGGGCGACGCCGCGATCGACGAAGGTTGTGTCCAGCGCGCGGGTCGAGCCGACGCGCTCGAACGCGCCCCCCTCCGCCGCGCGGTAGACGATGTAGCCGGCCACGTCGCTCTCCGGGCTCGGGCTCCATGACAGGCGCACGATCGCCTCCCCGGGGATCGCGACGAGATTCGCCGGGGGCGAGGGCGGGGTCATGTCCCGCGGCGTCACCCCGACTCGCGGTGATGGGCCGCTGTAGGCGGTCGTGCCCGCGACGACGCGCACGGCGCGGACCGCGTAGTAGTAGGTGCGGTCGTTCTCCAGATTGGAGTCGGCCAGCGCGCGCTCCTGGATGGGCGCACGCGTCACCGGCGCCAGCTCCGCATCGGCCGACGGCGCGCGCAGCACCTCGTACGCGAGGGCCTCTGTCAGGGCGCTTCCGTCGAGCAGCCGCGCCGGCGCCTCCCACCTGAGCCGGGCCGCGCGCTCGCCCGGCTCGGCGACGAGGTTGACGGGTGGCTCGGTCGCGGACACGTACGTCACCGAAACCCGGGGCGAGGGCCGACCGATGCGCCCCTGCGCGTCGCTCGCGAGGATCACGTAGGTGTACCGCCGCCCGTACGCGAGCCCCTGCCGGTCGGCGAACACGAGCCGGTGGTCGCGAGCGACCGCGGGCGCCGGCTCGTCGGCGCGGATCGCGGCGATCTCCGTGTAGCCGGCGATCCGTCCGTCGACGAGCATCGCCGCCTTGGGCTCGCCGCCGCCGCCGTCCTCGACCCGGAAGATCCGCATCAGCCCGAGATCGCGCAGACGCGTGTTGTCGACCCGGCGGGTCGGCGGCGTCCAGCCGACCGCGATTGCGGACTCGTCCACCGCGCCGGTGACATCGGTGGCCGGCGAGGGCGCCCGCAGCTCGGGCGCGACCGGCGGCCCCTTCTTGCCGCACGCCGCGAGGAGCGACACGGCGAGCCCGAGGCAGGCGGCGAGCGCCCGCCCGCGCCTGGTCATGCGCGGGCGATGAGCGTGCGGGCCAGGGCGAGCGAGCGCCGCACCGCCTCGGGCGCCGTCCCGCCGGTGGCCGCGCGGGCGCGCAGCGACGCCTCGACCGTGACCGCGTCCTTCGCGTCGTCGTCGAAGAGCGGCGAGAATCGGCGGAGCTCGACCAGGCTGAGGCTCTCCAGCGGCTTGCCCTCGGCCTCGCAGAGGTGCACGATCCGCCCGATGAGCGTGTGCGCCTGGCGGAAGGGCATGCCCTTGCGCACGAGGTAGTCGGCCAGATCCGTCGCCGTCGCGAAGTTCTCGGCGGCGGCCCGCCGCATCCGATCGGTCCGGAAGGTGAGCGACGCGAGCATCGGCGGCAGGACGGCCAGGATCGCCTCGAGGGTGTCGATCGAGTCGAAGAACGGCTCCTTGTCCTCCTGCATGTCCGAGTTGTAGGCGAGCGGCAGCCCCTTCATCGTCGTGAGCACCGCCATGAGATTGCCGTAGAGCCGGCCGCTCTTGCCGCGGACCAGCTCGGCCACGTCGGGGTTCTTCTTCTGCGGCATGATGGACGAGCCGGTCGCGAAGGCGTCGGAGAACTCCACGAACCCGAACTCCGCGGTCGCCCAGAGCGTCAGGTCGGCGGCGAGCCGCGACAGGTGCATCCCGGTGATGGCGGCGGCCGCCAGGAACTCGAGCAGGGCGTCGCGATCACTCACCGCGTCGAGGCTGTTCGGCGAGACCGCGGCGAAGCCGAGATCCTTCGCGAGCGCCTCGAGGTCGATCGGGAACGCCGTGCCGGCGAGCGCCGCCGCGCCCAGGGGCAGCGTGTCGGCACGCGCGCCGCAGTCGCCGAACCGCTCGCGATCGCGCTGCAGCATGAAGACGTACGCGAGCAGGTGGTGACCGAGGACGACCGGCTGGGCCCGCTGGAGGTGCGTGTAGCCCGGCAGCGGCGCGTCCACCGTCTCGGTGGCGCGGGCGACGAGCGCCTCCTGAACCCGACGGAGGCCCGCCCGGACGCGCGCGATCACCTCGCGCAGGTAGAGCCGCTCGTCGAGCGCGATCTGATCGTTCCGGGAGCGCCCGGTGTGCAGCTTGCCGCCGACGTCGCCGATCAGCTCTTGCAACCGCCGCTCGACGTTCGTGTGGATGTCCTCGAGCTCGGCGCGGTACGGAAAGGTTCCGGCCGCGAGCTCGTCCCGCACGGCGGCGAGCCCCTTCACGAGCGAGTCGCGCTCCGCCGCCGACAGGAGTCCGGCCCTGGCCAGGGCCTTGGCCCACGCGACGCTGCCGGCGACGTCGTGCGGCCAGAGTCGCCGGTCGAAGGCGAGCGAGCCGGTGAACCGTTCGGCGGTCGGATCGGCGCCCCCGGTGAACCGTCCGCCCCAGAGCTTCTTGGACTGCGCCGCGCCGCTCCGGGCGGTCCCGCGCTTTCTGGGTCGCCGCGACCTCACGGCAGGAGGGCCGCGATATCGTCCATGATCCGACGGGTCACGTGGACGCGGGCGCTGCGCCGTCCGCGGGAGCCGTCCCCCAGGAAGCAGCGCGCGGGTCCGAATTTGACGCCGAGCGGGACGCGGCGAGGGATGTAGCCTCGGCGTCCCGCCAGGGCCTCGTACGTGCCGCGGATCCCGGCGGGCACCACCGGCACGCCCGAGCGGAGTGCCAGCAGCGCCACGCCGGGGAGGCCGGGCTCGAGGCGGCCGCGGACGCTGAAAGGGCCTTCGGGGAAGATGCCGACCACCCCGCCCTCCTGCAAGATTTGCAGCGCGCGGCGGAGCGCGCCCACGTCGACCCGCTCCAGGTTGATGGGAATCGAGCCGATGTGACGGTGGAACATGGGATGGAGCGGCGTCGCGCGCCAGACGCGGGGCATGACGAGGAACGAGATCGGCTCCGGCGCGGTGACGCCGAGGACGACACCGTCCAGATAGTTGTGGTGGTTCGCCGCGATGAGATACGGGCCGCTGGTGGGAAGGTGCTCGAGCCCCTCGACGCGCAGATCGAACCAGCGTCCGAGCGCCTGGCGTACCGGACCGCGGAGCGCGCGATAGAGGAACGGCACGAGCGGCCCCTCGCGGGCGAGGCGCTGGGTCGCGGCAAGCGTGGTGGGGCCGGCCATGTCGCGCGTTTTATAGCACGGTTCACCGAGCGCGGGCGAGCCGGTACCGGGCGACCGCCGCGTTGTGCTCTCCGATCGTGGACGAGAAGTGGTGATGGGTGTCGTCCATCGCGACGAAATAGAGGTACTTTACCGGTGCCGGATCGAGCGCCGCCTCGATCGCCGCGAGGCCCGGGCTTGCGATCGGCCCGGGCGGCAGCCCCGGCCTGCGGTACGTGTTGAACGGATGCTCGATCCGGAGATCGGCGCGCGTGAGCGTTCTTCGCTCTTTGCCGGTCGCGTACTGCACGGTGGGGTCGGCCTGGAGCGGCATGTTGAGCTTGAGCCGGTTCCAGAAGACCGCGGAGATGGTTCGCATCTCGCTGCGCTCCACCGCTTCGCGCTCGATGATCGAGGCGAGGGTGAGGAGCTGGTGCACGCTGAGCCCGCGCGTCGCGGCGCGGGCCATGATGTCCGATCCGAGCTTCGCCCGGAGACGCTGCACCATGCGCGTCAGAATCTCCTCGGCGGTCATTCCGCGCACGAACTGATACGTGTCGGGGAACACGTAGCCCTCGAGGCTCGGCGCCTCGATCGCGAGCGTCGCCAGGAAGGTCTGGTCGGCCGCGAGGCGAGTGACCGCGGCGCCCGGTGCCAGTCGCTCGCTCTCGAGCGCGCGCGCGAGCTCGGTCAGCGTCGCTCCCTCCGGGTGCAGGACGACGTGCTGCTTGACCCGGCCGGACTCCAGCTGGGTCAGCACGCCGAACGTCGTGGCCCCGCGCTCGAGCTCGTACTCCCCGGCCCTGAGGTGTCGCGCGGTGCCGCGGACCCCGGCCAGGAGGACGAAGCCCACGCGGCTCCGGATGCCGCCCGCCCGGTGCAGGCGAGCGGCGATGGCCATGACCCCGTCGTGGGCCGGAATCTCCACGACCACGGGTGCGGCCTCGAGCCCGTCGGCCGGGGTGAGGACCTCCTGCCCCACGAGAACGAGGGCGCCGGCACTGAGAAGCACGGAAAGGGCGATGGCGGCACGCAACCCCATGATTTCCCAGTGTAACATTCAGCCTCTGGTATACTGTGGTGCCTTGGTGGCCGAATCACCCCAATTACACTGGCTCGTCTCGAGGGGGTCGCATGCTTGAGCTTCAAGTTCCCACCCGTCATGACTGGACTGTCCAGGACAAGACATACGGCAAGCTGTCCATCGAGCCCTGCGAGGCCGGCTTCGCCCTGACCGTCGGCATCGCCTACCGGCGGGCCCTGCTGTCGGCGATCCACGGTGCGGCGCCGACCTGGGTGAAGATCGAGAACGTCCTGCACGAGTTCTCGCACCTGCCGGGCGTGATGGAAGACACGCTCGACATCATGATGAATCTCCGCAAGGTCGTGTTCGCGCTCCACGTGAATCGGCCCAAGATCCTCCGGCTTCGGGCCCAGGGCGGCGCGATCGTCAAGGCCAGCGACTTCGAGGCGGACGCCGACATCGAGATCCTCACGCCCGACGTGGTACTGGCGACCCTCGACAAGGACGGCGTCCTCGAGATGGAGGTCTGCGTCGAGCGCGGCCGCGGGTACGTGTCGGCCGAAAAGCGCGAGCCGGAGGCGCTGCCGATCAACGCGATCCTGCTGGATGCCGACTTCTCGCCCGTGAAGCGCGTGAACTTCCATGTCGAACCGGTCGCCGAGGGACACGAGCGGCTGGTGCTCGAGGTGTGGACCGACGGCAGCGTCAGCGCGGTCATCGCGGTCGCCGAGGCGTCACGGATCCTCGAGGATCACTTCGATCTCCTCATGAATTTCCCGGAGGTCTCGCCCCAGGAGGAGACCGCCGAGCGCGACGAGACGCGCCCGCGCACCGAGCTGAACGAGAATCTGTTCCGCAACGTCGACGAGCTGGAGCTGTCGGTCCGCGCGTCCAACTGCCTCAAGACGGCGAACATCCGGACGATCGCCGACCTGGTGCAGAAGACGGAAGCCGAGCTGCTCAAGACCAAGAACTTCGGCAAGAAGTCGCTGAACGAGATCAAGACGATCCTGGGCGAGATGAGCCTCTCGCTCGGCATGCGCCTCGACCCGGAGGAGCTCGAGCGGCTGCGCTCGCAGTACGAGCGCGCCTACGAGGCGTAGCTGGGACGGAACACTCACGGAGGAGCCGTCTACAGCGCGAGGCGGCTCTTGATCCGCTCGACCGCTTCCTCGGTGGCGGCGCGGCCGCCGAACGCGGTCAGCCGGAAGTAGCCCTCGCCGCTCGGTCCGAAGCCCGCGCCGGGCGTCCCCACCACGTGGGCCTCGTGCAGGAGCTTGTCGAAGAAGTCCCACGAGGAGAGCCGCCCCGGGGTCTTCACCCAGATGTACGGCGCGTTCCGGGCACCGTAGACCGAGAGCCCCGCCGCCTCGAGCCCCTCGCGGATGATCCGCGCGTTCTCCATGTAGTAGTCCACCAGCGCCGCCACCTGCTTGCGCCCTTCGCCGGTGTACGTCGCGGCCGCCGCCCGCTGGATCACGTACGCCACGCCGTTGAACTTGGTGGACTGCCGCCGGACCCACAGCGCGTTGAGGCTCACCGGCTCGCCGGACGCCGACCGCCCCTGCAGCTCCTTGGGCACCACCGTGTAGGCGCAGCGCGTGCCCGTGAAGCCGGCGGTCTTGGAGAAGGAGCGGAACTCGATCGCGACCTCGCGCGCGCCCTCGATCTCGTAGATCGAATGCGGAATGTCCGGCTCGCGGATGTACGCCTCGTACGCCGCGTCGTAGAGGATGACGGCGTTCCGCTCGCGCGCGTAGTCGACCCACGTCTTGAGCGCCGCGCGCGTCAGCACGGCGCCCGTCGGGTTGTTGGGATAGCAGAGGTAGATCAGATCGACCGGGCGGTCGGGGATGCGCGGCTGGAAGTTGTTCTCGGCCGTGCAGGACAGGTACACGATCCGGTCGTAGCGCCCGCTCGCATCGGCGCTCCCGGCGCGCCCGCCCATCACGGTGACGTCGAGGTACGCGGGATACACGGGGTCGCTGAGCGCGACGACGCAGTCCGGCCCGAAGATCTCCTGGATGTTGCCCGTGTCGCTCTTGGCGCCGTCGCTCACGACGATCTCGTCGGGGGCGAGCTTGATGCCGCGTTCCCCGTAGTCGTGTCCGACGATCGCCTCGACGAGGAAGTCCCAGCCCGTCTCCGGGGGGTAGCCGCGGAACGTCTCGGCCCGCGCCATCTCGTCGACCGCCTCGTGCATCGCGCGGATCACCGCGTCCGGCAGCGGCCGCGTCACGTCGCCGATGCCGAGCCGGATGAGCTTCGCGTCCGGGTGCGCCGCCTGGAACTCGCGGACGCGCCGCCCGGTCTCGCTGAAGAGGTAGCCGGCGCGGAGCTTCAGATAGTGGTCGTTGATGCGGGCCATGGCCGTCGATTCTAGCAGATCGCTTCGGGGTCGAGGCAGAAGCGGTCGACGCGTCGCGTGGCCCAGCGCGTGACCGTGAGCGTGCCGCCGTCGGTCTCGACGATGACCGCGCCGTCACGGTCGGTCCGGTAGATCTGCGCGCCGGTCTCGCCGAGGCGGGCGAGCACGCCCGGATCGGGATGTCCGTAGGGGTTGCGCGCCCCGACCGAGATCGCCGCGACCGTCGGACCGATCGCGCGGAGGAACTCGGGGCTCGTGGAGGAGCGCGACCCGTGATGGGCGACCTTGAGGACGGTCGATCCCAGGCGTGTCCCCGACGCGACCAGCTGGCGCTCCCGGGCGACCCCGATGTCGGACGCGAGCAGGAACGAGGCCAGCCCCATCTCGATGCGCAGGACCAGCCCGGCCTCGTTCCGTCGGCCGCCCGCTGCCGCGAGAGGCGGAAGCGGTATCACCAGCACGCGGCCGAACCGGCGCGGCTCCACGGGAAGGCTCGCGCCGGTCCACTGTTCGTCGATCGAGAAGAGTCGCCGGATGGCCGGCGCGCCGCCCGCGTGATCGCTGTCGTCGTGCGTGACGGCCACGGCGGCGAGCCGGAGGATGCCGCGGTTCCAGAGGAATGGGGCGACCACTCGCTCGCCGGCGTCGAGACGCGCCGGGCCCCCCGATCCGGCGTCGACGAGGAGCACCCGGCCGTCGGGCAACTCGACGACGATCGCGTCACCCTGACCGACGTCGAGGATCGTGAGGCGCAGGCGGCCGTCGGGCGGGCGCACGAGCGGCCACGCGGCGCAGCCGACCGCGAGGGCGAGCAGCGCGACTGCGAGGAGAAGGGAGCCCCGCCCCCCTCTCGCCGGAGTTGCGGAGTGCCCGTCCTTCCCTTGCGCGGGACGCCCGTTTCGTACTCGAGTCTCATGCCAGGCGACGAGCAGCGCGAGCCCGCCGACGTAGCACGTCACGGCGATCCAACCGGGAGCCGGCAGATGGACGACGGCGCCGGGTACCCCGGCGGCGAGCGCGACGACGCCACGCAGCGCCAGCAGCACCGGCCACACCGCGTCGAACGCCACCGCGGCCAGCGTCTGGCTGAGGAACGACAGGCCCACGGCGACGAGTCCCACGATCGTCGCGGCGCCCGCGAGCGGAACCACGCCGAGGTTCGCGACCAGGCCGATCGTCGAGAGCTGGTTGAAGTGCGTCAGCGTGATCGGCAGCACCGCCAGCTGAGCGGCCGCGCTCACGCCGAGCGCGCCGAGGATCGCGCCGCGCGGCAGGGGGGCGACGACGATCCCGAGGGTCGCGGCGAACGAGAGCTGGAAGCCCGGATCGAAGAGGTCGCCCGGTCGAACCGCGAGGATCGCCAGAGCCGCCAGCGCGAGGCTGTTCGTCACCGACGCGTCCCGCTCCAGGAGGACTGCGGCCAGGACGAGCACGGCCATCACGACGGCGCGCAGCACGGAGGGCTCCGGCCCCACGACGAGGGCGAACCCGACGACGACGACGATCGCCGTCGTGGCCGACAGGCGGCCAGGGAGGCGAAGGAGCCGGCAGAGCGCCCACACCGAGGCCGCAAGGAGCGCCACATTGAAGCCGGAGACGGCCAGGACATGGTAGACGCCGGCGCGCCGGAAGGCGTCGTCGATGTCGCGCGGGAGCTCGGTGCGGTCGCCGAGCAGGAGCCCGGCCAGCAACGCCGCCGACGCCGGCGGCAGCGCGCGCCCCATGGCGGCGACCGACTCGCGCTTCACGCGCACGGACCACGGCGGTGCGGGGGCGTCCAGGGGCGTCACGGACTCGGCGCGTGCCGTCGCCACGACGCGAATGCCTTCGCGCGCGAGGTGCGCCCCGTAGTCGTAGGTGCCGGGGTTTTGAAAGCCCCGCGCGGGATGGAGCCGGAGCGGGGCCGCGATGCGCTGACCTTCGGTCAGCGGCGGTAGCACGCCGTACGCGGCGACCTGGATGCGCCCGGAGGCCGGCACGCCCTCCGCCCGCTCGGCGTCGACCAGGAGACGAGCGCGGTCGGGGGCCCAGCGCCTGGGCTCCGCGGCGAGTCGTCCCTCGACGCTCAGAGTCCGCGGAAGACCGAGATTCCCGACGTGGTCCGGTGGAAGCGGCGCCTCGGCGCCGCGCAGCCCGCCCACGGCCACGACCCCGAACAGCAAGGCACCCGCGGCCGCCGCGGTCCAGCCGGCGGCCACGAACCCGACGCCGGCGGCGACGGCGACGAGCGATGCGGCCCAGAGAGCTCCGGGAGCGGCCAGGGGCGCGAGGGCGATTCCCACTCCGAGGGCGGCGGCCAGCGGAGCGAGGGGCGTTCGCTTCAGGCTCACTCGGAGATCGTCACGAGAGCCCGGAGCTGCTCGAGCTTCCTGGCGCTCAGGCCCCGCACGCGTCCGAGCTCGTCGACGCGCGCGAACGGCCCCTCGGCGTCGCGGGCGTGGACGATCCGTCGCGCCAGGACCGAGCCGATTCCGGGCAACCGCGTCAGCTCGACCGCGGTCGCGCGGTTGAGGTCGATGGTCGGAAGCGAAGCACGCGCCGGCGAGGTCCGAGCGGTCCCCGGCCCTGGAGGCGCCCTGCCGCGCCGCGCGCGTCGAGGCTCGGGCTCGGCGGCGGTAGGCGCCGGCGTCGGAGACCGGCCGTCGGATTGAGGTGCGGCGACGCTCGGACTGAGCGCCGGCGCGCGGTCGAGCTGCTCGAGATAGTCGGCGACGTCGGGCTTGGCCCGGCGCCAGTGGCCCACGGCGATGCCGAGGCCGGCGATGGCGAGCAGGATCAGCAGCACGAGGATCTGGCGACGTGTGTAGAGGGTCATGAGCCGACGATCCCACGCCGCCGGATGCGTGACTAGAGTCGAAAAATTCAGACGGTACACCAGAGGCTCGGCGGCGCGCGCGCGCCGCGTCAAAACAATTCAGCGGACGGCGGACACCTTTGTGAGTGCTATGCTGCCGCCGACCACGACAGCGTATGGCCGCGCCGCGGCCGGCGGGTCCGGCTCCGCGACGGCCTGCGGCGCACATCGTTCGAGCCAGGAGGTCGCCATGATCTCGTTCACCGTCAACGGCAGGCAGCGGCAGGTCGACGTCCCGCCCGAGATGCCCCTTCTCTGGGTGATTCGCGAAACGCTCAACCTGACGGGAACCAAATACGGCTGCGGCATCGCGGTCTGCGGGGCCTGCACCGTTCACGTCGACGGCACGCCCGTACGCGCGTGCATCACGCCGGCCTCGGCGGTCGCCGGTCGACGCGTGACCACGATCGAGGGACTGTCGGATCGCGGCGATCATCCCGTGCAGCGGGCGTGGATGGAGGTCGACGTCCCGCAGTGCGGCTACTGCCAGTCCGGTCAGATCATGTCGGCGGCGGCGCTGCTGGCCCGCAAGCCCGCCCCGACCGACGCCGATATCGACGACGGCATGTCCGGCAACATCTGCCGTTGCGGGACCTACCAGCGGATCCGGGCCGCCATCCATCGCGCCGCGGCGCTCAAGAAGGGAGGCGCGTGATGAAGACGCTCGTCACTCGCCGCGAGATTCTCAAGGGCGGTCTCGGGGTCGGCGCAGCGCTCACCCTCGGCTTCGCGCTCCCGGTGCGGGCGCGCGCGCAGACCCCGGGCGTGTTCGCGCCGAATCAGTGGCTGCGGATCGATCGCGACGGGGTCGTGACCATCATCAACTCGGTGCCCGAGATGGGCCAGGGATCCTTGACCACGACGCCGATGATCATCGCCGACGAGCTGGACGCCACGCTCGACAGTGTCAAGGTCGAGCAGGCGCCGGCCAATCCGGCGCTCTACAAGAACCCGGTCACCGGCACCCAGCTCTACGGCGGGAGCCGGGGCGTTCGCGACCACATCGAGATGTGGCGGAAGGCCGCCGCCTCCGCCCGCGAGATGCTCAGGCAGGCCGCGGCGAACGAGTGGGGCGTGCCGGTCGAGAGCGTGGACACCGAGGAGGGCGCCGCGGTCCACCCGCCGACCGGGCGGCGGCTCCAGTACGGGCAGCTCGTGGACAAGGCGCAGGCGCTTCCCGTTCCGCAGAATCCGAGGCTGAAGACTCCCGACCAGTTCCGCTACATCGGCAAGCCGGTCAAGCGGCGCGACACGCCTGACAAGGTCACGGGCCGCGGCATCTACGGCATCGATGTGCAGGTTCCGGGAATGCTCGTCGGCTCGATCGAGCGCTGCCCGGTGTTCGGTGGCACGGTGCAGAGCTTCGACGCCACGGCGGCCAAGGCGATCAAGGGCGTCAAGGACGTCGTCCAGGTGTCCAACGGCGTCGCCGTGGTCGCCGACAACTTCTGGACGGCGGTGCAGGGACGCCGGGCGCTCAAGGTGACGTGGAACGAGGGCCCGATCGCGCAGGTGTCCAGCGCCACGATCACGCGCGAGTACGAGGCCGCGGCGAAGCAGCCGGGCCAGGTCGCGAAGAACGAGGGTGACGCCGAGAAGGTGCTGGCCGCCGGCGGCAAGGTGTACGAGGCCGTGTACCAGGTGCCGTTCCTCGAGCACGCGTGCATGGAGCCGATGAATGCCACCGCGCAGGTCAGCCGCGAGTCGTGCGTGATCTGGGCGCCGACCCAGAATCCCGGCGGGACCCAGGCGACGGCCGCGCGGCTCACCGGCCTGCCGCCCGAGAAGGTCTTCGTGAACACGACGCTGCTCGGCGGCGGCTTCGGCCGGCGCGCCGAGATCGACTTCATCGTCGACGCCGTCGAGACGTCCAAGGCCGTCGGCGCGCCCGTGAAGGTTGTGTGGACGCGTGAGGACGACATCACGCACGGCTTCTATCGCCCCGCGACGTACAATGTCTTTCGCGCCGCCCTTGACCCCAGCGGCACTCCCGCCGCGTGGTTCACCCGCGTCGTCGGCCCCGGCATCCTCATCCAGAAGGGGATGGCCCAGCCCAATACGGTCGACGCGTCCGCCATGGCGGCCGTCCGCGATATGCCATACGACATCCCGAACCTCCGCATCGAGTACGTGCACAAGGAGTTCGGCATTCCGCTCGGGTTCTGGCGTTCGGTGGGCTCCTCTCAGAACGGCTTCATCGTCGAGAGCTTCATCGACGAGCTGGCGCACGCGGCCGGCAAAGACCCCTTCGAGTACCGGCGCGCGTTGCTCGGCAAGTCTTCGCGTCACAAGGCAATCCTCGAGCTGGTCGCGAATCGCGCCAACTGGGGCGCGCCGCTGCCGGCCGGCCGCGGCCGCGGCATCGCCGTCGTCTTCTCGTACGGAAGCTACGCCGCCACCGTGGCGGAGGTCTCGGTCGCGCCGGACGGCGCCGTCAAGGTTCACCGGCTCGTCTGCGGGATCGACGCGGGCCTCGCCGTGAATCCCGACGCGGTGAAGGCGCAAATGGAGGGCGGCGCCGTCTACGCCCTTACGGCCGCGTTCTACGGGAACATCACGATCGACCGCGGCCGGGTGCAGCAGTCGAACTTCCACGACTACCAGATGCTCCGCATCAACGAGATGCCGGTGGTCGACGTGCACATCCTCGATTCGGGCCAGGCGCCGGGCGGCCTGGGCGAGCCCGGTGTGCCGACCGTGGCCCCGGCGGTGACCAACGCGATCTTCGCCGCGACGGGCAAGCGCGTCAGGAAGCTTCCGATCGACCGCAACGAGCTCAGGCGCGCGTAACACCCGGGGCGGATGACCGGTGCGCCCGGTCACCGGCCCGGGCGCCGCGCCCTCAGGGGACGAGCGCGGCGCGCGTGATGCTGGTCGTGTCCTTCGCGTGCCACTCGGAGTCGGCGAACGCCTGATTGATCTTCTCGAGCGGATACTTGTGCGAGATGAGCCGGTCGAAAGGCCACCGGGTCCGGTTGCGCACGAGGAAATCGAGGGCCCTCGGAATGACGCCGGGGTCGTACTGGATCACGCCCACGATCCGCTTCGATCCCCAGACGAGGAGCGAAGGTTCAAGCTCGATCTTGGCTCCGCGACTGATCGTCCCGATTTCCAGATAAGTCCCTCCCGAACGCAGCATCTCGATGCCTTCGGGGATGACCTGAGGAAACCCGACGAAATCGCACGCGACGTCCGCGCCCACGCCGCCCGCCAACCGGCGGACGAGGCTCACGCGCTCCTTACGGTCGGTGACCTCTTTGAGGTTGATCGTGTGGTCGGCGCCGAAGGCGCGCGCCAGATCGAGCCGGCCCGCCAGCTGGTCGATGACGATGACGGTGGCCGCGCCCATGTCCTTGGCGACGGCGGCCGCCTGGATCCCGAGACCGCCCGCGCCCTGGATGACGACGCTGCCGCCGAAGGTGAGCCCTGCCCGGCCCAGGCCGAAGATCACCTGCGACAGGGCGCAATTGACCGGCGCGACCAGCTCGTCGGGAAGCGAGTCCGGCACGACGAAGATCGCGCCGCGGGGGCGCAGGTAGTAGTACTCGGCGAAGGCCCCGTGGAAGTGCGGAAATTGCGAGGGCCCGAGCGGGCGCTCGATCTTCGCCGGACACGCCGCCGGCTCGTTCGCCAGGCACGCGTAGCACCGCCCACACGGGTAGAAGTACGTGTAGGCGACCCGATCGCCTTCCCTGAGCGGACGGCCCAGCGAGTCGGTCTTCACGCGCGCGCCGAGCCTGGCCACGCGGCCGGTCATCTCGTGGCCGGAGATCCAGCCGTCCTCCGGCAGACGCAGCGGCGCGTCGCCCCGCCAGAAGTGGAGGTCCGAGCCGCAGACGTTGGCGAGCGAGACGCGGATGAGGACGGCGTCGGGCTCGACGTCGGGCAGGGGCACCTCACGGATCTCGAAGGGCTTGCCGGGCCCGAAGAAGACGGCCGCCTTGCCGGTGCTCATCGGGCGGCTCCTCTCGCGACGTCGAACGCGTCGTGCAGGGTCCGCACCGCCAGCTCGGCGTACTTGTCCTCGATGACACACGACACGGCGATCTCGGACGTCGAGATCATCTGGATGTTGATGCCCTCGCGCGCGAGCGTGGCGAACATCGTCGACGCGACGCCGGAGTGGCTGCGCATCCCGACGCCGACGATGGAGACCTTGGCGACCCGCTCGTCGTGCGCGATGCCGCGGGCGCCGATCTCCCGCACCACGTCCGCGAGCTCGGCGACCGCCCGGGCGCGGTCACCGCGCGGCAGGGTGAAGGACATGTCGGTGTAGCCGTCCTGGCTGATGTTCTGGACGATCATGTCGACGACGATGTTCTTGGCGGAGATCGCCCCGAAGACCCGCGCGGCGATCCCGGGCCGGTCCGGCACCCTCAGAATGGAGATCTTCGCCTGGCTCCGGTCGTGCGTCACGCCGGTGACCACCGCCTGTTCCATGCCGTGCTCCTCCTTCGTCACGAGCGTGCCCGGGTCCGGCCGGAACGTCGAGCGCACGTGGACCGTGACACCGTATTTCTTGGCGAACTCCACGGAGCGGGTCTGGAGCACCTTCGCGCCGAGGCTCGCCAGCTCGAGCATCTCGTCGTAGGCGACGCGCGCGAGCTTCCGGGCGTCGGGGACGACGTTCGGGTCGGCGGTGAACACGCCGTCGACGTCGGTGTAGATCTCGCACACGTCCGCCTTCAGCGCCGCCGCCAGCGCGACCGCGGTGAGGTCGGAGCCGCCCCGCCCGAGCGTCGTGATCTCGTCCTCGTCCGAGAGCCCCTGGAACCCGGCGACGACCGGGATCTCGCCGGCGTCGAGCGCCCGCCGCACGCGGTCGGCGTCGATCTGAGTGATCCGGGCCTGGGTGTGCGAATGGTCGGTCCGCAGGCCGACCTGCGGGCCGGTGAAGGACCGCGCCTTGAGCCCGAGCGACTGGAGCGCCATCGCCAGGAGCGCGATCGTGACCTGCTCCCCGGTGGAGAGGAGCATGTCCATCTCTCTCAGATCCGGGCCGGTGGAGATCTGCCGGGCGAGCGCCAGGAGGCCGTCGGTCGTCTTGCCCATGGCGGAGACGACGACGATCAGCTGGTTGCCCGGCGCGCTCGCGGCGACGCGTCGCGCGACGCTCGCGATCTTCTGGGCGTCGGCGACGGACGAGCCCCCGAACTTCTGGACGAGCAGCGCCATGCCTTCGGAAGCCTACACGACGCTCGCGCGCACCGCAAAGATCGGGCGCGGCGCTCGCCGCTGACGCCGCCGGCCCCGGGGCACGCGGTGCCGCACGCCTACCCGGCTGCGCCGGGTTCGGCGCCCGGCCGTGCGTGCGTGGCTTCGCCGAGGCTCACGTGCTCCCGAAACAGATAGAACCAGCCGAGCAGCGTGACCGGCAGGATCTGGCTGGCGTGGAGAAGCAGCGCATAGCCGACCGCCGCCGACTGCGACACGCCGAAGAGGCCGACGGCTTGCACCGCGGCGAAATGAAAGACGCCGACATAGCCCGGGGCTGACGGGATGGAGACGCCCAGGCTGACGAAGGCGAGCACCGCCCAGGCCGCGAGGAAGGGGAGGTGCAGATCGAGCGCGAGCAGCGCCGTCCACGCGGCGAGCGCGGGCGCGAGCCAGACGGCGATCGTCCACGCAACCAGCGGCACCGCGTGAGACGGCGTGCGGATGCCGTCGAGGCCGTGGACAAAGGTCTCGAAGGCGTTGAGCGCCCGCCGCAGGAGCGCGGGCCAGCGCCCGGCAAGCCGTGTGATGAGTCGCGCGCAGCCTTCGGGCGCCGCGACGAGGGCGATCAGGACCGTGATACCGACCAGGTCGATGGTCAGCACGACGAGCGCGGCTACCTCGAGGAACCGCGGCACCGGGATGATGAGGATCAGCATCGCGAGGATGAGCACGACGGCCAGGCTGTCCAGGACCCGCTCGACGACGAGCGTGGCGAGCGTCGTCCAGAACGGATGGATGCGCCCCGCCGCGCCCGGCCCGGCCACGCTCCAGCGTCGGGCGACAACGTAGACGCGCACGACCTCGCCCGCGCGGAGCGGGAGCACGTTGTTGGCCATGTAGCCGATCATCATGGCCGGCGTGAGGCCCGGCGGGTTCGAGCCCGGCGGAAAGAGGTACCACCAGCGCCGCCCGCGCACCCAGACCTGCAGCGGCGCTATGACGACGGCGACCAGGACCCAGCCCCAGTGGGCGCCGCGCAGCTGGCGACCGAGCTCCGCCAGATCGACGCTGCGGAAGAGATAGACGAGGAGGGCGACGCTGATCGCGACGCCGAGCGCGACCTTGAGCCGGTTCAGAGGCCGAGCTGCGCCAGGACGGCGTCGACCTGCGGCGGCACGGCGGTCGGGCGCGACGCGGACTCGAGCGCGGTGTCCGGGTCCTTCAGCCCATGGCCCGTGAGGGTGAGGACGAGGGTCGACCCGGCCTCGAATCGCCCCGCCTTGACCAGCTTGATCAAGCCGGCCACCGTAGCCGCCGACGCCGGCTCCATGAAAATGCCCTCCTCGCGGGCCAGCAACCGGTAGGCGCGGAGAATCTCCTCGTCGGTGACGATGTCGATCCAACCCCGGGAGTCCTTCATGGCCTCGAGCGCCGGGCCCCACGAGGCCGGATTACCGATCTTGATCGCGGTCGCGACCGTGCGGGGCTCCTCGACGACCCGGTTCTCGTAGATCGGCGCCGCGCCCGCCGCCTGGAAGCCGACCATCCGCGGCAGCTCCGTCACGCGCCCCGCCCGGTGATACTCGCGGTAGCCGCGCCAGTACGCGGTGATGTTCCCGGCGTTGCCGACGGGAATCAGATGGTAGTCCGGAGCGCGCCCGAGCTGATCGCAGACCTCGAAGGCGCCGGTCTTCTGCCCCTCGAGCCGGAACGGGTTCACGGAGTTGACGAGCGTGACCGGGTGACGCTCGGCGATCTGACGAACGATCGTCAGCGCCTGGTCGAAGTTGCCGTCGACCATGAGGACCTTGGCGCCGTGGATGGCGGCTTGCGAGAGCTTGCCGAGCGCGACCGAGCCCTTCGGCACCATGACGAAGGCGCGGATGCCGGCGCGCGCCGCGAAGGCGGCGGCGGCGGCCGAGGTGTTTCCGGTCGAGGCGCAGATGACGGCGCGCGAGCCCATCTCGAGCGCCTTGGAGATCGCCACCGTCATCCCGCGGTCCTTGAACGAGCCCGTCGGGTTGAAGCCTTCGCACTTCAGGTAGATCTGCATGCGCGCGTCGGTCGCCGCGGCCAGCCGGGGCGCCGGCACCAGGGGCGTGTTGCCTTCGAAGAGCGTGACGATGGGCGTCTTGTCCGTCACCGGGAGAAAGTCCCGGTACTCCTCGATCACGCCGCGCCACGCCTTCACGCCGGGCTGCCCTCCACGCGGATCATGGTCGTCGCGGCGGCGACGTCGCGCAGCCGGTCGATCTTGGCCAGCGCGGCGCGCATGTCGCGCTCGCGCGCCTCGTGGGTCAGCATCACCACGGGCACCGCCTCGCGCGTCCCGCGGCCCTTCTGGATGACGTTGGCGATCGAGATGTCGTTGTCGCCCAGGATGCCCGCGACCTTCGACAGGACGCCGGGCCGGTCCTGGGCGGTCACGCGCAGGTAGTAGCGGCAGCGGATCGCCTCCATCGGCGTGAGCGACAGCGGCGCCGGGCCGACCGAGGGCAGCTCGAGCGCGAGCGAGGGGATGCCGTGCGCGATGCGCCGGGCGATCTCGACCACGTCCGACAGCACCGCCGAGGCGGTGGGCATCTGGCCCGCGCCTCGGCCGTAGAACATGAGGTCGCCGACGGCGTCGCCGGTCAGGAAGATTCCGTTGAAGACACCGGACACCGCGGCCAGCGGGGAGGCGGCGGGGATCATCGTCGGGTGAACGCGGACTTCCACGCCGGCGCCGCTGGCGCCGGCCGCGTCCGTCGCCTTGGCGATGGCCAGGAGCTTGATCCGATAGCCGAGCTCCCGCGCGTAGTCGATGTCCTGGGCGGTGACGCGCGAGATCCCCTCGGTGTGGATGTGCTTGAGATCCACGAAGGTGCGGAAGGCCACCGCCACGAGGATCTGCAGCTTGTGGGCCGAGTCCATGCCTTCGATGTCGAGCGTGGGATCGGACTCGGCGTAGCCGTGCGCCTGCGCCTCCTTGAGGACCAGCGAGAAGTCCAGGCCTTCGTCGGTCATCTTGCTCAGGATGTAGTTGCAGGTCCCGTTGACGATGCCCGCCAGCGACAGCACGCGGTTGGCGACCAGGCCGTCCTTGACGGCGCGGATCAGCGGGATGCCGCCGGCCACGGCCGCCTCGAAGCCGAGCGCGACGCCGGAGCGCCGCGCCTCCTCGTAGAGCTCGGCGCCGTGATGAGCCAGCAGCGCCTTGTTGGCGGTGACCACGTGCTTGCCGGCGGCGAGCGCACGCGAGATGAACGTGCGCGCGGGCTCGAGGCCTCCGACCAGCTCGATCACGACCTGAATCGAGGGGTCCGCCAGGACGCGGGCGGCGTCGCCGGTGAGCGGCAGCGTCTTGAGGTCGAGGCCCTCGCGCGGGCGGGTGAGGTCGGTGTCGGCCACCGCGGCCAGGGTCAGGCGGGCGCCGGCGCGCTCCTCCAGCATTTCGCGGCGGCTCTCGAGGATCTTCGCGACCCCGGCCCCGACCGTGCCGAGCCCCAGCAGGCCGATGCGCACGTCGCTCGCGGCGCTCACTGACGGATTCCCGTCGGCCCGGTCAGCGGCTCAGTTGCTTGAGCCCGCGCAGCGCCTGGCGGATTCGCTGCTCGTTCTCCACGAGCGCAAAGCGAACGTAGCCTTCACCGTACTCGCCGAAGCCGATGCCCGGCGACACCGCCACCCTGGCCTCCTGGACGAGCAGCTTGGAGAACTCGAGGGAGCCCAGGCCGCGGAAGGCTTCGGGGATCGGCGCCCACACGAACATCGTGCCCTTCGGCTTCGCCACGCTCCAGCCGAGCTTGTTGAGCCCATCCACGAGCACGTCGCGGCGCTTCTGGTGGACGGCGACGATCTCGGCGACGCACTTCTGATCGGCTTCGAGCGCCACGATGCCGGCGATCTGGATCGGCTGGAAGGCGCCGTAGTCCAGGTAGGACTTGATGCGGGCGAGCGCGTGGATCATCCGCGCGTTGCCACATACGAAGCCGAGGCGCCAGCCCGCCATGTTGTACGACTTCGAGGTCGAGAAGATCTCGACGCCGACGTCTCGCGC
>Ga0137404_10000859_pt1 | contig 19933 bp, 23 predicted proteins | sample CZOMad2_1_16fung_FD_108285 | JGI IMG/M metagenome (GOLD analysis project Ga0137404, IMG submission 108285) | Vadose zone soil fungal communities from Angelo Coast Range Reserve, California, USA - CZOMad2_1_16fungal (Illumina Assembly) | ecosystem: Environmental > Terrestrial > Soil > Vadose... | reverse complement strand
GAGCTCGAGCGCGTGCGCCTCAAGTTCACCGACGACGCGGTGGCCGCCATCGCCCGCGAGGCGATCAAGCGGGGCACCGGCGCCCGGGGCCTGCGCGCGGTGCTGGAGGAGGTCATGCTCGAGATGATGTACGATCTGCCCTCCATCCCCGAGCTGAAGGAGTGCATCATCACCCGCGAGGTCATCCTCTCCCGCGAGCGCCCCATCCTCATCCAGGAGCAGAAAGAGCAATCGGCGTAGCGTAGCGGGCGCGAGCGCAGCCGGGGGGCGGAGCGCTCGCTTGCTCAGTACAACATTCGCCTCGAGCGCCCCGCCCCCCGGCGGCGCTCTCCAAGGCGCAGCGACACCTTCAGCCCTTTCAGCCTCCGGCTTCCGCCTCGACGTAGGCCAGCGGCACCGTCAACGTCAGGTCGCCTCGCTCCTCCGCCCGCCGATTCAGCCCTGCTTCCAGCGCGCCGAAGATCTCCCCCTCCGTGTCCGGCGTGACCACGCTCCGCCAGCCGTCGAGGAAGCCCAGCCGGATGAAGTAATGGCGGAGGAGGGCGCTCCCGTCGGCGAAGCGCATGGGGAAGTCGCGCTCCACCGCGCGGGCGACCCGGAAGCCGGCGCGCCCGAGGCGCTCGGCGATGCTCGTCACCGAGCCACGATGCGCCACGTGGCGGCGGAGAGCGGCCAGCGCGTCCGGACGCCCGCGCTCGGCCAGCACCGCCTCGAACACCGTGTAGAGCTCCGCCATGTGCCCCTCGACATTGCTCGTCAGCGCGAGCCGCCCGCCCCGCTTCAGCACGCGCCCGCACTCGGCCAGGACCGCATCCGGATCCGCGAAGTTGTTGATGCCGAGGTTGGAGACGACGAGGTCGAAGCGGGCGGCGGGAAACGGCATGGCACCGCCGTCACCCCGCGTGAGGGTGATGTTGGCGACCCCGGTCATCCCCGCCTTGAAGCGCGCGCGCCGGAGCGCTTGCGCCCAGGGATCGAGGCCATGCACGGTGGCGCCGGCGCCGAGCCGCTGCGCCAGCTCGAGGAGCGGGAAGCCGGTGCCGCAGCCCACGTCCAGCACGGTGGCGTCCCGCGGGAGCGGGAGATGCTCGAGGAGGAAGAGCCCGGCCATGGCGCACCAGAGGGGCAGCTCGTCGTAGGCCGCCACCGTGTCCGGGGCGGTGAAGTCCGGCGCGCTCCACGCGAGGTAGTCGGTCACATCCGGAAGCGCTCGTCCACCGGGATCTGGTAGGCGTCGGCGAGCGCGTTGGTCTCGCTCGCCATCCCCACCACCGCGAGCAGCTCGCCCAGCATCGCCTCCGTCATCCCCGCCTTGCGCGCGGAGGCGGTGTGCGAGTGGATGCAGTACTCACAGCTATGGGCGGCGCTCACCGCGAGGTAGAGCATCTCCTTGGTGAGCGGATCCAGCGCGCCCGGCGCCATGATCTGCTTGATGCTCTCCCACGTCCGGCGCAGGGTCGGAGGGTGATGGGCGAGGGCCTTCCAGAAATTGTTCACCCAGTCGACCTTGCGGGTGGCCATGATGTCGTCGTAGACGGCGCGCACCTCGGGAGGAGCCTCCGCGTATTCGATCAGCTTCACCGTCGTCATGGGGGATGGGTCCTCATCGCGCGCCGGGCCCGCGGGCGCACCGGGTGGCGCATCCAGACATTGGGCTCCACGTACCGGCCGCGGCCGCGCCCGCGGTCGATCGCCACGGGGTTGAAGGCGCTGGGGACGACGTAGCGGCCGCTCTCGGGGAAGGTGAGCCCGGTCCACTCCTCCCACGCCGCCAGCGGCGCCTCCACCACCATGGCCCGCCGCGCGATGCGGACCACGCGCGCGCCGAGCCGCCAGTGCACACGGAGCCAGGGGTCGAAGGGTCCGCCGCCCGGCGCCCGCCAGCGGATGTAGCGCGCCATGGGTACGAGCGGGTAGCGGCCCTTCAGCGTGGGCCGGACGGGGGCCACCAGCGCGCTGAAGCCATGCCGGGCGGCGATCCGGCCCATCTCCTGGATCACGCGGGCGCTCAATCCGTGCCCGCGCAGCTTCGGGTCCACCACCGCCGCGAGGGCCGACATCGAATTGGGCGCCCGGCCGCGCCGGCGGTCGGCGATGCCGCGCGCCACGACCTCCGAGATCCGGTGCGGGAGGTCGGCGGCGGTGCCGTCCCAGCGGAAGGGAATGGTATTGCCCACCGCGACCACACGCCCGCGCGCGTCCCAGAGCCCGAGCTGGAAGTCGGCGAAGTCAGGCCCGCGTGCCACCTGGTCGAAGAGCGGATTCAACGCGGTGTCCTCGAGGAACCTGGGCCATGCGCTGAGGTGCAGACGCCGGTCGTGGCGGGCCAGGTCGGGACGCTCGGCGAGGGTATGGGCGGTGAATCGCACGGGAAGCCTCTCGGCGCAGTATGCCAGAATGTTCACCGATGGATGCCGCTCGTCTCGCCCCTCCCTTCGTCCTGCTCGCCGCGCTCGTACTGGCGCCGTTTCCCTCCTTGCGCGCGGAGATTCCGGAGCCGGGGCTCCGCGAGCAGGAGTGGGCACTGGCGGCGGCCCGGCGCCACTTCGAGGCGCGGCGCTACGAGCAGGCGCTCTCGCAGTTCGAGTCGGCGGAACGGGACGGCGCGCCCGCGCTACCGCCGGACGCCCTGCGGCAATGGGGCATCGCCGCTTCCGAGACGGGCTGGCCGCTCGCGGCCTGGGTCCGGCTCCGCCAGTATCTGGCCGCCGTACCCGCCGCGCCGGATCGGTCCGAGCTCGAGGGCCGCGCCGCGCGCGCCCGCAGCGCGCTGGTCGCGCTGGCGCCCCGGCGGTCGCGCCTGGTGGCGACCTCGGACCGGCGCGATTTCGACGAGCCGCCCGAGCGGCGCATCGTGCGCCTGGTGGCGCGGGACGGCCGTGCCACCATCGAGGCGCTGTCGCAGGCCGACCGCTCCGCGGCCCCGTGGGAGCGGGCGGGAGAGCTGGCGCTGGACACGTATCTCCGCCTCGTTGCCCGTCTCCTCGACGCCCCCGCCATTGCGGCGAACTTCCCCGTGCAGGTCTTCGATCCCAACGAGGTGGGGCCGCGCCGGGCGGTGGCGCTGCGCATCGTGGTGGGCGAGGAGGAGCGCCGGATCCAGGCGCTGCGGGGCACGCCCTACGACGAGATCCGGGCGCTGGTGGCCGACGTGCTCGAGTTCGCCCGCTCCGCGCCGCTGGCGGACGAGACCGACTGATGCCGCCGGGCACGCTCTACGTCGTCGCCACGCCCATCGGCAATCTCGAGGACCTGACCCTGCGCGCGCTGCGCACGCTCAAGGAGGTGGCCCTGGTGGCCTGCGAGGACACCCGCCGCACCCGAGGGCTCCTCAGCCACTACGGCATCTCGGTGCCGGTGACGAGCTACTTCGAGCACAACAAGCGCGTGAAGGGCGAGGTGATCCTGCGCGCCCTCCGCGACGGCAAGTCGGTGGCCCTGGTCACCGACGCCGGCACCCCCGGCATCTCCGATCCCGGCTTCCTGCTCGTCAAGGACGCCCGCGCCGAGGGTATTCCAGTCACGCCCATCCCCGGTCCCTCCGCGGTGGTGACCGCGCTCTCCGCCGCCGGCGTGCCCGCCGACCACTTCGTCTTCGAGGGCTTCCTGCCCGTCAAGCCCGGCCGCCGCCTCAACCGGCTGCGCGCGCTGCGCGAGCTCGAGACGACCATTGTCTGCTACGAGTCGCCGCACCGCATCGCGGGCAGCCTGGCCGCCATCGCGGAGGTCTTCGGCGAGACGCCCATCGTGCTGGCCCGCGAGCTCACCAAGCAGTTCGAGGAGATCGTGGAGGGCACGCCCGGCGCGCTCGCCGAGCGCTTCGCGGGCGCGGCCGCCCGGGGAGAATTCACCCTCGTCATCCCGTATACTAAGAGGCCATGCGTATCCCCAGGGCCCTGACCATCGCCGGATCGGATTCCGGCGGCGGGGCCGGCATCCAGGCTGACCTCAAGACCTTTTCGGCCTTCCGCGTGTTCGGGATGTCGGTGATCACCGCGGTGACGGCGCAGAACTCACTCGGCGTCCAGGGGGTCGAGAACCTGCCCCCCGCCTTCGTGGCCCAGCAGCTCGACTCCGTGCTCGACGATTTCGGCGCCGATGCCGCCAAGTGCGGCATGCTCTCGACGGCGCCCATCATCGAGGCGGTGGCCGAGGTGCTGCGCCAGCGGTCGATCGCGAATCTGGTGGTGGATCCGGTGATGGTCTCCAAGTCCGGCGACGCGCTGCTGCGTCCCGACGCCCGCCGGGCCCTGGTCGAGCGCATCCTGCCGCTGGCGCTGGTGGTCACGCCGAACCTGCCCGAGGCGGGGGCGCTCGCCGGCTTCCCCGTCACCGACCGGGAGAGCATGGAGGCGGCGGCCCGCCGCATCGGCGAGCTCGGGCCGAGCCACGTGCTCGTCAAGGGCGGCCACCTCAAGGGCGATCCCCACGATCTCCTGTGGGACGGGCACGTCTTCCGCGAGTTCCCCGGCGAGCGGATCGACTCGCCCAACACCCACGGCACCGGCTGCACGCTGTCGGCGGGCATCGCGGCGGGGCTGGCGCTCGGGCACTCCCTGACCGATTCCATCGCGCGCGCGAAGGCCTATGTCACGCGCGCCATCCTCGAGGGCTTCCGGGCCGGACACGGCGTCGGCCAGCTCCGGCACTTCCTGGTGGAGTGGTGACGACCGACGAAGGCAAGATGTCCTTCCTGGAGCACCTGGGCGAGCTGCGCACCCGCATCATCTGGAGCCTCGTCCCCAGCGGGATTGGCCTCCTCGTCGCCTTCCACTTTTCCGACAAGATCCTCCTCTACCTGCGGCGCCCCCTCGACAAGGTCAACGTGCAGCTGGTGGCGCTCACGCCCACCGAGTCCTTCTGGACCAGCATGAAGCTCTCCATGGTGCTGGGGGTGGTCTTCGCCATGCCGGTGATCCTGTGGCAGGTCTGGGCCTTCGTGTCGCCGGGGCTCCACAAGCACGAGCGGCGCTTCGCCGGGCCCTTCGTCCTCTTCGGCACCGTCCTGTTCGTGATCGGCGGCGCGTTCGCCCTGCTCGTCGTGGTGCCCTTCGCCCTTCAGTTCCTGCTGAACTTCGGCAAGGAGCAGGGCATCACGCCCATGATCTCGGTGTCGAGCCACGTGGACTTCATCATCAAGTTCACCTTGGCCTTCGGGCTGGTGTTCGAGCTGCCGCTGGTCCTCACCATGCTCTCGAAGATGGGCGTGGTGACGCCGCAGTTCCTCTCCAAGAACCGCAAGTACGCCATCCTCATCAACTTCATCATCGCCGCCATCCTCACCCCCACGCCCGACATGCTCAACCAGACCTTGATGGCGGGCCCGCTCTGCATCCTCTACGAGATCGGGATCATCTCCGCGCGGATCTTCGGCAAGCGCCCGGTGAAGGTCGCCCCCGCCGCCCCTGCCGAGACCGAATCCGAAGCCCCGCCCCCGCCGCCCACCGAAGTCTCCCCGTGAGCCCGTTCGAGTTCACCTCCCTCGATCTGCCCGAGCCCGTCATGGAGGGCGTCCGGGACGCGGGCTTCGTGGCCACCACCGCCATCCAGGAGGCGGCGCTGCCGCTGGCGCTGAAGGGCAAGGACGTGGCGGGCCAGTCGCAGACGGGGACGGGCAAGACCGCGGCCTTCCTCATCGCCGCCTTCACCCGCTGCCTGCGCACGCCCGCGCCGCCGCGGAGCGCGGTGACCTCGCCGCGCGTGCTCATCATCGCCCCCACCCGGGAGCTGGTGGTCCAGATCGAGGCCGACGCGAAGCTCCTGGGTGCGCACACCGGGCTCAAGATCCGCTCGGTGTACGGCGGCATCGACTACAACAAGCAGCGCGAGGAGCTGCGCGAGAGCTGCGACGTGCTCGTGGGCACCCCGGGCCGCCTCATCGACTATCTCAAGCAGCACGTGTGGTCGCCCGCCAAGGTCGAGGTGCTCGTCATCGACGAGGCGGACCGGATGTTCGACATGGGCTTCATCGCCGACCTCCGCTTCATCCTGCGCCGGCTGCCGAAGCCGGAGAAGCGGCAGTCGTTCCTCTTCTCGGCCACGCTGTCGTTCCGGGTGATGGAGCTGACCTGGGAGTTCATGAACAATCCCACCCAGATCACCATCACCCCGCAGCAGAAGACGGCGGAGAACGCCGAGCAGATGCTCTACCACGTGGGTCGCGAGGAGAAGTTCAATCTCCTCCTGGGCCTTCTGCGGCGCGAAGGTGGCAGCCGCATCCTCATCTTCGCCAACACGCGCGAGGAGGCCCGGCGCCTCGAGGACCGGCTGGGCCGCAACGGCTGGCTGGCCCGCGCGCTCACCGGTGACGTGGACCAGAAGCGGCGGCTCAAGATCCTCAACGACTTCAAGGAGGGCGAGCTGCCCATCCTGGTGGCCACCGACGTGGCCTCACGCGGGCTGCACATCGAGGGCGTGAGCCACGTGGTGAACTGGGACCTGCCGCAGGACGCCGAGGACTACGTCCATCGCATCGGCCGCACCGCGCGCGCGGGGGCGGCGGGCAAGGCGCTCAGCCTGGCGGACGAGGCGGGCGCGCTCAACCTCGAGCCCATCGAGAAATTCATCAGCCAGAAGATCCCGGTGGAGTGGGCCGCGGATGATCTCTACTTGCCCGAGATCAAGCCCACCAGCGAGGAGCGCCGGCGCTACGCGGAGGAGAAGCGGCAGCGCATGGCCGCGCGCGGCGGACGCCCCGGCGGCGGCGGGGGTCGTGGCGGCCCCGGTGGCGGGGGCCGCGATGGGCGGCGCGGAAGCGGCGGGGGCGGGCGCGCGGGCGGCGGCCGTTCCGGCGGCGGGTCGCGCGGGCGCTAGTCGTCCGGCGCGCGTCCGGCGCGATGCGCGCGATCGACGTCACGCTACCGCCTCCGGAGCGCCGCTGGGCGGAGACTCTCGCCGCTCCGTGGCGGGATCTCCTCTATAGCCCCGGTCCCGGCTTCCGCACGCCGCTGGAGCCCGGCCTCTTCCGCACCGCGGTCGTGATCCTGCCCGACAGCGCGCCGGCGGTGCGCGTGACGTCTCTGGTGGTGCCCGCCTTCGGCGGCGAGATCTGCCGGCTCCGCCTCGAGCCGCTGGCCGACCTGCCCCTTCCGATCTATGGCTCCTTCTTCGAGCCCGCCCGCAAGGGCCGCATCTGGCGCATGCCCAGCGATCCGCGCGAGCCGGCCGCGCGCGCGCCCGAGGAGCCGGACTGGTGCTACGAGGGGCCGTCGCTGGGCGCCGCCCTCGGTCGCATCGCGCGCGTGCGGGTACTGCGCGAGCAGGCACGGGGCGGAGCGGGCGACGGCACCTTTGCCTGGACGGCGGACCGCGGCCTCGTCCTCACCGGGGACAGCGGCGGGGAGAGCCTGCTGCTGGCGCTCCCGGACCGAGAGGAGCACGCGCTCTTCCTGCCCGCCATCGGCCCCTATCGCGTGCTGGCCGATCCGAGCGTCCCCGAGACGCCCGGCGCGGGCATACGCGAGCTCCTGGGCTATGGCGACCGGGAGAAGCCCTTCGAGGTGACGGTGAGCTTGGAGGCGGTCTAGAAGCGGCGGCGGCCGCCCATGGTCTTCTTGCGAAGCCGCAGGCTCTTCGGGGTGATCTCGAGCAGCTCGTCGTCGCGGATCCACTCGAGGTTCTGCTCGAGGCTCATGGTGCGGGGCGGGGTGAGGCGGACGCCCTCGTCCGAGGTGGAGGCGCGCATGTTGGTCAGCTTCTTTTCCTTGGTGATGTTGACGTCGAGATCGGTCTCGCGCGCATGCTCGCCCACGATCTGGCTCTCGTACACCGACTCGCCGGGGCCGAGGAACATCACCCCGCGCGGCTGCAGATGGTCGATGGCGTAGGCGGTGGTCCGGCCCCCGCGGTCGGAGACCAGAGCCCCGTTGGCGCGGTGGGGGATGTCGCCCTGCCACTCCGCATACCCGTCGAAGAGGTGGTTGAGGAGGCCGGTGCCGCGGGTGTCGGTGAGGAACTCGGTGCGATACCCAATCAACCCACGAGAAGGAATGCGGTACTCCAGCCGCACGCGTCCGGTGCCATGATTCACCATCTTGGTCATCTGGCCCTTGCGGGGCCCGAGCTTCTGGGTGACCGCGCCGATGAACTCCTCGGGGATGTCCACCACCAGATGCTCCATGGGCTCGAGGGTCTGGCCGCCCTGGATCTTGGTGATGATCTGGGGCTTGCTGACCTCCATCTCGAAGCCTTCCCGCCGCATCATCTCGATGAGAATGGCGAGCTGCAGCTCGCCGCGCCCGGAGACGCGGAAGGTGTCGGGCGAGTCCGTCTCCTCGACCCGGATGGCGACATTGGTGCGCCGCTCCTTCCACAGCCGCTCGCGGAGCTGGGTGGAGGTGACGAACCTGCCTTCCTTGCCCGAGAACGGCGACACGTTGGCGGAATAGAGCATGGACACCGTGGGCTCGTCGATGTGCATGACCTCGAGCGCCAGGGGCCGCTCCAGCTCCGCGATGGTCTCGCCGATCTCCACCGCCTCGATGCCCGCCACCGCCACCAGCTCGCCCGCGGTGGCCTCGGCCACTTCCACCCGCTTGAGCCCCTCGTAGCTGTAGAGCACGGTCACCTTGCCGGGCTCGACGGTGCCGTCGCGGTGGACCACCGCGACGCGATCGTACTGGCGGACGCGCCCGTTGACGATGCGCCCGATGACCAGCCGCCCCACGTAGTCGTCCCAGTCCAGCGACGTGGCGCGGAGCTGCAGCCCCATCTCGGGGTCGAAGCGCGGGGCGGGGATGGTCGCGGTGAGCGTCTCGAAGAGGGGGGCGAGAGTCTTGCTGTCGTCCTCCAGCGAGAGCTTGGCGATGCCCTTCCGCGCGTCGGTGTAGAGCACGGGGAAGTCGAGCTGATCCGCGGTGGCCTCGAGATCGATGAAGAGGTCGTAGACCTCGTCGAGCACCTCGGCGGCGCGCGCGTCCTGGCGGTCGATCTTGTTGATGACGACGACGGGGATGAGGTGAGCCTCCAGCGCCTTCTTGAGTACGAAGCGCGTCTGGGGCAGCGGCCCCTCGGCGGCGTCCACCAGGAGCAGGACCCCGTCCACGAGGGTGAGCGTGCGCTCCACCTCGCCCCCGAAGTCGGCGTGGCCCGGCGTGTCCACGATGTTGATCTTCACGTCCTTGTAGTGGATGGACGTGTTCTTGGCCATGATCGTGATGCCCTTCTCGCGCTCGAGATCGATGGAGTCCATGACCCGCTCGGCCACGTGCTCGTTGGCGCGGAAGATGCCCGACTGCCACAGCATGGCGTCCACGAGGGTGGTCTTGCCGTGGTCGACGTGCGCGATGATGGCGACGTTGCGGATGTCCGGGCGCTGCTCCTGCATGGCTCCACTGTAGCATGGATGCTCGCGATTGCCGCACCGCGGCAGACGCTAGCCAAGCCCGCGCCGCGTGGGGCATAATGGCGCATCCAGAGTCCCAGGAGGCCTCCCGTGCGATCAATTGCTCTTGCGGTGACGACTTGTGCCCTGCTGCTGGCCGCCGGCCTCGGCGGGACCCCCGACCCCGTGGCCGCCCAGGCGCCGAAGCCGACCGAACCGGCTCCACCCGCGGCCACGCCGGGTGCCAAACCTGCCGAGCCCAAGAAAGGATCCAAGCCCGTGAAGCAGACTGCCGTGATCACCATGGACAAGGGCGGCGAGATCGTCATCGACTTCTATCCCGCCGACGCGCCGAAGACAGTGGAGAACTTCGTCAAGCTGGCCAAGAAGGGTTTCTACGACGGCGTCGTCTTCCACCGGCGCGAAGAGAACTTCGTCATCCAGGGCGGCGATCCCAAGGGCAATGGCACTGGCGGCCCCGGCTACACCATCCCCGCGGAGTTCAACAAGCAGAAGCACGTGCGCGGCGCGGTGGCGATGGCGCGGACCCAAGATCCCAACTCCGCGGGCAGCCAGTTCTACATCTGCCTGGCGCCTGCCAACTTCCTCGACGGCCAGTACACCGTCTTCGGCATCGTCACCAAGGGCATGGACGTGGTGGACAAGGTCAAGGTGGGCGACAAGATGAAGACGGTCAAGATCGTGGAGGCCGCGCAATAGCCATGGCCTGGTCGCTCCTGATCAAGAACGGCACCGTGCTGGACGGCAGCGGCGCCCCCGGGGCCGTGGCCGACGTGGCGCTCGAGAACGACCGCATCGCCGCCGTCGGGCCGAATCTCGCCGGCGAGGCCACGCGCACCATCGACGCGCGTGGCCTCATGGTGACGCCGGGCTTCATCGACATCCACTCGCACTCGGACCTCGTCTATCATACCTGCCCGTCCGCGGAGTCCAAGGTGCGCCAGGGGGTTACCACCGAGGTGGTGGGTATGTGCGGCTTCTCCCCCGCGCCCATCGCCCCCGGCGGCGCCGAGATCGTGCGCGACTGGATCGGCGGCATCGGGGACAAGCCGCCCGCGACCTGGCAGACCTTCACCCAGTACCTCGACCACGTGCGCGGGCTCGGGCTGTCCGTCAACGTGGTGCAGTTCGTCGGCCACGGCGCCCTCCGGCTCGCCACCGCGGGGGCGGAGAACCGACCCGTGACCCCCGACGAGCAGAAGCAGATGGAGCGCCACATCGACGACGCCATGGACGCGGGCGCCTTCGGCTACTCCACCGGGCTCGTCTACGCGCCCAGCGTGTTCTCCTCCACCGAGGAGCTGGTGGCGCTGGCTCGGAGCATGGCGAAGAAGAAGGGCCTTTACTTCTCCCATATCCGCGGCGAGGCGGCCACGCTCGAGCCCGCCCTGGCCGAGGCCATTCGCATCGGCGAGGAGGCCGGCGTGCCGGTGCAGGTGGCCCACGTCAAGGCTTCCGGGCGCGAGAACTGGGGGAAGATGGACCGCGCGCTCCGCATGTTCGACGCCGCCCGCGCGCGCGGCGTGGACGTGACCGGCGACGTCTACCCGTATCCGGCCGGCAGCACCAAGATGGACAGCCTGCTCCCCGGCTGGATGCAGGACGGCGGCATCGCCAAGCTCCTCGAGCGCCTCGCCGATCCCAAGGCGCGCGAGCGCGCCATCCGCGACTGTCTGGTGGACGGCGAGCGCTGGGGCACCGCCTCGGGTGCCACGGGCTGGGACGAGATCATGGTGGCCACGTGCTCGCGGCCGGAGCTGGAGGGGCTGCACCTCGCGGAGGTGGCCCGGCGCACCGGCCGCGAGCCCGCGCAGGCCATGATGGACCTCGTGCTCTCCGAGAAGGCCGGCGTGTCCATGGTGTCCTTCTCGCAGAGCGAGGAGAACGTGGCCACCGCCACCTCCTATGCCCACGCCATGATCGGCTCCGACTCCTTGTCGCTGCACGCGGGGCCCGGGCCGCATCGCGGCAAGCCCCATCCGCGGAGCTACGGGACGTTTCCGCGCGTGCTCGGCCGCTACGTGCGCGAGCGGCGGCTCTTTCCCTGGGAGACCGCGATCCACAAGATGACCGGCATGCCGGCGGCCAAGCTGCGCCTCAAGGAGCGCGGGCTCCTGCGCCCTGGCTATGCGGCCGACCTTGCGCTGTTCGATCCCGCCACGGTGCAGGACGAGGCCACCTTCACCGACCCGCACCGCCATCCCACCGGCGTCCCGTACGTCATCGTCAACGGCCGCGTGGTGGTGGACGGGCCGCGCTTCAACGCGGTGCCGGCCGGCCGCGTGCTCACGCCCTAGCGGTGGCGCGCCGGGCCGCCCGCGCGTCCGGCTCGAAGTCGGCCGTCCCCAAGATGAAGATCTGGGTGGTCTTCGGCGGCCGGGTCAAGTTCGGCGACGGGCGCGCGGATCTCCTCGAGCGGGTGGAGCGGCTCGGCTCCTTCAAGAAGGCGGTGGCGGAGCTCGGCATGTCCTATCGCGCGGCCTGGGGTTACTTCCGGGAGCTCGAGCGCGTGGCGGGCATGCGGCTCCTGGAGCGCCGGGTCGGCGGCGGTCCCGCCGGCGGCAGTCGCCTCACCGCCGAGGGCAAGCGCTTCCTCGCCCGTTACCGGCGCTTCCGCCGGGGGCTCGACGCCCGCGTCGCCGCCCACTTCGCCCGCTCGTTCCGGGCGTGAGCGAGCCCACCTACCTCTACCTCACCACGCGCGGCGGGCGCAGCGGGCTGCCGCGCGAGATCGAGATCTGGTTCACCCGCTTCGAGGGCCGCTTCTACGTCATCGCCGAGCACCGCGAGCGCGCTCGGTGGGTGCAGAACCTCCGGGCCGACCCGCGCGCGGGCGTCCGGGTCGGCGTGCGGCGGTTCCACGCGCGCGCCCGTATCGTCGACGCGCGGAAGGAGCCCGGCCTCGCCCGGGAGGTCCGGGCGCGCTCCACCCGGAAGTACGGCTGGGGGGACGGGCTGATCGTCGAGCTCGTCCCCGTCCCGAGGCCCCGCCATCCCGGTTGACTCTGCTCGTTGCCCCATATATGCTTCTTCAAGCATAAATGGGACGGATCCGGCTCCCCCGGCGACCAATCATTCTCGTTCTCCTCCCCGCGATGTGCGCGCTCGGGGCGCCCCCGACGCCCCTCAGGGCGGAGTCCCGCGTGGTCATTCTCTCCACCACCACCAGCACTCAGGACTCCGGATTGCTGGAGGTGCTCGTGCCCACCTTCGAGAAGCAGAACGGACTCACCGTGAAGACGATCTCGGTGGGTACCGGCCAGGCGCTCGCGCTGGCCGCGCGCGGGGAGGCGGACGTCACCCTGGCCCACGCGCCGGCGCTGGAGAAGAAGTACGTCGAGGACGGCAAGATGCGGAATCGTCGCTTCGTAATGTACAACGACTTCGTCATCATCGGCCCCGAGGACGACCCCGCGAAGATCAAGGGCATGGCGAAGGCGGTGGATGCTCTGAAGCGGGTCGCCGCCTCGGGGTCGCGCTTCGTCTCCCGGGGCGACAAGTCCGGCACCCACGTGCTGGAGCAGGGGCTCTGGACGCAAGCGGGGATCGAGCCGGGCGCGCCGTGGTACATCGAGTCGGGGCAGGGGATGGGCGCCACGCTCGGCATCGCCAATGACCGGCGCGCCTATACCATCACGGATCGCGGCACCTACCTCGCCTTCGGCAAGCGCATCGCGTTGCCCGTCCTGGTAGAAAAGGACCGGTCCCTCCTGAACATCTACTCGGTGATGGAGGTGAATCCGGCCAACGGGCCGCGGGTGAATGCGGCGGGCGGCAAGGCCTTCGCGGACTTCATGCTCACGCCGGAGGTGCAAGCGGTGATCCGGACGTTCGGGATGGACAAGTACGGGCAGGCGCTTTTCGTTCCCATCGCGGGGAAGAAGGACGAGGATTTCTAGCGCCGCCGCGACGGCGCGGACCCCATGGGGCTGATCCTCGACGGCGTCCTCCAGGCCTTCCGTCTCCTCCTCGCGGGGGATCCGGAGGTCTGGCGCATCACCCTGCTCTCGCTGCAGATCTCGGCCACCGCCACGCTCCTCGCGCTCGCCGTCGGCATACCCGGCGGGACCCTTCTTGCCCTCACGCGCTTCCCCGGCCGAGGTCTCGTGGTGAGCCTCGTCAATACCGGGATGGGGCTGCCGCCGGTGGTGGTCGGGCTCTTCGTCACCATCCTCCTCTGGCGGAACGGGCTCCTCGGCGCGCTGGAGCTGCTCTACACGCCCTCCGCCATGGTGCTGGCCCAGCTCGTGATCGCCGCGCCCATCGTGACCGGCCTCACCCTGGCCGCCGTCCAGCAAATCCCCGAGCGCTTCCGTCTCCAGCTCCTGGCTCTCGGCGCCTCGCGCGTGCAGATGACCTGGGTGCTGATCAAGGAGGCGCGGCTGCCCTTGCTGGCCGCGCTCATGGCGGGCTTCGGCGGCGTCATCTCGGAGGTCGGCGCCTCCATGATGGTGGGCGGCAATATCAAGGGAGCCACGCGGGTCCTCACCACCGCCACCGTGCTCGAGACGGGCAAGGGCAACTTCGACGTCGCCATCGCGCTTTCGGTGATCCTGCTCGCTATCACCTTCCTGGTGAACTGGGCGCTGACCTGGATCCAGCAGCGCCGGCGGGCCTGACGCCTCGGGTATACTTTCGACATGCGGCGCACCATTTTCGCGGGCCTCGTGCTCCTCGCCGTTCTCGCCGGCGGTGGGGGACTCGCGCCCGCCCAGACGCAGCCCGCCGGGCTCACCGTGTTCGGCGCCTCCGACCTCGCGCTGGCCTTCAAGGAGATCGCCCCGCTCTTCGAGAAGTCCGCCGGCGCCAAGGTGACCCTCGTGCTCGGATCCACCGGCAACCTCGCCAAGCAGATCGAGCACGGCGCGCCCGCCGACGTCTTCTTCTCCGCCAACGTGGCCTTCGTCGACGCCCTCCGCGCGCAGGGAGCGATCATTCCCGAAACCCGCACCCTCTACGCGCAGGGGCGCATCGTCCTGGTGACATCGGTGAAGACCGGGCTCCGGCTTCAGGGTCTGGCCGACCTCCGGCGGCCCGAGGTCCGGCGCATCGCCATCGCCAACCCGGAACACGCACCGTACGGGAAGGCCGCCCAGGAAGCCCTTCAGACCTCCGGACTCTGGACGGCGGTGAAGTCCAAGCTCGTCTATGGCGAGAACATCCGGCACACGCTGCAGTTCGTGGAGACCGGCGCCGTCGAGGCCGGCATCGTCGCGCTGTCGGTGGCGGACGTTTCGGGTCTCGTCCACGTCCCCATCGACCCTGCGCTCCATACGCCGTTGAATCAGATGGCGGCGGTGGTCAAGCGAAGCCCTCGACCGGAGCTGGGACTGGCCTTCATCCAGTTCGTCAATGGGCCCGAGGGGCGGCCCATCATGCGACGCTACGGCTTCCGATTGCCCGGCGAGTTCTGAGCGGGTGGATCTTTTCCCGGTCCGGCTCTCGTTCTTGGTGGCGGGGAGCGCGACCGTGCTGACCCTGGCCGCCGGCCTCCCCCTGGCGTGGGTACTCGCGCGGCGGCGCTTTCCCGGCCGGGAGGTCCTCGAGGCCGCGGTGGTGCTTCCGCTGGTGCTGCCGCCGACGGTGCTGGGCTACTACCTCCTCGTGCTCATCGGCACGCGTGGGCCCATCGGGCGCCTCTTCGAGGGACTCGGCATCGAGCTCGCGTTCACCTGGCGGGCCGCGGTCCTGGCCGCCGGTGTCGGCTCCATCGCGCTGCTGGTGAAGGCGGCGCAGGCGGGCTTCGAGTCGGTGGACCAGCGGCTCGAGCAGGCGGCCCGCACGCTCGGCCGCTCGGAGTGGAGCATCTTCTGGGCGGTCACGCTGCCGCTCGCCTGGCGGCCGGTGTTCGCGGGCACCGTGCTCGCGTTCTGCCGCGCCCTCGGTGATTTCGGCATCACCCTCATGGTCGCGGGTAGTATCCCGGGCGTCACTCAGACCATGCCCCTGGCCATCTACGACCACGTGCAGGCCAACCAGATGCGGGAAGCCGACCTCCTGTCCCTGGTTGCGGTCGGCAGCGTGCTGCTGCTCCTCATGGGATTGGGCCGGCTGGCCCGGCTGCGGTTCTAGTCCCGATGCTCTCACTCGCCATCCGCCGCCGGTTGCCGGGATTCGAGCTCGACGTGACCTGGGAGGCGGAGGAACGCGTCGTCGCGCTGTTCGGACCGTCGGGCGCGGGCAAGACGCTCACGCTGCTGTGCCTGGCCGGACTCAGCCGCCCGGATGCCGGCCGCATCGTGGTGAACGACCGCGTGTTCTTCGACACCGCCGCCGGGGTGGACGTGCGCACGCAGGCTCGCGGGCTCGGGTACGTATTCCAGGGCTACGCGCTCTTCCCCCACCTCGACGTGGCCGACAATGTCGGCTTCGGCCTTCGCGGCCGGCCCCGCGCGGAGCGGCGGCGCCGGACCGGGGAGGTGCTCGAGCGCCTGGGGCTCACCGAGCTGGCGGGCCGCCGGCCGCGCGAGCTGTCCGGCGGGCAGCAACAGCGCGTGGCCCTCGGGCGGGCGCTGGCGGTGGATCCCGCCCTGCTGCTCCTCGACGAACCCTTGTCGGCCCTGGACCAGCCGCTGCGGGAGGCCCTGCGGGACGACCTTCGCGCCGTCCTCGACGAGTGGCGCATCCCCGCGGTGGTGGTCACCCACGATTTCACCGAGGCGTACCGCCTCGCCGATCGCATCGTGGTCTACGAGGGCGGTCGGGTGATCCAGTCGGCGCCGCGCGCGAGCCTCCTCTGGCAGCCCGCCTCGCGCGCGGTGGCCCGGGTGGTGGGGCTGCGCAACGTGCTCCAGGGCACCGTGCTCAAGGCGACCTCCGAGCGCATCCAGTTCCGCTGGCGCGGTCAGACACTGGAGGCGGTGAACTCGCCCACCCACTCCTACCTGCCCGCGACCGATGCGCCCCTCGCCTTCTTCATTCGGCCCGAGTACGTGCGCCTCATTCGCAAGGACCGGACCTCCGCCGATGCCACGCACCACATGAACCGGATGGCCGGCCACATCGTGCGCGAGGCGGATTTCGGGACCACCTGGACGCTGTACATCCGCCTCGACGAGCCGGGCGAGCCCGCGCAGGGGGACTTCGACCTCGAGGTGGAGGTGCCGCATCTCGTCTACGAGATCCTCGAGATCGAGCGCGATCGGCGGTGGGAGTTCTCCATCCATCGCGGCTCCATCCACGTGTTGCCGTCGGCATGAGCCCCGGAGCCACGCCGGTCATCGCGCTTGCCGGCGTGCGCGTGGCCCACGGAGCGCGCGCCGTCCTCGACGTGCCCGCGCTCGCGGTGCCGGCGGGCGAGACGCTCGGCGTGATGGGCCCGAACGGTGCGGGCAAGTCCACCCTCCTTCGCGTGCTCGGCCTCCTCGAGGCGCCCACCGCGGGCACGGTGCGCTTTCGCGGGGAGGCGGTGACGCCGGCCCAGGGACTGGCGGTGCGCCGGCGCATGGCGAGCGTGTTCCAGGAGCCGCTGCTCGCCGACGCCACCGTGTTCGACAACGCGGCGATGGGTCTCCACTTCCGGGGCGTCACGCGGGCGCGGGCCCGCCCGCGGGTCGGGGCCTGGCTGGAGCGCTTCGGCATCGCCGCCCTCGCGGACCGTCAGGCGCGCACGCTGTCGGGGGGCGAGGCGCAGCGGGTGGCGCTGGCCCGGGCCCTGGTGGTCGAGCCGGAGCTGCTGCTCCTCGACGAGCCCTTCGCCGCCCTCGATCAGCCCACGCGCGAGACGCTCATCCAGGACCTGCGCGGCGTCCTGCGCGCCGACCGCGTGACCACGGTGCTCGTGACCCACCATCGCGGCGAGGCCCTGGCCCTCGGCGATCGCCTCGCCGTCCTCATCGGGGGCCGCATTCTCCAGGTGGGGCCGGCGGCCCAGGTCTTCCAGGCCCCCGACTCGGAGGACGTGGCGCGCTTCGTCGGTCTGGAGACCATCCTCGCCGGGCGCGTGCGGGCGCGCCGGGACGGCCGGATCCTGGTGGAGGCCGCTGGGCATGCGCTCGAGGTGGCGGCGGCCGGGGAGCCGGGCGAGCGGGTCCAGCTCGCGCTCCGCCCCGAGGACCTGCGGCTCACGCCCGCGGGGGCTCCTCCAGGCGCCGCCAACTGCCTGGCCGGCCGTGTCGCTCACGTCGTGCCCGCCCCGCTGCACGTGCGCGTCGTGGTGGACTGCGGAATACCGGTGGTGGCGGTCGTCACGCACCGGATCGCTGCCGACCTGGCCCTCGTCCCCGGCCTGCCGGTGACGGTGTCGTTCGCGCCGGAGGCGCCCCACGTGCTTCGATCCTCCGATGCTCCCCCTCGCGCCGCGCCGAGTCTTGACACTGCCACGGAGGTAGGGGTATAAGCGCCTTAGTCGCCCAGGCTCAACCCCTTCCACGGGGAGGACACACATGCCGGAGACGGAAGCGCTAATCGAGCGGCTGGCCGCCGACAACCACGAATTCCGCAAGCTCCGCGAAGAGCACCGAACCTACGAGGAAGAGCTCGGGGTGCTCAACAGTCGCGGCTTCCTCTCGGCGGATCAGCACTGGCGAGTCAGCGAGCTGAAAAAGCTCAAGCTGATCGCAAAAGACCGCATGGAGGCGATGGTCCGGCAGGCTCGCGCTTCCGCGCACGCCTGACCGGCGTCCCCGTCTCCTGAACGATGGCTTCCTCGCGGGGGAGTGCCGGCTTCCGCGGCCTCTCCCACCTCACCCCGACCGGGGAGGCCCGCATGGTGGACGTGTCCGCCAAGGCGGAGACCGTCCGCGAGGCGGTTGCCCGCGCCACGCTCCACGTCAAGCCCGCCACCCTGACGGCGGTCCGCGCGGGCCAGATGGCCAAGGGCGACGTACTCGGGGTCGCCCGCACCGCCGGCATCATGGCCGCCAAGCGCACCCCCGACCTCATCCCGCTCTGCCATCCCCTCCGCATCACCGGCGTGGACGTCACCTTCGCGCTCGAGACCAAGGCCTCCGTCATCCGGGTGGAGGCGCGCGTGCGGACGGTGGACAAGACCGGCGTGGAGATGGAAGCCCTCACCGCCTGCGCGGTGGCCAGCCTCACCGTCTACGACATGGTCAAGGCGGTGGACCGCGGCGTGACCATCACCGACCTCCGACTGATTGAAAAGTCCGGAGGGAAGAGTGGGCACTGGAAGCGAGCCCCGGGCGGAGCGGCCCGGTGAGAACCGCGGTCATCTACTCGGAGGAGTGGCGGCGCTTCGACTACGGCCCCGAGCACCCGCTGCGCATGGAGCGGCTGGGGCTCACGTGGTCGCTGATGGAGGCCTATGGTCTCACCACCCTGCCGCGCGCCAAGGTGCTGGCTCCCGAGCTGGCCGACGCGCCCGCCATCACCCGTTTCCACGCGCGCGAGTACGTGGACATCCTGCGGGCGGTGAGCGCGGGCGACTGGGTGCCGCATGCCGCACGCTATGGCCTGGGTCCCGGCGACAATCCGATCTTTCCCGGCCTCTGGGAGGCGGCCCAGTTCGTGGCCGGCGGGTCCCTCCTCGCCGCGCGCCTGGTGGCGGACGGCGAGGTCGACCGCGCGTTCCACTTCGCGGGCGGCCTCCACCATGCCATGCCCGACCGCGCCTCCGGCTTCTGCTACGTCAACGACGCGGTGCTGGCCATCCTGGCGCTCCGCCAGCGCGGGCTCAGAGTCGCCTACGTGGACATCGACGCGCATCACGGCGACGGCGTGCAGTTCGCGTTTTACGGCGATCCCAATGTCCTGACCATCTCCACCCACGAGCGCGGCGACCGGCTCTTTCCCGGCACCGGATTCGTGGACGAGCTGGGCGAGGGCGCCGGCGTGGGCTACTCGGTGAACCTGCCGCTCCAGCCTTTCACCGACGACGCGGTCTACCTCCCCGCGTTCGAGTCGGTGGTGCCGCCCCTCCTGCGCGCATTCGCGCCGGATGTCACGGTGATCCAGCTCGGCATCGACTCGCATCGCACCGACCCGCTCACCCATCTGGCGCTCACCGTGCAGGGCTTCGGGAGCGCGCTGGGCCGGATCCTCGAGATGTCGCCCCGGGTGGTGGCGCTGGGCGGCGGCGGCTACGACCTCGTCAACGTCGCACGCGCCTGGACGGCGGCGTGGGCCGCGCTCAACGGCATGACTTTGCCCGACGCGCTGCCGCTCACCATGCATCACGAGCTGCGCGCGCGCGGTCTGAAGTCGCTCACGCTGTCGGATCCGCCCGCCGAGCTGCCCGCCGACACGCGCCGCTGGGCCGAGGAATACGCGGGGCGACAGGTGCGCAGCGTGCGCGAGCGGATCTTCCCGCTGCACGGCCTCTGATCACCCCCTCCTAGCCGGTAGTAACCCCCCGTCCCGACCCCCTGGCGAATGTGGGATCTAGCTGGAATTCCGTCTGTTTTCTGGTTGGCGTTGCTCTTGCATAACCCAGGGAAGGAGGGAAATGGTCCCCATATGAGTGCGGAAATTATTCGTGGTAAGCGGATCCTGGTCGTGGAGGACGAACCCCTCATTGCGGGTCTTCTCGGCGACATGCTCACGGCCGACGGTCACGATGTCGACGCGGTGAATACCGGCCGCGCGGCGCTGGACCGGTTGGCGAGTCAGGCCTACGACCTCATCGTGAGT
>Ga0137404_10000858_pt1 | contig 19976 bp, 1 predicted proteins | sample CZOMad2_1_16fung_FD_108285 | JGI IMG/M metagenome (GOLD analysis project Ga0137404, IMG submission 108285) | Vadose zone soil fungal communities from Angelo Coast Range Reserve, California, USA - CZOMad2_1_16fungal (Illumina Assembly) | ecosystem: Environmental > Terrestrial > Soil > Vadose zone... | reverse complement strand
TGGAAGGCTTCCCGACCACCCTGGACCTGCCGGCCGACCGGCCGCGCCCGCCCGTGCAGAGCCAGCGCGGCGGGGTCTATCACGTGAGCGCCGGGGCGGCGCGGACCGAGCGCCTGCGCGCCCTCGCCCGGGCGGAGGGGGCGACGACCTTCATGGCGACCCTCGCCGTCGTCGCCACCCTGCTCTGGCGCCTGACCGGATTGGAAAAAATCGTCATCGGCTCGAACGGCGCCAACCGGCCGCGGCCGGAGCTGCTGCCGGTCGCCGGCCTCTTCCTGAACCAGATCCCCTTCGCCGTCGACCTCTCGGGCGATCCGACCTTCCGCCAGCTCGTCGGGCGGTGCCGGAAGACGGCGCTCGCCGCCTACTCCCACCAGTTCCTGCCGTTCAGCCGGCTGATCGAGATTCTGGGCGTGGCGAAGGATCGCAGCCGCTACCCGGTGGTCCAGGCCGTCCTCCTGGTGCTGGAGGTGCAGACCCCCGAAGAGTTCGCCGGCCTCGACTTCCGGCCGATCCTGGTCTTCGACGACAACTCGCGCTGGGACCTGATGTTCGGCCTCTACGACCATCCCAGGGAAGGGCTCACCGGCCCGCTCGAATACAATGCCGACCTCTTCGACGAGCCGACCGCCGGGCGCTACCTCGCCCTGTTCTACGCGCTGATGGACCGCGCGGTGGCCGACCCCGACGCGCCGATCTCGACCCTCCCCACGTTTGCCGCGTGCCGCGGAGACGAGCCGCGATGAGCGTCACCGACCGCATCGCCTCCCTCTCCCCCGAGCAGCGGGCGCTGTTCGAGAAGCTGCTCGAAAAACGGCAGAAGGCGGCGCGGCCCGCGGCGCCGCCGCCCATCCCGCGGGTGAGCGGGCCGACCGGCGAGGGCGACTGGCCGCTGTCGCTCGACCAGGAGCGCTACTGGTTCATGGAGCAGCTCTATCCCGGCGGGGCGGGGCTCAACCTCCCGGCCGCCACCCGGATGCGCGGCCGGGTCTCGGTGCCGGCCTTCGCCGCGGCGCTCTCCGCCGTCGTGCGGCGCCACGCCGCCTGGCGGACCACCTTCCCGGTGGTCGAAGGCCAACCGGTGCAGCGGGTGGCCGCGCCGGAGACGATCCCGCCGCAGCGGCTGCCGGTGATCGACCTCGCGGGCCTCTCCGCCCTCCGGCGCGAGCCGGAGACCGAGCGCCTGGTCCGGGCGGAGGTGGCGGCGCCCTTCGACCTCGAGCGCGGCGTGCTGCGCTCGAACCTGGTGCGCCTGGGCGCCCTGGACCACCTCTGCGTGCTCACCGTCCACCACCTGGCGACCGATTTCATCTCCTTCCAGATCGCCTGGGCCGAGCTGGCGATGCTCTACGACGGTCTTGACTCCGGGCGCTTCCCGTCGCCCGCGGCGCTGCCGGCGCCGCCGGTCCACTATCCGGACTTCGCCGTCTGGCAGCGCCGGTGGCTGACCGGAGAGGTGCTGGAGAACCTGGTCGCCTGGTGGCGCGAGCAGCTCGCGGAGGTCCCCCGGGACCTCGACCTGCCGACCGATCGGCCGCGCCCGGCGGCGGCGCGCCTGCGCGGCGGCCAGCGCAAGATGGCCGTCTCCCGCCGGCTCTCGGAGGGGTTGAAGGCGCTCGGCCGGGAGGGGGGAGCCACCCTCTTCATGACGATCCTCGCGCTCACCGCGACGCTCGTCCGGCGGCTGTCGGGGCAGGAACGCCTGATCCTGGGGGCGAACAACGCCAACCGCAACCGGCCGGAGATCGAGCCGGTCCTCGGCTGCTTCCTGACCCAGGTGCCGTTCGCCCTCGACGTGACGGGCGACCCCGCCTTCCGCGAGCTGCTGGCGCGGGTCCGCCAGTCGGCGCTCGGCGCCTACGCCCACCAGGACCTGCCGTTCGGCCAGCTGGTCCAGGCGCTGCAGATCCCGCGCGACCCCAGCCGGCAGCCGCTGGTCCAGGCGCTGGTCCAGGTGCTCGACGGCCAGGTGGTGAAAGGCGGATTCGACGACGCCCGTTTCGAGCCGGTCGACACCTATGACGGCAAGGCCCGCTACGACTTCCTGCTCACCCTCTTCGACTTCCCCGCGGGGCTCGCCGGGCTGTTCGAGTACGACGCCGACCTCTTCGACGCGACGACCGTCGAGCGCTGGGCCGAGCTGCTGCTCCTCCAGGCCGCGGCGGCGGTCGCCGATCCCGACCTGCCCCTCTCGGCCCTGCCGGCGCTAGGGGCGGCGGCGCGCCACCAGGCGCTCGCCGAGTGGAGCGGCGACGGCCTCCCGGCCGACCTCCCCGGCTGGACGGCACCGGAGCGTTTCGCCGCCCAGGCGGCGCGCACCCCGGAGGCCCCGGCGGTGATCGCCGCCGGTATTGGCGGCATCGGCGGCATCGGCGGCGAGACCCTGACCTACGGCGACCTCGACCGCCGGGCGACCGCGCTGGCCCGCCGGCTGCGCGACCGGGGGATCGGTCGCGAGTCGCGGGTGGCGCTCCTCCTCGGCCGCTCGGCCGACCTGCCGGTCGCCATTTTCGGAGTCTGGAAGGCGGGGGGCGCCTACGTGCCGCTCGATCCGGAGTCGCCCCCCGAGCGCCTGGCGGCCCTCCTCGCCGACGCGGCGCCGGCGGCGCTCGTCCATCGGGGGCCCCTGCCCGCAGGAATCCCGGCGGAGATGCTTGCCGAAGCGCCCTGCCTCGACCTCGCGGTTCCGGAAGAGGCGCCATCCGACGACGAGCCGCTGCCAGACATCCGGCCCGGCGACCTCGCCTACCTCATCTACACCTCGGGGACGACCGGACAGCCCAAGGCGGTGATGGTCGAGCACGGCAACCTCGCCGCGGTCCTCGGTCCGGTGATCGAGGGCTATGCCCTCGGCCCGGGCGACCGCTCGATGCACCTGGGGCGCTACACCTTCGACGCCTCGCTGCTGGAGATCGTCGCCCCCCTCCTGGCCGGCGGGACGGTCGAGATCCTGGCGAGCGACGTGATTCTCGATCCCGCCGGGCTGCCCGCCGCGCTCGTCCGGGCGACCTGCATCTTCGGGGTGCCGGCCCTCCTGCGCCAGTTCGCCGCCGGGGCGCGCGAGCGGGGGCGGGAGCGCTTCGCCGGCCTGCGGACGATCATGGCCGGGGGCGACGTGGTCCCGCCCGATCTCCAGGCGGATCTCCTCGCCACCTTCCCCGGCGCCACCCTGGACGTCGTCTACGGCCCCACGGAGACGACCATCATCTGCGTCACCCACCGGCTGTCGCACGACCACCGCCCGGAGCGGGCGCTCATCGGCCGGCCGCTCCCCGGGGTCGAGGCGCGGGTGGTGGACGCCGCGGGCCGGCCGGTCCCCCTGGGGGTCCCCGGCGAGCTGTGGATCGGCGGCCCCGGGGTCACCCGCGGCTACCTCCACCGCCCCGAGCTCACGGCGGAGCGCTTCGTCCTCGTCGACGGCCGCCGCTTCTACCGCTCGGGCGACCTCGTCCGCCAGCTCCCGGCCGCCGGCGGCGTCCTGGAGTTCCTCGGCCGCACCGACCTCCAGATCAAGGTGCGCGGCCACCGCATCGAGCCGGGGGAGGTCGAGGCGGCCCTCGCCCGGCATCCGGCGGTGCGCGAGTCGGTGGTGGTGGCGAGCCCGGGGGTGGGCGGCGAGCGGCAGCTGGTGGCCTACGTGGTGGCGCCTGCCGCCGACACCGCCGATACCGCCCGGCAGGCGCTCCCCGAAGAGCTGCGCGCCTTCCTGCGCACCCGGCTGCCGGAGCCCATGGTCCCCTCGATCTTCGTGCCCCTTAAGGACCTGCCGCGGAGCCCCAACGGCAAGGTGGATCGGAAGGCCCTGCCGGCGCCCGAGGCGGCGCTCGCCGCGAGCCCGGGTCTCGCCACCCCGGCGGTGCTCCCCCGGAACGACCGCGAGGAGCGGCTGGCCGCGATCTGGCGCCAGGTGCTCGGCCGGGAGCGGGTGGGGGTGCACGACAACTTCTTCCAGCTGGGCGGCGACTCGATCCTCTCCATCCAGGTGGTGGCGCGGGCGCGCCAGGCGGGGCTCGTCCTCACCCCCCGGCAGCTCTTCGAGCACCAGACCGTCGCCGAGCTGGCCGTGGTGGCCGGGGAGGTGGCGGGCAGGGCCGTGGACGACCAGGGGCCGGTCGAGGGCGAGGTGCCGCTCACCCCCATCGAGCACCACTTCTTTGCCACCCCCCGGAACGAGCCGTGGCGCTTCAACCAGGCGCTGCTGCTCCTCGTCCGGGAGCCGCTCGCCGCCGCTCCCCTGGCCGCCGCCCTGGGCCGGCTCGCCCCCCACCACGACGCCCTGCGCCTGCGCTTCCTCCGGGAGGCGGCAGGCTGGCGGCAGCTCCACGCGCCGATGGCGCCGATGGGGGAAATCATCGTGCCGTTCCTCGAAGTCGACCTCCTGGCCCTGCCGGAAGCCGTGCGGGGGCCGGCGCTCGAAGCGGCCGCCGAGGCGCTGCAGTCGGGGCTCGACCTCGAACGCGGGCCGCTCTTCACCACCGCCCTCTTCCGCCGGGGAGAGACGGGCGACCGGCTGCTCCTCTCCGCCCACCACCTGATCGTCGACGGGGTCTCCTGGCGGGTGCTGCTGGAGGACCTCATGGCCGCCTACCGCGGGCTTGCCCTGCCGGCCAAGACCACCTCCTGGAAGCGCTGGGCGGAGCGCCTCGCCGCCTATGCGGGCTCGCCCGAGCTGGCGGCGGAGCTCCCCTTCTGGCTGGCAGTCCCGGCAGTGCCGCCGTTCCCGGTCGACCTCCACGAGACGGGAAAGCCGGCGCGGGCGACCGTCGCGGTCGAGCTCGGGGCGGCCGAGACCCGCGCTCTCCTCGAAGAGGCGCCGGAGGCCTACCGCACCCAGGTCAACGACCTGCTGCTCGCCGCCCTCGCCCTGGCCTTCGCCGGCTGGACCGGGGAGCGGCGCCTCCTCGTCCACCTCGAAGGGCATGGGCGCGAGGAGATCTTCCCCGGGATCGACCTGTCGCGCACCGTCGGCTGGTTCACCACCGTCTTCCCCGTCGCCCTGGAGCTGCCGCCGCTGCCGCCCGAAGGCGGGCCGGGGGAGGCGATCAAGGCGGTCAAGGAGCGGCTCCGCGCCGTCCCCCATCGCGGCCTGGGGTACGGGGTGCTGCGCTATCTCGCCGCGCCTGCGGTGAGGGAGCGCCTCGCCGCCCTGCCGGCGCCCGAGGTCTCCTTCAACTACCTGGGCCAGCTCGACCCCTCTCTCGGACAGGAGGGCTCCTTCACCCTCGCCCCCGAGCCGGTGCGCGGCGCCGAAGGGGAGGAGGTCGCCGGGCAGGCGCGTTTCGCCATCGACGCCATGGTGCTCGACGGGCGGCTGCGGGTGAGCTGGACCTACGACGCCGGCCGCTACCGGGAGGCGACCGCCGAGCGGCTGGCAGCGGGTTTCCTCGCCGAGCTCCGCGGGCTCGTCGAGCACTGCCGGTCGCCCCTGGCGGGGGGCTACACCCCCTCCGACTTCCCGCTCGCCCCCCTCGGGCAGGCGGCGCTCGACCGCCTGCTGGGGACCGATCGCGGAGTGGAGGACCTCTATCCCCTGACCCCCCTGCAGCAGGGGATCCTCTTCCACAGCGTCCACGCCGGCGGCGAGGAGATCTACCTGGAGCAGCTCGCCGCCGATCTCCACGGGCCGCTCGACGTCGCCGCCCTCCTGCGCGCCTGGCAGGGGGTGGTCGACCGCCACACCGCCCTGCGCACCGCCTTCCTCTGGCAGGGGGTGGAGACGCCGCTCCAGCGGGTGCGCCGGCAGGTCGAGCTGCCCTGGTCGATCGAGGACTGGCGGGCGCTCCCGGCCGCCGTCCACCCGGTTCTCTTCGCCGAGCGCCTGGCCGCCAACCGCGCCAGGGGCTTCGACTTCGCCCGGGCGCCGCTCACCCGCCTGGCGCTGGTGCGGACGGGGGACAGCCACCACCGCCTGCTCTGGAGCTTCCACCACGTGCTCCTGGACGGCTGGTGCTTCGCCCTCATCCTGACCGAGGTCTTCACCCTCTACCACGCGGAGGTCACGGGACGCGACCCACTCCTTCCCCGGCCGCGCCCCTACCGGGACTACATCGCCTGGCTGGCGGAGCGCGGCGGCGACGGCGACCGGGAGACGGAGGCGGAGGAATACTGGCGGCGGACGCTCGCCGGCTTCACCGCCCCCACCCCGCTCCCCCTGGACCACCCGGGAGCGCCGGCCGCTCGCCGTGCCGACGACTTCCGCGAGCTGCGCGTAACCCTCCCCGCGCCGCTGGCGGCGGCCCTCGCCGAGCTGGCCCAGCGCCTGCGGCTGACCCAGAACACCCTCGTCGAGGCCGCCTGGGCGCTCCTCCTCTCCCACTACGCCGGGCTATCGGACGTCCTCTTCGGCGCCGTGGTCTCCGGCCGCCCCGCCGACCTGCCCGGGGTCGAGGGCATGGTGGGCCTGTTCATCAACACCCTGCCGGTGCGGGTCCAAATTCCGGATCGATTGCCGGAAGAAGGGCCGGCCGCGTCGGCCACGGCCTGGCTCGCCCGGCTGCAGGCGAACCGGCAGGAGCTCTACCAGCACCAGTGGAGCCCGCTCCCCCAGGTGCAGACCTGGGCCGAGATACCGCCGGGCGAAGCGCTCTTCGGCAGCCTGTTCGTGTTCGAGAACTACCCCCTCGCCCCGGCCGACCCCGAGGCGGTGGAGGGGCTCGGGGGCCTGCGGATCGCCGACGTCTCCGGCACCGAGCGCACCAATTATCCGCTCACCCTGATCGTCGTGGCGCGCGGCGAGCTCACCCTGCGCCTGATCGCCGACCGCCGGCTGGAGGAGGCGACGGGACGGCGGCTGCTCAAGAACCTGGAGACCCTCCTCGCCGCCCTCGCCGAAGACCCCGAGCGGCCGCCGCTCGCGCTGCCGCTCGCCACCGCGGCCGAGCGCCACCAGCTGCTGGCCGAGTGGAACGACACGGCCTCCCCGGTCGTCCTGCCCAATACCTGCCTGCACGAGCTGTTCGCGGCGCAGGCGGCGCGCACCCCCGAGGCGACGGCGGTCGTCGACGCCGGCGATCCTGTAAGACGCTGGTCCTACCGTGATCTCGATCGCGAATCGAATCGAATCGCCTGGCGCCTGCGCCAACGGCTTCCCCTGGGTATCACCCCGGAGGCGCGGGTGGGCCTCTGCCTCGGCCGGTCCGGGCGGATGGTGGCGGCGATGCTCGCCGTGCTGAAGGCGGGCGGCGCCTACGTCGGCCTCGATCCGCGCTATCCCCAGGAGCGGCTGGCCTTCATGCTGGCCGACTCGGGGGCCGTTGCCCTGGTCGCCGAGAGCGCCGTTCTGGAAGCCCTCCCCGCGCACGGGCTGCCGGTGATTCTCCTCGACGGCCTCGACGGCGAGGCCGGCCCGGCCGACTCGGGCGCGGCGGAGTCGACGGCGCCGCCGCCCACGGCCGGCCCGGGGAACCTCGCCTACCTGGTCTACACCTCGGGCTCGACGGGGAAGCCCAAGGGGGTGGCGATCGAGCACGCGAGCGCCGTCACCCTGGTGCGCTGGGCGCGGGAGGTCTTCCCGGCCTCGGCTCTCGGCGGCGTCCTCGCCGCGACCTCCATCTGCTTCGATCTCTCGGTCTTCGAGATCTTCGTGCCGCTCGCCTGGGGCGGCCGGGTGATCGTGGCCGAAAACGCCCTCGCTCTGCCGGCCCACCCCGCGGCCGCGGAGGTGACGCTGATCAACACCGTGCCCTCGGCGATGGCCGAGCTGGTGCGCGCCGGCGCCCTGCCGGCGCTGCCGGCGGCGACGACCACCGTCAACCTGGCGGGGGAGGCGCTGACCCGGGAGCTGGTCGAGGCGATCGAGCGCCAGCCGGGCGGCCCGTCCGGCGGCCGGCGGGTGCTCAACCTCTACGGCCCCTCCGAGGACACCACCTATTCGACCTGGGCGGCGGTTTCTGGGGGGACCGGCTCGCCGGCGATCGGCCGGCCGATCGACGGCACCCGGGCCTACGTGCTCGACGGGCGTTTCATGCCGGTGCCGCTGGGCGCCCCGGGCGAGCTCCACCTGGCCGGCGCCGGCCTGGCGCGCGGCTACCTCGGGCAGCCGGAGCGGACCGCCGAGCGCTTCCTGCCCGACCCCTTCTCGAAGGCAGGAGGAGAGCGGCTCTATCGCACCGGCGACCGGGCGCGCCACCGGCCGGACGGCAACCTCGACTACCTGGGGCGGCTCGACCAGCAGGTCAAGATCCGCGGCTTCCGGGTCGAGCCGGGGGAGATCGAGGCCGCTCTCGCCGCCCATCCCGCGGTGCGCGAGGCGGCGGTGATCCCGCGGCGCGACGGCGTGGAGCCGCACCTGGTGGCCTACGTGGTGGCCCGCGACGGAGTACCGCCGGCGGCCGCCGACCTCCTCGCCTTCCTCGCCGTCCGCCTGCCGGCCTACCTGGTGCCCACCGCCTTCGTGACGCTCGACATACTGCCGCTCACCCCCAACGGCAAGCTGGACCGCGCCGCCCTGCCGGCGCCCGACCGCCTGGGCCTGCCGGCGGCGACCTGGGTCGCGCCCTCCACCCCGCTGGAGGAGCTCCTGGCGCGGACCGTCGGCGAGCTGCTCGGCGTTCCCCGGGTGGGGATGCGGGACAACTTCTTCGCCCTCGGCGGGCACTCGCTCCTCGCCACCCAGCTGGTCTCCCGGCTGACCCAGGACCACGGGATCGAGATGACCGTCCAGATGGTCTTCGACACCCGGGACCTGGGCGGGCTCGCCGACCGCATCGTCGAGCAGGAGCTGGCGAACGCCGACGACGATCTCCTCGCCGCGGCGCTCGGCGAGATGGACGGGACAGAAGGGTTCTAGAGGAGCCGATGGCCGACTCCACCTCGGTCCAGGACCGCCTCGCCGGGCTCTCGCGCGAGCAGCGGGCCGCCCTCTTCGAGCAGGTCCGGAAAAAGAAGGAGCGCGCCCAGGCCGAAGGCGGCGCGGCGGAGCGCATCCCGCGCCGGCCGCTCCCGCTGGCGCCGCCCGCTCCGGTGCCGGCCTCCTTCGCCCAGGAGCGGCTGTGGTTCATGGACCGGCTGGCGCCGGGCAACTCCGCCTACAACATGGTCCTCGCCCTGCGGGTGGAGGGTCGGGTGGCGCCGGCCGCCCTGGAAGGCGCCCTCCGCGAGGTGGTGCGCCGCCACGAGGCTCTGCGCACCACCTTCACGGAAAGCGACGGCCAGCCGGTCCAGGTGATCGCGCCCGCCCTCGCGAAGCGGCGGCGCTGGCTCCTTCCCGTCGTCGACCTTGCCGGGCTGCCCGCGGCGGTGCGGGCGGCGCAGGTGTACGGGCTCGTCCAGGCGGAGGGGGAGCGCCCCTTCGACCTGCGGCGCGGCCCGCTCCTGCGCGCCGCGCTGCTGCGGCTCAGCCGGGGAGAGCAGGGGGAGCAGGAGGAGCACGCCCTCCTCCTCAACCTGCACCACATCGTCTCCGACGGCTGGTCGATGGGCGTGCTGGTCGAGGAGATCACCACCCTCTACGGCGCGGCGCTCGCCGGGTCGCCGTCCTCCCCTCCGGCATCGCCGGCATTGCCGCCGCTGCCCATCCAGTATGCCGACTTCGCCGTCTGGCAGCGCGGCTGGCTCACCGGGGAGGTGCTGGCGCGCCAGTTCGCCTACTGGCGCGAGAAGCTCGCCGCCGCCCCGGCCTCGCTCGACCTGCCGACCGATCGGCCCCGCCCGCCTGCCCCGAGCTACCGCGGGGCGCGCCTGGAGACCGCTTTCGGCCCCGACCTGAAGCGCGGCCTGGGCGAGCTCGCCCGCCGGCACGAGGCGAGCCCCTACATGGTCCTCCTCGCCGCCTTCCAGGCCCTCCTCGGCCGCCTCTCCGGGCAGGAGGACCTGATCGTCGGCTCGCCGATCGCCAATCGCAACCGCCGGGAGATCGAAAGGTTGATCGGCTTCTTCGTCAACACCCTCATGATGCGGGGCGACCTTGCGGGCGACCCGACCTTCGGCGAGCTGCTCGACCGCGTCCGGCGGACGGCCCTCGAAGCCTACGCGCATCAGGACCTGCCCTTCGAGCGCCTGGTCGCCGAGCTCCGGCCGGAGCGCCACCTGGCGGTCGCGCCGCTCTTCCAGGTCATGTGCGCGCTGCAGAACGCACCGCCCGGCCGCGCCGACCTCCCCGGCCTCACCCTCTCGCCCCTGGTGGTCGAGGCGCGGACGGTGCAGTTCGAGCTCGAGCTGAACGCCTTCGAGGACGGCGAGCGCCTGATCGCGCTCTTCTCCTACAGCGCCGACCTGTTCGACGGCACGACCGTGCGCCGCCTCGCCGGGCACCTGGAGACCCTGTTCGTCGCCGCCGTGGCAGCTCCCCAACGGAGGATTGCCGATCTCCCCCTCTTGGCCCCCGCCGAGCGGCAGCAGCTCCGCGCCGAGTGGAACGACACCGCGCGGCTGGCGCCGGCAAGGAGTGTCGTGGAGCGCTTCGCCCGCCAGGTGGCGCGGACGCCCGCGGCCGTGGCCCTGGAGGCGGGAGGCGAGCGGCTGACCTACGGCGATCTCGACCGCCGGGCCGGCCGCCTCGCGGCGCGTCTGCGGAAGGCGGGGGTGGGGCCGGGCGTTCCGGTGGGGCTCTTCGCCGAGCGCGGCCTGCCGCTGGTGGTGGGGATCTTCGCCATCTGGCGGGCGGGCGGCGCCTACCTGCCGCTCGACCCCGGGCTGCCGCCGGCCCGTCTCGCCTACCTGCTGGAGGACTCGCAGGTCCCCGTCGTCCTGACCGCCGACCGCCTCGCCGCGGCGCTGCCGGCTCCCGCCGCCGGCACCGCGCGGGTGGTGCGGCTCGACGAGCTCGACGGGGAAGCCGGGGAAGAAGACACGAGCCTGCCGGCAGAACCGCCGCGGCCCGCCGACCTCGCCTACCTGATCTACACCTCCGGTACCACCGGCCGGCCGAAGGCGGTGCTCGTCGAGCACGGCAACCTGGCGAGCACGCTCGCCGCGGTGAACGACGCCTTCGGCTTCGGGCCGGGGGACCGGATCCCCGCCATCGCCTCGTTCTCGTTCGACATCTTTCTTTTCGAGCTGCTGGCGCCTTTGCTCTCCGGCGGCACCGTGATCCTCCTGCCGCTCCGGCCGGCGCTCGACTTCGAGCAGCTCTGGAACGCGCTCCAGACCGCGACCCTCCTCCATGCCGTCCCGGCGGTGATGCGCCAGGTGGTCGAGCTGGCGCGCCTCCGCGGCGGGGATCGTGGGGATCGCAGGCCGGCGGCCCTCCGCGCCCTCTTCACCGGCGGCGACGTGGTCCCAGCCGACCTCCTGGCCGACCTCCGCGCCACCTTCCCGCGGGCGCAAACCTGGGTGCTCTACGGACCGACCGAGGCGGCGATCGTCTGCACCGCCTGGCCGGTCCCCGCAGCGCCCGGCGCCCCCGTGCGCTCGCTTCTCGGGCGGCCGCTTTCGGGAGCGGCGATCGACCTGCGGGATCGTGCCGGCGAGCCGGTGCCGATCGGGGTGCCGGGGGAGATCTGGATCGGCGGCGCCGGGGTGACGCGCGGCTACGGGGAGCGCCCGGAGCTGACCGCGGAGCGCTTCGTCGAGCGCGGAGACCGGCGATACGGGCGATACGGGCGATGGTTCAAGAGCGGCGACCTCGCCCGCCGTCTGCCGGACGGCACCCTGGAGTTCCTCGGCCGCGCCGACCAGCAGGTCAAGGTGCGCGGCTTCCGCATCGAGCTGGGGGAGGTCGAGGCGCAGCTCCTCCGCCACCCCGCGGTGCGGGCCGCGGTGGCGGCGGTGCGGGACGAGCCGCAGGGGCCGGGCCGACAGCTCGTCGCCTACGTCGTGCCCCGCCCGGCGGGGGAGCGGGAGGGGGCGACGTCGGAGGGGGCGGAGGCCGCGGAGCACGTCGCCCAGTGGCAGGAGCTCTACGACGAGACCTACGGCAAGGCAGGGGAGAGAGAGGCGACCTTCGATCTCGAGGGCTGGAACAGCAGCTACACCGGGGCGCCGATCCCGGCCGCCGAGATGCGCGAGTGGGTCGAGCGGACGGTCGAGCGGATTCTCTCCCTCCTGCCTCCCGAGGCCCCGGGGCAGGAGCCGTCCCGGCGGATCCTGGAGATCGGCTGCGGCACCGGCCTCCTCCTCTTCCGCCTGGCGCCGGAGGCCGCAAGCTACCTGGGGACCGATTTCTCCGGCACCGCCCTGGACGGCATCCGCCGGCGCCTCCTGCGGCCGCTGCGGCCGCTGCGGCCGGAGCCGGAGCTGCCGCAGGTCGCCCTCCGCCAGGCCGCGGCCGACGACTGGCGCGGCATCGACCCGGGGACGGCCGACCTGGTGATCGTCAATTCGGTCGTCCAGTACTTCCCGGGGGTCGACTACCTGGTGCGGGTGCTCGGCGGGGCGGTCGCGGCCGTCCGGCCGGGCGGCGCGGTCTTCGTCGGCGACGTCCGCAGCCGGCCGCTCGCGGCCGCCTTCGCCCTCTCGGTCGAGCTGTTCCAGGCGCCCGAGGAGCGCGACCTGGCAGAGCTCTCCCGGCGGCGGCGGCGGCGGGTGGCGGACGAGGAGGAGCTGGTCCTCGATCCCGGGTTCTTCCTCGCCCTCGCCCGGCAGCTGCCGGCGATCGCCCGGGTCGACCTGCGGCTGAAGCGCGGGCGGTGCGCGAACGAGCTGACCCGCTTCCGCTACGACGTGGTGCTGCACGTCGGGGAAGCCGGGAGGAGCGACGGGGAGCTGCCCAGGGTGGACGGGAGTGGGTTCTCCCTGGCGGATATCGAGCGGCTCTTGTCCGGGAATCCCGCTGCGCTCTCCCTTGCGGGCCTCGCCAACGCGCGCCTCGCCGCCGAGGCCGCGGCCCTGGAGCTGCTGGCGGAGTGGGAAGAGGCGAGCGGGACAGCGGGGGAGCTGCGCCGGGCGGTGGCGGCAAGGGCCGCCGGGGGAAGCTCCGGGGTCGATCCCGAGGCGCTGGCCGAGCTGGCCGAGCGTCTGGGGTACGCGGTCGAGCTGACGGTCGATCCGGCCGCTCCGTTCCGATTCGGCGCGCGGTTCTGGAAGGCCCCCCTCCTAGCCTCCCCCCTGACCCAACCCGCCCCCTCCCAGGGGGGAGGGACCCGCCTCCCGGGCTCCTCGGAGGTCCCCCCCGATCTCCCGCTCTATTCCTTCGCCAACGATCCGCTCGCCGGCAAGCTCGCCCGGCGGCTGGTGCCGGAGCTGCGCCGGTTCCTCGCCGCCGAGCTGCCGGAGTACATGGTCCCGGGGGCTTTCGTGCTGCTCCCCGAGCTCCCGGTCACCGCCCACGGCAAGGTGGACCGCACGGCCCTGCCGGCACCGGAGCCGGCGGCGGCGCGGAGCGTCGGGGCCGCCCCCCGCACCCCGGCCGAGGAGCGGCTCGCCGAGCTGTGGCGGGAGGTGCTCGGGCTCGAGGAGGTCGCGGCGGTCGGCCGGGAGGACAACTTCTTCGCGCTGGGCGGGCACTCCCTCCTCGCCACCCAGCTGGTGTCGCGGGTGCGGACCGCCCTGGGCGTCGATCTTCCCTTGCGGATGGTCTTCGAACGGCCGGTCCTCGCCGATCTCGCCGCCGCTCTCGCCGCCCTGGCGACGCAGGCCGGCAGCCGCCAGATCCCCACCCTCGCCCCGGCCCGGTCTGCCGCCAGGACCCTGGAGACGCCCGGCGGGCGGCTCGTGGCGCCGCTCTCCTTTGCTCAGGAACGGCTCTGGTTCATCGACCGCCTGACCGGCACGACGGCCTACAACCTGTCGCTCGCGCTCTCTCTGGAAGGCGACCTCTCCCCGGCGGCCCTGGAGGCCGCCCTGGCGGCGATCGTCCGCCGCCACGGGTCGCTGCGCACCACCTTCGCCCTCGCCGGGGAGGGCAGCCAAACGGGCGATGCTCCCGTGCAGGTCGTGGCGCCGTCGGCGCCCTGGCGCCTGCCGCGGGTCGACCTCGCGGCCCTCCCCGCGCCGGCGGGCGCCCTGGAGGTCCACCGCCTGGCCCGGGAGAGCGCCCGCCGGCCGTTCGACCTGGCGCGCGGCCCCCTGCTGCGCGCCGCCCTGCTCCAGCAGAGCCCCGGGGAGCACACCCTGTTCCTCGCCCTCCACCACATCGTCTCCGACGGCTGGTCGATGGGAATCCTGGTGGCGGAGGTCGTCCCGCTCTACCAGGCGGCGCTCGCCCGCCATCCCTCGCCGCTCCCGGAGCTGCCGATCCAGTACACCGACTTCGCCGTCTGGCAGCGGCGCTGGCTCGCCGGCGCGGTGCTCGACGAGCAGCTCGGCTACTGGCGGGAGCGCCTGGCCGGCCTGCCGGCCGAGCTGGCGCTCCCCGCGGACCGCCCCCGGCCCGCCCGGCCGAGCCACCGCGGCGACCGGCTCGTCTTCCGCGTCGAGCCCGGCCCGGCCCGCGGCCTGAAGGCGCTGGCGGCAGAGGCGGAGGCCACCCCGTTCATGGGCCTCCTCGCCGTCTTCCAGGCCCTCCTCGCCCGCCACTCGGGAGCGGGCGACGTCGCCGTCGGCTCGCCGATCGCCAACCGCACCCAGAGCGAGGTCGAAGGGCTGATCGGCTTCTTCGTCAACACCCTGGTGCTGCGCGCCGACCTTACGGCCGTGCCCTCCTTCCGCGGCCTCCTCGGGCAGGTGCGGGAGACCACCCTCGGCGCCTACGCCCACCAGGACCTCCCCTTCGAGCGGCTGGTGGCGGAGCTCAAGCCCGAGCGGCACCTCGCCGTGGCGCCGCTCGTCCAGGTCCTCTGCGCGCTCCAGAACGCGCCGGTCGGCCGCGTCGACCTCCCCGGCGTCCGCCTCTCCAGCCTGGCGGTCGAGACCTGGACGGTGCAGTTCGATCTCGAATGGAACGCCTTCGAGCGGGACGAGGGCCTGGACGTGCTCGTCTCGTACAGCGTCGAGCTGTTCGACCGGACGACCGTCCGCCGGCTCGCCGGACTCTTCGAGACCCTGCTCGCCGCCGCCGTGGCCGACCCCGGGCGGCGGCTGGCCGACCTCCCCCTCCTCGCCCCGGGCGAGCGGCAGCAGCTCGCCGTCGAATGGAACGACACCGCGCGGACCCCGGAGGTCCTGGCGGTCCCCGGCGTGGTCGAGCGTTTCACCCGGCAGGTGGCGCGGACGCCGGAGGCCGTGGCCTTCGAGGGGGGCGGGGCGGGCGCGGCGGGCGGCGAGTGGCTGACCTACGGCGAGCTCGACCGCCGGGCCGGCCGCCTGGCGGCGCGCCTCCGCCGGGAGGGCGTGGGGCGGGACGTCCCGGTGGGGCTCTTCGCCGAGCGCGGGCCGGAGCTGGTGGTCGGGCTCTTCGCGCTCTGGCGGGCGGGCGGCGTCTACCTGCCGCTCGACCCCGGGCTGCCGCCGGCTCGCCTCGCCTACCTCCTGGAGGACTCGGAGGTCCCCGTCCTCCTCGCCCCGGGCCACCTCGCCGCGGTGCTGCCGTCCCCGGCCGCGGGCACCGTACGGGTGGTGCGTCTCGACGAGCCCGCCGGGGAGGAGAGGGAGGGTTTGCCGGCGGCAGCGCCGGCGCCCTCCGACCTCGCCTGCCGGATCTACACCTCGGGCACCACCGGCCGGCCCAAGGCGGTACTCGTCGAGCACGGGAACCTGGCGAGCACGCTCGACGCGGTGATCGGCGCCTTCGGCTTTGGGCCGGGCGACCGCCTGCCCGCCATCGCCTCGTTCTCCTTCGACATCTTCCTCTTCGAGCTGCTGGGGCCGCTCCTCACGGGCGGCACCGTGGCTCTCCTGCCGCTCCGGCCGACGCTCGACTTCGAGCGGCTCTGGGACGAGCTGCAGACCGCGACCCTCTTCCACGCCGTGCCCGCGGCGATGCGCCAGCTGGTCGAGCTGGCGCGCCTCCGCGCCGGGGATCGGGGGGATCGGAGACCGGCCCCGGCCCTTCGCGCCCTCTTCACCGGCGGTGACGTGGTGCCGGCCGATCTCCTGGCCGACCTCCGCGCCCTCTTCCCGCAGGCGGAGATCGCCGTGCTCTACGGGCCGACCGAGGCGACGATCGTCTGCACCGCCTGGCCGGTTCCCGGAGACTCCGGAGATCCTGGAAGACATCCCGTGCGCCCGCTCCTCGGCCGGCCGCTTCCCGGAGTGGCGATCGAGCTCCGCGACCGCTCCGGCCAGCCGGTGCCGGTCGGGGTGGCGGGGGAGATCTGGATCGGCGGCGCCGGCGTGACCCGCGGCTACTGGCGGCGCCCGGAGCTCCAGGCAGAGCGCTTCGTCGAGGTCTCCGGCCGGCGCTGGTTCAGGAGCGGCGACTTCGCCCGCCGCCTGGCGGACGGCACCCTGGAATTCCTGGGCCGCGCCGACGAGCAGGTCAAGGTGCGCGGATTCCGCATCGAGCCGGGGGAAATCGAGGCGCAGCTCCTCCGCCATCCCAGGGTGCGGGCGGCGGTGGCGGCGGTGCGCGACCTGCCGGAGGGGCGGGGCCGGCAGCTCGTCGCCTACGTCGTGCTCCGCCCGGAGGTCCAAGCCGAGGAAGCCAAACCGGCGGGCGCGGTGCCCGAGCTGCGGCGTTTCCTCGCCGCCGAGCTGCCGGACTACATGATCCCGGCGGCCTTCGTGCTGCTCCCCGAGCTCCCGGTCACCGTCCACGGCAAAGTGGACCGCGCGGCCCTGCCGGCGCCCGAGCCGGCGGCGCAGAGCGGGGGGAGCGCGCCGCGCACGCCGGCCGAGTCGCGGCTGGCCGAGCTGTGGCGGGAGGTGCTGGGGCTCGCGGCGGTCGCGACGGTCGCCCGGGAGGACCACTTCTTCGAGCGGGGCGGGCACTCGCTCCTCGCCACCCAGCTGGTGTCGCGGGTCAAGAGCGCCCTGGGCCTCGACCTCCCCCTGCCGCTGGTCTTCGAGCGGCCGGTCCTCGCCGACCTCGCCGCCGCTCTCGACGGCCTGGCCGCGGCGGCCGGAAGGGAGATCCCGGAGATCCCGGCCATGGCCCCGGCGCCTCGTGTCCCCGGGGCTCCGGCGGTCGAGAGGCCGGCGCGGCGGATCGCGGCGCCGCTCTCCTTCGCCCAGGAACGGCTCTGGTTCATCGACCGGCTGACCGGCACGTCGGCCTACAACCTGCCGCTCGCCCTCTCCCTCGAAGGCGACCTCTCCCCGGCCGCCCTGGAGGCCGCCCTGGCGGAGATCGTCCGCCGCCACGGCTCGCTGCGCACCACCTTCGTTCTCGCCGGCGAGGGTGACACCCCGGTGCAGATCGTGGCCCTGCCGGCACCGTGGCGGCTCCCTCGGGTCGACCTCGCCGTCCTCCCCGCGCCGCGGCGTGACGCCGAGGTCCGCCGCCTGGCCGGAGAGAACGCCCGCCGGCCCTTCGATCTCGGCCGCGGCCCCCTGCTGCGCGCCGTCCTCCTGCGGCTGGGCACCCCCGAGGACAGCCGGCACATCCTGCTCCTCACCCTCCACCACATCGTCTCCGACGGCTGGTCGATGGGGATCCTGGTGGCCGAGGTCGTCCCCCTCTACCGGGCGGCGCTCACCCACCGCCCCTCGCCGCTCCCGGAGCTGCCGACGCAGTACACCGATTTCGCCCGCTGGCAGCGGCAATGGCTCGCCGGCGCGGTGCTCGAAGAGCAGCTCGCCTACTGGCGGGAGCGCCTGGCCGACATCCCGGCGGAGCTGGAGCTCCCCCTGGACCATCCCCGTCCCGCCGAGCGAAGCTACCGCGGCGACCGGCTCCCCTTCCGGATCGAGGCCGGTCCGGCCCGCCTCCTCAAGTCGCTGATCCAAAAGGCGGAGGCGACCCCGTTCATGGGCCTCCTCGCCGTCTTCCAGGCCCTCCTCGCCCGCATCACCGGCGCCGACGACGTCGCCGTCGGCGCGCCGATCGCCAACCGCACCCGCCGCGAGGTCGAGGGGCTGGTCGGCTTCTTCGTCAATACCCTGGTCCTGCGCACCGACCTGGCCGGCGTCCCCTCCTTCCGTGCCCTGCTGGCGCGGGTGCGGGAGGTGACCGTCGGCGCCTTCGCCCACCAGGACCTCCCCTTCGAGCGCCTGGTCGAAGAGCTGGGACCCGAGCGCAGCCTGGCCCGCAATCCCCTCTTCCAGGTGATGTTCGCGCTGGAGAACACCCCCATGGGGAGCCTCGACCTGCCCGGCCTCCGCCTGGCGGCGGTCGAGGGCGAGCTTCCCTTCGCCCAGTTCGACCTCACCCTCACCCTGCGCGAGCTGCCCGGTGGGTCGGCCGGACTGGTGGGAGATCTCGAATACAGCTCCGACCTCTTCCATCGCACGACCGTGGCCCGCCTGGTCGGCCACTTCCAGACCCTCCTCGCCGCCGCCGTGGCGGCGCCGGACCGGCCGCTCGCCGAGCTCCCCCTCCTCTCCGCCCCCGAGCGGGCGCAGCTCCTCACGGAGTGGAACGACACCCGGCGGGACGACCTGCCGGATTTCCCCCTGCATCCCCTGCACCGCCTGATCGCGGCCCGCGCCGCGCTCGACCCCGACGCCCCGGCGGTGCTCGCGGCTTCCGGGGAGAGCCTGAGCTACGGCGAGCTCGTCGCCCGGGCCGGCCGGCTGGCCCGGCGGCTCGCGGAGCAGGGCGTCGGCCCCGAGTCGCGGGTGGCGATCGCCGCCGGGCGCTCGCCCGACCTGGTGGTGGGGATGCTCGCGGTGCTCGCCGCCGGGGGCGCCTACGTCCCCCTCGATCCGGACGCCCCGGCCGAGCGCATCGCGCTCATCCGCCGCGCCTCCGGGGCAACGCTGCTGCTGACCGCGGAGCGGTTGCGGGCGCCGGATGGTCTCGCGGTCGATCTGCCGGTCGATCCGCTGCCGCCCGCGGCGGTCGATCCCGCGACGGCCGCCTACGTCCTCTACACCTCGGGGTCGACCGGGGTACCCAAGGGGGTGGTGGTCTCCCACCGCTCGCTCGCCCGCTACGCGCGGAGCGCCGCGGAGCTCTACCGACTGCGGCCGGGCGACCGGCTGCTCCAGTTCTCCTCCTTAGGGTTCGACACCAGCGTCGACGAGATCTGGTGCCCGCTCGTCGCCGGGGCGACCGTGGTCCTCCGTTCGGACGAGATGTCCGGTGCCATCCCGCGCTTCCTGGGCGAGGTCCTACGCCTGGGAGTCACCGTGCTCAGCCTGCCCACCGCCTTCTGGCACGAGCTTGCCCTCGGGCTGGGAGAGGGGGCCGCCCTCCCCGCCGCAATCCGCCTGGCGATCATCGGCGGCGAGGCGGCGCAGCCGCAGTCGCTGACCTCCTGGCGCTTCGGGCTCCGCCGGGCCGGCCCGGCGGGTGGGGAGGTCGTCCTTCTCAACGCCTACGGTCCGACCGAGGCGACGATCTCGACGACCTTCGCCGACCTCAAGGCGGTGGAGGAGGGGGCGCCGGTCCCCTTAGGCCGCGCCCTGGACGGGGTGCGGCTCCAGGTGGTGGACCGCGATCTCCAGCCGGTTCCCGCCGGAGTCTGGGGCGAGCTCCTGATCGGCGGCGTGGGGGTGGCGCGCGGCTACCTGGACCGGCCGGACACGACGGCCGAGAGCTTCCTCCCCGACGCCTGGGGCGACGAGCCGGGCGGCCGGGTCTACAAGAGCGGCGACCGGGTCCGCCTGCGGCCGGACGGCGAGCTCCATTGGGGCGGCCGGATGGACCACCAGGTCAAGGTCCGCGGCTTCCGGGTCGAGCCGGGCGAGGTCGAAGCCGTCCTCGCCGCCCATCCCGGTCTCTCCGCGGCGGCGGTGGTGGCCCGGCGGAGTGGCGACGGCGACGCTCTCCTCGCCTGCGTCGTCCCCGTGGAGGGGCGAGAGGCGCCGGCCGTCGCCGAGCTGCGGGCCTTCCTGGCCGCGCGGCTCCCCGCCTACATGGTCCCCGGGGCGTTCGCCGTCCTGGCCGCGTTGCCGCTGACGCCCAACGGCAAGATCGACCGGCGCACCTTGGCCCGCCAGCGGGTGGGGGCCGGCGGAGAGCCCCCGACCTCCCTCACCCCGCTCGAAGCGCGGCTCGCCCGTCTCTGGGAGGAGGTCCTGGGCATCTCGGGGGTCGGCCGGGAGGACAGCTTCTTCGCCCTGGGCGGACACTCCCTCGCCGCCACCCGCCTGGTGGCGCGGCTTTCCGCCGCCTT
>Ga0137404_10000854_pt1 | contig 20058 bp, 6 predicted proteins | sample CZOMad2_1_16fung_FD_108285 | JGI IMG/M metagenome (GOLD analysis project Ga0137404, IMG submission 108285) | Vadose zone soil fungal communities from Angelo Coast Range Reserve, California, USA - CZOMad2_1_16fungal (Illumina Assembly) | ecosystem: Environmental > Terrestrial > Soil > Vadose zone... | reverse complement strand
GTTGTATCTTTCAGCTGCAGCGCGATGCACTCTGCGAGCTGCGTGACGGACGAGTGCTCGAACACTGTCGCGATCGGCAGACCGATATTGAATCTGTGACGCACGCGCGACGTAAGCTGAGAGGCCAGCAGGGAGTGCCCGCCCAGGTCGAAGAAGTTGTCGTGGATGCCTACCCGTTCGACGTCGAGCACCTCCCGCCAGACCTCGGCCACCGCCCGTTCGAGCTGGTTCTGCGGCGCCACGTAGCGGGCGGATAGCTCGGGCCGGGCGGTGTTGGCCGGGGTCACGGCGGCGAGGGAGCGCCGGTCGAGCTTGCCGCTCGGCAGGAGCGGCAGGCGTTCCAGAACGACGAAGGAGGAGGGAACCATGAAGGCCGGCAGCACCTCCTGGCAGCGACGGCGCAGGTCGGGGACGGCGGGCGCCGGCGCTCCCTCCTCCGGCACCAGGTAGGCGACAAGGCGCGGATCGCCCGGCCGGTCCTCGCGCACCGTCACCGCGGCCTCGCGCACCCCCGAACAGCCGGCGAGCACGGCCTCGATCTCCCCCGGCTCGATGCGGTAGCCACGGAGCTTCACCTGCTGGTCGACCCGCCCCAGGTACTCGATCTCGCCGCCGGCGCGGAAGCGCGCCCGGTCGCCGGTCCGGTAGAGCCGGCCGCCCCACGCGCCAGGGCCGCCGAACGGATCGGGCACGAAGCGCTCCGCGGTCAGCTCGGGGCGGTCGAGGTAGCCGCGGGCGAGAGCCATTCCCCCGATATACAGCTCGCCTGGCACCCCGGAGGGCAACTGCGCCATCTCACCATCCAGCACGTGGATCGCCACGTTGTCGAGCGGCCGGCCGATCGGCGGCGCGGCCGGCCAGGCAGATGCGTCCCCGCCGAGCGTCTCTGCGGTCACCACGTGGCTCTCGGTCGGCCCGTATTGGTTGTGGAGGGTGCACCCCGGCAAGGAGAGGAAGAGGGCGGCGACCTCCGCCGTCACCTGGAGCCGCTCGCCCGCGGTCAGCACCTCGCGCAGGGCGCCCGGCGCGAAGCCAGCCGATGTCGAGGCCTGGGCGAGCTGCTGGAGCGCGGTCATGGGGAGGAAGAGCCGCTCGACGCGCTCGCGGTCCAAGAGGCGGAGGAGCGCGTGCGGATCGCGCCGGGTCTCCTCGTCCAAGAGGACAAGCATGCCGCCGCCGCCCAGGGTCGAGAGGATCTCCTGGAATGAAACGTCGAAGCTCGCCGGTGCGAGTTGGAGCGTGCGGGCCGGCTGCGGGGTGGTGCGGAGCTGCCAGGCAATGAGGTTCAGGAGCCCGCGATGGGGCAGCGCCACCCCCTTGGGCCGGCCCGTCGAGCCCGAGGTGAAGAGCACGTAGGCGGCGTTCTCCGGCAGGGCCGACCGTGCCGACATCGCCGGCAATGCCGGCCCGTCCTCGGCGGCGGGATCGCCTTCGGAGATCGCGTCGAGCACGACGCGCGGGGCGGCGTCCTCGATCATGAAGGCCAGGCGCTCGGCCGGATAGGACGGATCGAGCGGCACGTAGGCGCCGCCGGCCTTGAGCACGCCGAGGATGCCGATGACCAGGTCCGGGCCGCGTTCGAGCCGCAGCCCCACCCGGATGTCCGGGCCGACTCCGGAGGCGCGGAGATGCCGGGCCAGCCGGCCGGCCCGCCGGTCGAGATCGGCGTAGGTGAGAGCGAGATCGCGGTGGACGAGCGCGACGGCCTCCGGCGTCTTTGCGGCCTGCGCCTCGAACAGAGCATGGACCGGGAGGTCCGGAATCGCGGCCGGTGCGCCGTTCGCCAGGTCGAGCACCTCCAGACGTTCCGCCTCGGAAAGGAGCGGCAGAGCGGCGACGCGGCTTTGCGGTTCTGTGAGCGCCGCGATGAGCAGCCGCTCCTGGTGCCCCGCCATGCGCTCGATGGTCGCCGCGTCGAAGAGATCGGCGTCGTACTCCCAGACCATGGCGACGCCGTCCTCGTACTCGGTCGCCGAGACCAGCAGATCGAATTTCGCCGTGCGGCTCTCGACCGGGACCATGGAGAGCGCGAGCCCCGGCAGGTGCAGGTCGGGCATCGGCGCGTTCTGCAGCAGGAAGGAGACCTGGACCAGCGGCTCGTGGCTGGTGTCGCGTACCGGGCGCAGCTCGGCGACCAGCCTCTCGAACGGCAGGTCCTGATGCTCGTAGGCGCCGAGCGCCACCTCTCGCACCTGGGTGAGGAGCTGGCCGAAGCTCCGGGCGCCGCTCAGATCCGTGCGCAGGGCCAGGGTGTTGACGAAGAAACCGATCAACCCTTCGAGCTCGCGGTGCCGCCGGTTGGCGACCGCCGTGCCTACGGCGAAGTCCTCCTGCCCGCTGTAGCGGGCGAGGAGAGCCGCGAAGCCAGAGAGGAGGATCATGAAGAGGGTCACGCCCGCCTCGCGGCTCTCCCGCTGTAGCGCCGCGGCGAGATCGGCCGGCAACAGGGTCCGCACCTGGGCGCCGCGATGGCGCGAGACCGCCGGCCGCGGCCGGTCGGTGGGGAGCTCGAGCACCGGCACGCCGGTGAGCCGGCCGCGCCAGTGCTCCATCTGCGCCGCGAGCACCTCGCCTTGCAGCCAGCCCCGCTGCCAGACCGCGTAATCGGCGTACTGGACCGGCAGATCCGGCAGCGTCTCGCCCCTGTAGAGGGCGGAGAGCTCGCGCACCAGCACCCCCAGAGACCAGCCGTCGCTCGCGATGTGGTGGAGGGTGAGGAGCAGCAGGTGCTCCTCGTCCTCCAACCGGAGGAGCCGGCCGCGCAGGAGCGGCCCCCGCCGCAGGTCGAACAGCCGCCGCGCCTCCTCGGCCGCCAGGCGGGCCGCCTCGCCGTCGCGTTCCTGAAGAGGCCGCAGATCGATCAGAGGGAGCGAGACCGGGACCTCTCCGGCCGGAACGATCGCCTGCACCGGCCGCCCGTCCTCGGTGCGGAAGCCGGTCCGCAGCACCTCGTGCCGTAGGACCACCCGGGCGAGGGCGCGGCCGAGCACCGCCGGGTCGAGCCGGCCGGAGAGCCGCACCGCGAGCGGGAGATTGTAGACGGCGAGCCCCGGCATGAGCTGCTCTAAGAACCACAGCCTCTCCTGCGAGTAGGAGAGCGGCAGGTCGCGGTCGGCGGCGGCGGGCGGGCGGCGACCGATCCTCGGAATGGCGGATGCCGGAGAGCCGGCCCGCGCCAGCGTCGCCCAGGACCGCACGGTGGGCGCCTCGAACAGCGAGCGCAGCGGCAGGTCGAGGCCCAGCCGCTCGCGGACGCGCGAGACGACCTGGGTGGCGAGGAGCGAGTGGCCGCCGAGGTCGGTGAAGAAGCCGTCCGCGACCGAAACCCGCGAACGGCCGAGCACCTCGCCCCAGATGCCGGCGAGGATCTCCTCCAGCGGGTCCGCCGGGGCGACGAAGCGGCCGGCCGGCGTGGCTCCCTCCTCCGGGGCCGGCAGAGCGCGCCGGTCGACCTTGCCGTTGGGGAGGAGCGGCAGCTGCGGCAGCAGTACGAAGGCCGAAGGGACCATGGCGGCCGGCAGGCGCTGCCCGCAACGCAGCCGCAGCTCGGCGACGTCGAGATTTTCCGGCGTCACGTAGGCGACCAGCCGCGGGTCGCCCGGCACGTCCTCGCGCAGCTGCACCAGAGCCTCCCGTACTCCCGGGCTCGCCGCGAGCACGGCCTCGATCTCGCCTAGCTCGATGCGGAAGCCGCGCAGTTTGATCTGCTGGTCGAGCCGCCCGAGGTACTCGAACGCGCCGCCCTGGAAGCGCGCCCGGTCACCCGTCCGGTAGAGGCGCTCACCATTTGCGAACGGGTCGGGGACGAAGCGCTCGGCGGTCAGGTCGGGGCGGTTGAGATAACCGCGCGCGAGGCCGATGCCGCCAATGCCGCCAATATAGAGCTCGCCCGGCACGCCCGCCGGCATCGGCTCCATCGTCGCGTCGAGGACATAGATCTGGAGATTGGCGATCGGCCGCCCGATCGGCACCACGCTCGGAACCGCTATCCCCGCCGCCTCGCCCGGGGCGCAGGGCCAAGCGGTCACGTCGACCGCCGCTTCGGTGGGGCCGTAGAGGTTGTGGAGCTCGGCCCCCGATGCGAACGATTGGGCGAAGAACCGCCGCCGCAACTCGTCCGAAAGCGCCTCGCCGCTCGCGAACACCTGGCGCAGGCTCGAGCAGCGCGCCATTCCCTGCGCCGCGAGGAAGGCGGCGAGCATAGAGGGGACGAAGTGGGAGACCGTCACCCGCTCGGCATCGATCAGCTCGGCCAGGTACTCAGGATCGCGGTGGCCGCCCGGTCGGGCGACGACCAGGGCCGCGCCCACGACGAGCGGCCAGAAGAATTCCCACACCGAGACGTCGAACGAGTAGGGGGTCTTCTGCAGCACCCGGTCCGCGGCCGAGAGGCGGTAGGCCGCCTGCATCCAGAGCAGCCGGTTGACCACGCCGCCGTGGGTGTTGACCACCCCCTTGGGCTTCCCTGTCGACCCCGAGGTGTAGATCGCATAGACCGCGCTCTCCGCCATGGTACGGCTCTCCGGGGCGCCCGCAGTCCCGGTGCCGAGGTCGCCCATGCCAAGGGTGTCCTCGGTGACGATCGCGGCGAGCCCCGCGTCCTCCTCCATCGCCGCCAGGCGCGCGGGCGGGAGATCGGGGTCGAGCGGCACGTAGGCGCCGCCCGAGCGCAGCACGCCCAAAAGCGCGATCACCAGGTCGGCCGAGCGTTCCAGGCGGACCCCCACAAGAGCTTCCGGGCCGACGCCCAGGGCCTGGAGCCGTCGCGCCAGCCGGGCCGAGCGGCGGTCGAGCTCGGCGTAGCTCAGCCGGAGGTCGCCGAAAATGATCGCCGTGGCCTCGGGCGTCCGTGCCGCCTGGGCGGTGAAGAGCCCGTGGACTCCGTGCTCCGCCACCGGTCCCCATTCGACCGCGGTGCGGTTCGGCTCGATCAGGAGCTGCCGCCGTTCCTCCGCGTCGAGGAGCGGCAGCTCCTCGACCGGCCGGTCCGGATGCGCCACCGCCGCCGCGAGCAGCCGGGCCAGATGCCCGGCGAGGCGCGCCGCGGTCGCCGCGGTGAAGAGATCGGCGTCGTGCTCCAGGACGCCGCCGATCCTGCCGTCGTCCCGCTCCGCGAGCGAGAGGGTCAGGTCGAGCTTCGCCGTGCGGTTCTCGACCGGCACGCCGGCAAGCTCGATCCCCGGGAGCGTGAGGCGAGGGAGCGGTGTGTTCTGGAGCACCAGCATCACCTGGACGAGCGGATTCCGGCCGGTTTCGCGCTCCGGCTTGAGCGCCTCGACCAGCCGCTCGAACGGCAGGTCCTGGTGGCCGTAGGCGCCCAGGGTCACCTCGCGCAGCCGGGCGAGGAGCGCGCCGAAGCTTGGCCGCCCGGAGAGATCGGCGCGCAGCACCAGGGTGTTGACGAAGAAGCCGATCAGGCATTCCAGCTCGCGGCGCCGCCGGTTGGCGACCGCCGTCCCCACCGCGAGGTCGTCCTGCCCGCCGTAGCGCGCGAGCACCGCGGAGAAGCCGGCGAGGAGCGTCATGAAGAGAGTCGCCCCCGCCTCGCGACCCAATCGGCGGAGCGACTCCGAGAGATCTGCCGGCAGCTCGACCCCTACCCACCCGCCGTGGTGCTGGCGGACCGCCGGCCGCGGACGATCGACCGGCAGCTCCAAGGGCGGAAGGCCGGCGAGCCGCTCCCGCCAGTAGTCGAGCTGCCGCGCCAGCACCTCACCCTGGAGCGCGCCGCGTTGCCAGAGGGCGTAATCAGCGTACTGGATCGGCAGCTCCGGCAGCGGCTCGCCCACATAGAGTGCGGCGATCTCGGAGAGCGCCACGCCGAGTGACCAGCCGTCGCTCGCGATGTGGTGGAAGGTCAAGAGGAGGAGATGCTCCTCGGAAGCGAGCCGGAGCAGCCGGGCGCGGACGAGCGGCGCCCGACCGAGGTCGAACGGCCGGGCCGCCTCCTCGGCCGCCAGGCGCGCCGCTTCGCCCTCCCGCGCCGCCAGCCCGGAGAGGTCGACCCTCGGCAGGAAGAACGCGAAGTCCCCAGCCGGCACGACCTCCTGGACCGGCTCGCCGCTGGCGGCGCGGAAGCGGGTCCGCAGGACCTCATGCCGTTCGACGAGAACGCGGAGCGCTCGCCCGAGCGCCGCCGGGTCGAGCCGCCCGGCGAGACGCACCGGCAACGGGACGTTGTAGACCGCCAGGCCCGGTGTCAGCTGCTCCAGGAACCAGAGCCGCTCCTGGGCGAAGGAGAGTGGCGCCGTGGTGAGCGCGCAGCGCGAGATCTCGGCCTCTAAGAGACCCGCCTCTGCCGGCCATGGCGCCTCCAGCGCCACGGCCCAGTCGCGCACGGTCGAAGCGTCGAACAGCGAGCGCAGCGGCACCTCTCTTCCGAGCAGGCTCCTGACCCGCGCCACCACCTGAGTGGCGAGAAGCGAATGGCCGCCCAGATCGGCGAAGAAGTCGTCCTCGGCCGACACCTGGTCGAGCCCCAGGACCTCGGCCCAGGCGCCGGCCAGAAGCTCCTCCAGCGGGCCGTCCGGCGCGACGAAACCGTCGCCGCGGCCCAGGCCCTCCAGCGCGTGAAGTAAGGGCGGGGCCGGGAGGCGCCGCCGGTCGAGCTTGCCATTGGGCGAGAGCGGCAGCTCGGGGAGCACGGCGAAGGCCGCGGGCACCATGTGCTCGGGCAGCCGCTCCTCGCAATAATGGCGCAGCTCGGACGCCGCGGGCGCCTCGCCGGCCGGCACCACGTAGGCGACGAGGCGCGGATCGCCCGGCGGGTCCCAGCGGAGCAGGACGACCGCCTCGCGCACGTCCGGGGCCTCGCGCAGCACGCTCTCGATCTCGCCCAGCTCGATGCGAAAACCTCTCAGCTTGACCTGGTGGTCGAGCCGCCCCAGGTACTCGATCTCGCCGCCGGGCAGGTAGCGCACCCGGTCGCCGCTCCGGTAAAGCCGGAGGCCCAGCGCGCCGGAACCGCCGAACGGATCGGGTACGAAGCGCTCGGCGGTCAGCTCCGGGCGGTTCAGGTAGCCGCGCGCGAGGCCAGGACCGCCGATATAAAGCTCGCCCGGCACCCCGACCGGCGCCGGCGTGAGGCCGCGCTCCAGGACATAGGCCCGAACGTTGGCGATCGGTCGGCCGATGGTGGGGAGGCTCCAGCCCGTGCAATCGGCGGTGGTGCTGAAGACCGTGCACTCGGTGGGACCGTAGCCGTTCCACATCCGCCGCCGCCCCGCCGGCACCGACCAGCGGGCGGCGACCTCGGCGGGGAGCGCCTCGCCGGCCGCGATCAGGGTTTCGAGGCCGGGGAAATCGGCAGGATCGAGGAGGGCGAGGAGCGAGGGCGGCAGGATGGCCGTGTCGACGGCTCCCTGGAGGCAGAGCGCGGCGAGCTCCGGGGTGGGCAGCAGCTGGTCGCGCGTGCCGAGGACGAGCGCACCGCCCCAGGGGAGGGTGCCGAAGATCTCGCCCACCGAGGCGTCGAAGCTCGGCGAGGAGAACTGGAGCATGCGGCGCGGCCGCGCGAGGTCCCAGCGCCGGGCGATCGCCTGGAGCAGGTGGAAGAGGCTGCGGTGGGAGACGAGCGCCCCCTTGGGGCGGCCGGTCGAGCCGGAGGTGTAGATGACGTAGGCGCCGTTGTCGAGGGTCGCCCGGGGCGGCGGATTCCCGTCGGAGAAGGCGGCGAGATCCTCTCGCTCGCCGGCCTCCAGCACGACGCGCGGCGCCGCGTCCTCGATCATGAAGGCCAGGCGCTCGGCCGGATAGGCCGGGTCGAGCGGCACGTAGACCCCGCCCGCTTTCCCCACCGCGAGGATGGAGACGACCAGGTCCACTCCCCGTTCGAGCCGGAGCCCGACCCGCTCCTCCGGCCCCACGCCGCGCGCCATGAGGTGATGCGCCAGGCGGTTCGCCCGCCGGTTGAGCTCGCCGTAGGAGAGGACGAGGTCGCCTGCGAAGAGCGCCGGAGCGTCCGGCGTCCGTTGCGCCCAGGCCTCGACGAGCGCATGCGCCGGCCGTTCCTCCCCGCAGTCGACGGCTGTTTGATTCCACTCGACGAGGAGCTGCCGCCGCTCCTCCTCGCCGAGCATCGGCAGCTCCCCCACCCGCTGCTCGGGGTCAGCCACCGCGGCGTCCAGGAAACGGAGGAAATGCCCGGCGAGCCGCGCGATCGTCGCCGCCTCGAAGAGCTCGGCGGCGTATTCGAGCACTCCGGCCACCCCCTCCGCCACTTCGGCCATCAAGGCCGCGAGGTCGAACTTCGCCGTCCCGCTCGCCGTCTCCAGGGGAGTGAGCGTCAGCCCCGGCAGCGCCCGGCGCGAGAGCGGCGTGTTCTCCAGCGCGAAGAGCGCTTGGACGAGCGGCGGCCGGCTGCCGTCGCGCTCCGGCCGCAGCTCCTCGACCAGCCGCTCGAAGGGAACGTCCTGGTGCGAGTAGGCGTCGAGCGTCACCTGGCGTACCTGACCCAGGAGCGCACTGAAGCTCGGCTCTCCCGAGAGATCGGTGCGCAGCACCAGGGTGTTGACGAAAAAACCGATCAGCCCTTCGAGCTCGCGGCGCCGCCGGTTGGCGACCACGGTCCCGATCGCCACGTCGTCCTCCCCGGTGTAGCGCGCGAGGACCGCGGCGAAGCCGGCGAAGAGAGTCATGAAGAGCGTCGTTCCCGCGCCGCGGCAGAGCCGCCGGAGCGCCTCCGTTTGCGCCGGCGGGATCTCGACCGGCACCCGGCCGCCCCGGTGGCTCGGCACCGCCGGCCGCCTGCGGTCCGTCGGGAGCTGGAGCGCCGGCACACCTTCGAGCCTCTGGCGCCAGTGCTCGATCTCCGCGGCGAGTACCTCCCCGGTCAGCCACTCGCGCTGCCAGACCGCATAGTCGGCGTACTGGATCGCCCGCTCGGGCAGCGTCTGCCCGGCGTAGAGCGCTCCCAGCTCGGCGACCAGGACGCCCAGCGACCAGCCGTCGCTGACGATGTGATGGAGGGTCAGGAACAGAAGGTGCTCGGTCTCGCCCAGCCGCAGCAGCCGGGCGCGCAGAAGCGGCCCGCGCGCGAGGTCGAAGGGGCGGGCCGCCTCCGCCGCCGCCAGCCGCTCCATCTCCCGCTCCTGGCGCTCCCCGATCCCCTGGAGATCGATGACCGGGAGCGGCACGGACAGCTCGCCGGGCGCCGCGATCTCCTGCACCGGCCGGCCGGCCGTGGCGCCGAAACGGGCGCGGAGGGCCTCGTGCCGTTCGACCGGGGCGCGAAGCGCGTCGCCCAGGGCCGCCGCGTCGAGGCGCCCGGCGATCCGCACCGCGAGCGGCAGGTTGTAGACCGGGAGGCCCGGCGTCAGCTGCTCGATGAACCAGAGCCGCTCCTGGGCGTAGGAGAGCGGCGCGGCGGCTCCCCAAGCACGGCGACGAATCTCCCCGCCGTCGGGGGCGGCCTTCGGCGTCGCCTGGAGGGCCAGTGCCGCCCAGCGGCGCACCGTGGAGGCCTCGAACAGCGAACGCAGCGGCAGCTCGATCCCCACCCGGTCGCGCAGGCGCGAGATCACCTGGGTGGCGAGGAGCGAGTGCCCGCCGAGATCGGTGAAGAAATCGTCCTCGACCGAGACCCGCTCGACTCCCAGCACCTCGGCCCAGAGGCCGGCGAGGATCTCCTCCAGCGGGCTCCGCGGCGCGGCGAAGGAGCCGGCGGCGCGGCGCTCCGGGTCGGGAGCGGGCAGAGCGCTCCGGTCGAGCTTGCCGTTGGGGAGGAGCGGCAGCTCCGGCAGCACGACGATGACGGAGGGCACCAGGTAGGCCGGGAGCTGGCGGGCGAGGTGCTCGCGGAGCTGCCGGCCGCGCGCCGGTGAGCCGGTGGCGAAACCGGCCCACAGCCGCTCGTAGAACGGCGTCGCGCGATAGCTCCGGCCCGCCGGCGGATGGTGCGGCAGGTCGAGATCGAAGGGCATCGGCTCGCCGCGCTGCCGTAGGAGGGCGCCCGAGATCCGATAGTCGGGATTGACGCCGTTGTCGCTCGGAGCGGAGGAGACGGTCGCCAGGATGCGGTCGCCCGCCTCGACCTGAATGCCGCGCGCGAAGGCAGGGAGATAGACCGGGAGCCAGGCGTACCCGCCTTCTAAAACGTCGATCTCCTGCCCGCCGCCGAGCCGCAGGTAGAGCCAGAGGACGAAGCCGTCCAGCCGGGCGGCGCGGTCGATCGTCAGCTCCACGTCGTGACGGGAAGCGGGCGCCGCGGGGAGAACGGGGCGGGTGAAGTCGAGGTCCTCGAAGATCCCAGGGTCCGAAATCAGACAGGAGGGCGGGAATCCCTTGACGCAGAGGCGCAGGTCGAACGGATGGCCGACCTCGGCGAAGATCCGTTCGACGTAGGGAACGGCCTCGGACACGAAGCGCGGTGCTGCGAGGAACCGGTCGGGCAGGGAGACCGCGGCGATCCGGGTGACGCTCGCCTCCGGCACCATGCGGCCGCCGGCCTTGAGCCAGCGGCGGGCGGCGTCCAGGATCGGCGCCGCGCCCTCGCAGCCGCCGATCGGTCCGACGATTTCCGAAACGCAGACGTCCACCGGCTCGGGCAGCTCGATCGCGAGCACGTCGCCGTGGAGCAGCGTGCAGCGGTCGCCGATCCCCAGCCGCTCGACCGTGGCCTGCGCCCGGCGGAACGTCCGCTCGACCTTCTCGACCGCGTATACCCGCCGCGCCCCGGCCTCCAGGCAGAGGCGGGCGAGGACGAGGTCCGCCCCGGTGCCGACGTCGAGGACCGTCCTTCCGGAGAGGTCCCCGAGCGCACCACGGTAGCGCTCGTTTCTCGGGTGGTCGTGGGTGAGCGCGTAGTAGAGCGCCTCGTCGTAGACGAAGTACTCGGCGACCGAGGGCCAGAGCTCGATCCCGCCCTCGGCCCCCGCCGGCCTCGGCGCGGCGGCCTCGGTGACGTAGCCGACCAGGCGGGGGTCGCCCGGGACGTCCTCGCGCAGCAGCGCCACGGCGTCGCGCACGCCCGGCGCCTGGCGGAGGGCGGCCTCGATCTCGCCGGGCTCGACGCGGAAGCCGCGCAGCTTGATCTGGTGGTCGATCCGCCCCAGGAAGTCGAGCTCGCCGTCGAGGCGCCAGCGCACCCGGTCGCCGGTGCGGTAGAGCCGGCTTCCCGGAGGTCCGAAGGGATCGGGCACGAAGCGTTCGGCGGTCCGCTCGGACCGACCGAGGTAGCCCCGCGTCACCCCCTGGCCGCCGATGTGGAGCTCCCCCGGCACCCCAACCGGCGCCGGTTCCCCCCCCGGCTCCAGCACGTAGGCCCGGGCGTTCTGGATCGGCACGCCGATGGGCGGCGGCAGCTTTTCCGGCGTACAGTCGGAGGTGGTCGAGCCGATCGTGCACTCGGTGGGCCCGTAGGCGTTCCACAGTCGCCGCCCCGGAGCCCAGCGCGCCACGATCTCCGCGGGGAGGGCCTCGGAGGAGGCGATCACGACGGCGAGGCCGGGGACGTCCGCGGGATCGAGCTGCGCCAGGACCGACGGGGCGAGGCTCGCCACCTCGACCGCCTGGTCGCGGAGGAGCCGCACCAGCTCGGGGCCGGGGAAGAGTGGACCGGGCGCGCCGTTCACCAGCGCCCCTCCCCAGGCCAGGGCGTGGAAGAATTCCGATACCGAGGCGTCGAAGCTCGGTGAGGAGAACTGGAGCACCCGCCGGGGGCGGTGCTCCAGCCAGCGCGCGCCGTCCTCCTGGATCGAATGGAAGAGGCCACGATGCGGCACGACGACCCCCTTGGGGCGGCCGGTCGAGCCCGAGGTGTAGATGACATAGGCAGCGTTTTCAGGGTCGACCGCGGGACTCTCGGGTGCTGGAGGGCCGTCTTCCAGGGGAGAGCCCTCCTCGACCCCGAGGACCGGCGCGCCCGCGATGAGCTCGCGGTGGCGGGAGGCGACGAGCACCACGCGGGGTGCCGCGTCCTCGATCATGAACGCCAGTCGCTCGAGCGGATAGGACGGATCGAGCGGCACGTAGGCGCCGCCGGCTTGCAGCACTCCGAAGATGCCGATCAGGAGCTCCGGTCCACGCGGGAGGCAGAGCCCGACCCGTACCTCCGGCCCCACGCCCAGGGTGCGGAGATGGCGCGCCAGCCGGCCGGCCTGCCGGTCGAGCTCGCCGTAGGAGAGGCAGCGCTCGCCGTCCGCTCCCGCGACCACCGCCACGGCCTCGGGAGTCCGCTCGGCCTGCTCCCGGAACAGCTCGTGGGCCGGACGCACCGGCCCCCAGTCGACCGCCGTGCGGTTCCACTCGACGACCACCTGGCGCCGCTCGCGTTCGTCGAGGAGCGGCAGCTCGCCGATCCGGCCCTCCGGATCGGCGGCGGCCGACTCGTAGAGGCGCCGCAAGTGCCCGGCGAAACGCGTCACGGTCGCCGCCGCGAAGAGGTCGGCACTGTACTCCAGGCTGCCGGCAAGGCCGCCCGCGTGCTCGGCGAGCGTCGCCCCGAGGTCGAACTTCGCCGTCCGGGTCTCGACCGGCACCGAGGCGATGGTGAGCCCCGGCACGCGCAGGCTGGGGAACGGCGCATTCTGGAGCTGGAAGGTGGCCTGGACGAGCGGGGCGAATCCCGCGTCCCGGGCCGGACGCAGCTCCTCGACCAGCCGCTCGAACGGCAGGTCCTGATGGGCGAAGGCGCCCAGGGTGACCTCGCGCACCCGCGCCAGGAGCTGGCGGAAGGTGAGATCGCCGGAGATGCCGGCGCGGAGCGCCAGGAGGTTGACGAAGAACCCGATTAATCCTTCGAGCTCGCGGCGCTCCCGGTTGGCCACCGCCGTCCCCACCGCGAAGTCGTCCTGGCCGCTCCAGCGGGCCAGCACGACCTCGAAGCCGGCGAGGAGCACCATGAAGAGCGTGGCGCCCGCTGTCCGGCCGATCTGCCGGAGGGCTTCCGTTACCGCCGGGGAGAGATCGATCGGTACCTGGCCGCCCTGCTGGCTCGGCGTCGCCGGCCGCCGCCGGTCGGCGGGAAGCTGTAGGGCCGGGACCCCGGCGAGTTGGCGCCGCCAGTAGTCGAGTTGCGCAGCGAGTGCCTCGCCGTCGAGCCATCCGCGCTGCCAGAGCGCATAGTCGGCATACTGGATCGGCGGCGCAGCCAGCGTCTCTCCGGCATAGAGGGCGGCGAGCTCTCTGAGCAGCACGCCCAGCGACCAGACGTCCCCCGCGATGTGGTGGAGGGTCAAGAGCAGCAGGTGCTCGGTTTCCTCCAGCCAGAGCAGCCGGGCGCGCAGGAGCGGCCCCCGTCGGAAGTCGAACGGCCGTCCCGCCTCCTCTTCCATCAGGCGCCGCGCCGCGCGCTCGCGCGCCGCCCCCGTCCCGCCACTCCGCAGATCGACGAGCGGCAGCGGCAGTGGGATCTCCGCGAGCGCGACGATCCGTTGCACCGGCCGACCCGCGAAGTCGGCGAAGCGGGTACGCAGGACCTCGTGCCGCGCCACCACCGCGCGGAGCGCCCGGCCGAGCGCCGACCGGTCGAGGCGGCCGTGCAGCCGCACCGCCAGGGGGATGTTGTAGACCGGCAGGCCGGGGTCGAGCTGCTCCAGGAACCACAGCCGCTCCTGGGCGTAGGAAAGCGGGACGTCGTCCACCCGCCCGAGCCGCGGGATCTCCGGGGTTTCGGGGGTTTCGGCCGTCTGGAGACGCGCCAGGAGGGCGGCCCGCTTCTCGGGGGGCAGCTGCCGCAGGCGCGCGAGCAGGGCCTCGTTCGGCACGGCGCTCATACCGGCTCGGCGGCGGCCGACGCCTCGGCGTCGAGCGCGCGCAAGATCTCCTCGATCCGCGCCGGGTCGGCGGCGGCGAGGAGCGCCTCGTCGATCTTCTCGGCCAATCCCTCGATCGTCGGCCCATCGAGAAAGTCGCGCAGCGGCACCTCGACGCCGAACGCCCGGCGCACCCGCATGAGCAGCCGGGTCGCCATCAGCGAATGCCCACCGACCGCGAAGAAGTCGTCGCGGACGCCGCTCTCCTCGACCTCGATCACTTCTCGCCAGATTGCGACCAGTCGCTCCTCGGTCGGGGTGCGGGGCGCGATCTTCTCCTCCCTGCCGACCCGGCCGCCGGCCGCCCAAGCGGAGAGCGCGCGGCGGTCGAGCTTGCCGCTCCTCGTTCGCGGCAGCTCCGCGACCGGCACCAGGCGGTCGGGCACCAGGGAAGCCGGCACGGCGCGGGCGAGCGCGGCGCGGATCTCGTGCGGCGGCGTCTCCCGCGCCTCTTCTTTCAAGACCACGAAGGCCCAGAGGGTCGAGAGGCCGTCGGCGTCCGGCCGCGCCACGGCGGCCGCCGCATGCACGGCGGGGTGTACCAGGAGGGCGCTCTCGACCTCGGCGAGCTCGATCCGCTGGCCGCGGATCTTGACCTGCTGGTCGCGCCGGCCGAGGAACTCGATGGCGCCGTCGGGCAGCAGGCGCCCGAGGTCGCCGGTACGGTAGACGACGTCGCCCGGCTCACCCCCGAAGCCGCCGAACGGGTTGGGGGTGAAGCGCTCCGCGGTCTCGGCCGGCCTCCCGTAATAGCCGAGCGAGCGATAGGGCGTGCGCAGGAGGATCTCCCCCACCGTCCCCGGGGCGCACGGCCGGTCCTTTCCGTCGACGAGGAGCGCCGCGGCCCCCGGCATCGGCCGACCGATGGGGATCGAGCGGCGTTCGAGATCCGCCAGCCGCACCTCATGGAACAGCTTGGTCATCGTCGTCTCCGACGGACCGTAGAGGTTGACGATCCGCACCCGCTCGCCGAAGACCGCGAACCAGCGCATGAGATCGGCGGCGAGCGGCGGCTCCCCGGCGAGGAGGACGGCGCGGAGGCGCGCGAAGCGGCGCGGATGGAGGTCGCCCGCGGCGAGGAGGTGGAAGAGCGAGGGCACGCAGTGGACGAGCTCGATCTCGGCGCGGTCGATCCACTCCGCCAGCGCCTCGGCGTCGAGCCGCATCTCGGCGGTCTCGGGAATGGCGAGGGTCCCGGCGACGGTGAGCGGAACGAAGACGTCGCGCAGCCAGGCGTCGAAATACGGCGAGGTGAGCTGGCTCACCCGCGTCCCGGGGCCGAGCCCGAGGAGCTCCGCCTCCCAGCGGACGAAGTGGCCGATCCCCTTGTACCGCCCGGCGACCCACTTGGGGGTCCCGGTCGAGCCCGAGGTCGGGGCGAGGTAGGCCAGGTCGTCGGACCGGTGCCCCGGCCGGTCTTCCACGGGGAACACCGGCGTCTCCGCCGGCTGGATGGAGGCAAGCGAGCCGGCGAGGACGCCGGCGCTCCCAGGGATTCCGTCGACCGGGTCGCCGATCCACCAGCGCGGGGCGATCCGCTCCAGCTGCAGCCGGAGGAGGGACGGGGGCTGCTCGCGGTCGATGGGGACGAAGACGCACCCCGCCTTCCACGCCCCGAGGAGCGCCACGACCCGCTCGACCGGATCGGCCAGCGCCACGGCAACGCCGGCGGCATCGGCGGCACCGGCGCGCGGCACACCTCTGTCCTCCAGCGTTCGCGCGAGGGCATCAGACCACCGATCGAGCTCCCCGTAGGAGAGTCGGCGCGGTCCGTGCTCCAAGGCGATGCGCGTCGGGTCTTCGGCTACCGAGCGGGCGAACCCTCGCAGTGCTTCGCAATCCATCAACTTCTTCCCCGCCGGCATCGTCGCCGGCTCGTCTCTCCTGTAGAGTGTCACAACCGCTCGAGAACATGCCGGTCGCCCACCTCCAGGAGATGCATCGCCGAACCCGGGCGTCCGTTCCGAAGGCCCAAACCCGAGCCCATCCAAGAGGAATTCCAGCGGCGCCGCCGGCCAGAGCCAGCGCCTATGGGAAGGGACCCCTACGGGCACGGTGCTGGTAGGCCGCCCAGTCCGGCTCGACGCCGGCCAGCCAGAGCTTGCCCAACGCCGTCGCCATGGTGGCGAGGTCCGACTCCGGGTCGCGGGCGTGCGGCAGCGAGGGGACGGCGAGCCGCGGCGGGTTCGCCAGGCCGGGCTGGAGGGCCATGCTGCCCAGGGTGTTGCCGGGGCCGATCTCGACCAGCGCCCGGGGCGCCTCCGCTCCCAGGGTCTCGAGCCCCGCCGCGAAGCGCACCGTGCGGCACATGTGCCGCGCCCAGTAGCCCGGATCGGTCGCCTCTTCTGCGGTCATCCAGGTGCCGGTGACGTTCGAGACCAGGGGGATCGCCGGCGGCCGGAGGTCGAGGGTGGCAGCCTCGCGCACCAGCGCGGGGACCGCCGGATCGAGCTGCGCCGAATGGAAGGCATGACCGGCGGCCAGCCGGCGGGAGGAGACCCGCTGCCGCCGCAGCTTCTCTTCGAGCGCGGCAACGGCGGCCGGCGAGCCCGCCACGACCGAGAGGGTAGGGCCGTTCACCGCCGCGAGAGACAGCTCGGGGCCGAGCAGCGGGGCCACCTCGGAGGCCGGGAGAAAGATGCTGAGCATGGCGCCCGGCGGCAAGGCGTCGACAGCACGGGCCCGGAAGGCGACCAGGTGGAGCGCCGCCTCCAGGGAGAAGACGCCGGCCAGGCAGGCGGCTACGTATTCGCCAACGCTGTAGCCGAGGAGCGAACCGGGAACGATCCCCCAGGACATCCACAGCCGGGCGAGGGCGTACTCGACGGCGAACATCGCCGGATGGAGGTGCCGGGTGCGGTCGAGCGGACCGGCAGAAGGGACGGGGACGGCGGTCCGGCCGAGCAGATCGCGGAGGCTGGGGCGGGCCACCGGCGATACTGGCGATACCGGCTCCAGCGAGGTCGACGGCGACGGATACAGCAGATCGCGCAGATCGACCTCCAGCCAGGGGGCGAGCCGCTCGGCGCAGCGGTCGATCTCCCGGCGGAAGACCGGCTCCGCGGCGTAGAGCCCGCGGGTCATGCCGGCGTAGTGATCGCCAACACCCGAGAAGAGGAACGAGACCGGCGGCGGCTCGGCCGGAGCGCCGTTCCAGACCCGCACCGGCCCACTGCCGCCGCGGAGGGCCGCGACCGCCTCCTCACGCTCCCGGCAGACCAGCATGCGCCGATGGCCGGCCGCACCACCGTTGGCCTGGAGCGTCGAGGCGACGTCCGCCAGGTCGATCTCGGGGTGCGCCGCGAGTTGGTCCGCCAGCTCTGCCGCCGTCCGGTCGAGCGCCGCCTCGTCGGGCGCCGACAGGACGAGCAGCCGGTAGGGACGGGCCGGCGGTTGGACCAGCGGTGCGGGCGGCCTCTCCACGGCCGCGCATGGTATCCGACCGCGAGCCTGCATTGTCACACCCTCACGCATACCTCTATGCAATAATTCTAGAAACTATACAGGAGGATTCGCCATGCGCCTCTCTCGCCCTCTCGCCCGCATCCTCGTCCTCACCGCCCTCTTCGCCGTCCTCGCCGTCGTCCCGGCTCTGGCCAATACCGCGCAGGCGGCGCAGGCGGCGCAGGCCGCACCCCAGGTTGCGTCGGCCTCCGCCGCGGATTTCCTGGCGGGCCTCTCCGCCGACCTCTCGGGCGTTCCGGGGCCGGTCCTCGCGTCCGGCTGCAGCAGCGACTCCCAGTGCCCGAATGGACAGCTCTGCTGTCTCGCCTGCGGCTACTTCGGTTGCGACACCTACGCCTGCTTCCAGCCGATCCACGGCGAGTGCCCGCTCTTCCCTTGAGCCCGTCCCCGCCCGCTCGTTCCCCCTGGCCCGCAGGGGGAACGAGCGCCGCGATCCCAACTCCACGCAGCCACCTATGCAATAATTCGAGAAACTGCATAGGAGAATTCCGCATGCGCACCTGTCCCCCGCTCACCCGCCTCCTCGTCCTGACCGCCCTCTTCGCCATCCTCGCCGTCGCCCCGGCTCTGGCCGGTACCTCCCCCACGGCGCCGCTCGCCGCGACGTCCGCCCCGCAGGCCGTCTCGGCGCCTGCCGCGGACTTCCTGGCGACTCTCTCCGCCGACCTCCAGGGCGCTCCCGGCGCCCTCTTCCTGAGTGGCTGCACGAGCAACTCCCAGTGCCCGAAGGGCCAGCTCTGCTGCCTCGCCTGCGGCTTCGACGGTTGCGAGGCCCACGCCTGCTTCCAGCCGGTCAACGGCCACTGCCCGCTCTTCGTTTGAACGCAGTGTTTCCCTGGGAACGCCAGCGGCCTCGCCGGCTCTTTTTCCCCCGCACGCCCGGCCGGCGGGACGCCGGCGCTCCCAGGGAAAAATCGCTGGAACGCTCTACCCCTTCTGCCGTCTTGCCCGGATCCCGCGCTTACCCGGTCGCCCGCCGTGCCGCTCGCTGTGCTCCCGGTCGTGCGTAGGCTGGGGAAGCCTGCTGGAGAAGACGCATCGCTTCTGGAGGATAGACCTTCTCCTGGCAATTCGGGCAGGAATAGTACTCGAGCTCCTGGACGCTGTAGGTCTGCCCTTTGTAGCTCCCTGTCCAGCTCTCGCGGATCTTCCGAATCGCCGAGCTGCCGCACGTCGGGCACGAGGTGATGCTAAATCCTTCTACGTTCATGTTGGGCCTCATAGAGTTCTTTTCGAGGAGATGAGGAAGTAGAAGTGATCCTCTCCATGCTCCCGTACCAGTTTACCCTTTGAGTAGATCATCAGCCCTTCGAGATTCGTTGCCTGAATCACGTAGAGATACTCTAACTGTCCACTCTGGTACATCCTCGCCGCGCAGAAAAGAGCGGAAGAGGAAGCCCCACAGTCTCCTACGCGCGACTCTCCCCTCTCCCGGCGGTACTGGAGGGCGGGCCGGGAGAGGGGCCGGGGGTGAGGGGCTAGCGCCCCGCCTGCGCTGCCGTCTGAATCTCCGCGATCAGCCCCCGCGTCCTCTCCACCTCCGCCCCCGCCCGCTCCCCATAGCTCTCGTACCCCCGCAGCGCCTCTTCGGCATAGGCGAGGGCGTCTGCGAAGCGGCCTACTGAGGCTAGGCCCAAAGCGACGTTGGAGCGGGTATTCGAGGCCCCGAAGAGGTTGCCTTGGGCCTCTCGATAGCGGATCGCTTTCTGGTAGTGAGGTAGGGCGCGGTCGAGGTCGCCGGCTTCGTAGTAGACGGAACCAAGCTGATGGTGGGTTACCGCCAGGGTGTCTACAGCGTCCTCGGGTTTAAGTTCAAGTGACTTGTGATACCAACCTACTGCTTCGTTCAGAAAGACAAGTAACTCTTCCGCAGGTCGGCTCTTTGCTCGCGCCTCTCGGAAGCGTTCCAACGCGACTGTCCCGAGTTCGTCACTACACATTCCTCTCGCTAACTGGTCCCCTGGGGCGAAGAGCTCCAGGCTGCGCCGGTACCAGCCCTCTGCCTCGGCGAAATCCCGCAGGTTCGGCAGGTACATGTACGCATGGCCGAGGTTGAACGCGCAGATCGCCGCTAGAGCCTGGTCTCCGATTCGTTCATCGAGTGCCAACGCTTCCTTGTACGAGGCCACGCACTCCGCTTTACCCTCTTCTCTCTGGATATGACCGAGTTGTTCCACGGACACAGAGAGGGTCCGGACCTGGTTCCTCTGCCTTGTATCTAAGCCCTCAGGAGGTTGGGCGAGGAGCGAGGCCGCCCGCTGCCGATTCCAGGCGACCCTCAGCCCCTGAAGGCGTTCCGCCTCGGGAAGGTTTTTCTCTTCCCGGGCCAGGCCGACGCGGTACTCCATGACCAGGCTCCACTCCTCTTCCCGGCCCGGCAAGGGCGCTTCCGTTTTCGGCTCGACGAAAGCGGAAACCACCTCCTCGACGAGCCGCTTCCACTCGGCCCGGCGGCCCGTGTGGTCGTAAAGCTCGTCCAGGCCCTGCATCGCGCTGATCACCCTTCCCCACCAACCGTTTTCCAGCGCCAGGCGACGGGCCTGGAGGAGATTGGCCTCTTCCGCCCGGAGAGCGGAGAGGACCTCGCGCATTCCTGCCCCGTAGGAGTCATGGTAGGAATCACCCAACGCCCCCACCGCCTCGACGAACGCCCGCCGGGCGGCGAGCCCCACCTCCGCCGAGGACCGTGCGAAGAGCTCCTGAAAGAACCACGGCAAGGTGTCAACTGGACGCCAAATTTCCCCCCTTCCTCTACGTTAAAAATCCCCCCCTCTGGTTGAGCCAGCTCATCAGAGCGGGCAGTTTGCAGGTACCGTCCGGTACCTGGGGTGTGTGGGTGGGT
>Ga0137404_10000853_pt1 | contig 20085 bp, 16 predicted proteins | sample CZOMad2_1_16fung_FD_108285 | JGI IMG/M metagenome (GOLD analysis project Ga0137404, IMG submission 108285) | Vadose zone soil fungal communities from Angelo Coast Range Reserve, California, USA - CZOMad2_1_16fungal (Illumina Assembly) | ecosystem: Environmental > Terrestrial > Soil > Vadose... | reverse complement strand
GAAGAAGGAATGTCCCCGCGTGACGCGACACTTCAGGCGATGCGCGAAGTCTCAGGAGTGGTAATCGGCGTCGCACTCGTACTTTCGGCCGTGTTTATTCCTACCGCATTTCTTCCTGGCATCACCGGCAGGTTGTATCAACAGTTCGCCCTAACGATTGCGATCTCGGTTATCTTTTCCGCATTCAACGCGCTGTCACTCAGTCCTGCGCTTTCGGCGCTATTACTGCGGCCGCGCGAGAAAACGCGCGGACCGCTCGGTTGGTTTTACGATCGGTTCAATCGCGTGTTCGGCAGCGCGACGCACGGCTACGTCAACTGGTCGCGTCTCGCAATTAGAAAAGCGGTGCTCAGCTTCGCGCTGCTCGCCGTGCTCGCGGTCGGCGCGGGACTGTTTGGATCGCGATTGCCGAGTGGCTTTCTGCCGGAAGAAGACCAGGGCTACGTATATCTCGCGTTGCAATTACCGGACGCCGCATCGCTCGAGCGAACCGATGCCGCGTCTCGCAAAATCGAAGAGATTCTCAGCAAAATTCCGGGCGTCCAGTACACGACCAGCGTGGTCGGATTCAGTTTGCTCAGTCTCGTGCAAAATACTTATAGCGCGTTCTTCTTCGTCACGTTCAAGCCCTGGAGCGAACGGACCAAGCCGGAAGAACAGTACACCGCGATCAAGGCGAATATTAACAAACAGCTCGCCGGTCTTACCGAAGGTCTGGCCTTCGCGTTTCCGCCGCCGGCGATTCCGGGCGTGGGCACTTCCGGCGGATTCCAATTCATATTGGAAGATCGCGCCGGCAAAGACGTCGCCTTTCTCGCTCAAAATGTGAAGACGTTTCTCGACGCAGCGCGTAAACGGCCGGAGTTGGCCACCCTTATTCCGACGTTTCTGCCGAACGTCCCGCAGGTCTTCGTCGATGTCGATCGGGACAAAGTGATCAAGCAGGGAATCGATCTCGCCTCGGTGTATCAAACACTCCAGACGTTCATGGGCGGCTTTTTTGTGAATTACTTCAACCGCTTCGGCCGAACGTGGCAAACTTACATTGAGGCGGAAGGCGATTACCGCACCGATGCGAAGAATGTGGGTCAGTTCTTCGTTCGCAATGCGCACGGCGACCCCGTGCCGCTTGACGCCATCGCGACAGTCAAAGACATCGCGGGTCCGGAATTCACGTTGCGCTACAACGAATATCGCTCCGCGCAAATCAACGGCGCGGCCGCGCCCGGCTACAGCTCAAACCAGGCAATGGCCGCGCTCGAAGAAGTCTTCCGCCAAACGATGCCTAGCGAAATGGGCTACGATTATCTCGGCATCTCGTATCAGGAGAAGAAAGCGCAGCAAGGTGTTTCGCCTACCGTCGTATTCGGAATGTCGCTCATATTTGTGTTCCTCATTCTCGCAGCGCTCTACGAAAGCTGGTCGTTGCCATTCAGTGTGCTGCTCGGAACACCGGTGGCAGTGTTCGGCGCGTTTGCAACGCTCTGGTTGCGCGGAATGCAAAACAATATTTACGCGCAAATTGGTCTGATCATGCTAATCGGCCTGGCAGCGAAGAACGCGATCCTTATCGTCGAATTTGCCAAGGACGAATACGAGAAAGGTAAACCACTCCTCGACGCTGCCCTCGAAGGCGCGCGCCTCCGTCTTCGCCCGATCTTGATGACTTCCTTTGCTTTCATTTTCGGGCTTTTGCCGCTTTGGTTTGCCACCGGATCCGGCGCTGTCGCGCGTCGCGTGCTCGGCTCGACCGTGATCGGCGGAATGATCGCCGCCTCAGCGATCGCAATCTTTCTGATCCCGGTAACGTTTTACGTTATCGAGCGACTCTTTGCCGGTCGAAAACCCTCCGCACAGCCTGAACAACAACGGCGTGAAGCGGAGTCCCTCGCCCGCGTCTAGCCGAGATTACTCATCACTCGTCATCAAATGACTCGTTGCTCGCCTCAGAGATTCTTGTTCGCCCAAGCGCTGACGCGGTCGAGCGCTTTCTCGATGTTCTCAATTGAGTTCGCCACGCTGAAACGCAAATAACCTTCACCGAAATCGCCGAACGCGGTCCCAGACAGCGCGGCGACGCCGGCATCATCGAGTAACGCGTCGGCCAACTTCTTTGATGGCCAGCCAGTCTTCATGATATTCGGGAAAACGTAAAACGCGCCCTTGGGCAGGCGGCAGGAGAAACCTGGGATTTTATTGAGGCCGGCGACCATAACGTCGCGTCGTTTCTGGAATTCGGAGCGCATCGCGTCAACCGACTTCTGCGGTCCACACAGCGCTTCGACGCCCGCGACTTGCGTGAAGCTCGCAGTGCACGAGTTCGAGTTAGTCATCAGGCGGGCGACGTGCATCGCAAGGTCCGCGCGCATCACGCCGTAACCCATACGCCAACCGGTCATGGCGTAAGTCTTGGAAAAGCCGTCGAGCAAGATGCAGCGTTCTTTCATGCCGTCGATCGATATGATGGAGTGATGTTCGCCCTCGAAGATGAGTCGGCTATAGATCTCGTCGCTTAACACCATGATGTTCCGATCGCCGATGGCGCGTGCGATGCCGTCAATGTCCTTCTTCTCCAGCACACCGCCGGTTGGGTTCTGCGGTGAATTCAAAATAATCAACTTTGTGCGGTCGTTGATCAGCCCTGCGAGCTCATTCGCGTCAAGACGAAAATCCAAGTCCTCGCGCAATCGGATCGGAACAGCTTTCGCGCCGACGTAGTCGATCATTGATTCGTAGATAGGAAAGCCGGGATTCGGATAGATGACCTCGTCTCCTTCTTCAGCCAGCGCGAGAACACTGAAGAAGATGATCGGCTTGCCACCAGGGACAATCACTACTTCTTCCGGTGTAACGTCTATCCGACGCGTCCCACTCACGTGCTGCGCGATGACTTCGCGCAACTGGGGCAAACCAGCGGAAGGGCCGTAATGGGTAAAACTCTTGTGCAGCGCGTCGCACGCTGCGTCGATGATGTTGGCAGGCGTATCGAAATCAGGTTCTCCAATCTCGAGATGGATGATGTCGCGCCCCTTGGCCTCCAGCGCTCGCGCCTTCACCAATACTTCGAACGCGGTCTCGGTGCCGAGACGCGCCATGCGCTTCGCGAGACGAAGTTCGCGGCCTTTCTGCATGGCACAGACTATGCGCGGACGAAGTCTTCTCTCAACCCTGAACTCTCACCCTTGCGCGGTAAGCGCAGTTTACCCAGATACAGCCGGACCCATCTCTCCACACCGGACGCTGAATGGTTTAAATGCTCAGAAGGCTTTCGCGAGAGAGCAGTCACGGCTACAGTTTGGTGCTTTGAAGAGTCGTTGGGTTTTCATCAGTTTCATTCTTGTTGTGCTCGTCGCCGCGCTCGGCGTATACATCGATTGGACTTGGAAGCGAAAACTTTCGCCGTGGGGCGGGCGTTATTTTTTTCATCGCACCGAGTTGGCAGTGCCGTCATTTCGTCAGGCGGATGAGAAATGGGGGGACGACTCCCTGGGTGGCGTTGAAGCCAATGGCACACTTGGCGGCGAAGGCTGTGCAGTGGCCTCCGCGGCAATGGTCTTCAAGTTTTATGGTATCGAGACCGATCCGCAGCAGTTAAACTGGTTCTTAACAAACGTTGGCGGATTCACTGAGCAAGGCTGGCTCTATTGGGACCGCGCGCCGTGGTTCGCGCCCGAGCGCGTTCGGCACGTTTACGAAGATCTGCCTTCGTATCACCTCATTGATTCGAACCTTTCCCATGGAAACCCCGTCATTGTGCGGGTGAGATTGCCAAGCGGGATCACCCATTTTGTCGTCATCGCCGGGAAGGATGGCTTCGACTACCTCGTGCAAGATCCTGGCGGCGGTTCTGCAAAAGGTCTCTACCCACTGCGCGAGCTTGGCAGCGATATCGAAGGTTTACGATTTTACGAGCCCATCACGACTGCGAATTCGCAGCTCGCCGTGCAGCAGTGACGTCCCGTTCAAGTTTATAATTGTTTTGCGTTACGATTATAGAATGAAAACAGCCTTAATCGTTGGTCTATCAGTTTTCGCTTCAATTAGCTTGTTTGGACAGAATAACGAAAATCAAAAAGTTGAGGACGGATGGTCTTTGGTTTACGCAAATAATGAAAACGGAAATAGGGTGAGCGGGGACCTGGGAAAGCTGATAAGCGCGATAAGAAACGGAGAGCCAATAAGGATAGGTTGGACCGTTGAGCACCCGACCGACAAAAGCTTAAAAGTCGAACATTTTGCCGACGCGAAATTTATTACGATTCTAAGCGACAGCACCGTATTCGCCCAAATCGAGCCGATTGTCGGACAAACGCCCAGCATCAAGGACAAAACCGTTACGCTAAAAGAGAATGTCGGATGGTCTTTTTCTGCTTCATCCCTTGGGAACAATGATTCAATGAATATCAACACGAAGACAGGGGAGATCGTGGATCACAAGCCATTCAAATGCGGGATTAAGTGGTTTAGGAAGAGTCAATAAACGAGAATGAATTTACCGTTCACGAATCACACAGAGCCTTTGATTCCTTGACGTCAATTCGCGTGTTTCGTGGGCTCTAAGTATCAATAACTTCGTCTCGGGCTGAGCCACCGAACGTCAGCTTTTTGGTGGTCACTCCACTCTGGAGAGTTCCTTTGGTAACTGCTTCGGATCGACTGGGTAGATGAGTGACCTATCAGGTTTGGTCTTTGCGCCAGGCAGAAATTCAGCTTCCTCCGGAGCAGCTACGATGAGCCAAAGTACCTCGGAGTCAGTGTCGTTGAATACCTGGCGCAACCGGACACTCAAACTGGCATTGATGCGCTCATCAAAGTTCACGAACAAAATGCAGCTGGTCCAACACGCGACTGGTTCCAGGGGCGTGGGCCGGTTGGAACGATGTCAGCATGCCGCAGGAAAAATGGACCAACGACTCAGGATGGGTCGATCTCTGGGCACCCCCTCGTGGCTATGGCGTGCATATCCCAGCATCACAAAAAGACCTTCGGCCGCAATCCGCGATCCGCAGTAAACTTTGTTCTCTCATTTCTTAGTTTTGTATCTCCGCCGCCCACACAGCGTTCGTATATTTGCCGACCCGATACCTGACCTTCACCCGATCGCCCTCTTTCAGTTTGTCGAACTGCTTTTGCTCTGCCGGAACGTTGAACGTGCGCGCATCGGTAATCATTCGAACTTTTACAAGCCACTGTTCGGACTTCAACGCACGCGGATCGCGGCTCGTGCCGCGCACTTCTGGTTTCATCACGTATCCATCAACTGTGATCTCATCATCCGCGACTGGACGAAGCTGCTCATTCGGACCAGCCGAGGATTGAGAACTCGGCGTTTCTGCATTTGGCGGCGCGTCGGCGATATGCTCCTTCGCAAGCACGACTGCTTCGCCGCTTTTCTTTTCGCGGCCGACCAGGCACATCATCAACAACACCGCGAGGGCAAAGGCGGGCACAATCGATTTCTTCACATTGTACGTCTCAAAGATTTGCCGCTAACTGTCTGAGAACGCTATTCACATAGGGCCGGTGGGCATTGTCGAGCGAATTCCAGTGCGACGAGCCCCTTCGCCGTCACAAATCGAAACATGCCGCGCTTCAACGCGGGCAAATCAACGCGCACCGCCCCCAATAAGCTTTGGAAAATAACCGGGATCACAAAAATTGATTGACCTCGAACTTCTGGCTTGTTGCTCGATGGTAGTTGCTCGGATCGCCTGTTGTGCAACGGCAACCCGTGCTCCTCGGGTTGCACAAGCCCGTGGTTGACCTCGCCACTTTTCGAGATGCTTTGCCTTTGACAGGCTATGTGTCTTTGACTTATATGTCATTAACATATATGGCAACGCAAGCTTCTCTCGATCGCGAGTTAAAGAAGGGCAGCGCGGAGCTGATGATTCTTTCCCTTCTCGAAAACCGCCCGCGGCACGGTTACGAAATTGGACAACTGATCGAGCTGCGCTCGCGCGGCACGCTGCGATTCAACGTCGCCTCGCTCTACCCCATGCTCTATCGGCTGGAAAAACGAGACTGGATTCGAGGTCGCTGGATCGAAAAAGCCGGGCAACGTCGCCGACGCTATTATCGCCTTACGCCCGCGGGCAAAAAGATGTTGGCGAAGCAACGTCATGGCTGGATCGAGTTCGTGAGAGCAATCAGCCTTATCACCGGCATTCAACATGCCTGATTTCAGAGCCGAAATCAGAGCGCTGCTGGCCGAGCTCCGGCTGCCCGCGGTGCGCGAAGCAGAAATCGTCGAAGAGCTTTCGCAACACCTCGCTGAGGAATACGAAGAAGCCGTGACGCGCGGTGCGTCCGAAGAGAAAGCGCGCCAGTACGTTTTCGAGGAGCTAAACGCGCCTGATTTGCTCGGCCGCGAACTAGAACACGTCGAGAATCGCGCGCCACGGAACAGTGTCACTCCGGGAACAGAAACGAAGGGCAATATGTTTGCAGATCTCGCACAAGATCTGCGTTATGGCCTGCGCACGCTCCTGAAAAATCCAGGATTCACTATCGTCGCTGTCAGCGCTCTCGCCCTCGGTATCGGTGCGAACAGCGCGATCTTCAGCGTCGTTAATGCAGTTCTGCTGCGACCGCTGCCCTTCAAAACCCCCGAACAACTGGTGATGGTGTGGGAAAATGCCACCCATCTTGGTTTTCCGAAAAATACTCCGTCGCCGCCTAACTTTCTTGATTGGCAGCGGCAGAACACCGTCTTCACCGGAATGGCAGCGATGGCCGAGAGCAGCTTCAATCTGACCGGCGTTGGTGAACCGGAGCGCCTCGACGGCCGTCGCGTGTCGGCAAATCTGTTCGACTTGCTCCGTGTGCCGGCGCTGCTTGGGCGCACATTCGTGCCCGCTGACGACCGCTCTGACGCACATGTCGTTCTTCTGAGCTACTCGCTGTGGCAGCGCCGTTTTGGTTCCGATCCGAGTATCATTGGCGGCGCAGTTACGTTGAATGGCGAAAGTTACACAGTGATCGGCGTGATGCCGCGCGGGGTGAACCTACCGGGGTACGGCAACTGGAGTGACAAGCTATGGGTACCGATCGCGTTTTCCGACGAGGAAAAAACCGAGCGCGGTAATCACTTCCTCGGCGTGATTGCACGGATCAAATCCGAAATCAGTCTCAAGCAGGCGCAAGCTGAGATGGACACGATCGCCGCGCGCCTCGCCAAAGAATATCCAAAGTACAACACGCGAATCGGTGCGACCGTGACGCCGTTGCACGAGGAATTGGTCGGTGACATTAAGCCCGTCCTTCTCGTCCTGCTTGGCGCAATCGGTTTTGTCCTTCTCATCGCCTGCGCCAATGTTGCAAATTTGCTGCTCGCTCGCGCTGCGGTGCGAGAAAAGGAAATCGCATTGCGACTCGCGCTTGGTGCCAGCCGTTCTCGCCTGACCCGTCAGTTTCTGACCGAAAGCGTGTTGCTCGCCTTCCTCGGCGGCGGCTTCGGCTTGCTCCTTGCTTTCGCGGGGATCCGTATGTTGCAAACTTTAATTCCTGCAACCATTTCGCAGGCGCACACGATCAACATTGACGGAAAGGTGCTCGTTTTTACCGCGTTGATAGCCCTGTTGACTGGAATTGTGTTCGGACTCGCGCCGGCGCTCCACGCCTCGCACTCCAATCTGAACGATTCGTTGAAGGAAGGCAGCCGTGATTCCGCCGTAGGCGGAAAAGGAAATCGCCTCCGCGGTTTGCTTGTCATCGGCGAAGTCGCCGTTTCATTCATCCTTCTGATTGGCGCGGGATTGCTGATCAACAGCTTTCTGCACTTGCGAAATCTCGATCCCGGATTTCGTACCGATCATCTGCTTACCATGAAAGTAGACCTGTCGGGGCTGAAGTATCCGGACGGGGAACGGCGCTCGGTATTTTTCGATGGGGTGTTGCGTCGCATCCGCGCCTTGCCCGGTGTCCAATCAGTAGCTGTCGCAGGCAACCTTCCGCTCACTTACAACGGCGATTCGTGCACTATTGCCGTCGAAGGCATTCCGGATCCGCCGCCGAGCCAGTGGCCCGATGTAATCTACCGCGCAATAGGGCCAGGTTACTTCACCACAATGGGAATTCCACTGATTCGCGGCCGCGACTTCACCGATCAAGACCGCGCAAATTCGAAAAACGTGGTCGTGATCAGTGAAAAAACCGCGCACCACTATTGGCCGGGACAGGACCCTATCGGCAAACGCCTGAAGCCAGGTGCGACGGCCTCAGACGTACCGTGGCGAGAGGTGATTGGCGTTGTAAAAGATGTCCGGCAAAACGACTTCATCGCCCAGCCCAAAATGCAAATGTATTTCAGTTATCGACAGCTGAAAGATCTCGCAGCAAATGCATTGGTCGTGGGGACAAGCGTGGAACCGATGAGTCTCGCCACCTCAGTCCGTAATGCGATATGGGCTGTGGACAAGGACCAACCAGTCGCCAACATCGACACGATGGATCATATAGTGTCGGAGGCGATCGCCAGGCAGCGATTCAGCATGCTCTTGTTAGGTGTCTTTGCCGCTTTGGCACTGGTGCTCGCCGCCGTGGGAATCTATGGGGTGATGAGTTACTCGGTCGCGCAACGCACGCATGAGATAGGCATTCGCATTGCTCTCGGCGCCCAGCGAGGCGACGTGCTAACGATGACAATGAAGCAAGGATTAAAGCTCGTTGTCTTGGGATTGCTGATCGGGCTGGCTAGCGCATTTGTGCTGACCAGAGTAATGGCGAGTCTGTTGTTCGGGATCAGCGCCACCGATCCAACCACATTCGCAAGTATCTGTGTCGTGCTGCTCGGCGTGGCGGCCCTTGCCAGCTACATCCCCGCGCTGCGCGCGACAAATGTCGATCCGATCGTCGCCCTCCGGTCGCAGTGATAATGGCTAAAAGCCGCGAAAGCGGATTGCTTACCGAACTGGCCCGGGAGTAAATGAATTTACGGCACCAGGAAAATCTTTCCCGTGTATGGATCTTTCACAGCTGACCCGGGGGCAAAAGCGCGGGCATCGATGTAATTTCCCTCCGGTAAATACGGACTCATGATTAGGCCTTTCCGGCCTGGGACGGGGATTCCGTACGGCATATCTCCCTTTGCTTTTCCCGGAGGCGCGGCTAAAGCCGGCAACACAGCGGGAATAGACGGCTCTTCTTTGGGAGGCTTTGATGCCTCTTGAGGCGGACCAGGAGTCGGCTCGGGGACATTTGATTCCCGGGAAGGTGGTCGCCGGGAGCCTCGCGTCTTCTTCTTGGTTTCCGTCGGCGTTGGCTGAGGCTGGAAGGCCTTCGAAATTGATTGGCCAACTTTCTTGAAAAAGTCTCCCATCGGATCCGCGTTTGCGCACCGTCCACCCAGAAGAAGAAGCACGACGACCACTGAAAAAATCCGGCGCGCGTGCATGAGGCAGTTAATTAGGTTCGCGGTGTTCAAAGTGAAGCCATGATTGTCCGCCAGGATTGTGTTGTAAGAGAAGAAAATTTTCTCCGCCTCGAGACTTAATTATGCTTGATTATCACTTCCCGATCACAACGATAAAGAGGCGTGGGTCGAGACTGCTTTTTCAGATCAATTGCTCAAGTACGGCGGTCGCTGAAACATCAGTGGTTAGTCACGCCTTTCGCCGACGCTTCTTATCAAAACGGATAATGCAGTCGAAGCATCTGTGACGGTTCGCCTAACGAGACGACAAGTATTTCCGTGTACTCGTCGTCAGGAATCGTGATCGGCGTCTCGATACCGAGCGCTTTTATTAAATTGGGAATCGTGTTGCCATGCCCTACGACCAATGCGTTCCCGTTCGATGCACGCAATTTCACCACTAGCGCAGCGGTATCATTTGCCGAAACAACTGTCGGAACAATGTGCGCTGCCTTGGCTGTTGGAGCTGCGGTTTCTCGCGTGCGTTTGAATTCGGTGACAAATACAGCCGTGATTTGCGAATCCTTCAGAATACGCGCGAGCGTGTCAGCGCGTTTCTGACCGGCGACCGATAAATCAGGATCATCACTACCAGCAGTCGCCTTCTCCGCATGACGAACGACGAAGATCACCGGTGCGGCGCCGGCGGCTGCTGCCAGCAGCAAGGAGATCGAAAGAATTAACGCGAGACGTTTCATTTCAAACCGTAACACAGAAAATCGGCCTCACATTCCGCACTTTGCGCGCTGGCCCGGCTCGCAATTTCCCTCTCCTGACTCTCACCTCTGTACGATGGGCTATCAGCTTTTCTTTGTCGACGACGCGCACCCGGTCGTTTTCGAGCAGGACCTTGTAATATTGCGGCGACGTTTTCACCGGGTCTCACGCAGAGGCGGTCATGCCAATCACCGATGGCAGTAGTATCAAAATGGTGGTTTTCATTAGATGTAATGAATAGGATCGCGAGATGCTGAAGGCCATCCCCTTTGTTGTCGTGCTCGCGGCGGCCGGCTTTGCTCAAAGTGCGGCTAACGATGAGATACAAGTCTGGAATTTGGAGAAAGCGTATTGGGAATACGTGAAAGCCAACGATCTGGAGAAGTATCGCGCGCTCTGGCACGAGGATTTCCTTGGCTGGCCATATGTCAGCGCGTCACCCGTACGCAAAAATCACATCACCGATTGGATCACCGCAAACACATCGAAAGGCGTGAAGTTGGAATCATATTCGATTGAGCAATTGGCAGTTCAGGTGACCGGCGACGTCGCGATTAACTATTATCGAATCAAAGCTAACTGGGCCACTAACGAAGGCGTCGAAGTTAGGAAGGACGCATTGCGGATCACCCATACTTGGATCCGCAATCACGGCACGTGGCAGATTGTCGGCGGCATGTCCGCGCCCGTGAACGCAAAGGGTCAGTAGTTACTGATCACCGATCACTGATCACTGATCACTTCCTAAAATGGTTTCTGTTGTTTTTCTTCGGGCGGTAAACGTCGGTGGCGCGAATCGTTGTCAGCCTGCTCTAATCGCAAAGCAATTGGAGAAATTCGGCGTCGTGAACATCGGCGCAGTCGGGACGTTTGTTGTGCGCAAGAATGTGAGCGAGTCAACGCTTCGGGCTGCGATTGCGAAAAGGCTGCCATTCAAATGCGAGATCATGATCGTTCCTGCAAGCGATGTTCTTAAGCTCGCTTCAAAGAACCCATTCGTGCGACAGCCCTCAGGCGCAGCCATCACTCGGTTCGTGAGCGTGCTGCACAAACGGCCTCGCGAGTTGCCTGCTCTGCCGCTGTGTCTGCCATCCGACGACGACTGGCTGCTGAAGGTAATAGCGATTCAGAACAGGTTCGTACTGGGTTTGTACCGTCGGCAGATGAAGGCGATCAGCTATCTCAGCAAAATCGAGAAGCTCTTCGGCGTCGCCGCGACGACGCGCAATTGGAATACAATTGAGAAGGTTGTGCAGGTTCTTAATGGAGATCCCAATGTGTAAGCCGCGCAGCTCGCTATTGTTTGGAAAGTTTCGCTTCTTCCAACAATAACGTTTTCAGATCGGCAAGTACCAGCCGCGTATCAAGCGTGCCGGAACTGTAGATGTTTCGGATACGGCCGTCGCGATCGATCAGGAACACACGCAAAATGTGATAAAGCGGCCCTTGTGGATCAGTCGGGTCTTGTCGCTTGTCGACGGCCTGCCCATATGAATTGAGAATTGATTGCAGCTCTGCTCGCGATTTCGTCGTCGCGAAGCGCCATTCGCAGCCTGAACTCGCGTCGTGCATCGCTTCCGCATAATCGGCAAGGCGCTTGGGCGTGTCGTACTCCGGATCGAAACTCATGCTGACCAGACGCACATTTTTTGCCAATGCCTCGTCCTCGAGGCTGATACGATAAAGCTGGCTTAGAACGCTCGTCGCATATGGGCATGCGTTCGGCGCAGCGCAACGCGTGTAGATAAAACTCAAGATAGTGACACGTCCGTGCGTGAGGTCGCGCAAAGATGACGATCTGCCATTCGAATCGAGCAAATTGCCGTCGGGCGCGACTTTTATGACCGGCAGGCTGTAACTGCCCGGCACGGGCGGGTCATAATCATGATTTGGATCACGCGCGAGAATTTCTCCGGCTGCCGCGGACCCGATCGCGCTTAGCAAAAGCGTAAACGCGAGCAAAAATCGCATCATGTCACGTCAGTTCGTAGATGCCAGCTTCACTCGGTTTTGTCCGACCTTAGTCGAACCAAAAAGCATGTGATGCGGCCGGCCCAACTTGAGCGCGGTGAAATCGAGATCGAACTGCGGCTTCAACTCCTTGCCGTCCCAAGCATAAGCGCGGAGAAACTGCTCGTTATCGGCGCCTTTCTTGTCCCATCGTGCAAGGAGCGAGCTGGTGAAATAAACTCGTTTCCCGTCCCAACTCTGCGATACCATGTTTACCTGTTTCCCGATCTGCTTCTCGTAAATCTGTTTGGGTTTTAGCGGATTCGACACATCGAATACGCGACACTTCCCATCACCAAAACAACTCACGAATAACGTCTTGTCGTCTGCGCTCAGACTAATATCGACCGGCAGCACGCCGCCTTTGACATCGCCGATGGGCGCAACTTCTTTGGCCTGCCATTCGCCTTTGTCGTCCAGGTAAACACACCAAAGTTTCGAAGTGAGCGCCGTGGCGGTGAAAGCGTAGTTGTGTTTGTCGCCCCAGGCCCACCGGATTTCCAGCGGCGCCCCGGGAACTTGGAAAATCTTTTTCGGCTGACGCGTGTGAAAATCCCACATCACCATGGTCGAGCCGAAATGCTTCATCGCTTCGGGATCGGCGGTCATCTTGCCGAACTCCGTCATATAATTATTCCAGCCGGTGAATGATGAAGTCAGCAGCGCGTTTTTTCTCGGCAACACGCGCGCGTCGTAGCCGTAACCGTCGGCCAGGTTCGCGTTCGCAGCTCCACCCGCGTCCTCCTTCGTCGGCAACCAGTGAGTGGCGATGTAGTTGGCGTCATTGCCGTACTCGACCAGCGCTGTCCGACCGCCCTTGTCTTTCGCATTTGAAAGACATGGAATCAGCACCCGTCCGGGCAACGCGTACGCGCCATGCGGTCCAATCGCGCCGCCCGTGGTCGCAGCGAAATTGTCGATGGTCTTCAAGTAGCGCGGTCTCGCCGGGTCAGTGTGCACGTCGAAAATAAACACGTGGCTGGTATCGAGGCCTGCCAGCCAGAGTTGGCTCCGGTCATCGGTAAATCCACCGTGGTGCGCCTCGTTTCGCCCCTCGACCGAAGAGCTGCTGACGACTTTGCCGTAATTCGGCGACCCGGGCTTTACATCGACGGTTGCAAGTTTATCTGCGCCATCTCCGAGGCCTTCAACCCCGAGTGTCCACACATAAACGAACTCCTCCTGACCATCGATGCTCGCAAGATAAGGTGAAGAACACGTTTCATCGGCGCGGAGAAAATCCCATAGACTCAATCCGGTCGCGAACGTGGCGATAAAAATCAGACGCGAGATTGCAGCGAGTTGCCAGTGATTAAAGGTTGTTGTTTTCATATTGGTTTGACGGTTGAATTGCAGACTGCGTTTCAAGTGTAGGCTCCATTTTAAGGAGCCAACTGCTGTTCCACAAATCTTTTGGTCAGATCAACTGCAGAACACGCGCAGATCACTTCTTACTCCTCACATTTCACTTCTTACTTCCCACCTCACCGTCCGGTCATTTGCTCCAGGTGTTCGGGATATCGCGCGCCTTGCACTTTGATTTCTGACGCGGCGTCTTCGATCTCGCGCAGATCGTCCGGCGTGAGTTCGATTTCAGCTGCGCCGATGTTCTCCTCAAGCCGTTTTAGTTTCGTGGTGCCTGGGATCGGAACAAGCCACGGCTTCTGCGCAAGCAACCAGGCAAGCGCGATCTGAGCGGGCGTTGCTTTCTTGCGTTTCGCAATTTCATTGAGCAGATGAACCAACGCGAGGTTCGCTTTTCGAGCCTCGGGCGTAAAGCGAGGAAGCGTGTTGCGGAAGTCAGAGGCCTCGAACGGGGTGTTTTCATCCATCCTTCCGGTGAGAAAACCTCTTCCTAGCGGACTGTATGGAACGAAACCGATTCCAAGTTCCTCCAGTGCAGGAAGCACTTCCTGTTCAGGACGCCGCCACCACAATGAGTATTCGTTCTGGACTGCGGTGACGGGCTGAACCGCGTGTGCGCGACGAATCGTTTGCACCCCTGGCTCGGAAAGTCCGAAGTGCGTGACCTTGCCTTCGCGAATTAATTCCTTCACCGCGCCGGCCACATCGTCAATCGGCACATCGGGATCAACACGGTGTTGATAGAACAGATCGATAACGTCCGTCCTGAGTCGTTTCAGCGAAGCTTCGGCAACTTCTTTGATGTGCTCTCGCCGGCTGTCCACGCCGATTGATCGACCGGTCTTCGGATCAAGTTTGAAACCAAACTTGGTCGCGATCACCACCTTCCGGCGAACGGGAGCGAGAGCTTCACCAACAAGTTCTTCGTTTGTGAACGGCCCGTAAACTTCAGCGGTATCGAAGAACGTCACACCAAGTTCAACCGCCTTTCGCAGCAGCGAGATCATCTCCTGCTTATCCTTCGGCGGGCCGTAGCCAAAACTCATTCCCATGCAGCCGAGCCCGATGGTTGAGACTTCCAGGTTACTTTTTCCAAGTTTGCGTTTTTGCATCGTTGCCCCCTTAAAATCTAGTCGCGGGTCTCCGGTTATAGCCCACGCACCACGCGGAACCCGTCATGACAGTCACGCGACTCCGGCGTGCCGCCGTCGCGGCGCGCAGAACGCAGCGTAAAGGCAGAGTTATCGAATGCGCCTCCGCGAGAAACGCGCGAAGTCCCCGTCGCCGGACCGTCAGGATTCTCGACCGGCGATTTGCCGTAGTAGTCCTCGCCGAACCAATCGGAGCACTATTCCCAGGAATTGCCATGCATATCATATAGGCCGAAACGATTTGGTCGAAAGCGTCCAACTGGGGCTGTCCAGGCATAGCCGTCATGCCCAGAGAGGAAAGGATACGGAATCTGTTTGCCCGTCTTCTTGCCGGACTTGTCGAACACGTCGGCCTTTTTCCCCGGAAATTCCGCTGCCCGGTCGGCGTCTGCTACATTGGCCGAGCCAATGAGCTCCTCTGGGTCGTTCCCGCTGTGATACCTGCTGCTCGTGCCGGCGCGACAGGCGTACTCCCACTCGGCCTCAGTGGGTAGCCGGTATTTCTTATCTTCTTTGCGACTTAGCCAATCGCAGAATGCGAGGGCATCGTTCCACGAGACGTACCCCACCGGGTGGTCTGGCTCTATCTTCCAGCCCGGCGCCCACGGACGAAACGCCGTCGATTCGATAATCTCGCCGTTCTTGCCGTATCCCGTCATTGGTTTGCCGTCCCGCTCCGCATCGATCTTGTAGCCGGCCTCGCGAAGGAACGTCATGAACTGACCGAGCGTGACCTCATATTCCCCCATGTAGAATGATTTTGTGATGCGGACCTTATGCCTTGGCCATTCACGCGGCAGCAGCGCAGGACCGGCGGAGGGGAACGCGTTCATCGTGGCGTCTCGATCTTCCTCCGCGCCCATCATGAACTCGCCCGCAGGGATGCGCACGAGTTTCATGCCGATGGAATTCGTAATCACGTCGGGTTCCGTTCGGTCACCCGATGTGGACCTGGACTTGTTCTCCGGCGACGATAAACCGACCGCCGCGCTCACCGCTATCAGCACCAGGATCCAACATCGAGCCGTCCTTTGCATCATCACTTCTTCGAAAACACGAACTCCAGGTTCTTACTTCTTAATTTTTACTTCTTATTTCGCTTCATTCTGCCTTAAGCGAAGCCATATCGATAGAGAACCGGTATTTCACATCCGACTTGAGCAATCTCTCATAAGCTTCGTTTACTTTCTGAATTGGGATGACTTCGACATCGGCTGTGATGTTGTGTTTGCCGCAAAAATCGAGCATCTCCTGCGTCTCCGCGATACCGCCGATGCTGGACCCGGAGAAACTGCGACGCCACACGATGAGACTGAACGCTGGAACATCCAGAGGCTCTGCCGGAGCACCGACGAGCGTAAGATTCCCATCGACGCCGAGCAAATTGAGATACGCATTGACGTCGTGATCGGCGGAAACGGTGTCGATGATGAAATCGAAACTGCCGGCGTGTTTCTTCATTTCATCCGCGTTGCGAGAGACGACAGTTTCATCGGCGCCGAGGCGGAGCGCGTCGTCCTTTTTGTTAGGCGACGTGGTGAACACGACAACGTGCGCTCCGAACGCATGAGCAAATTTCACTGCCATATGACCGAGTCCGCCGAGACCAACCACGCCAACTTTCTTGCCCTTGCCGACACCCCAATGACGCATTGGCGAGTACGTTGTGATCCCCGCGCACAGCAGCGGCGCCGCTCCGGCGAGATCTAAATTCGTCGGGAGACGCAGCACAAAGTGTTCATTGACGACGATGCTTTCGGAGTAGCCACCGTAGGTCACACCTCCGAGATGCTTGTCCGGCGAGTTGAACGTGAGGATCATGTTCGGGCAGAATTGTTCGAGGCCAGCCTTGCAGTTCGGGCACGTACGATCTGAATCCACCATGCAGCCGACCGCGGCAAGATCGCCCGGCTTGTACTTGGTCACTGCCGAGCCGACTTTGGTGACACGCCCGACAATCTCATGGCCGGGAACAATCGGGTAGTTCGTGGCCATGAATTCGCTCCACTCATTGCGGACGGAATGAAGATCAGAGTGGCAAATGCCGCAGAACAGGATTTCGATTTGCACGTCGCGGTCAGTTGGATCGCGACGCTTGATCTTGGTAGACGCGAGTGGCGATGTTTCGCTGGCAGCGGAATAAGCTTTCGCGTTGAACGTGGTTGGATGCATATAGTTGATCCTCCTATTGGTTTTCTTCTTGTCTAGTGTCGTCGCACGCCTGGAGCATTCAGCCACACTAACGCGCGGCGGTACAGTTCGTACTGATGTTGATGTGCAAAACCTCAGCGCCCGTCAGATCGCCGCCATTGCGCATGCGAGAGATTTTTCGGTATCCCAAAAGAGAGAACTTCAACGCATGAGCGATTCGCTCAACTGACAAACCGTAGCCTCCTGCGCAAGCGGATCACTTGGTCTGATTAGAACTTCTTAAATCTTAAATCTGCCTTCTTACTTCGTTCGGTATTGCTCGTCGCTGAACTTTCCATCCAGTCGATCGGTTTGCCGTTCCGCGCCTCCCTGAATGGCGATATGGGTCATCGCGGTCGTCGGCGCAGCGATCGCCATGACGACGCAGGATTTCATCTCGACTGCGACTCGTGTCCTCGCCTACTCGCTTCGGAGCGACACAATGGGATCGATGTTCATCGCGCGTCGCGCCGCAATTCCACACGCAAGGAACAAAATAACGGACAGGATCAGGCCAACGACCGCGAAACTAAATGGGTCATACTCGTTCACACCGTACATCTGACTAGCGACGAGCCTTGCCAGCGCCAGCGCGATTGCGAAACCGGCAATTATCCCGCCGACAAGAAGCACAGCGCCTTCTTTGAAAATCATCCCGAGAATAGTTGCCCGCGTTGCACCAAGCGCGAGACGCACGCCGATCTCGCGGTTTCGCTGTTGAATTCCGTAAGCGATGACGCCGTACAGACCGGCCGCCGCGAGAAAAAGCGCCGCTGCCGCAAATGAGCCGACCAGGAACAGACTAAAGCGCCGCGCAGCCAGTGCGGCCGCGACGGCTTCGCTCATCGGCCGCACCGCGCCAATCGCCACATTTGGATCGATATTTTGAATGCTACCACGAAGAAGTCGTTCGACTCCTGCTACTTCGCCGGAGGTCTTGACTACCCAGTAGGCGCTGTTCCGCAGCCATGGCACTCCATCTTTCGGCATCTGCCGAAGCGGCAGGTAAATGTCGGCTTTCGCCGGCGTCTCCAGGTTCGTTTGTTTTACCGGACCAACAATTCCAACGATCTCGACCGAGCGAGGATCGCCGTCGGTATCGTCAACCAATATCCGCTGACCGATAGGCGATCGATCGGGAAAATGATTTTTCGCCACAATCGTGCTGATCATCGCCACCGGCGGATGCTCAGCATCGTCCGATTCTGTAAAATTACGACCGTCGAGCAGTGGGATACCCATGGCCCGAAAATAGTCCGGCGTGACGATGCGGTAATTGGTCGATGGCGTGTCCTCCGGCCTCGCAGGCGGCCGGTCCGGCCGGGTGAAGTGAATGAACGAAATGCTTTTCGGAGCAAGTGGCAGGATCGAGATGAGCGCCTCGCTTTTAATTCCATTGATCGCCGCCGCGCGCGAATGCAGCTGGTCATAAAAGTGCACGATCGTCGCCACATCATCGTAACCGGTTTGCGGCAACGAAAACCGGATCGTCTGCACATCGCTGGATTCGAACCCGGGTTGTTCGCTGCTCAATCGCACAAAGCTTCGTAAGAGCAGGCCGGCATTCGCAACCAAAACCAGCGCGAGCGCAATCTGGCCGGATACCAGCCATGTCCGCAGCCGGGACTGCCACCCTCCGCCCGTTGATCCACGGCCGTTCGACACGAGTGCGTCCCGCAGGTCCGATCGCGAAAGCAGCCACGCCGGCGTGAGTCCACATGCGATGGCGGCAAAGAATATGAGAGCGCCAGCAAATAGCAGCACCGTCCAATCGATTGAGAAACTCTCGATCCGCGGCAGGTCCGTCGGGACGAGACGGAGCAACGCTCTCTGCCCCCACACCTCAAGCAACATGCCTAACGCCCCGCCCGCCAGCGCTAGGAGGAAACTTTCGGTCAACAGCAGTCGCGTCAGTTGACCTCGGGTCGCGCCCAATGCTGTGCGCACTGCCAATTCCCGTTGTCGCGCCGCCGCGCGCGAAAGAGAAATTCCGGCCAGATTGACACAGCCGACAAGAAGCACGGCGCCGGCTGCGCAAAAAATCGTGAGCAACACCGACTTAATGTTTCCAACGATTTCTTCCGTCAGCGGAACCAATGTTATCTCGACTTTGCCCGTGTAGATGCCCGGATATTGCCGCTGAAGATTTTGCCGTATCGCTTCGAGTTCGGCGTGGGCTTGTTGCGCCGTTACATCCGGTCTTAACCGGCCGACCATGCGCAGGAAGTTGAATGAATTGCGAACGGTCCGGCGCGGATCGGCATCCGGTTGCAGCGGCACGACGATTTCAGTGTCGAGATTCGGCAGTGCAAAGCTCGCCGGTAGGACGCCGACGATCTCGCGCGTTTCACCGTTCAAGTTTACCGACCGCCCGATCACGCCCGGATCCCGGGCATAACGCCGGGACCACAAACCGTAGCTGATCAAAACAACCCCGCGTGCGCCGTTGCGATCGTCTTCCGCAATCAAAGTGCGTCCGAGAAACGGCCGCACCCCGAGTATCGCAAACGAGCTCGCCGACATTCGCACTCCCTGGACCCGCTCGGGCGGACCGGAGTCGCTAAAGCTCGGGTTGAAACTTGCGACACCGGCCAGCCCCTCGAAAGAAGTAGTCTGGTCGCGATAATCGCAATACTCGGGGAGCGAAAAATTCGTGCGTGGGTTATCGCTGCGTTGCGAATACATCCAGAGCAGTTTTTCCGGATGGTTAAACGCAAACGGCCGCAGCAAAACCGTGTTCACCACTGAAAATGTTGCGACGGTCGCGCCAATTCCGAGCGCAAGCGTGATCACCGCCACCAGTGAAAATCCCGGCGATTTGCGCAGTGCGCGCAAGCTAAAGCGGACATCCTGGATCCCCTGATCAATCGCGTTTCCCCCCATTGCTTCGCGACATTCCTCTTTGAACCGCACGTGACTCCCAAACTCGATCCGGGCGCGTCGCTCCGCCTCCGCCCGATCCAAACCGCCGCGCTCAAGCGCATCAGCGCGGAGCTGCACGTGTGATTCAAGCTCTTCCGCCAACTCCCGCTCGATCTGCGTACGCCCCAAAAACTTTCTCGCTATCGATCTCAAATACGCGGCGATCATTGGTGCATTGTCCCGGTTAGTTTTGTGATTATGACTTGTTCGTCATTCGCCGGTCGCCACGGATTCATTTGCTCATGCCTGCTGCGGCCGCGCCGCCAGAGCTGCCGTAACCGCCGCGGCCGAGCGCTTCCACCAGTCGGTTTCTTCCTG